>Ga0209184_1000577_pt1 | contig 36245 bp, 23 predicted proteins | sample EN8Hudsemesocosm_2_FD_184627 | JGI IMG/M metagenome (GOLD analysis project Ga0209184, IMG submission 184627) | Methane-oxidizing microbial communities from mesocosms in the Hudson Canyon - EN8C Hudson Canyon (SPAdes) (version 2) | ecosystem: Environmental > Aquatic > Marine > Cold seeps | place... | reverse complement strand
TAAAAGTGCGCTATTGATGAGCCGTTAAAACTAAAAAAAGCCTGCATTTGTATGCAAGCCTATAGAATAGTGGTGCCCAGTCTCGGAAGCGGCACCATATCGCGGTAAGCCCTATTCTTTCAGGTATATACCCCTGATAGCTGTCGTGGTTTAAGGGGATGTGTTACAGAAGTGTACCATAGCGTTCCCTTTCTGATTGCCAAGAGAGTTCTTAATATGAGTTATCAGTGATAGCTTTCTGATTGCTGAGTGAGTAATTAGTATGAGCGTATCCACTACTTTCTCATTTGGTATTATTTGGTTCAGAACTTACGTTCATTTCAGCCTCTAGTTTTCAATAAAGTGTTAATATTAACAATATATTCAAGTAGCCAAATTCACTACACTAGTACTTAATAGCATCCTAGAGATTCCTCTTCTATAGAATTACTTCAAATTTATTATTATCACCAGTTGCGAAGCCAACCATCTTCTTTAGTAATCTTACCATCTTTGTTTATGTCTCCATGCTTACCATCCGATTTCTTTAAATGCTCTATTTCATGTGCTGGACCATTTGTGGCAATCAGGAATCGTAGCTGTTCATTGTTTGATTTTTTTTCAGACTCAAATCCACCCCATGCGTTATAGGGAACAGGCATACCATTTTTTTCGATGTAATCATGATAGAGAAATGAGTGATATGCATCATGAACAATTGATCCTGCACACCAAGTCAGAGAGGAGAATGTAATCTTGTTTCCCATACGAAATGTAGGGGGGTCTTCATATGCTGCCATACCACTAAACAGAGACTGCTCTATTTTTCCAATGTAATTGATTATATAACGATAAGAATTTGGAGAACTCGTTTTAATCAGATCCAACGCCTCAGAAATTCTGTCTCTAAATTTCTGAGTACCTACAATCAAAATACCATCTATTTCAATTTCATTATTGGAAGCAGAGATGTTCGTTTTTTTCAAATTGAACAAGGCTTTACGCTCAGAGTTAGAGCAAGGCGAATCACGGAAGTCTATCTTCCCATTACTGCTTACGCATTTATATATCTCTGTATATCCTATCTGAGGAATAATAAATAGCAGGATCAAGAGGACGCTTCTTTTTATCGAAAAAATCATTTTCAACACTTATGCCTCCTTGGAAAAGAATAAAATTCTAGCATTCCACCCGTTATATTGCTTGCCATTACTTGCTATATTGATAATTTTTTCCTGCCCATGCTTTACAACGTGAATAATATGTTCCATTACCCCAAACTTGAATAAGAGCATTTCCTCGAATCATATTTATAAGGGTGTTTGTTTTCTTTGCATCGCTAGCTAAACAAGAAAAATAAGCAAAATTATTTATATTCCATTGATCGGGGTAGACCTCCAGTACATCATCTATAGCGGCGCTCATTTTCTCCCATTGCACGGCTGAGTCAGTAAATAGTTTAGTGCCATAATTGCTTTGAGAGGTATACCAATAAACCCTTGCATATAAACCGGTTTTCTCTTTAGTCTTAGTAATATTTATTGCTTCTTTGGCAAATTTCTCAATTTCAAATTTTGAGCCATGCCACTTGGGTAGCAAGTAATCAATTGCTGCAAAATAAATTTGATAAAAGAATGGAAATCTCATTAGCCCTTCTTCTAATAGGGAGTTGAATTGCTCTGAACTCCAGCCTTCAGCTCTAGCAATTATAATCATTAACTCATACCATCTTGGGTCAGTTGAAGATATTGGTTTGCTTTTTAATAAGTATTCTTTTGCTTTCTCAATATGTTCATAAAATGGCTTCCAGCTTTCTTTTTTAACCTCTCTAGCCCATTCATCGCCGCGATACATCCAGGCATGACCAATTAAAAAATCTGCATAAGCTAAATAACCTGCAGGGAACTCTGGCTGAGATTCGACCCATGATAAAGCCTTATCTTCAAGAGTAGCCCAATAATGTTCATCAGTATTTTTCTGATTAGTTATCTGAGAAATCCCTGTGTGAAAAAGGGTCAGTTTCCATAAGCCACTTGAGGTTCTCTTTTCTGTAACAAGGTAGTCCTGAGCCAGAAGATTTAACTTGAGAAAGTTACCAGTCTTAAAGAGATTTATCGCTTGATCCTCAATATTTTGTCTATCTTGTAGCTCGTCAGCTACAACTGAAAAAGAAAATAATATTAATAACCCAATTGAAGATATAGTTTTAATGTAATGACTCATTCGTATTATCCTTAATAGTAAATTCATCTATTGATAAACAATAAGATATAGAAGTGTTCATTGTCATATATTAATAGATTTATCAAGGAGGTAGAAAAACCACTTTATGCCCAACATTTCCTCAATTAATAATTTAGCACACTGCCTGAACTTTGTTATATCATCAAGCCAAATTAATGATTTCTATCATAACATCACAACCCATCTGACTCTTATTATTCAAGCGCTTTCACTTAGCGCTCTAAACAACTTATTAGGCCGATATTTACACTGAAAAACCTATTTCCACCAGATCAAAAATGAATCGCTTTTGTACTTTAGTGGTCAATGAGAGGTTTGTTTATGCTGTCGCCAAAGGAATAGTTTCGTTGGTTCAATAACTTTCAACAAAACGGTTATAAGTACTGTATAACGTTAATCACAGGAAACTTATAATGCTGAAATCCATTCAATTAATACTTCAATATGCCAGAACTACCGTTTTGGTTGTAGCATTCGTCTGCAAACTTCTTCTCATACTGTTATCTGCTGGTGGTCAATAGACTACCCCCTCATGACCATAACCTTCTGAGTAAGTTCTTTGTATTCAATAGGGTTGGTATTCATTTTTGGTATCACTTTCCGGCAAAGGTCTAGAACCTATTGGTTACATAGGGAGCTTAATAATACCTTTTACACGACGCTATCACTTCTAATAAATAATGGAGACTTCATACTGTTTGCAATCTTCAGCCATTCCAAGGTTTACTCCCTTTCAATGTTAAAATCACATCTAAAATTCAGCTACAAAGAAAGACAACTAAATATTAAATGGCCAGGAAAAGAAAAAGCTTTATATACAAAAAAATCTATCAAATGACGGTAATCTTTGGAAGAAGTATAAAGCTTGCCACTCCGTACGCTAGCTGAGCTTTTTCACTTTAAACTAGCGCTCAAGTTTGCAATACTTAATAACTATTAGTAAAAATAGTTTAGTTAGTTTATCCCAATAATTTCAAGGTCGGCATAATGACCATCAATATGAAAACACTTATTGTTATAATCGTTTTAGGGTTTGCCTCTACTGGACTAACGAAAGAGTTAGTGATCGTTAGAGGTGATGGATTTTACCCTCCATTTGAAATGATTGTAGAGGGAAGAGTTACGGGGTTTCATATCGACATTGTGACCAGCGTGGCAGCTAAAATGGGCTTGCAAGCTAAGTTTTTGACTGTTCCGTGGAAAAGAGCAATATTATTAGTGCAGAACGGTGAAGCTGATGCAATTTCCTATCTGACTAAAACTAAAGAACGCTCCAAATTTGTCTATTTTCACAAAAACAATATCCTTAGCCACATTAATAACAGCTTTTTCACCTTAAAAAACCGAGTGAAGCAAATCAAATATTCGGGGGACTTTCATCAATTAAAACCCTACACGATAGGGAAACTGGCTGGTTATTCTTATGGACAGTCATTTGATAAGGTTTCCTATCTCGCGCAATTTTACTCCGCTAAAAAAGAAGACCAACTTATCCATATGTTGATTAAAAAGCGTTTTGATATTGCTATTGGAGATAGAGCTAGAATAAAATTTATTGCCAAACAATTAGGGTATGAACATATGATTGAGTTTTTAAACCCTCTACTTTCTCATACTTCTCAATATTTAGCCTTTTCAAAGGCCTTGCCACATGAAAAATTAGCAGAAGAATTTTCTAACGAAATGGCCCGATTTAAGCAATCAAAACGCTTTGAAAAATTAAGACAGAAGTACGGCATTCAATAAAGTCATATGAACTTAAAATAAGAGTTCTTCAGCGAACATCTAATGACAACAATTTAAAAATACTACTTCAATCTACTTTGAATGCTCAACGAAAACGCTGGGTAGAGGGAAATATCATTGTGCCCCGCCCCCTTGATAACAAGGGCTTCAAATTTTCGACTTCCGAGCTGTTTAACAAGGTTCTCTGTTCTGGCTCTGGGTATCACTTCATCCTGTTCCGCGATCAATATCAGAATATCATCGGCCGTAATCGAGTTAGCCCTTTCAATAGAGTCATATTTGTCTCGTATCAGTAACGACACAGGTAACATCCAGTAGATCTCTTTGGCAACATTTTCAATACTGTCAAACGGCATTACAAGAATCAGGTTTTCAACCTTTCGCTGGGCTGCCACATACGTAGCGACCCCTGTGCCCAAGCTGCGCCCCATTAACGACACGCCACGGTGCTGTTTACTCAGCCGATCAAATATATAGAGAGCATCCTGATACAGTTTGTTCTCAGTGGGCGTGCCACTGCTATCACCATACCCGCGATAAGGAATCAGGTAGACACTGTAATCGGTATTAATCGCCTTAAAAAAATCAATATTTTGCTCAATATTTTCGGCATTACCACCGTAATAAACTAAAGCCTTATCATGCCCTTTGTTAACCAGCCACCCTCGGAGTATTTCTCCATCAGTTTCAAAGCTGATTGCTTCAACATTCATAGGCAGAGCACCAGAAATAAGAGCAGGCACTGGGAAATAGAGAATTTTACGTTGCAATACAAATAAAGCCAGACAAATGCCCAGATAGATCAAACACACAGTTAATAGAAAGCTTTTCATCTTGGTTTCAATACCTCATATAGAAAACTAATATTACTTTCGCCCTGATTAATGTTTACTTTAATATAATCCAATTAAGTCTGTTCTAACACATGCAATAGTAGTCATAATAGTTTCAGATACCGATTACTGATACATCATTCAGGTATTTTGTTATGCAGAAACATATGGTGAAAGAAATCAAGGCTGACGTCACCCGTACCCGCGCTTATATAGGTAAAAGTGAGCTGGATGACAAAGTGATGCATGTTATCGAGAAAATTGAACGAGAGAAATTCATCTCCAAAAAAATGCGTGCATTCGCTTACGAGAACCACCCTTTAGCTATTGGGTTCGGGCAAACTATATCTCAACCCTACATCGTTGCCTTAATGACGGACATGATCCAACTAAAACCAGATAGTATTGTATTAGAAATAGGTACTGGATCTGGTTATCAAGCCGCGGTATTAGCCTCGCTGACAAAGCAAGTCTATAGCCTAGAAATCATTGAAGGTCTTGCAGACCAAGCCAGGCTCAGGCTTCAAGAATTGGGCTATAACAATATTGAGGTTCGAACCGGTGATGGCTATTACGGTTGGGCTGAACACGCACCTTTTGATGCAATTATTGTTACTGCCGCTAGCGAACAGATTCCTCCACCTTTAGTCGATCAACTTAAGCCCGGAGGTAAGTTAATTATTCCTGTGGGGCGACAGCATCAAACCCAGCAGCTAATCATCCTCGAAAAAGATTTAAACAGCATCACCAGAACCCAACAAATTTTACCCGTTAGCTTCGTTCCTCTGACTGGGGGTCATTCAAAAGGTCAAGAATAAAACCGAGTTAAAACGGTGCATTGATCTCGAGTTGTATTACTCGCGTGTTTACGAGTCAGTGGGTTGAGGTTTGTATCAATCTTTATGGTGCTTATGATCTCGTGTTTCATCTATCAATTGTTTTAACCAATGCATATAAGGAGTGCCTCCTGTTCCGCGAGAGTCTTTTACATGTTTATGGATATATTCTTTAGCCCACTCAAAGTGCACCTCTCTAAACTGGGCGATTAACTCCAAAACTTGATCAAAAAGTTCTGGCTCTGCATAGGGTTTTAAATTAGGTAACTGTGCTGTATTTTCAATAAACTGTTGGTGCGTAGGTGGCATGTGCTGACGAATTTCCTGCAAATGGTCTACAAGTATTGACTGTTTGTGTTCAATTTTAAGCAAGTGAACTAATACAGGCATAATTGAACTTTGAGCGCCGGTCTCACCTCTATAATTTATTGTTTGTTCCTTCACTCCCAGAAATTTTACGTTTTCAAAAAAACGAATATAGGGTCGAAACACTTTAAAATACAAATCATGCGACATCCGTTCAGGGATGCGTTTCAATACCCGCAACTGCTGGACCAAACAAGCGGCTATTAGCTGTAATTGAGTATTAACCACCTCTTCACTTATTTTTCCTGTTCTTCTTTTTTCCGCATGAAAAGTTTCCACTGCCGCTAAGATTGCGGAGGCTTGAGCTTCGATCTCCACGTGTATCAAAATAAACCAGTGTTCATCATACAAGTGCACAAAATTTTGGATCGTATCTATATTGCCAAGCACAACGCCCTGATTTTTATCAAAGCGCTTCCAGTTATAAAGCGCATAACCTGCATAGTTTAAAATGGGTGGTACAGATAATAACTTGGCTACTCGCGTTAAAGGAACGGCAAGATTGGCAGGTAAACTAGAGACTGCAGGCTGCCCGACTTGATTGACATAAGCTGAAGTCAAAAAGGCAAGCCTCACAAAATAAAGCCTTAACTCAGGAAGTGTATTTAGTGACAGGTACTCATCAGGCCATTCAGGAATTGTTAATAACGCTGCATAACGACGAAAATCGGTCTCTAATAATCGGCTAGGTAAATCGCGCCCAATTTCATCTAAGATACTGAATTTACTCTCAGGGTCAAATTGCGTTAACGGGTCTTTAGCGGGTAAAAAACCACGCCTTGCAAAAGAGTCTTGCGGTGTACTCATATCAAGCACCTCCTCAGCGTATAACTTTCTCGCTTACTTCAGTATAGCAGGCAACTTTTAATCGCAGACAAATATCCCCAAACAATAGATTTGAAGTTTTCTCAGCATTGCACTTATTACCAGAAACTACGAGTTAATATAAAACGTAGTAAATGGATAAAATATCGTTAATTCTGCCAAGTCTCACCTCTAAGTCTAGAAAGTGGCTCTAGTCAAAAAAATACAACGAACCAACAATTTACAATCGTCTTCATTCTAATTACGAGAATACATTTTTGAGTTTTGTATTGATGGAATTTAAACGAAGAATATTTGAATTTGTTTCTATACATGCGCTCTTGATGCGCCGTTTAAACTAAACAAGCCTACATTTGGGTGCAAGCTCTTAGAATAGTGGTGCCCAGTCTCGGAAGCGGCACTATGACGCTGTAAGCATTAATTTATCAGGTATATATTCCTGATTACTGCCGTAGTTTAATAGGGATGTGTTACAGACGTGTTCCATATTGAATGCGGGGACTATTTTTAACGAGTGTCTATACCTTATGCTTTTAATCAATCATCTAGGTCGATGTATATACGTGTCTAGGATGATTTTGCACCAATACTATGTTTTATAACGCTACTAATTAAGTCTGTTTGTTTAATATGCCTTTTAAATTAGTTTCATTAGGTATGCTTAACTTAACGGCAGGAGCTACACGACGAAACTTAGCGGGTTGAATTTCTAGTACAGAAGAAGGCATTGCAATGCCTTTTGGATTTTACTTTTTATTTAATATCTCGGCTTTAGAAGGTTGATCTACCGCAGTTTCAAATTGCTTAAACATCTCGTTTTGATTGGCTAATTCGGTATTTAAGTGTTCATTTGTTTCATAAGCTTTCTTTGACTTCGAAATTCGTTTTCTGGTACTGGCTTGGAGAAGTAATAACCCTGCACCATATCGCAATGGCGAGAACGTAGGAATTCATGCTGCTCTTTAGTCTCTACACCTTCAGCAACAACTTTGAGGTTCAAACTATGGGCCATGGCCAGTATCGCCTCAACCAATGCGACATTTTCAGGATCATCCGGTAAGCCATTAACAAAAGAACGGTCAATCTTCAAAATACTGACTGGTACGCGTTTCAGGTAGCTCAAGGATGAATAGCCAGTTCCGAAATCATCAATTGCAATTTCAACGCCCATTTCACGTAGTTGATGTAAGGTATCTAAGGTCCCAGTATCGTCAGTAAGTAGGATGCTCTCCGTTATCTCTAGGGTGATTCGGCTAGGAGCAATGCCTGTTTTTCTAATTGTATTTTGCACTAGTTCAACAATGTTTTGACGTTGAAATTGCCGACTGGAAAGGTTTATCGCAATATGGGGAGCGGGGGCATCCGATGGATACCAGTGAGCTGCAGCTTCGCATGCAGTTTCCAGCACCCACTCTCCTATCGGTACAATAAGTCCGGTATCTTCGGCTAAGGATATAAACTCATCTGGGTAAACCATACCATGTTCGGGCAAGTTCCATCGAATAAGCGCTTCCGCTCCTCTCAAGACACCACTGACAGTATCCAGTATGGGTTGATAGTGAAGCATCAGTTGTTTGTTGGTAATGGCTTTTCGCAAGGCAGTTTCAAGGAAGCGTCTTCGTTTGGCCTGCTCATTCATTTCCAGAGTAAAGTATTGGAGAGTGTTACGGCCATTGTCTTTTGCCCTGTACATAGCGCTGTCGGCGTTTCTCATTAGCGAATCTACATCATCGCCGTCATCCGGAAACACGGTTACACCAATACTGGCAGAGATAAATGCATCATTCCCATCAATGATGTAGAGTTGTGACAATTCCTGCAAAATTCGATTGGCAATATCCTCGACCAGCGTCAATTCCTGAACATTGGAAATGAGTACTGTGAACTCATCACCGCCAAGCCTTGCTACGGTATCTGAGCTGCGCATTATCTCAATGAGCCGACGCGATGCTTCCTGCAATAAATGGTCACCAGCGACGTGACCCAGAGTGTCATTCACATATTTAAATTGATCTAGGTCGATAAACATCAATGCGATGCTTGAGCCATCCCTTTTAGATTGCTGTATGGCTCTTGAAAAACGATCTAAAAAAAGATTTCGATTAGGAAGGCCCGTCAAAAAGTCAAAATTGGCTTGATAGAGAATCTTCTCCTCATCGCGTTTGCGTTTCGTGATATCACTGAACATTGATACATAGTGTTTTAGCGTTCCATTTTTATTAAATACCGCACTCAGCGATAGCCACTCAATATAAACTTCGCCGCTTTTTTTCCGGTTCCATATCTCCCCCTGCCAAGTGCCGTGTGTCTGCAGGCTGTTCCACATCTGCTGATAGAAAACCTCATCGTGGCGTCCGGAGGCTAAGATTGTTGGGGCCTTACCGTGAACTTCTGTTTCAGAATATCCGGTTATCTCGCAGAAGGCTGGATTAACTTTCTGAATTTTGTTGTCCCTGTCAGTAATCATAACTGCTTCGGCCGCGGTATCAAATACGGCAGCGGAGAGTCGCATTTCGTCAGCCGCTAATTTTCGTTCCGTTATGTCAGTGGCAACCTCCATCCTCACCCGACGGGTTTCAAACCAAGGAATTGTCTGGCTATGAAATTCGTACCAGTGATTTGTTTCAATGTTTTTTGCTTCCCATTCGTAGGGTTCATGGGACTGGTGGTTTTTATCAAATAGGGTCATGGTGGTGCTGACCTCATGAGGCCCGTCCTGGCCTTCTTTATATACCCACCAGCAACTCCGCCCATCGGTATCGACAAATATTCTCTTCCCATAGTCGTTTACAAAGAGTACTTCGCCCGAATCTTTGTCGCTGATATGAACAATAGCATCCATATTGTTGAGAACAGCTTCTAGGTTTTCATGGGATTTGCTCACTTCCTCTTCAGCTACTTTAAGAGTGCTAACAATTTTGAGCAGTGCATTGCTGAAACTCTGTACCTCGCTAATCGAACTCTGGTGGAGCAATAAAGAAGACCCAGACTGCTGCTGTGCCATTTTCTGAGAAGCGAATACCAGGAATTTCAATGGTCTGCTGATTTTTCTCGAAAGCCAGGAAGCCAACAAGATACTGCAAAGGATGGCCAATATTGAGAGGATAGCCGCAGTGTAAATTCCTTCTTTGCGTGCTTCATCAAGTTTGGTGCGTGGGATAAAATACTGTAACTCAGGATATACACGGAGCCGGATTAGATAACCAAATTGATCATCCAGTTGAACCAACGCTATTTCATCAGATTCCTCTCCAGTATTGTTTTCTTTTGTGATACTCCGCAGAGTACGGGTGCCGATATCCATCAGACCGGTGGTTTCGCTGAGCAGCATTTTTGCATCATACTCCTCATCTAGCTGTGAGAAGAACTGTTCGGGATGAAAATGGTGAATGCTCCCCGCAATTCCCAATTGCTGATCACGCCTTATAATTGGCGTTTGAAATCCAATATAGAAGTGGTCATCGCTTGACTGAAAAAAAGTTTTGTCTTTCTGATTCAGGTTCAGATAGTGCTTAATGCGGTCAGTATCAGAATGTTCGTTTTTTGCGCGAAAGATGGCAGAATTGCTTTGTTTTACAATAAAGTAATCCGCGTTGTGGCTATTGCTAGTGTATGTAGTTAAGCGTTCTTCCAACTGGTAATCCACATCAAGCATTAAGGTGACGCGAATACTATTATCCAGTGCCAATAAATGTGTCTGATTCTTTGCGTTTTGCATCCAGTTAACAATTCGCTCGTTAATTTCATGAGCCTGTGCTTGGGTACGTTCCTGGAATTCACTGGTGAGCCGATCATTGTAAACAAGATACATGATAAAAGCAGTAGTGAGAGTAAGCACAACGGCTACCCCTGCAATTGAAGACCCGAGCACTTTTACAAGGGGGAGTGTAATAACGTTTCTTTCTGGTTGACTGTTACGCACTTTAGGGTTTATTTCCATATTCAGACGCCGGTTAAGGCGATATCCTTTCCAAATTATAATTAACTAATCCTGATAGACTTCATCTGCTGCCAGCAAAATATCTTGAGGTATCTTTATCTTCAACTCTTGTGCTCTTTTAAGGTTAAATACCAATGCGTAGCGTTTAGCATCTTCTATGGCGATTGTTCCAGCTGGTGTTCCATTAAATATTTTGGAGGCGATTAGTCCGGCTTGATAACCCATCGACTCGAAATCAACCCCCGCTCCTCCGAACAAACCCAGTTTAACAAAAGCAAAGTTGAGGGGGATAGATGGCTTGCTTGCATTGCGGCTGGTCCAGGTCAATATTTCTGAAGCAGCATACGTTTTACCGCTGGCATCGATCAAACGTAATGCGATGGGATACATCGCATCTATGTTGGACTGATTGGTTTTCAGTATTTTTTGCTGGTATTGCTCCCAGCTGTCGGTGATAAAAAAGTCTACTTCGGCGGGAATGAGGTTGTGCTTGAGCTCTAGCTTGACCTGTCTCATTAAAGCTTGGCCAGTGGGAGAGTTATCAGAGAAGATCCTGAGTCTTGTTAATTGGGGCTGAATTTTTTTCTGGACTTTGACGGCGGTGGAAAAATGAATTTTTTCGTATACCCCTGTAATGTTGTGACCTGGAACATCAAGGCTGTCTAACCACTTGGTAGTTTCGTTATATCGTTGGGGTAAATTGTTCATGCCGCTGAAAACAATTGGTAGCTTGGTATCGACCAGTTTAAGTGCCACTGACTTGAAAGCGTTGTCATCCAGAACAATAAGCAGATCAGGCTGGAACTGAGTAATTTTTTTCAAGGCGATTTCAGCTTGTGCTTCAATCAGTTCGGCAGTATTGTTTCTCCGTTTAGTGTCCATTGCATAGCTTTGGTAGATGACTTTGCTATCATCATACCCTGCCTCGGTAAGACCACGTTTAACCCCCTGGCTTTGTGGCAAGCCACAGACATGGTTATTCTCATAGCTGTGCAAAATGAAAACTTGCTTCTGCTCCACTGCGTAGGCAGTAGGAGTAAACAGTATCTTGACCAACAGAATTAATCCTGAAATAAATCGAAGCTTAGTGCTCATTTGATTCCTAGTTAACCGTATTAGTTATTTTTGTTTCGAAAGGATCAGTCGATCCAAAATTGGGTATCAAGTAACATCCATTGACAGCTCGTTTGATAAAGATAGTTCTGAATAATGAATTAGGCAACTCATCGTATTATTTGAATCTTACAATTACCTACATATATAGGATTGTTCGGTTGAAAAACGTATGGATGAACTAAGCTCTATCGGCCCTTCAATTCATTTTTTATTGAAGTGGGAAAATTAAAGTGTAGCTGATCCCCCTTGAGGCTCAGCTATTGAACCAGCTGGTAGAGCGCAATGAACTAGAAGCCAAAAACGGAGCACATTATGGTTTATATATTAATAAGTCCTGATACTAATCAGGGCATACGCTAATAAAAAGCATTAGTGAGCTTAAACCACAGGCATAAAAAAACCGAACATTTTTCAATGATCGGGTTCTTCTGAATAATGGTGGTGCCCGGTCTCAGAAGCGACACCATATCGCGGTAAGCCCCATTTTATCAGGCATATATTCCCGATAACTGTCGTGGTTTAAGGGCGGTGTATTACAGAAGGTACCATAGCGCTACCTTTCTGGTTACTGAGGAAGTACTTGATGTGAGCCCTCTCAATAACCTAACAGCATAAGTATTTAAATTGAGTTAGAAATGTTAAATTGAAAGGTTCTACCTTTTGATTTAACTAGATTACGGTGTAACGAAAGATGTTTGTAATAGGTAAATATCAAATAATAAAACAACTGTATCGCAGTGCTTATACGGTAGTCTATCGCGCAAAATCAGAAGACAGTAACCCAGCTGTCGGCTCAGTTATTTTGAAGTTGCTCAATGAGGAGTTTCCTTCGCCAGAATGTATGGCTAAATTTAGAAGGGAATATGAACTCACCAAAATGGCCAACAGCGCTAGTATCATAAAAGTCTACGACTTATTTCGTTATCAAAATACACTGGTAATGGTACAAGAAGACTTTGAAGGTTCTTCTCTTGCAGATTTATTTGATTCAAACGCCTTACCTATTGACCAATTTTTGCCTTTAGCTATTCGTATTACCGAAGCGCTCGCCGAATTACACCGGTTTGATGTTATTCATAAAGGGATCAACCCTTCAAATATACTGTTTAACCCCTCTACAAATGAAATAAGAATTATTGACTTCGGCCTTGCCTCCGAAATACCGCTTGAACTCAGCCAGCTACTGGATCCGGCCAAAATTGAGGGAAGCCTAGCCTTTATATCCCCTGAACAAACAGGCAGAATCAACAGACCAATCGATCATCGCTCTGATTATTACTCTTTAGGAATGACGTTTTATCAACTATTAGCAGGCACAACACCTTTCCAATCAGCAGACCCTATGCAGTGGATACACTGGCATATAGCTCAAGGAGCGGAGCCCCCTGGTAAGCTTAACCCAACAATTCCCAGTACACTGTCAAATATTGTTATGAAACTCCTTTCAAAGACGGCAGATGAACGTTATGCAAGTTTGGCGGGATTAATTCATGACTTAAAACGGTGCTGGAAACAGCTTCAGGAAAACGGTGATATTCGGCAGTTTGAAGTCAGTTCAAAAGACATTTCAAGCAAACTACAAATTCCCAAAACTCTATATGGAAGAACGGCTGACCTCAACCGGTTAATCTCTTCATTTGATCAAATAGTAGAGGGCGAGAAGATACTGATGTCCGTCGTAGGTCCCTCGGGTATCGGTAAATCCTGCTTCGTTCGGGAGCTCTCTAAACCACTGCTCGTTAAACGTGGTTTTTTTATTGAAGGTAAATTCGATCAGCTTGACCGGAGTACACCTTATAGTTGTTTTATTAGTGCTATCAAAGATTTAATTGCTCAAATTCTTGGGTTAGATGATTCAAGAATCGCGAAATGGAAAGAAACGATACTTCAGGCCATTGGCCAAAATGGCAAGCACATTACCGACGTAATACCTGAACTTGAGCCTATTATTGGCCCACAAGCAGAGATGCAAACCTGCTCAGCTGCAGAAACAAAGAATCGGTTTAACGTAACATTTCAGCGCTTCGTACGTGCCTTTTGTAGCACTGAACACCCACTTGTAATGTCGTTAGATGACCTACAATGGGCAGATCTTGCGTCTCTTCAGATGATAGAGCAGCTGATGCTTGATTCAACAATAGGCCACATACTGATTATTGCCAGCTATAGAAATAACGAAGTTAATTCCTTGCATCCGGTCAGCATGTTAATAAACGAATTAGTGCAGCAGAAAATCATCGTCACAAAAATTGAGCTGAAACCATTGTCACTTGAAGACATCAAGCACTTTTTATCAGATACATTTCAATGCAACAAAGAACATACAGCACAACTAGCCGAGCGTTGCCTAACCAAAACCCATGGTAATCCATTCTTCTTAACGCAATTTCTAAAACACTTAAACAAGCAATGGCTAATTCAGTTTGACCACTTATCCAACATTTGGTGCTGGGATATCGATAAGATCGACCAACAACACACGACAGACAATGTCATCGACTTGATGGTTGATAAAATAAGAGATCTCTCCCCCAAAGCCTATCAGCTCGCTTGCTCAGGTGCCTGTATCGGAAATCAGTTTGATCTGAACACACTGGCATCTATAAATTTTCAAACACCTGAGAATACTGCAAATAATTTATGGGAATTACTAAAAGCAGGCTTACTAACCCCCGCAGATGAACGGTACAACTGGGCCGAGCACCTGAACCAACCAGCTAATGATGCTAATAATACTACTGATCAAATCAAAATGGCCGGTCAAACCCCATGCTACCGTTTTTCACATGACCGTATTCAGCAAGCGGCTTACTCATTACTCCCTGATTCCGACAAACATCGCATTCATTTGAGTGTCGGGCAATCGCTATTAGAAAGTCATGACGATAGCAGCATTGACGACATTTTATTCAATGTGGCTAACCACTTAAATCTAGCCGCCAGTTTCTCTAACGCCAGCTCAAACCCCATGCAATTAGCCGAGCTAAATCTTCGTTCTGGAAAAAAAGCTAAAGCGTCTGCAGCCTTTGCGTCATCATTCCAATATCTCAACAATGGCATTGAGAACGTGAATGAATCTCATTGGTCTAGCCACTATAAACTGATGCTGCAGCTTCACACTGAAACCATGGAACTTGCGTGTATCAATGCAGACTTTGAAACAATGGATACTCTGACATCCACGCTAATGGAAAATGCGGACACCCTAATCGATAAAATCCCTGTCTATGAAACTCGCATTCGAGCATTTATTTCTAAAGATGACTCAGCGGGTGCCGTCAAGGAAGCCCTTCAGGCATTAAAGCATTTAGGCGTCGATATAATGTTGGACCCTCAATTTTCAGACGTTGAAAAAGCGCTGGTTGCTGCAGGGCAAAGCCTTGCATCGCGAAGCCCTATGTCGCTAATGGACCTGCCTGAAATGGATGACCCACATTTGTTGGCAGCCATGCGGATACTAAATCAAATATTATCGGCAGCCTATCAGTCATGCCCACTATTATTTCCGATCATTGTTTCAAACATGATTCAGTTATCCATTAAGCATGGTAACTGCCCCGGATCTACTTTTGCTTATTCAACTTATGGCTTAGTGCTTTGTGGTGTTGTCGGTGATATCGAAACGGGTTACCAATTTGGACAACTTTCCATAAAACTGCTTGAACATTTGAACACCGATGAATTTAAAGCAAAAACCCTATATGGGGTATATGTGTTCGTTTATCACTGGAAGCAACATATCGATAAAACAATCGCCCCGCTGAAAAACATCTTTCAGGTTGGCTTAACAACGGGTGATTTCGAATATGCTGGTTGGGCAGCCATGATGATCAATGTGCACTCCTTCCTTGCCGGTAAACCCATCGATAAACTAGAAAAAGATACGCAAGAATATCTGAACAAAATCAAACATATGACTCAAAAAACAGCGTATTTGCATACCTGTATTTTCATTCAAACACTTAGCTCATTGAGAAAACCGTTTGATAAACAGATGCTTTCCGATTCGCAAAAATTTTATGGTGATTACTATAGTGAACAAGATTCAATAAAGCTGCATTGCGCAGGAAATGACCAAACTGCACTATGTATCGAACACTTCAATAGAATGCTCCTGTCGTATCTATTAAGTAACTATGAAAATGCTTTGAAACAATCGGAAGAGGCAGAAAACTATCTAAACGGTCTGGTATCATCGGTTTATATTCCTGCGTTTTACTTCTTTGACTCTTTGATCAGGCTAGCGCTTTGCCGTGATGCTGATTTTGTGGAAGGCAAGCCCGTGAAAAATAGCCTCGCGGACGATTCCCTCAAGACAAAACATCTTGAGAAGGTCGAAACCAATCAACAAAAGCTTGGTCATTGGGCTGAACTGTGCCCTGAGAACTTTGCTAACAAATATCAACTTGTAGAGGCTGAACGAGCCTCAGTTACGGAAGACCGTTCTTTAGATACCATTGAGGCATATCAATCTTCAATCAGCTTAGCAATGGAGTCTGGTTTTCTTCATGAAGAAGCGATATCCAATGAGCGCCTAGCGGAGTATTTATTAGCAAATAATCAGCCTGACATCGCAAAGGTTTATCTTACCAGAGCCTTTCACCTCTACCAGCAATGGGGTGCCGAAAGCAAACTAGGTCAACTCCAGCATAAACACTCGCTACTTTTAGGTGAGTTTTATCAAAACTACACAACAAAAAGTACTACAGCGGTTCAGTTACAGGATGAGCAAACCAGTCTTTTAGACTTTTATTCTATTATGAAGGCAACGCAGGCCATATCTGGCGAAATTGTACTGCAAAATCTGCTCGAGACAATGATGAATCTTGTACTTGAAAATGCCGGTGGAAAAAAAGGGTTCTTACTTTTGGCACATGAACTATCAGACGGTGAAGTCAGCTGGTCTTTGGAAGTAACTGCACATGCAGGAGGCCCCATTGAAACTAACTCATCGCCCATAAATTTTGAAACTGAAACCAGATTTCCTGTTAATGTCGTACAAACAGTGATTCGCACAAATGCCCCCCTTGTGCTAGCCAACGCGAGTACTGAATCGCAGTTTAGTAATAATAATTATATCGAAAAACACCAGCCCAAATCAGTGCTCTGCTCACCCGTAGTGAACCGCGGAAAGCTAAGTGGTATCGTTTACCTCGAAAATGAGTCAACCATTGGCGCATTTGCTGAGGACCACCTAAATACAGTTCAGTTATTATCGACACAAACAGCAATTTCGCTAGAAAATGCAAAACTCTATGCTAATTTGGAAGAACGAGTAATCTCTCGCACCCAAGATCTCAGAAAGGCCAATGAGAAACTAACGCTTTTAGCAACCATAGACTCACTAACCAACTCACTCAATCGCCGCCACTTTTTAGAGAAGTCTAAACAGGAAGTCGAACGAGCCCTTCGCTTCAAACGATCAGCGGTCGTTATAATGATGGATATTGACAACTTCAAAGAAGTAAATGACACCTATGGACATGCCGTTGGCGACGAAGCACTTAGGCAAGTAGCCAGCATCAGCAAAAGCAATTTACGTGAACAAGATCTATTTGGGCGTTTGGGCGGAGAGGAATTTGCAATATTGGCACCTGAAAGCACCCTAAATGAAGGTATACAGCTCGCTGAACGAATTAGACACTCGATAGAACAAACAGTAATACAAGTCGACCCAGAATCTTTTCAGATTACCGTCAGCATTGGTATTACTGTCATAACGCAGACTGACGATTCAATAGAACAGCTCTTGCAATTAGCGGACAAAGGATTATATCAATCCAAAGAAAATGGGAAAAACAGAGTAAGCTCTTATGGGGGACGAGTTTAAACTATTTTCATTCGCACATTGGAAAGGTGAGACTATAAAGCTTGTTTACCTAAAAGATGTAAACTGGATCTATTCCAAAACTATCAGGGTAATACTTTTTAAAATGTAATCAGAAAGATGGTAACAAAACGAGTAATACCAAAAGATAAAGAGAATTTTAGCGAAGTGGGTTCGAAGCTATTAATAGGTACGATTTTCGAACCTTGAAGTCGATTTACAATTGAAGTATTAAGAAATAATTGGTCGGGATGGCGGGATTTGAACCCACGACCACTTGTCCCCCAGACAAGTGCGCTACCAAGCTGCGCTACATCCCGACTATAGGATCGGTTTTAGGTAAAGGGGGTATACTTATATAAAGAAGTTTAGACCTAAAAACCGTGGCGAATCATACCCTAAGAATTTTAATAAAGAAATAAAAAACGCCGATAAATCGGCGTTTTTAGTGAAACATAACAAGGATATAAATAAGTCAGTATTAGCTGTTCAAAACCGCTAAAACTTCCTCTAACTCTGCAATCATTTGCTTAATAAGCAAATGACTTTGAGTTGAATCATCTTTACTATCTTCACTTACTAATTTCTGTTTCGCACCACCAATCGTATAACCTTGATCATAAAGCAGGCTTCGGATTTGGCGAATCGTCATCACATCCTGACGCTGATAATAACGACGATTACCTCGACGTTTTACAGGCGATAGTTGTGTGAATTCTTGCTCCCAATATCTTAGTACATGCGCTTTTACGCCGCATAGTTCGCTAACTTCACCAATGGTGAAATAACGCTTCCCTGGGATAGGGGGAAGTTCGTGATTATGACTGGGTTCCAGCATAGGCTTCTACTTTCGCTTTTAGTTTTTGTCCTGGCCGAAAAGTGACAACACGTCTCGCAGATATAGGGATTTCTTCTCCCGTTTTCGGGTTTCGTCCGGGCCTTTGTTTTTTATCCCTTAGGTCAAAGTTGCCAAAACCTGACAACTTAACTTGCTCATTATGACCTAAGGCCTCACAGATCTCATCAAAAAATGATTCGACCATTTCTTTTGCTTCACGTTTATTTAACCCGACCTCGTCGTATAGGCTCTCGGCCATATCGGCCTTTGTCAAAGCCCCCATCCGTTAACTCCTCAATTTTGCATCCAGCTTAGCTGATAATGCGGAAACGATTTGCTCAAAGGTCTTATTAATTTCTTCGTCATTAAGTGTTCGATCTACTCGCTGCCAAACTAATGCTAAGGCTAAACTTTGCATGCCTTCACCTAGGCTTTCGCCAGCGTATACATCAAACACTGATAATTTAACAAGGTCATCCCCTGCATTATCTTTTACTACGGCTTCAACATCACTGAATGGAACCTGATCGTTGATCAGTATCGCTAAATCCCGTCTTACTTCTGGGTATTTAGAAACTTCAGAGAAATGAGGCACTTGCCCTTGAACTGCTTTTTCTAAGCATAGTTCAAACATGTAGACTGGGCCATTTAAATCCAGTGTTTTTTGTAATTTAGGGTGTATTGCCCCTAAATAACCAATTATTTCACCTTGCTTTACAATTTGAGCTGTTTGTCCTGGGTGTAATGCAGGGTGTTCGCCTTTTTTAAATTGAATCGAAGCATCAATCGGAAGCAATAGTCGCTCTAAATCCCCTTTCACATCATAAAAATCTGTAGCTTTACTCTCGTTAGACCAATTTTCAGTATTCACCGCACCAGAAACAACGCCTGATAGCATTCTAATCTGAACTATTTCACCTTCTACTTTCTCAAACTTTAGCCCTGTTTCAAAAAACTTAACACGCGCTTGTTGCCGATTCTGGTTATAACTCATTGCTTTCAATAAGCCGGTCCATAAAGACGTTCTCATGACCGCTAAATCAGCTGAAATAGGATTCGCTAAGGCTATACTTTCTGCAGAAGGCATAATTTGATTTTGCAGTTCGTCTTCAACAAAACTATAAGTAATTGCTTCTTGGTAGCCTAAGCTCACGAGTCGATCAGCCAACAGATCAGCAGGGACGATTGATTCTTCAACAACCTTGAGGGTCAAAGAACCTAAAGCCGTTGTTTTAGGCAGGTTATTGTAGCCATAGATTCGACCAACTTCTTCAATAAGGTCTGGCTCAATAGAAATATCAAAACGGTAACTCGGTACATCAAAAATCCACGCACCTTCTTCACGCGTCGCTATTGTTAGCCCTAAACGCGTTAAGATTTCTTCTACTTCACTATTTTCAATTTTAATACCTAGTAAAGATTCTATTTTACTTTCACGCAGCCTTACACTGGTTGCTTTCGGTAGTTTATCTTCTTCACAAACTTCTGTAATCGGGCCCGCATCACCACCTACGATATCAATCAATAGTTGTGTCGCACGTTCCATAGCATCACGCTGTAACTGGTAGTCAACACCACGTTCAAAACGATGAGATGAATCAGTATGTAAACCATAAGATCGCGCTTTACCTGCAATTGCCAGAGGGCTAAAAAATGCGCACTCTAAAAAGATATTCGTGGTTTCTGAACTTACGCCTGAATTAGCTCCACCCATGACACCGGCAATCGCTAAGGCTTCTTTTTCATCCGCTATTACTAAAGTAGTATCGTTAAGTAAAACTTCTTGCCCATCAAGCAATGTTAGTTTTTCTTTGTCCTGAGCTTTTCGAACAACAATCGAGCCATTTAAACGCTCAAGATCGAACGCATGCATTGGCTGACCCAGCTCTAATAAAATAAAATTGGTCACATCAACTGCAGGATCAATACTTCTTAAACCACAACGACGTAGCTTTTCAGACATCCATAAGGGCGTTGGTTTCGATAGATCAACGCCTTTAATTACTCGCCCTAAATACTTAGGACAAGACTGACTGTCTTCAAGTTTTATTGGAAAAGTATCATCGATAGAAGGCGGCACTGCATTAATAACAGGAGGCGTTAGAGGCGCTTTATTTAATACCCCAACCTCGCGTGCTAGACCCGCGATAGAAAGGCAGTCACTTCGGTTTGGCGTTAAGTCAACCTCTACACTGAAGTCATCTAAAGATAAAAATTCACGAATACATTGACCAACTGGCGCATCCGCCACTAACTCCATCAAACCATCTGAAGAATCGGCTAAACCAAGCTCAGATTCTGCACAGAGCATTCCAAACGATTCAACACCGCGAAGTTTCGCTTTTTTAATTTTAAAATTTCCAGGCAGTACAGCACCCAGCGTGGCAAAAGGTACTTTCAAACCAGCGCGTACGTTTGCAGCACCACATACGACTTGAAATATTTCTGTGCCATCGCTTACTTTACAAACGTTCAATTTGTCTGCATCAGGATGTTGTTCGACACTTAAGACTTCACCAACGATAATCCCACTAAACGCTCCAGCGACGGGATCAACACCATCTACTTCCAAACCTGCCATCGTGATCTGTGTTACTAAATCATCGATTTTGATTGAAGGGTTTACCCACTCTCTAAGCCATTGTTCACTGAATTTCATTGGTCTTCCATCTTTTCAAACTGTTTGTTTTAACTAACCGTGTTAACTAATCAAATATCTCTACTTTCCCTAAAGGAAAAATAAGGTATTAGTTAAACTGTTTTAAGAAACGTAGATCGTTATCAAAAAACATTCTCAAATCATTAACGCCGTAACGTAACATCGCTAAACGCTCAACGCCTAAGCCAAAGGCGAAACCAGAATATTTTTCTGGATCAATACCGCTGGACTCAAATACTTTCGGATGCACCATGCCGCAACCCATAACTTCCAACCACTTAATATTCCCATCCGCATCACGACCCCACTCAATATCAACCTCCGCTGATGGCTCAGTAAAAGGAAAATAGGACGGACGAAAGCGAACTGCAATATCGCGTTCAAAAAACACTCTTAAGAAATCTTCTACTGTACTTTTTAAATCCGCGAAGCTTACTTTTTCTTCAACTAATAAGCCCTCAACCTGATGAAACATAGGCGTATGAGTTTGGTCAGAGTCACAACGGTAAACACGCCCTGGACAAATCATTCTAAAGGGTGGCTTTCCTTCTGCCATTGTTCTTACTTGCACTGGAGATGTATGCGTTCGAAGCAAGGTGTTAGCATCAAAATAGAATGTATCGTGCATTGCACGCGCCGGATGATGGTCAGGAATATTTAAGGCTTCAAAGTTATGATAATCATCTTCAATTTCTGGCCCTACTTCAATGGAATAACCTGCTTGAGAGAAGAACTGTTCAATTCGACGCATTGTTTTCGTAACTGGGTGTAGCCCACCCACTTCAGCTGATCGGCCAGGCAAAGTAACATCTAAGGCTTCTGACTGTAGCTTTTCATTCAACGCAGCAGATTCTAAAGTTTCTTTTTTAGCAAGCAGCTTTTCTAGCACACCTTGCTTGGCTTCATTGATTTTTGCACCCGCTGCAGGACGCTCTTTTGCGTCTAGCTTACCTAGCGACTTGAGTAGCTGGGTTATGTGGCCTTTTTTACCTAGGTAGTCAACTCGTACTTGATCCAATACCGATATCTCATCGGCTGCGCCAACCGCATCTATTGCGTGTTGCACTAATTGTTCAAGGTTTTCCATTCTTCTCTCCGACTCTGCTTTAAAACAGTACACTTCAATAATCTAAATAATACCCATCCTGAAATTTCATCACTCAATTATTTATCACCATTGCGAAGAGGGGGATCCAATACTTGGTATAGTTTCAGGATGGACACTAAACATAAAAAAATAGGGGACGAGTAAACCCGGCCCCTATTTTTTGCTCAGTAGTCAGCTTTTTAATTACATCAAGCAGCTGACATGAGTCTTAGCTTGCTAAAGCAGACTTTGCTTTTTCAACAACAACAGCAAATACTGCTGCATCGTTCATTGCTAAGTCAGCTAGAACTTTTCGATCGATCTCAACATTGGCTTTCTTAAGGCCAGCAATGAAACGGCTATACGATAAACCGTTTATGCGTGCACCAGCATTGATTCGAGCTATCCATAAACGACGGAACTGACGTTTTCTTTGGCGACGGTCACGATAAGCGTATTGACCCGCTTTGATAACCGCTTGCTTAGCAACTCGATAAATTCTGCTTCGGGCACCGTAGTAACCTTTAGCTTGCTTTAATATCTTCTTATGGCGACGATGCGCCGTAACTCCACGTTTTACGCGAGGCATAAATAACTCCTAACTAGACTAATTATAAAGTGACCGATTAAATTCGAAGCATACGTTTGATCATTGGCTGATCAGAGTCTGCAACTTGCTTACATCCACGTAGCTGACGCTTACGCTTAGTAGACTTTTTGGTCAAAATATGGCTAGTAAAGGATTGTTTATGTTTGAATCCATTAGCTGTTTTTTTAAAGCGTTTTGTAGCACCGCTTTTTGCTTTCATTTTAGGCATAATATCTCACTCCGCATTGGAAAAATTAACGAAAATAGCAACCATGCTACTTTCTCTTTTTCGGGGCCAACACCATCATCATTTGCCGACCTTCCATTTTTGGTCGCTGCTCGACAGTTGCATACTCTTCCAGATCAGTTTCGATCCGCATTAGTTGCTCCATACCGATTTCCTGATGAGCCATTTCTCTGCCTCGGTAACGAATCGTTACTTTAGCTTTGTCCCCATTTTCAAGGAAACGTATCAGGTTGCGTAGTTTTACCTGATAATCCCCTTCTTCCGTCCCTGGTCGTAATTTGATTTCTTTAACCTGAGTCTGCTTTTGCTTTTTCTTTTGGGCAGCTTTTTCTTTCTTTTCGTCAAAGACTTTTTTGCCGTAATCCATTATTTTACACACAATAGGATCACTACTTGCTATTTGAACCAAGTCTAGACTTGCTTGTGTAGCTTGAGCGCGCGCTTCTTCGATTGTAACTACACCGACTTGTTCGCCGTCTGCAGCAATCAATCGTACTTCTGATGCTTCAATATTGTCGTTTATGAGCGCTTTTTTACTTTTGCCGCCGCTTTGAGTATTTCGCTTAATGTTTATTTCTCCACATTAATTAATGCCGATATTTACAGTTAACATATATACATGAATTACTTCATTTATACATTAACTTTCTAATTCAGCTGTTCGACCTTTCCGTACTATCTCATTTTTAAATAGTGAGATAACTTCATCTAAGTTCATAACGCCAAGGTCTTCACCTTTACGAGTACGAATGGCCACTGTGTTATTTTCGACCTCCTTATCACCTACTACTAATAAATAAGGAACCTTACGAATTGTGTGCTCGCGAATTTTAAAGCCGATCTTCTCGTTTCTCAAGTCCAGATGTGCTCTATATCCACTTTCTTCGATGTTTTTATGTAATTTTTTACAATATTCGGCCTGTTTATCAGTAATATTGAGAATTGCGACCTGATCAGGTGCTAACCAGAATGGAAAAGCGCCTTCATATTCTTCAATCAAAATTCCGATAAAACGCTCAAATGAACCTAAAACTGCTCGATGCAACATCACAGGAACACTTCGCCCTTGATCATCGGTTACATATTGAGCGCCCAAACGTCCCGGCATTGAGAAGTCGACCTGGATCGTTCCGCATTGCCAAACCCGCCCAATACAATCTTTTAATGAGAATTCAATTTTGGGCCCATAAAACGCACCTTCACCCGGCAACAAGTCCCAATCAAGATTCTTAGCATTTAAAGACTCTTCTAGCGCGGCTTCCGCTTTATCCCAAACTTCATCAGAACCTACCCGCTCTTCTGGCCGAGTTGATAGTTTATAAATAATTTCACTAAAACCGAAATCTTCATACACTTCATGAAGCATATCAATAAAGGTAGAAACCTCAGATTGAATTTGCCCTTCTTCACAGAAAATATGTGCGTCATCCTGAACAAAGCCTCGCACTCGCATAATACCATGCAAAGCACCTGAAGCCTCATTACGATGACAAGAACCAAACTCTGCCAAACGCAAGGGTAACTCTTTATAACTCTTTAAACCTTGATTAAAAACCTGGATATGGCAAGGGCAATTCATCGGTTTAATTGCGAACTCTGCATTTTCTGAATTCGTAGTAAACATTTGCTCGCTGAATTTATCCCAATGCCCTGATTTTTCCCACAAGGTACGATCAACCACTAATGGTGTTTTAATTTCCTGATAGCCATACTGACGCTGTTTTTTACGCATATAACTTTCAATTTCTTGATAAATCCTCCAACCTTTATCATGCCAGAACACCATACCCGGCGCTTCATCCTGCATATGAAAAAGATCAAGTTTTTTACCTATTTTACGATGATCTCGCTTTTCGGCTTCCTGCAAGCGATTTAGATAAGCTTTTAGTTGCTTTTTATCCGCCCAAGCTGTGCCATAAATTCGTTGAAGCATCGCATTATCAGAATCACCACGCCAATATGCACCAGACGTACGCATAAGTTTAAAATGCTGGCAAAATTTCATACTAGGAACATGTGGACCACGACACATATCAACATATTCTTCATGATGATATAGCCCTGGAGAATCATTTGAATCAATATCACGATCCAATATTTCCATTTTGTACGTTTCGCCTCTTGCTTTAAACGTATCGTAGGCATGCTGCCAAGTTACTTTTTTCTTAATAACTTGATAATCTTTTTTAGCAAGCGACAGCATCTGTTTTTCTAACTTCAGCATATCTTCATCGGTCAATCGATGATCTAAGTCGATATCATAATAAAAGCCATTTTCGATCGTTGGACCGATTGCCATTTTTGTATCTGGCCATAACTGCTTGATTGCGTGCCCTAGCAGGTGTGCGCAAGAGTGTCGCAAAATTTCTAAGCCTTCATCATTTTTAGCCGTCACAATACTAAGTGACACATCACTTCCAATCATTTCACAAGCATCTACCAATACCCCGTCTACTTTTCCTGCAACAGTTGCCTTAGCAAGACCGGGACCAATATCAGCAGCAACATCCATAACAGAAACCGGATTTTCAAAGGTGCGCTGACTTCCATCAGGAAGAGTAATCGTTGGCATAATATCCTCGTTATCAGTGGTGACCCACACAAAAGATCACTTGAAATAATGTTTTAGTGATGAAAAATAATCATTGACATAAATAAGCGCGCAATTTTATACAAATAGCGACAACTATTCAATTTTGTGTCAGTAGTAAAATGACTTATAACGAGTCATTTTACCATAAACACGACCTTATCAACTTTTAGCCTCAAAAAAAAAGCCTCGACAAACGCGAGGCTTTTAAATTTATACCTAGGTTTTAGTTTGCTTTAATCTCTGCTCTTGCTTTTTGAGCAATTTTATCAGGCCGAATAAGAAAACGCGCCAAAGCTGGAAGCAACCACATACTACCCACCATGTTCCAAATAAACATAAAGAATAATAGAACCCCCATATCTGCCTGAAACTTAATAGGCGAAAAGATCCAAGTACATACTCCGATGCCAAGCGTTATACCTGTAAAACTAACCGCCTTACCTGTTGTTCTAAGCGTTTGAAAATAAGCCTCCTGAAGCGGTAAACCTTCTTTAAGCTTTGATTCCATCATACTATAGATATAAATACCGTAATCGACACCTATCCCTACGCCTAAGGCTATAACAGGTAGCGTTGCCACCTTTATTCCTATCCCAAGCTGGGCCATTAACGCTTCGGCCAAAACAGAGGTTAACGCTAAAGGTGTGACAATACAGATAACCGCAGCCAAAGATCTGAATGTGATAAAGCACAAGATACTTACAACAGCATAAACTGATATCAACATAACATTTTTAGCTTTTGATATAACCTGATTCGTTGCAGCTTCGACACCTGCATTACCAGCAGCTAATAAGAAGGTATAATTTTCACTTGGGTATTGATCAATCAATTCCTTTAACGTATCCACAACACGCTCAAGCGTATCAGCCTGATGATCTTTCAAATAAACAATCATAGGCGTCATTGAACAGTCTGCATTCACCATTCCTGCTGGAGCACGCTGAATAGAGGAGTTAATAATTGACTCACTCCGTGACAACTCAAACCATTTAAAGCTTCCCTCATTCAATGCTTTAGTCACCAAACGAGATACGGTAACAAGAGATGCTGTAGACTCAACCCCTTCAGTATTTTCTAAGCGCCACTGCATACGATCCATGACGTCCATCACTTCATAACTAGAGCAACCCTCTGCAGGCGTTTTTATCATTACCACCATTACATCAGCACTAGTACTGTAATTACTAATAATATAATCGTTATCTAAATTATATCGTGAGTCAGCCCTCAGCTCAGGTGCGCCTTTATCCAAGTCACCTATTTTCAAGTCCTTCTGATAATAAATACCGATCCCACAACCCAAAATGGCAATTAAGACGGAAATAGGTGCAACACTAGGATGCGCCATAAAAGATAGAACTCGCCACTTTTTATCGCCATATAGTTCGACTTTTTTAGCGTGCTTTAAACCCCCTTTACTCAAACCAATATAAGACATAATAACGGGATGAAGAACTAGGTTCGTCACAATAATGACGGCAACGCCGACCCCTGCAGCAACAGCAAGGTCTTTAATCACATCAATTTCAATAAATAACAGCGTTAAGAAACCAATAGCATCACTCACTAAAGCTAGGATTCCAGGTCGAACTAAAAACCTAAACGCTAATCGCGCACTCATGACAGGATTAAACCCTTGCGCTTGCTCCACAGCCAGCTGGTTCACGATCTGCACACCGTGACTAATTCCTATCGCAAAAACTAGAAAAGGAACCAATACCGAGTATGGATCAATACCGTAACCAAGTAGGTGAAGTATCCCTAGCTGCCAAATAACTGCAATAACAGAGGTAAGTACTGGCACGAGCGTTCCAACCAAACACCGAGAATAAGCAAACAAAAAAGTCATTGTTAAACCCAGCGTTACCATTGCAAAGGTTAGTATTGCACCAATCCCCTCTATCAAATCACCAATCTTTTTTGCAAAACCAATAATATGAACATCTACATTCGGGTTCTTTGCGCGATATTTATTTCGAATTTTTTCTTCTAATTCAAGTGAAAGCTGTTTGTAATCTAGTGGTTCACCAGTCTCAGGGTTTGTTTCAAAAAGTGAGGCATATACAATTGTCGACTTAAAATTATCTGCAACCAAACGACCTACCTGGCCCGATTTAAGGATATTTTGCCTTAAACTCCCCAAAGAAGCTTCTGAGCCATCATACCCGTCAGGTATTACCGCTCCGCCACGAAAGCCATCTTCTGTCACTTCTATCCATCGTACACTTGGCGTCCAAAGTGACTTTAGAGCAGATCGATCAACACCAGGCAAATAGAATAGCTCATCCGTTACTTCGCTTAATGTCTCCATATAAGCTTTATTAAAGATATCACCATTTTTTACCGAGACAGCAATTCGTATAGAGTTCCCTAAGTTCCCTAAGTCTTCCCGATTATCTAACATATTGATAATAAAAGGGTGCTCTAAAGGAATCAGTCGCTCAAAGGATGCATCAGGTCTAATTTGCGATGCATTAAATGCTAAAAAGACCGTTAGTAATAAAAATACAGCAAGTATGACTGGCCGGTTTGAGAATATAAGCCGTTCAATCATTGTTCCTGATCCGACAACCTCAATGGATTTGGCTGCTGGATTATTTTGTGGGTTTGACATTCATCAATCCTCTAGGATTTATAGTTTGATTAATATTAGTTTAAATTTATTCCAGCGGAACTAGTACGACTTATGCCTTTCTCGCCCACAACAATCAGTTCATTTTGCGTGACATATACGACTGATGCGACACCTAAACGATCATCTCTTATCGTTTCAGAAAAGGTACGACCGCCATCATCACTATATATAACAGAGCCAGAATTCCCCACAATTGTGATATCACCCTCTCCATTATGAGCAGCAGAAATCAAAGTACTTTCAGTTGCTGAGTCGACCGCTTCCCACGTATTCCCAGCATCAACAGTCCGGAACAAATTCCCCCTCAAACCAAATGCAAGCGCTCCATTTTCTTCACCACTATCAACCAAGCCAAAAAATGACCCCGCATACGGACTCTCAACCGACTCCCAGGTTTCGCCGCTATCCTCAGATCGAAAAATCACACCGGCTTCACCAGCAATAAGCAATACACCATCATCAATTTGAGTAATCGTATTCAAATGAAATCGATCTGGGTTATCCATTTTAGAACCATAGTTCTCCCAAGACGCTCCGCCATCGAAGGTTTTAAAAATAAACCCGTAAGCACCTACAACCAAACCTTCTTTATCATTCATAAAGAACACATCTAATAAAGGCTTACTGGCGCCAATTCCTGCATCAGCCTGTGCATCCTCTAACCCGTACTCTGCATCTTCCAATGCATACTCTAAATCCTCTATATCATCTTCTGAAGCTAACGCCATTTGCCCGTTTAAAGTATTAATCTGATTTTGAGACTGAGTAATAATCATTTGATTTGCGGCATTACCATCAAACTGTTTTTTCCAAGTTTCGCCACTATCTGAAGAATGTAAAATAACCCCGGAATGACCAACAGCCCAACCATTATGAACATCTGGAAAAACAACCGACGTCAGTAATACAGACACAGGAACTGTAGATTGTTGCCACTTCCCACCATTGTCATCAGAATATAAAACATGTCCTCTGGCACCCACAGTCACTAAGCGCTCCCCAGCCTTAACTATATCTAATAATAAACTCTGTTTTGCTTTTTCCGCTTTCACTGAAGGTGTGACTAAAACATCTTCTACTGCTAAAAGTGGTGCACTTATACTACCCAGAGTAACGGCTCCTGCTAAAAGAGAAACACGAAATTTGGTAAATATAGCGTTCATTCATCATCCCTATTCATTTAATGAAATACTCTCAAGGCTAGAGGATCACCCTAAACCTTGAATAATTAAAATTATCTATAACGACTTAGCGTGCTCGACGACGCAAAGAAGAAGGCTTAAAGTAACGCTTATTAGGCACTTTGGTTTCAAACACAGTCGCTTGACGTTCCTCTGAAGTCAACCCATTTACACTGTATCTGCGTGACTGAAGATCATGATAAACATCGCCTCCTGACCAAACCCCTGGTAACTCATAATAATTTTTCAACAAGGCCATACTGACACGCCACAACTCATTACGAGTATCATACTGATCGACTAAAGCAACACCCCAACTATCTTCATCAATATAATAAACACGTTTGTTATAAATATGACGTGCAGACTTTTTAAGCGTCGCTTCAACAACATGAACACGATGTAGCTCCCAACGGAGGTAGTCTGGATTTAAGTGACCAGGCATTGCAACGTCTTTGTACTTAACGCCTTTGGCGCTAATTTTATAGTTGTTATAAGGTATGAAGAATTCTTTAACACCTTTGTATTCCCATTCATATCGATCTGGCGCGCCGTTATACATGTCTGTATCATCAGCCGTTCGAGTATTATCCGAAGACGCTATTGGCGAGTCATATGCTAAGTTAGGCGCACGCCTCACACGTCGCTGCCCTGAGTTATAATCCCATGCTTGACGTTTTTCTTTAAGTTGGTCCATCGTTTCATGGATTAATAATGCACCACCCGCTAATCTTGCAGGCGCTTTATTAAACGTAAGATAATAGAATAAAATATTCTTCATCTTTTTAAAGCTTCCTTCAGGATTATGGAAGTTAAAAAACACCTCTTGCTGCTTTGTAATGGGCGTATAAGACCCATCACGCTGAACGGCAAGCTCCGACGCACGACTGGTAAGGAATACACCACGCCAGCGTGTTAGGTGATTCCACATAACCTGCAATGCTTTCTCATCATTTTTCCCATGAAGAATAGGAAACGCAACACCACCAAAAGCATCTTTTATCCCAGCCCCACCTTTCGTCAAGCTTGATGTTTTAGCATTTTTCTTGGTATTTTCAAGCACCCAATCTGGCATCGAGTGAGATCTTTGTGTTGGGTATACATTAACTTTAAATGTGTCGGGATAAGTTTCAAATAAGGCATATTGCCCAGGCGTCATATATTTTTTAAACCCTTTGTAATTACTTTTGTCGATTGAAAATTTAATTTCATCCGATGCAAAAGGATCAATATGATGCTGACCTGTCCCTGTATACCCTTCAGGTGGTTCGGTAATCCCCCCACTCCACTCTGGAATAGTTTTCGTTTTATTCCCCGACTTAATCGATCCGAATGGGGTTAGTGACTTACCTAACTTACTTGCTTCCTTTGCTGAAACCTTTGCATGAACGTTGAGCGACGCCAACATTAATGCTAATACACCACAGAGTAGTACAGACTTGTTATTCATATGAATACCTTGAAACACACTTATTTGTTTACGATTTATTTTGGATAGCAACAGAGGTCATTCATAATAATTTCCTCACCGTACTCCCCCCACATTACTCCCTTAATTTTTATCTAAGCAGGAAATTAGGTAAAGAAAATTTGCCATCCTATTAATTTTTAGCAGATTTTTTCATTCTGTCTATATTAGTTTTGTTATTAAATATGTCTGCTATTGAGAAATAGCTTAATTATTGAAATCGAAACCGAAAGAAAACTGTTATTTGAGGGGAACGCTAAAATAAATAAATAGCGATAGTGAAACACAGAGCGCACTACACGCCCCCTATTTGGCCCGCATAAAACGCTCTGCATTCGGCTGAATTAAGGCAAACTTTTTTCTACAATTTCTCTTACATCTTTAGATAAATTATTTTTTTCATGGATGCGCTTTAATTGCTCAACCATTAAATTCTGCCTGCTCGCATTAAATTTACGCCAGCGCGTCAAAGGCATCATTAATCTTGACGCCATTTGCGGGTTAATGTCATCCAATTTAATAATATAATCTGCAAGAAATACGTATGCTTCACCGGACTCATCATGAAAACTTACTAAGTTTTGTTGACAAAACACACCAATAACAGATCGCACTTTATTAGGGTTAGTCATATCAAAATCAGGTAACGCGATGATTTTTCTCAAACCTTTTAGGTTCGTATAGCTTGAGCTGCCCGATTGAACTGAGAACCACTGTTCAAGTACTTGCGCATCAGCCTGCCATTTATTGTAGAAAACAGTTAATGCTTCTTGAGCAGCCAACTCGTCACCAGAGTTAACGAGTACACTTAAAGCAGCATGGCTATCTGTCATATTTACCGCTGACTCGAATTGCTGCTTAGCCAATAATACAGCCTGTTCGTTTGGCGATGCTGACAACAGAGAAAGTGAGGTATTTTTTAACGCCCTTTGAGACATGGCAGCGAAGTCTAAGCTTGCACTTAAACTCATATTTTCATGATAAACCGCCTCTAGCTCACTTCGTAGTGCACTTGAGAGCGCCGCCCGTACAAATTTACGAACCTGATGAATTGCCTCAACGTCTGCCTCATTCGACAATTCAATCAAGTAACTTTCCGCAGGTAACATCAGCAACTTACAAACCATTGCTTTATCTAGGTCTTTGTTGCGTAAAATTGATCTAAATACTTCTATAAACTGCTCTGATAAAACCAGCGTTTCTTTATTCTGGTATTTCAAAATCAAATCTTGGAGAACGCGTAACGATAAAGTCTGGCCGGCCTCCCAGCGATTAAAACCATCCGAATCATGTGCTAGCAAGAACAGTAACTGCTCGTTCGAATAATCATACGTTAATTTAACTGGGGCCGAGAAATTCCTTAGCAAAGAAGGAGTCGGCTCTTTATCTACCCCTTCAAATACAATCGTTTCTGTTTGCTCAACTAATTCAAATACCCAGCTCGTTTGACCATCGGCAACAGATAAAGGTAAGTCCTCACCCTTTTCATCAATTAGACCAAGCGTAATTGGGATATGAAAAAGTGCTTTTTTATCGAGTGACACACTATCACCAGCACTAGCAGGGCATGACTGTGCAAATGTAAGGCGATACTCTTTACTCTCGGCGTCATAAGAAGACTCTACGACTACTTCAGGTGTCCCCCCTTGGTCATACCAAGATTGGAATTGGGTGAAGTCACGACCAGACACCTGTGACATTGCCGCCACAAAATCTTCTGTGGTAACAGCCTGACCATCATGTCGATCAAAATATAAATCACTACCGGCTCTAAATTTAGCCTCACCAAGAAGCGTATGAAGCATTCGAACCAACTCCGCCCCTTTCTCATATACCGTTAGTGTATAAAAATTAGAGATTTCCATATAAGAAGAAGGACGAACAGGGTGTGACATAGGCCCAGCATCTTCAGCGAACTGAGCCGTTCTTAAAAAGTTAACATCGTCAATGCGCTTCACGACACGAGAATTCATATCAGCTGAAAATTCAGCATCCCTAAATACCGTAAAACCTTCCTTTAAACTTAGCTGAAACCAGTCACGACAGGTTACCCTATTGCCCGACCAGTTATGAAAATATTCATGTGCTACGATTGCTTCTATTCGATGGTAAGCGGTATCTGTTGCTGTATCCGTTTTAGCGAGGACACACGAAGAATTAAAGATATTCAACCCCTTATTTTCCATCGCCCCCATATTAAAATCATCAACCGCTACAATCATAAATATATCTAGGTCATATTCTCGACCATAAACATTTTCATCCCATTTCATAGATCGCTTTAAACTATCAAGCGCATAGTCGCACTTATCGGCATTTTTTGAATCGACAAAAATACGTAAATCAACTTTACGCCCTGAACTTGTTATGTAGGTGTCTTCCTGACAGTGTAAATTCCCAGCGACCAAAGCAAATAAGTAACAAGGTTTTGGAAATGGATCTTCCCACGTAACAAAATGTCGCCCCTCAGCTAAATCACCCGACTCAATCGGATTACCATTTGAGAGTAAAACTGGGTATAAAGCTTTATCTGCCTCGATACGTGTGTGAAATACAGACATCACATCTGGACGATCAGGATAATAAGTAATACGCCTAAAACCCTCAGCTTCACACTGAGTACAAAACATCGAAGACGATTTGTATAAGCCTTCTAGTCGCTTATTATCTTGCGGTTTAATCCAGGTTTCACACTCAAGCGTAAATTCAACAGGAACATCCTTAATTGTCAGCCCCTCACTATTAACCTGGTAATCATCATTTGAGAGCAACTGATTATTAAGTTTAATCGATCGCAACTCTAGGTCTTCACCATGAAGATAAAGTGGCTCAATGTTCTTTCCAGCACAACGTTTAAAATTCAAAACAGATAAAACTGTCGCGCCATCTTCAAACAAACGAAACGTAAGTTGTACTTTTTCAAGCTCAAAAGCTGGCGCCTGATAATCTTTTAGATAAATTGTTTTTACGCTGGATTCACTCATTTAATGACCCTTAATTGATCGTCTTATATCTTAATAACGAGACCGTATAGTAACTAGTAGTAACTAGACAACCGAATGACTAGGCAGCTGATAATGAAACATCGAAAGAGGTATGCTTTCGAACATTAAAACAACCTGAGTCCAGTATCAAATACTGACCTTTAATCGCCAGCAACTTACCTTCTACAATATTTTGTTTTTCTAGATTAAACGTTTTAATTTTTTCTGGCCATTGAAGCGAAGGATATTCAAATTGCCAAACTTCACCCGATTCAAGCAGGTTAATTTGTTCATCAGGGTATTGAGACCTTAAATCCGCTAACGGTCCTGCAGCTAGTTCAAACAGTTTATTCCGCTCTTGCTCTAGGTCAATTTCTGCGACATCATGCTTAAGCATTTTTCGCCAATTTGTTTTATCTGCCACCCACTCCTTCATAATAACCTCGACCAAACCGGATAATTGCCGGGTTGATACGGAAATAATTGGCAACGCCTGTATCGCTCCTTGATCCATCCATCTCGTAGGCACTTGAGTGTGTCGTGTTATACCTACCTTAAGACCCGAAGAATTCGCCAGATAGACAATATGTTTCTGCATACAAAATTGTTCAGCCCACTCTGGTTCCCTACATGTACCTTGACTAAAGTGACAAAGTTCAGGGCTCATCATGCAGCGATCACACTGAGCAAGTTTTTTAAAGCATGGAAAACAGTAACCCTGATTAAAGCTTTTATTAGTTTTCCGTTGACAATGAGAGCAACGAATTTCGCCGTTTGAAATAATACGAATACCCTTACCGATATAAGCATTCATTTCTATTTTTTCATCACCAACATTTAAGTGGTAGGAAAGCGGCTCGGTTTTTTCTATCAACATTTTGGCAAGTCTGCCAGAAGCTAATTCGATCATCAGGCGACCTGTATATTGTGTAAATTAAGAAGTTTTGTGATTTAACACTAAACTTTAGTGAAGAATTTTAATAGTTGAAACATCATCTTGAGTTTTATCTGTCCCACAAGGTTCTGTTTTCTTAGTCGAATCAACATAGCCTACCCTCTCAGTTTCAGCTATTTGATGCTTCGCTTCATAAAGCATGATCGCTTGGAGACAAATTTCTTTTTGAGCAACGCTCAACACACGCCCATCAGGCCACTTCCCTAATTCTATTGCTTGCTTGAATTGCTTATAAACATCAGGGTTAATAGCTTCGGCAACATCTTCAAAATTCATTTTCAAAATACCTATTGTGCTGTAAAAGAAAGACAGAATAACAACCACGAAAAATGGACTCAAGACTTTCATTAAATTCTAGAGTTGTACTTGACACCATAAATGCGAATGATTATCATTAGCTCGAGTTTTGAGTTAGTCGGTCAATTCAAAACTTGATCTCTCTCATCAGAAATTCACACAGTGTGAAGCCCAGCTCGACACTCATTAATATGCGTTCAGCCTGGGTTTTTTTTCTGTTTATTTGCTTTCAAAGCAATCGTCAACCCACCCCAAATCAAACCAGAGATCAGACCATACAAATGCGCAGCATTTGCCATCCGCCCCCAACCCAACCACTCTGTGACGGGCGTATAGCCTAAAACCAACCAGACAAGACTAAACTTCATTAATATATCTGGAAAGAAAATCTGTGGTTCATAATGTTTCCACAACCAACAATAACCTACCAAGCCATACACAACTCCCGACAAGCCACCAAACAAGTAACTGGTCTCGAATAATTGAGCAACATTTGAGATCGCCGAAACAAACAACGCTAAAATAAGAAAAGAGAATGAACCTTTTTGTATTTCTAACTGACCACCTAAAAGCCAAAGCATTAGCAGGTTAAAAGTAATATGCATTACATTAAAATGGATAAATGCTGGACTAATTAAACGCCACAACTCTCCCTGCTCAAGCGTAATTAGCAAACCCTGAATACGACCATATAATGTATTCAAGTCAATGCCTAAACCGTCACTACTTAAGCTGAAAGGGTCCAAAATTAGAAAAGCCCTGAGAATCGGGCCATCTTGGCCAAAGTCAGTGAGCAAAGCAAATACAATACTTAAAAGCATAAACACGTAAACTAATGGCGCTTGCGAAGGCCGCGCCCGAGGATAAAGTTCCTCAATTTGAGGTGGTGAAAAATTATCTTTAGGCAACCCATCTAAGTGAACCTTAAAAGCCTGATCAGTCAAATAAAGCTGTAATGCGCCTTTAACTTGCTGCTCCAACCCCTCACTCTCAATAA
>Ga0209184_1000576_pt1 | contig 36314 bp, 32 predicted proteins | sample EN8Hudsemesocosm_2_FD_184627 | JGI IMG/M metagenome (GOLD analysis project Ga0209184, IMG submission 184627) | Methane-oxidizing microbial communities from mesocosms in the Hudson Canyon - EN8C Hudson Canyon (SPAdes) (version 2) | ecosystem: Environmental > Aquatic > Marine > Cold seeps | place... | reverse complement strand
CGATGCTCGATTCAAAAACACCCTTACCTCGCTGAGCATCAACATTGTCTTCGCTATAACACGGTAAAGACGCAACAACTTCTATCTGATGGTCGGCCAAGAACTGAGCAAGATCTTCTTGCCCCGACTCATTCAAAATCGTCAGGTTACAGCGATCAATCACAGTCACACCCAAGTCACGGGCCGCTTTCACCAAATAACGAAAATGCGGCATTAACTCAGGCGCACCACCGGTTAAATCAAGCGTCTGCACTTTATGCTGCTTTAGTATCTCAATCACCAAATCGATATTGGCTTTATCCATCTGCTCAGTACGCTTAGGGCCTGCATTTACATGGCAATGGGTACAGCTGAGATTGCAGGTATAACCTAGGTTTACCTGCAATATTTCTAATTTAGAACGGGTTAATGGCGGGAAGTTAGACACCATCAATAAAGGCTTTGTATCTCTCATGAAACAGGCAAACCATCAAAATAATTATTATGGGATAAAGATAGCGTAATTTGAGATGAGAATCGCGGATAAGTTCACTTTACGAGGTTGTCATCAGCTAGGGTAAAGTAATAGAATGGCTGCGTTGAATAGATCTCTCCATAGTTTAACTGGATAAAACTGCCGCCTCCTAAGCGGCTGCTCTGGGTTCGAGTCCCGGTGGGGAGGCCATCATTATTTTCAATAGTTTCCAGTACCATCCACAATCCCTTTATATATCAGTATATTACTGAAACATCCATCCAATAGCGTCCAGTAAAACCCATAGACTTCCACATCATGTTGGGGGTACCTGAGTTCGACCTAGAATAAATACCCCCAAAAGGTGTCTTCAATGCCGTTAACAACTGTATTCGTCAAAAATGCTCAAATCCGAGATAAGGCATACAAACTATCTGATGAAAAGGCCTCTATCTTTTAGTAAATCCTAACGGTAAAAAAAGGACTGGCGACTAAAGTATCACTTCTAGGGTAAAGAACAAACATTAGCTATTGGCATCTACACAAGTCACACTAAAAGAAGCGCGAGAGCAAACACTTGAGGCAAAGCTAAAACTTCAAAAAGGTATTCAACCAGCCTCTCAGAAAAAAAGAAACAACAAACTAAAACACCGGCCAATAACTCATTCAAGGTTACTGCTGAACGCTGGCATACATTAAATATTCCTCGCTGAAGTAGTCGCTATGCATTAAAGGTTATACAACTACTCGACAAGCGGGCTTTTCCTTTCATTGGCAATCGCGACATCACAGAAATAACAAACTCAGATGTGCTAGAAGTATTACGAAAAATGGAAGATGACAACGTCAACGAGACGACTCGCAAAGTAAAAAAACATATCGAAAAGATATTCACATTTGCTATCGCCAAAGGAAAATTAAACTCCAATCCAGCTACTGGAATCCAAGGAGCGCTTAAAGCCCTTCCACCAACTGAACATCAACGCCATCTAGCTATAGAAGATATTTCCAGTTTTATTAAAGCTATTCAAAATGATCAAGGCCATCCAATCGTCAAACTCGGACTGCAACTTTTACTGCTGACCATGACCCGAACGGGAGAAGTACGTTTTGCTACATGGAAAGAAATCGATTTTGATAAAGCCATATGGAATATTCCAGCCTCTAGAATGAAAATGAAACGTGATCACTGCATCCCCTTAAGCCGACAAGCAGTACAAATCCTACAAGAGCTTCATCAATTTACGAGCCATTCTGGATACCTTGTTAGAAGCCCTAACAGTAATAAACCACTCTCTGAAAATGCATTTCTAGTACTGATTAAACGCATTGGCTTTAAAAGTAAAACCACTACCCACGGATTACGTGCAACAGCATCAACGTACCTCAATGAACAAGGTTTTCGCCCTGGTGTAATTGAGAAGCAACTTGCCCACGAAGAAAGAAACCAAGTTCGTAAAGCTTATAACCACGCTGAGTATTTAGAAGAGAGAGCTGACATGCTTCAAAAATGGGCTAACCATCTTGCTACATTAAATGAACAATTCGAAATAAATAACGAAAACCAGAAAAATAACATCAACCATAATTCCACTAAAGCATCTAAAAAATAACCGAATGGATTACCGCCTATTAATAAAGAGGCTCTTGAAAGAAACATCCCGTAATCTTATTAAATTAGGTTAATTCTCTATAATTACAGGCATTTTTAGCGGTTTCAATCAATCGATCACATCAATAATAGCCGAGTCGAGTCCTTAAACTAATAATCCTTTTAGTTTGGACCAGCCTATTTAAGAGGCTAGCGCTGCTTATGAGAGGGACCATAGATAGAACTTAAATCTAATGCTAAGATAAAAACATCAAAAAATCATCCTGTATACGATAACCCTTAGGAATCTATATAAAATGGCATTAATCGAGAGTTTTATTTCAATGTGGCCAAGAGAGCTCTTCCACCTAAAAAGAGGATCAAACTCGATTAGCGAATTTAAAGAAATACTTGAAGGAAAGCCCGGCATTTACATATTACACAAAGGTAATGAAGTGTTTTACGTTGGTAAAGCGGGTAAAAAAGGAAAGGCAACAGGCTGCCTATATAGTCGCATTCAAGATCACGATCATAACTTTGATGATGACTACCATAGTTCATGGAATTGCTTTTCTGTGTTTATCATAACTGAAGAGGCAAGACCAATGATCGATGAGCTAGAGCGCATTCTACAATTCACTTGCTTAGATAGTGCTAACAAAGATCGTACCAAACCAGGAAAACAAATCAAACTTCCAAAAAATCTCAACAAAATGCTAAAAGAGAATACATTTATCGATGTGAGAAGTTTTTAAATTTCTTAGCAACGATAACAATGGAAGAAAATATCAGAGCAAGTCGGAACTAATACAGTGAATATTCTACAGTGACGCTCTGAATTCGATAGTCAAAAATGCTATTTCATTTGGGCTACTGATAAAATTTCACCTAGTAATTACTTTATAAAATAGCCAATATATATTAGTTGAATTGGTTCGGGATAGCTCTAAATCAATTCAACTAAGGCTATGATTAACTTGCTAGCTGAGGTACTGATTTACGCATCCATTTACCTAGCCTTTTCACCCCAGAATTAACCATACTGCCTGCCATCGAACCACAAACACCAGCCACAACAATCACTGGCACAGCTCCACCAGACGCTAAGGATGCTGCAATCAAACCCGATGTACCTACTAAAATCCGACCGGAAGCATTACTTGTTGCTGTTCGCTTGCTCATATCACCCTTGATGACTTTATTTATATCTTTAGCCCCTTCATAAACCACACTAGCAGCAACGGCAGCAGGCCCTGCTTTACTGAGCACTTGAGAGCCAGCTTTACTAGTTGCTTGCTTGATGCCTTCTCCTAACGCAAATTTAGCCCCACCTTCAACTCCAGCTAAAGCTGCCTTAACCCCGGACTCTTTGATGATCTTCGAGTCATACCCACTTTTATGAATTCTATTGGCATCTGTAGCAAAAGATACAGCCGCAGATAGACCTATAGTAATTCCAAGTCCTTTGCTAAGGTTTTCCCAGTATTTAACATGCTCAACATCTTTTACTCGCTCATTGAGATGCTCTATTAGCTTCTGGTAATCCTCATCATTTTGCATAGCATCAAATAATTGCTCTTTTGATACTTTTTCAGAGGAAACACCATCATATGAAATCGTATGCTTAATACGATTGTACATCTCAGGGTTTATAGATTTAACTTTGTTCAGTAGGTCGCTGACTCCATCGCCATTAGTTACTAGCTCGAGGCCATCATATTCATGATTATTAAAAGCAGAGCCTAAGTAGCTTTCCCCACCCACTTTCATTTGAATATGCTTCAGTGCTCCCTCAGGGAGATCTAAGCGACCGCCGTTAGCGACCTCCGCCATAATTCCTGCTGCTTTAGCCTTGTGGACGATGAGAATATCGGCAATATGCTGTTTACCATCTGCTGCAACTGGAGGCATGATGGCGGTAAAATCTTTGCCTTTCAGTAAAGCATCCAAATTAAACTCAGCACAGTGAAGGTATTCCGCTGCAAAACCTTTAGAAAGATGAGCACTAGCGCCGTTATTAAAGTGCGTATCTATACCTTTCAGAGCAGAGTTCAGAATCGTTTGGATCTCTTTAAACTGCCCACTCGTCAACTCTTCGATAGCTACAGCCACAGATACGTTAATATTATTATTTGCTTTCATTAGTCAGCCCCACAAAACGAAAGTGCAAGTACTACAAATACCGCAATTACAATTACAATTACCATTAATTACTCCAGATATTTTTCAAAACGCAAGCCCTTACTTATAGAGCCCATTTTCAATATAGATCAATATAATCCATAGAAGCTAACGACTAAGTTAACCCTGAGGAGTAACAGTCCAGTAAGGATTCGGCAAATCTGCCACAGAAGGAGTTAGGGTAAAATCACCTGCGCACCAAGCTGTTATATCCAATACTTCCTGTGAATCATATTCAAGGGGAGCACCTTGGCTATCGACATTTTTAATAAGTCCAAAGGAACCACTATTAAGCGGCATTAACAAAAATGAAAAACTAGCATACTCTTCGCCTTCAAGGTCTGTGGCCTTCTGAATATTATTACCAGTATAAATGTTTACTTCAATTGCATCACCTTCCAGTGACATGCGGGGCGACGCCATAAGTTCAAAGTATCGTTTCTTCTCCTCCATAAAGGCATCCCAATAAACAGGTAAAAAGGCTTTGGTTTTATCGCCGTCTCGAAATACTCGCTGATCTAGCCCAATGATAATTCTAATTATCTCATCTGCATTAAGCATGTACTCTTCAGTGAGACTCGTAGTTAATTGAGGCAATTCAAGGAAGCTATAGACTAATTGATTAAATAAATTCGCGATGTTGTATTGAGTAAGATCATAGCCAACCATTAAACAGGGTCTATCATCAACCTCGAATAATGGCTGTGCTCTTGCACATTGCTGAAGAGTATTAAAAGCTCCATGAAATGTTACATAAGAGAACAAATTTAAAAGCCTAAGAACTTCTAGTTGAAGTTTTTCATTTTCGCTGCAAAAAATGAATTCTGACATAGCATCAAATAAACAGAATGGCGAAGGAAATAAACCAACCGCTTTTTTCTCTTTATTTACAGCATCAACCATTAAATCGTCTAGTGGCTTAACTCGAGAGGATTTTAGCAACTCCTTCATGTTGCTCCAAGATTTGAATCCTGATTTACGAGCGATGAAGTTGAGTTTCTTTAAATGACTGTCTTCAGGATTTAAATGAGATTCAAAAACTGATATCAGAAAGTGTGTATCGAAAAGAGTTTTAATTAACATTTGGGATTCTCCCGTAATGAATATGGGAGCGGTTGTGAGCATGTCGTATTTGCATGATCAGCATTTGCTAGAAGCTTGTTTCGTTACTAAGAGCAACCGAGGCTAGCGAGCCGAATTAAACTTTACTCGAGCAATGTCACTGTGTCAATAGCCCCTCCTAAATCATCACAAAAAAATAGTCACTGCAAACAACGTCAGAACCAGAAGTGTAAGTAGTATTAAAAATTAACGGAGCAAAGTTACTAGGTTGACGCATGAAAAATAATGCCTCTCATTAGGTTTACTACAATGTAAGCATTGCATCTATTTACTTGATTTCATTTGATTCAAAAATAAAATCCAGAAATCACCTTATTCATCACAAGTACAGCCACCTTCTTTTCATCGCAACTTTCACAGGTCGAGCAAGTGTAACAAGTCCCATTTTGATGACAGACATCACATATTTGATCTTCAGTATCTTGCCCCATAGAAAAACTCTCTTTAGCTAGCAGAATTAATTGACTCTGTACTTTACTCCATTGTTGATTAGGTGTGAATTTAATTAATAGCTAGCCAGCCAAACCACCAACATTAAGACTGATTAAGCCTTAATGCTGGTGGTTTTGGTAAAAATAACGGCATAAGGAAAGCTAAAAGACAGTGATAAAACAGCTGAATATAGGTGAGCCTACTCTTTGTAAATACCTAGCCAAGTAACCTATCACAACTTTGGCACGACTTTTAAGGCGCAGGGAGAAGCACACCAAGTGACAATTACAGAGCTATCTTAACACTCTAAAATAGTTCATCCTCTTAATATTAAACCACCACACCTTTACGCTTCATGAGCGATCCAAAGCTATAATCACCATAAGCCAATAATTGATCAACACCTCCATAAGCCACACCTAACTCTCTTACAGCCTCATCAATTATTGTTCCATGAGCATGTGTTCTAAGATAACCATCAAGTATTAAATCTGAATAGTAATTAAGACCATTGTGATCCAGGCGTTTTATTCTCTTAATGGCAATTTCTAAAAAGTATGTTTTTTGATTTTGAGTAATATTCCCTGAGGCTAATATCATGCGTAACATGCCGCCAAAAGATCTAGCTGCCCAATGTTCAGGATATTGTAGTTTATCATCATGACTTACATCCTCGTAATCAAGATATTCAATAATATCCAGCCAGTCATCGCAGATTGAAAACAAATAGTACAAGAGATAATCATACCTAGTTGGAAATTCACGGGCTAAATCAACACCGTCTGCACGATTAATCTGCTCAAGTATGTCCTCAATAAATCGCTCCAAATACAACAACCACATATGATCATCGACTCGCTGACAAATAGCAGCTGTAACCATTACATTAAAAAAGTGACCACCTACATAAACGGGGCATTCCCATCGCTCATCATTCTGAGAGAAATAACCGCACGACTGATTATAATAATCGCTTTTTTCACCCTGCTGAATATATTCTCTTATCCAGTCACCAATAGGCTTCCATACAAGAATATTTTTAGCAACATTTGCATCTGATAATAAGTAACTCAGAATTTGATTGCTGGGGTCGATGTAATATTTTCCGTTTACCGGAATACTTTGGGAGTCTCTAAGCTCTCGATACAAAGCACTATTCGGATTATTGATAAGAGCTTCAAAATAGTATTTTCTATACTCGTTATCATCACGAAACCGGAGTTGAGTAGCTTGAGCACCAACAATCGGATAAGCTCCTGCTAAATAGGTGACAAAAAGTCTAGATTTAAATAATTTTTCAAATGATCGCTTAATTACATCCTGTTTAACTGAACCGATAGGTATAGGCTTAACAATCCAAGCTCTCAAGGCATGCCATATCTTTGTAAAACGAGCTTTTATCCCACTATTGCCCTCAACGCTTTCTTGGCTAGTAAGTAAAATAAGTTTCCGATATTCAACTGGAGGTGCAATTTTCTTGCGTAACTTGAAAAGCCAAGTATCTTCATTATTCACCGTAAATAATTGTTTGTGATATTTATTCAACAAATACCCAAGTTGAGAGAATTTATGCTCTCTTAAAAGTAAATCAGATTCACTAGCCCACAACCCATAATTAATAGATGGAACCCGACTCCCTCTCATCTTCCAGAAGGAGAAAAGAATGATTGCCAATAAGTAAGTGAATGAAGCAAGCTCTTCGGTAAACCCCCAGAGCCACGGAATAGGCTTCATCTGAGTAATACTCAAGATAACAGGCGAATAAATCACTATCAGAATAGCTAGAATTAGAGCTAATACATAACAGATATTGATCAACGAAATTCTAATTTTTAGATCTATCCTTTTTTCTTCTGGTTGCATACTATAAGCCGCCAGAAGAATTGATAGCACCGTTAATAACGCACCAGTTACCATAGAGTTTTCACCTAAAATCTACTGCAAATAAAATAATCGCCATCTTGTGACAAGAAATGACTTTTATCCACCAATAGTCCTTTCCATACTCTGAGTCCAAGACGCCTTAAACGCAGAGTCCCCTGCAAACAACTTATACAACTCCAATTCATCCTTCCTTCGAGATAGCATCACTTCTTTAAGCATCTTCTCAAATGCAAGCGCACGGTTATGCGGATCTGGGTTATCTTGATATTTAGCTTTAAAATCAGGATGCTTCTTAACGCTTTCTGCGATATTAACAAACTTAACTTTTTGCTCTTCCGGTGTCGCACTCCAGCCTTGGAACCAGCGCTCATTAAAGCTTCGAATAATTTCATCCAATGGGTCAAAGTCGTCATCACCACCATGAGCACCACGCGGGTTAGGATTCTGCGGATCTAACTCAGTTTCTGAATCATCTAAATCAATAGAATGATTCAACTTCACTCGCTGCAAACCATAAGAACTTAAATCAACAGAGTCTAATAACTCATCCAGAACATCAGCATCAGGATCTTGAATAATTAACTTTGGAATAAGGAACTTCAGGAACCAAAACAGCTTTTCCCAAACAACAATCTCATAGGGCATGATAGAAGCCATTTGTCCGTAAATTTTAACGAACTGCTTAGCCTTTATCTTGAAGTCAATCTTATCTTCATCTTCCAGCTCTAACTCCAAATTAAAGCGGTTAGCGGCCGTATCAATAATTGGGCTTAGCGACTGGGCATCTTCATTATCAAAATAGCGTTTAACGAAATCCTCAACCTCATACCACTCATAAACGCCAACATCATCCATAGCGTCTTTAAGCTCATGCAATACGTTTACATCTGTCTCTTCAGACAAGCTGGTCGAGGTGTAGAAGTCATCAAAGGCTGTTTTAATATCTTCAACAGCATTAAAGAAATCCAAAACAAATAAGTCTTCAGTTTTCTTACCTAATTTAGGGGCTGAGCGATTCAAACGAGACAATGCTTGCACACACAGTACACTGGCTAGCTTTTTATCCACATACATAGCGCATAGTTTAGGCTGATCAAATCCCGTTAAATACTTATTCGCAACCACCAGCAAGCGGTATTCATCGGTATCAAACTTATCCTTGGTATCAGTCTCTGCAAAACCATTCATATCAGCTTCAGTATACTCAATACCATCAACTTCTTTTGTACCAGAAAAAGCGATAGCAACTTTAAACGGATTCCCTTGATCTTCTAATATACGAGTAATCGCTTTGTAATATCGAATAGCCGTTTCAATATTTTGAGTGATCACCATACCTTTGCCTTTTCCACGTAATTTCTTGGTATTCACTACCTGTGGAATAAAGTGCTCAAGCATGATTTCTGCTTTGGTATTAATCGTCTGCTGGCTTGTTTCAACATAAGCTCTCAGGCGCTTTTGTGCCTTCTTAGTATCAAACTTAGGGTTTTCTTGAATTGATTTTTCAATCTCGTAATAACTTCGATACGTAGTGTAGTTAGCGATAACATCAAGAATAAAACCTTCTTCTATCGCTTGTTTCATTGAGTAAAGGTGAAATGGTTTAAAACTACCATCCGCTTGTTTCTGACCAAACTTCTCTAGCGTGCTGTTTTTAGGCGTAGCCGTAAATGCAAGATAAGAGGCATTACCGCGCATTTTTCGCGACTGCATCGCCTGCAATACCTTATCTTGCGCATCTTCAGCTTCTTCGACTTCCGATTTACCCATTGCTCGGTTCATATTGTCATGAGCAGAACCTGATTGAGAACTATGGGCCTCATCAATGATCACCGCAAAACGTTTATCACTTAGATCACTAATGCCATCAATAATGAAGGGAAATTTCTGAATCGTGGTAATAATGATCTTCTTGCCATTCTCCAATGCTGACTTCAATTCAGAAGATTTAAATGCAGGCGCAACAATGTTCTTCACCTCAGAGAACTCTTTAATATTTTCCCTAAGCTGCTTATCAAGCAGCCGTCTATCAGTTACGACAATTACCGTATCAAACAAAGGCTGATCAATGCCTTTACTACCAGGAATGCTGGCACTAATCGGGTAAGTCTCAATCAACTGATACGCTGCCCAAGTGATAGAATTCGACTTACCTGAACCCGCAGAGTGCTGAACAAGATAAGTATGCCCAACGCCATTAATTGAAGCATGCTCTACCAGCTTACGAACTACATTCAATTGGTGATAACGAGGAAAGAATAATGTGCGCTTCTTCAAATCATCCTTACTACTGCCATCCAAGCGAACAAAGTGCTGAATGATATTTGCCAAGCTCGATTTACTGAACACCTCTTCCCACAAGTAGCTTGTCTTATGTCCCCCGCCCCCATAAGAAGAGGTATTAGGAGGATTGCCTTGTCCATGATTATTACCCTTATTAAAAGGTAAGAAGAAGGTACTTTTACCCGCCAGCTTAGTAGTCATATACACTTCATCGGTATCAACCGCCATATGCACCAAGCAACGGCCAAACTGCAATAACGGCTGTGAGATGTCTCTATCGTTACGATACTGCTTCTGGCCATGGTAGCGAGCGTTCTGCCCCGTCCAATGGTTTTTAAGCTCAAGTGTTACTAACGCAATACCATTAATAAACAATACCATGTCTATTTCTTGCAACGGGTTGGCTAGGGAATATCTAATTTGACGCGTTGAACTGAATATATTGCTATTAAAATTCTGCTTAACCGAATCGCTACTGCTTGCAAGTGGCGCAGGGTACATAAGGTTTAAATGAGCATCATCAACGCTTAAACCTTTTTTCAACAAATGCAAAAGACCATGTTTTTTGATGAGTCGATCAAAGCGCTCAAGAACCTTACGCTGCCAGTCATTTGGGCTATTCTTTTTAAGTTTTTCTAGCTCTTGCTCTTGGGTATTTTCTAAGAACTGCCAAAAATACCTTGTATCCAAGGCATAGTGCATATCAAAATCAGCAGGAGACCCTAGCTGATATGGATTATTACTAGAATAAACTGCTGCTTCTTGAATTCCTGCTTTTATATCTTCTAAGCAAGTACCTGTTAAATGCCTTTCAATCGCCGCTTCTAAAGCTTGCTCATTGGTTTGACTAACCATAAACGCCCTATCTTCCTGTATTTACTGGCTTTCCCGCCAGAGTCCTAATGCTTATATACTCACTAATTCTGTATATGGTCTATGCTTATTACATCAAAGTCATTGACACAGACCTAGATAATCTTCAAAATCCACCCCGCTCACCTACCATTGCGTAGAAAGAGGTGACCGCTATCGTCCGGTCCATAATAGGCGACCATTCCTTCCCTTTAAAACCACTCACAGCCCTGTAAGTCTTGATTTGCTCCAGATGCGTATTCATTATGCCACTTCGTATAACTAGCTCGTTTATAGCTCTCAGTGATATAGAAACTCGTCACTAAAAAAGCATTCGATGCACCAAGCTTCTGTACAATCACAACAAAATCATGCTGATGAGCCCACAAGTACAATCGTATTGGCTTCTTGCCCTTTGTTTCCTTGCGATAAAATAACTTAATATCGGCATGGGCGTAATTCAGCAACATAGGCCGAACCCAAGCAATCCTACTGGCTCGGTCAGGGTCTAGAGGGCGTGTTTTGATCGGCACAATACGATTACCTTGCCTAACTCTCTTAATCTGATCACGCGTAGTAATGTGCCAAAATACTTCTTCTCGACCGTTTTTCATCCCCTGACCATTAGGGTCTACATAAATGGTTTCTGTTAAGCAGGTTCTTTGATTAACAAAGTCGCGCTGAAAAAAACCATACAAATGATCAAAAGCATCAGATTCCGATGGAAACGGTGATAAATCTAAAGGGGCAGTAAACAAGCTAAGCACCTCTAGTCACAATAGATGGAGCAAAACGGAATATATTAAAATTTTTCTCCCAAGGAGGCGTACCATAATCCAAAGCATGGCCTACTTTTTGTTCAAGATAATCAACTATTTGGCTTTTAATCTGGCTTGTATGCCCAATATCACTGCGGTTCTTATAGCCCACAGCCCCAATAACCAAGTCACATAACTGTATCATCTGAGATTCATAAGACTGAATGATATAAGAGTCTACTTTCAGCTCTTCACGCCCCTCTGTTTTTAACACTTCACAGAGTTTCTGGGTTTTCTCTCCACCCATAGTATCCATATAGTCGAGATAGATTTTGTATTCTTTATCAGGCAGTAAAAAATCACGCAAGGTGTAGTAGAACATCTTGTAATAAAACTCATTATGAGAGCCTTCATTAAATGAGTGATGCTCTAAACGCTCTTTATGCTGTACAACCGTGGCTTTAAACCAAATATCTTCGTCATCAAACAGCAAATCAATCAACGCCTTATAAAAACCAATTTGCTTGGTGACCAACTTAGTCCACTTCAACTCAGTATGATAATTATGCTGATGCCTTAACCACTTAATGTGTTTATTCAAAGCCGTGGCTTTCTCAGCTGTGCAGCGAATACCACCCAACACCATGATGTCAGCGCCATCGTGCTCTAGGTGACAGCTTTCATCACAGAATATTTTATAAACTGGCATTGTGCTTATATTTTCCAATATTCCATCTCCTTAGCTCTCTTGCTGGTTGAAGCGATTACCATATTAACCCTCGCGACCATAATGCCCAGCTAAAATATTTAACATTTCGCTCTGGTGCTGTTTTATTTGTTTTTCCTGCCAACTGTCTTGCTCTTTTAGCAACTTAAACATGGCTTTTAATTTTAATGAATCGTATTGAGGCTTTGCTTCAAAATCGACCAACTTCTTTTTCACTGCTTGATTGCTGTATGACGAGTTTTCACCTGGGCTTAGTAATACCAAATTACCAAACGCATCTAAGAAATCTCTTTCTAGCTGGTTCTGGTGCTCTTCATGCTGTGGGTATACATGCTCAACCGAGTTTTTATTGGTTATGCGGTAATTCTTAAATTGTTTAAGCTGTCGCCCTGATTCTGGCTCTTGTTTCCACAAGATATATTCCAGCTTTTGAAACCAGTAATGCTCAAAACTGGTTCCTTTGGCTTCTGCAAAATAGCCAGCCCTTGATTGCCAAGTATCTACAACTGGCTGCTGTTGCTTGGCTTGTTTGAAGCTGGCTGTTTTTTGAGTCTCACCATCACTTGCCAGTGATAAGTCATTATCAATCTTTTCAAGCAAAGCGATGGCTTGAGCATCCTCAGTAATGCCTTGTTTTATTAACCCCGAAATGAAAGAGGTAATCCAATATTGAGCGCTGCGCTCACCTGTAAAGTTACGCACACTTTGCAACATAACCAGCTCATTAAGCTCTTTCTGAGTACGGTTAATGTACCACTTAACAATTTTATCACCTGACTTGCTGCGTGTTATATAGGTAAGGCGTAGTTGCTCTTCATCGCTGTCATCTCGCTCAACCCACTTTACCACCCAGCGGTCGAACTGATAGCGTACTTGCCATAGTGTTTTGATGAAGGCTTTTACATCTTCTTCACTGGCTTGGGTGAGTGGCTCAAAGGTTTCTAATAATTTATCTGCATGCACTCGGGGCAATACATCTTCTGCTCCGTCATTACGGCTTGCCAAATAAATTCGATAGGCATGGATTAGCAATAAGGGAAAACCAATGATTGGTCGGCAATACACAGTCTCGGTTTCTAAGTCGTATTCTTGCTCTTCTTGTTCGCTGCTGTCTTGGCCTGCTTTTTCTTGATTGGCATTTTCTGAGCTTTCTTTTAGTTGCTTAGCTAGCTGTGCAATGGTTAAACCCTGCATTTGCTGTGAATTGCTGGCCTGTTTAACAAATAATGTCTCATCAAAGCTGGCTAAATGCTTTGATTCAATATCATTCCATGGGGCATTGGAGAATACTTTACGCACATTGCGTTCAAAGTAGTTTTCCATGTGTTCGCACGCTACCCACATGGCATCAAATAAGGGTTTATCGCTAGAGACTTGCTTTAGCAATTTAGACTTTAGAATATCCGCCTGTTCAAGCTGTACACCTGCGGTATTCATGGTGGCAAACAAACGGTTTAAATCCATTTGTTGCGGCACAATGTTATTTACCCACTGCACGTTATTAAAGATGTAGTCACCTAGCAGAATGCGATCTTCCTCACTTAAAGCATTCACTTGCTGCTCTAACACCTGCAAGGCGGCATAGATACGTTTTAGGTAAGGGTTTTCTGCTATGGCCTCTAGCCCTGGGAAAACATAATCATCTAAGCCTGCCAAGCTGCCTAATAAGTGTTGTACCTGATCACGAATGGTGAATTGCAATCTAGGCTTGTTATTAAACGCGGCTATATCAGCAATTTTGGAATCTACTTTTGCCATTTTAAACGCAAGAGCAATGAGCATTAGTGTGGTGGTGCGTTGCTGACCATCAATTAATTCATAAATTCCATGGCCGTGTTCATCTTGCTCTATAGACGTAAGCACCGTGCCTATAAAATAGTTTGGCTCATTTGCCACACGCGCATCATTAATATCTTTAAATAGCTTTAATACGGCCTCGTCTGGCCAAACGTAAGGGCGCTGATAGCTGGGGATGCTAAATTGATATGCATTGCTTTGAATGTAGCTTAGCGTGAGTACTTGGGTGGCCACGTTTTGCTGAGATAATTTACCCATGGGCTACTCCTTGTACTTTAGCTTGATTCCTTAAAGTAGCTTCCAACCTATTCAACGGCGCTTCGTTGTCACTGCCCAAAGATAAAATAAAACCATCTAACTGAGCGGTATATTCGTTAGCAAGGGCTTGTGGTGATAAGTCTGGCTCCAGCTTTATTTCAAAGTGTTTTAACACTTTAAATATGAAACGCTTTTTAACGCTGTTTTTATCGGCCGCTAAATTGGCTGGATCTGTTTTGAAACTAAAACGGTCTAAATATTCAAAGCACATGTTAGGTGTGTAACTGACGGCTATCCAATCCAGCACAGGGTTATCGCGCACAAATGCGGATATGGAGTTTTCCCTTACGGCTTTTTGATTACTCACCCGTGGCGAGTAAATCACTCTAAACAGTTTTTTAGCAGCAATGTCTAATTGCTGCTCACCAAACTGGCTAATGTAAATGAGCAAAGCGGTGTCGTATAAGCCCTTTAAAAAACTACAGCCATCAAGATCGCATATTAATTTTTGATAAAAGCTAAAAAAGAGATCAATGGGCTGATCGGATTTAGCAAGGCTAGTGGGCTTATGCTTACCCGATAGGTATTTATGTCTTAGTCCTTCAAAATAAGTTAAATAATGAATGGTATTAATACCACTGTTTAAAGGCTGGCGCAGCTCATAACCCTGCTGAGCTTGTTTATCTATTTGACCGCCATCGGGCAAGTAAACCCGCTCAAACCGCCCATAGGCAATATCATGGCCTTTGCCTGTGCTTTCACCTAGCTCACTGACAATGGCACCTCTCACTAAGTGAGGCTGGCGATGGGATGGCATTTGGCGGTTATTTAGCTTTTGCCAATAGCGGCCTTTTACTAACGCGCCTACAACTGGGTTTAAATCCCCCAATGCTTCCCACTTACTTGCAAAAGCATTTTGGCTATTACGTTCGATGGCTCGCAGGTGATGGGCTTTAATAATGTCTGGGCCGCCCAGTCTTACACCGCCGGTATTTTGGGTTTCAAAAAAACGGTAAGCATCATCTTCTGAGCGTGTGACCACTAAGGTGAGGTTAATCTTAGTTGCATCAAATACGGCTATCTGGTTTGCGGCATTGCTTTGTAACCATGCTAGGTTTTGCATAATTTGCTGTTGGGATTCTGGCGAGTCGTAGCTTAGCTGTAACTCAAATGGGCTGTGCTCTGCAGCATTTAGCCCACCGTCGGTTTTCACTAAGCTTTGCACAAAGGCGATTAACGCCAAGGTGGTTAGCCGTTGCTGACCATCAATAATATTCAAGCATCCATTTTCAGCGGATTGATGCAAAATCACGCTGCCTAAATAGTAGCCATACTCTGCATCGCTTTCGCTAATATTGCTTAGATCATTCAAATAAAGCTGATAATCGCTTAACAGCTTTTTAATTTGCACATCACCCCAGCGATAGGGGCGCTGATATTCAGGAATCGTTAGTGCACCTGTAATCTGCGAGCCATCCGAAGCCTTAATGGTTTGCTGATTAAATATTTCAGCTAAAGTACAGCTAGCAACCGCCACTGACATAATACGTCCTTATTGTTTAACAGCCAGAATCCACTTCCGGTACTTTTATTTTGCCGGTGACGGCACTGTTGATCAGTGTGGTTTTGTATTCTTTTAGTTTTTCGATCTGCTGCTTTTGAAGCGCAATTGCTGACTCAGTTTGAACGGTTAGCTCATTAATAAACTCAACAATTTTCAGCTGCTCCTCATAAGGAGGGTATATTGTCGGCAGTTGTTTAAAGCCATCCCAATAAAGACGTTTTCTAAAATCTGTTATTCCTTTTGAATATCGATCCATTTGCTGAATAAATTCAGGGCACCGGTATTGATATTCAAAGAATTTACCAGATAATTTCTTTTTGGGTGCAGCAATAATGTAAGCTGGGCTAACCATACCAAAAACCTCTACAGCTCCAATAGCTCCTTGCCATGCACGCATCATATTAAAAACAATATCATTTGGTTCGACCGCATTGTATTTGCTTTTATCTTCAATCTTGACGCGCCCCCTAACATTATCTTCTTCTGAAATTTCTTCTGAGGAAACCCCTGAATGTATAGAGACTGACAGTAGCGGTAGTTCATCTCGGCCAGGTTCTACTCGCTCAGCAAACAAAACTCTATTTGCAAAAATTTCCCAATGGTCAGGAATTTCACCAATCCAGTCCACACCGGAATCTTTCATGGGGAGATCTGGCTGCCCTTCATAGGAGATGCCTTGAGTAACAGCTTGCTGGACGATGATTTGCTTGCGCTCTTTTAACAGCTCGATTTGTTTTTCTTTGGTGGTAATTGCTTCATCGATTTGTGCTGTCTTTTGATCGAGAAAGTTGGCTATGGCGGTTTGTTCGTTCTTCGGAGGGAGCGCAAGTATAGAATTTTTTAATTCACTCCCATCTACATGGGGTATACCCATCCCGATAGTCGAACTTCTTAGTATTTTTTCAACCACAGCCGATGCATACCATGCAAAAGCGTTGTCTATGTTTTTATATTTAATGCTGGCTACAGTTGATGAAATTACACCTCTTCTGCTTTTAATAAACTCACCAGAGTTACTTCCATCCCATAAAAGCAGTACCTCCCCCTCATCAACTATCACCGCATCTCTATCCCCAACAAACTGAGATGCCAAACCACCTCGTAGATAATCCATGCTTAAGTAAGGTGGTAGAGAACCATTACTCAATGATGTCAATTTTCGAGGTAATTTACCTTTTTGAACACTAGCCAAATACTTAAATTTCTTTATATTCCAGTGTGAGGGAACTTCCCCCAACCAAAAGTTGTTCGTATCTTTATATTCCTCATACTTAGGCATCACTGCGAATTCATTCATTACTGCGCTCCCTGAACTTTAGATAAGTTCACCCCCAGAATATCCGCAATCAACCCCTCAGCCTTTTGCTCAAGGCTGATGATGTCGCTAGCCACATCATCCATAGATCGCAATGCTTTGTGCTGGTAGAAGTACTTATTGAAGCTGATTTCATAACCGATCTTGGTGCTATCAAGGTTAATCCAAGCCTCAGAAACATGAGGTTGAACTTCATCAAGAAAATATTGGTGAATGGCTGAATTGTCCGCTGCATCTGGCGCTTTATCATTAAGGTAAGTCAACGGCACGGATTCAGCATCGCGTAAATCGGAGTTTGACTCGTACGTTATAAACTCTAGCTTTTTGGCCTCGCCTTTTACCATAACCGGATAAAAACCAAAGTCGGCTAAATCGGCTTCTGCGCAATCTAGGTGGTGCAAAAGTTCATCCAGTTTTTCTTGTTTGAATTTCACCACTTTTTTAATGACTTTTTCTGCGCTTTCATCGTACCAGCTAACGGCGTTCATCACGGTGGTGCAAAAGGCTTTGCGCTTGCCCGTTTTAATAGTGGCTAATACACCGTCAGAGATGGTTTTGAACTGTGCTTCAACATCCTTTTTGAAGGTATTAAAATCGCTGTATTCTTTGCTGATGGTTTCACCCAGCTTATTGGCCAGTGCAACCAATAGGCGGCCATTCTCCCACGTATCATTGGATAGCAGTTTGGCTTTTGCTTTGGCGTTTAGGTTGATGTCGTTGTCTTCACACCAGGTGATAATTTCTTTTTCTTTGGCCTTTTCATTGGTGCTAAAGAAGTCGGCTTTGTAAACGTCTTCACCGTATTCGGCGTACAAATGCACCATAGGCTCGCGCAATGCTTTATCAAAGCGCAGCGGTTCAATTAAGTCCGTTTTAAATTGAGCTTTGCGGCGGTCTGGGCGTTCGATGTTGACTTTGTAGTAACCGAAGTCATCGTTGTTAAATACTTTGGCGGCGATGCCTTGTGCATCCCCTTGATCATTTAGGTTGCGATCAATACTGGCGGCATCTAAATAGGTTTGGGTAATTTCTGTGATATGTTCAGGGGAGAATTCGCAGTTTTTATTGCCTAGGTTTTTACGTAGTTTTTTATACAGCAAGCTGGCATCAATAAGCTGTACTTTGCCCCGACGTGCTGCTGGCTTGTTATTGTTTAATAGCCAGATATAGGTGGTGATACCTGTATTGTAAAACAGGTTGTTGGGTAACTGTACGATGGCATCGAGCATGTCGTTTTCGATGATGTAACGACGGATGTTGCTTTCCCCTGAACCTGCATCACCCGTAAACAAACTTGAGCCATTATGAACAGAGGCGATACGCGAGCCTAGGGGGCTTGAGGTGGTCGGCTTCATCTTACTGACCATTTCCATTAAGAACAGTAACTGGCCATCGCTAGAGCGTGGGGTGGCATCTACAAAACCTTCTTTAGGTAGGTTGCCCCAATAATCATTTAATACAACTTGAAAGCGAGGGTCGATAACATCTGAACCTTCTTTAATGTGCTTTTGCTCACTGGCCCAGCTTTTACCATACGGTGGGTTAGACAAACAAAAATCGAAACGCTGGCCTGCAAATTCATCAGTAGAGAGGGTTGAACCTACTTTGATGTTTTTGGGGTCGTTGCCTTTGATCATCATGTCGGACTTACAAATGGCATAGGTTTCGTCGTTGATTTCTTTACCGTAAAGGTTGATGTCGCGGGTGGTGTTTTCTACCGGGTATTTTTCATTGATGAAGTTTTGCGTTTCGGTAAGCATGCCGCCGCTGCCACAGGCTGGGTCGTATACGGTTAGGGTAAGTGGTAGATCACCCTTAATAGGGTCGAACACTAGGTGCGTCATTAGCTCGATTACTTCACGGGGGGTAAAGTGCTCTCCGGCTTCTTCGTTGTTGTCTTCATTGAATTTACGAATCAATTCTTCAAAGACATACCCCATGCCTAGGTTGGTTAAGGCTGGCTGTTTGTTGCCGTCTGGGTCTTCTTTATCGTGTGGGGTTAGGTTGATGTAAGGGGAGACAAATTTCTCTAGTACATCCAGCAGTACATCTTTACCGGCCATGTGGCGGATTTGTGCTTTAAGGTTAAAACACTCGATAATTTCTTTTACGTTGGCGCTGAAGCCGTTTAGGTATTCCTCAACGTTGGCCAATAGAATTTGCTGGTTGTTGGTGGCGGTGCTGAATAGGCTTTTTAACGTCCATTTTGAGGTATTGTAGAACACATAGCCTGCTTCATCCATGAGCGGGGCGTCATCTAGCTCCGTGGCGTCCATTTCTTCTAATTGGTATTTAACTTCGGCCAGTACCGCTTCTTTAGTGGGCTCTAGCAGGGTATCTAAGCGACGTAGCACCACCATTGGTAGGATAACGTCGCGGTATTTACCACGTACGTATACATCGCGCAGGCAGTCGTCGGCAATTGACCAGATAAAAGAGATGAGTTTGTTGTGTGCGCTGTGATCCATGAATCAGCATTCCTGTATATTGTCTGTTGAATAGCTATAGTGTTGATGTAACTGAATTGCTAGATTAACTGTGTATCAAGACCAGCCGTTTTGAGGCGTTGGGTTAGGTTACGCATTTTACTAAATTCGGTTCCAAAGCTGGCTTTTAGACCCACCCCTTCGCAGAACTCTTTAGCCGTGATGCTTTTAAGCTCATCAGCGTATTTGACCATTTGAAGGTGCATTTCAACCGTATATTGATTGCGTGGTGCATTATTTAAGGCTTGCTTAATTTCGTTGAAAATCGCTTGCTCGGTCATATTGTGTACCTGTTAGTACATTTAAGTACATGGCCATTTATATAATTTAGCTAATTTATATAAATGGCCTACTAAATACAACTATTCATTCTGACAAGAAGCTAAATAACTAGGATCTTTTCACGCTTGAGGGTATCTAGGAATGATTCTGTATCGCGTATGTTCAAATCAACTTTCATGAAGTCAGCAATGGCGTTTACATTACCCGTAACATCAAGATCGTTATCAATACCAGACTCAAAGCTTTCATGCAGCTTTTTGAAGGCTACTTTTTGAGCAGCTAACTCTTGAACGGATGCTGCGTTAAAGGCATCTGTATTCTTTTTGATAGTAGCAATACGTTCTTGAAAGATCTCTGCCACCAGCTTTGAGCGTTTTTCGTGCTTAACTGAGAACAGATCTAATTTGTCGATTAGATAAACAACTAATGTTGAGGCTACGCCACTCATTATGGCTAAGCAAACATCCTTAATAAACTCATCTGGAATTGCGCTTACGATATGCTCGGAAAAATAAAACACTGTGAAAGTGGTCACGGTTGAGGCTAATAGCTTAACAATCGCATCACCTTTTTCAGCCGGTGACATAGCACCAGAGTCAGTGCAAAGGATTTTCACCGCTGAGACGATGGCCGAGAAACCTTCAGAAATGATTCTCATGATACTTTTAAAAATACCAGTAACGAGGCCAAGAATCCCTTCAATCAGTATCTTTGTAATATTTTGAACAAGATTCTTTGCAAAATCTGCCAACATCGGAATAATCTTTTTCTTGATATATTCCATAACTCTGGCAAATCTAATTTTTATTGCCTCCATTAAATTTACTACACCCACACCCGCTTCAAATCCATTCTTAATGGAGTCAGACAGCTCATAAAATAGAGGTTTAATTGTCTCTATTATTGCAGTCCCCAATAGCTGATATTGGGTTTGTTCTAGCCCCTGAAGGCCAGCCTTCTTTACAATTTTAGTTTTATTGTTTTTTACATTCTCTACCGCTTGCCCTTGCGCATCACCGAGTATCTTTTCTGCTGCTTTGTTCTCACACTCAATGCCGTTGTTAAGGGTTTCATCTGAGATCGCTTCAAGCTTTTTAATAGCTCTCTTCTCTTGAGAAGTCAGCTTCACTCCCGAATCTCTCTTCTGCACCAAGGCTTCCTTTCGGTTAGCCAGGTCTTGGAATGAACCAGCACCTTTCATGCGGTTGAGCTCATTACTAATTTCAATCAGATTGAAGTCCGCATCGGTAATAGCAGCAATATCAGCTTCTGTTAGAAATGCATTTTTAGCATAGCGATCATTAATCTGCTTAACGGGTACGACATGATCAGTATCTGATGCTTTATTCTTTTCGCCTTCACTCTTAGCGTGCTTTTGATAACGGTAGACCTTAACGCTCTCACCCGAGTCCGTAACCTCTATACTACTTTCACTCGTCAATGAATCGCCAAAGTGCTCTTCCTTATTGCTATCTAAGTTTTTCTTTTTGGTCATTTCCTTACGAATTTCTTTATTGTATTCGCGTGATTCTCTCATCCCTTCCAACTGCTGCTTATCAGACAGCGACGCTGCATTAACTCCAGCCGTCGAATAATCAAAACCCTTAATCTCATTCCAGAGTCTTGATGCAGTAACACCTGTTCGGTTTAGCTTCAGTTTTTTATGAGAAATAATGCCATCAAGAACATTCAGCCCGATGGGGGTTACTAACTCATCAATTAGACTTTCTTTATTCTCAAAATGATCATAGATTCCATCGAGAACGTCTAATGAGCTTTTTTTCTCAAAAAGTTCAGTTTCAATTAGAATTTTACTCGCCTGCAACGGCGAGCTACCTCTGAGCTTTTTTGTAAGCTCATCACCTGAAACTGTCTTTTGCTTAAACTTCTCATCCATGATCTTCAACCCTTATGCCGCAAGAAGTGAAACTGTATGGCTAGCCATTGCGTTCGTCTTATCTAAGTCATTATTAATAAGCTCACCAGACTCTGATAGGTAGCCCATGGTACTCATTGTTTTCATAACCACAGAAAGGTTAAATAATGCTTGGAAGTCTTCTATATGCTTAATAGGCATCAGTCTAAAATCTAGCTTTTCGAAATTTGCATTTCGAGCCTGTAAAAAGCGTTGACTATTTACACCAAACTCAAATCGTTTCAGTAATTTCTCATAGCCATTGATTAGCGACTCAAAATACTCAACTACATTACTAATGGAAGATACTACTTGATCAATTTTCTCTAACTGAGCCACTTGCTTTGCAATTTCCTCTTCAACACGCTTCTCTTCGTCTTTCACTTGCTGCAAAGACTGCTTAGCCTTCTTACGAGAGTAAAACCCAAGTGTGATAATTGAGAGTGCTGCCTGCTTGAATGACATGTTATTAAAGTCAATTTCAAATAACTCTTGCTTAGCTTGAATACCTGCATGCTCTTTATAATCAAGCACGTCACCTGCCAAGAACTCTTCAAAATGCTTTCCGTTTATCTCTACATGATGCAGTCTATTAGCGACCTGAATAAACTTTGGAAACAGCTCTTTAAATACCTGTGACTTCCAGCCATTAATTTTTTCTAAGTCCGATTGTATAACACTGGTTTTTTCTTCAAGTTCACTTCGATATCGGCTTTTGGCATCCTCGTATCTGGTTATAAGTGCATTATATCGCTGCTCAGCCTCATCAAAGTGTTTTTTACCACTGATAGAGCTCATTACCTTTGAAGCTGCACTTTTAACCTTATCTTTTACTTTTTTAGCCGTATCAACAACGGCATCCTTTGCTTTAGACGCCACATCCTTTATTGCCGATGCTCCGCTTTTGACTGCATTCCACATTCTTCCCAACATATTACTCTCCTACTATCCGATAGCCTTCTTCGACAATGTCATTCATTCCCGATACCCAACGTTCCATTCTTTTAATCTGGTAGCCTTCCAGATCGAATGACACACTTAACTGATTGACAAATTCTTGCTCTGAATCACAAATCACGCCATCAGCCAACATTATGCCCAGCAGCTCAATCATAACGACTTTACGTATGGTCATATCTCGTCCAGATAGCGATGCAATAGCCTCAGCCAGCCCTTCTTCATTCACCTCTGGGTCGTAGTCAGGCAGGTCACATTCGTGCTGAAATGACGTGTATATTTCCAACTCTTCATCTTTGAACTCACCATTAAGCCCCATTGAGTGCTTGGCAAGAATCAGAAAATTCTTTTTCGATACTTCTAACAACTGACTTAAAAACATATCTATTCCCTTAACCTTAAATTACCGATTCAACTTCGCCAGCTTCATCATATTCGTATTGTGTTACAGTGCTGCCTTCAGGCCCTGTTAGATCTTCCATCTTTTTAAGAATTCCGTCTTCATAATGGCCTACGTACTCTAAACTGTCTGTTCTATATGTTTTAGAAGTACTGATTTTTCCGTTTTGAAATTCATTCTTAGTAACTTGCCCTGTTTCTTTATCTTCAATCTGAGTTAACTGGCAGCTATCAAAGATTTTAACGAAGGCATCCGTTTCTAGTACCAATCGCCCCTGGTCATACAGGTTACGATTTTCAGTAAGTACATTAGAAACTCTAACCAGCTCAAGTGAGTCGCTTAAACTATCTGCCGATTCCTTGATAAGTTCTTTAGTGCTATCAGCAGCGTCATTGGAGTTATTAATGAGCTTATGTGTCTGTTCTTTTGTGGAGCTCTCTATTTTTACAACAAGCTCTGTCTTAGCGGCTTTTAACTCACTAAGCCCTTTCTCCTCTGCAGCGGACACTCTCTTAACAACATCACTTATTTTCTCAGCTAGCATCTTTCCAGAGTCAGAAATCTCTTCTGACACTTTCAACCCACTACGTTCCACAACACCTTTTGTATATACCGCATTATTCTTAACCGTTTCTGCAACTGTACCGACACTGTCCGAGACTGATGTAATTAAGCCCGTTATTTCTTTCTCATTCGCCTGAATCAATTGTGATACTGAGTCTTCTATAGAGGTTTGTGATTCCTGCACACAACCACTAATACCTTTAGTCGACATTTCAACTTTCTCTGAAAGAGCCTTCAGTAGCTCTTCAATACTGTTTCGTCTATTGCCTTCAGACTGCTCAAAGGAAGAAGTCATAATCTCTTCTAGTTGATCAAATCCGGTTTGATTAATTTCATCCGACTCTATTAATTTGTTTTCCAATAGAATCATTCGCGCCCTTAACATGTACAAACTAGTACTAAGCAAGATTATGATTAGACTCAGAGCAGAAAAGGTCAAGATGGGGTTTTCTATAACATCCATGGTTTTACATTCCTAAATTAAATACGGGTAAACTATTTTTGATACTGTGGTAAAGGTTAAGAGATTAGTTTCAATCACTCAATGACTGTATAAGTAAACATGTAATATGTTTTTACACATTTTCAATGTATCCATCTTTCAACGATTTCTAGACATGAGTCACTCAAGACAATCTGTTGAGATTCTGCTCTGTCGCTATAGCGATCAAGACGCAATTGCTGAAGCCAATAAATAACCAATGCTCCTCTCACTCGATAAGTCCTCGATAATTGCCCAGAAGTATCCACAATCATCCCATAATCCATGGCTATAATTTCTCGGCGGGGATCACTGAGCCTAGGATCTGGTTCAATACTTAAATCAATCCAAGTATTCCAGCCCTTATCCCCTTCTAGACCAGATGGTGATATTCCTTCAGAACCAAACACTTCTTTAATTCGTGTAAGTACAAAATCGCGATAATCGTGGTTCTTTTCACACCAGGCTCTTATATGCCATCGGTTTCCGTCAAAGATCATTGAATGGGGAGAGATAATACGCTCAGCAAATTCTGGGCTGCTGATGCTTGCATAAGAAACGTCCAGCCGAAGATTGTTTTCTATTGCATTGATTATAGGTCTTACAATATAGGGAGAAGGTAAGCGATGAGTGCCGGGCAAAAAAGAAGTAGGTAGTGAACTTGATAATTCACCATGAAATAGTGAAATATATTCCTGAAAGCTACCACTCGTAAATTCAGGAAGAAAATCTTCTGTAGGCTCGTATCGTTTTTCCCGAGTATTGTAACTTAGCGCATTGGGGTACAGTTTTTTGTAGCTTGAGATCGCCTTGCTTGCACTCTGACGACTAATCCCCATACGGTTCATTAGATCACCCGTATTAAGCTTCCCTCGCCACTGCAATAGAAGCTCAATGTATTTAAAGGCAACATTGTGGTGACTAACTTGCTCAACTCCTTGAGCGACTACCGAATCCATGGACTACAACCTAATTTGATTATGAGCAGATACTAATGAGTTTTATGTAATTAATCAATTTTTCTTAGTAAGCTGATCAAGGCCGCTCACTCTTCGCGTTTATTGATTATTTTTCATACTACTTAAAAAAATTAACCTAGGCATTGAAATTATTGGGATACATACCCATTGATTAAAAATAACTCACGTAAGGAATACAATTATGAAAAAGGTATTTATTAGTTACAAGCACTCAGATAGGGCTTATGTAAATCAGGTCACGTCTGCTGTAAAGAATCCAAATCATCCACTGGAGTTTGATGATCACTCTCTTGCTGAGGCTATTTTAAACATGCAAGGGCATGTTAACCGTCGCCCACCATCTGACCCTAAATCTCAACCTGTTAAAAATGAAATCGAGAAACGACTTAAGCAATCAGATAAACTTGTCGTAATTATAGGAAATGACACTCATAGCAGCGAATGGGTTAAATGGGAAATGGATACTTTCTCACGCTATAGAGGAGAACGTAATTTATTGACGATGCGCCACCAAAATAGTCATGGTGGAACACCATCAGGATATAGCCGCTACGATATCGAAGACTGGAGCCCACAACACCTTAACAACTGGTTGAAGACCTAGTCTTTCTTTTGGTTATGCGTTAACTGTTTGCTACGATTTCCGTTAACTTGAGCGTTCTGTTTATTGACACCAGGGGTGCCTTTGTTCGCATTTTTCATGTTTGCAGAATTGTCGGCAGGCTTAATTTTGTTCGTCATTGTTATTTCCTTATTGGTTTGATAGGAGGTGCATTTACTTTAAGCGCCTTACTTCCAACGCTGAAGGGAAAGCAATGGGGAAAGTGGTGGTTAAATAGGGAAAGTGATGACAGATAAAATTACATACGAAGAAAGCTGCGAAGAACTCAAGGAGCTTATTAAAGCGGAAAAAGGGGTCACCCAAAAGAAGTTCGCCAATGACTATTACTACTATGTAGCTGATAAGAATGACATTGATGAACTTGAACTTGATGCGCACTTCGACCGCTTTAAAAGTCGGATTAAGAAGGGGGCGGATGTCAGATCCCCTGAGATAATCTTTTCCTATCTGCATTTCTTTAAAGAAGAGCATTGTAAGGACGGTACTCATTCACCATCCGATAGAGATGCAGCTTGGTCTATGTATGTAGAACTTGATACCCGAATCGCTACAAAAGAATTCACCCACGGTGATATAGAGTCAGCCCTTTCTAGTCTTGCTTCAATTTTTAGCATGCATAGAGAAATCAGCAAGCAACACGGTCACCGCTGCCGTCGCTATTATGAGTTAACCAGCAAAATACTGAATGAACAGCTAAGGCCATTTACTAGTAAGTACCACGAACAGATTAAGCAAAAGGAAGAAATCAACGCTACTACATTTAAAGAAGAACTAATCGAAGTACAGGTTGGGTTAAAAGTGTTGAAAGATGAGCTGCTCAAGATAGCTGAGTAACTCTCGCACTTTCCCTAAATTACAGCTTCTTTCCCTGAATCTTTCCCTACCTCAATTAGTAACATTTCAATACATTAGTCATGTCACCCAACAACTCAAAGTAGAACGACATGACTTATTTGCATACAGGCACCCAAGACACCTCAGCTGCCAACTTTAATACTGAACCGCTATCAGAATCTGTCGAGAAGTTAGATTTCTCGCGCTTGCGATATAAGTACACTGATTCAAACGAAGCTGAGATGACAGAAACCCAATGGGACAAAGCCGAATTAGAATATCGTCGCTTTCTACATCTAAAACAGTTTTATCCAGGCGTATCATTAGTACCTAGTAAACAGATAGACCAAATTTGGCACGCACACATTCTAGACACCAAAGCCTACCGCGAAGATTGCCAAGCAGTCTTTGGTCGATTTGTTGATCACTTCCCGTATTTCGGCATTTATGGCAAAGAGGATTATGCAAACTTAATTTCAGCCTTCGATCAAACCATTGAACTTTATGAAAAACACTTTGGTATTTATCCGAGTAAGTCTCCATTAAATGCCGCTCGCTGTGAGGATCATGCCTGCCATTCTCCAACTGAGTGTGCTTGCCGGGTTGAAGGGGCTTGTAAATAGCTAAGGATGATTAATACGAGTCTTTGAGTGCTCATCACTCAAGGGCTGAAGCTATGAATGTAGACTAACCACGACTACAACCAAACCACTGACTGCCATCATCAAACCACTTCGTTGATGACTTCGCTAATTAGCAGAGTCTGTAGAACACAGCGTCGATTTTCTTATGATTGGGTTTAGTAACATGATAAACAGCATTCTTAGGAATATACGCAGTACCCTCAGCTTCATAAACGGAATCCCCTAAGCACCTCGCCCAGGCGCGTGTTTTATCCACAGTACAGCAAGCGATGAATAAAACATAATTGGCTAACAAAGATCTAGTATCACGGGTTACCCATGAATTGCACACTCCACTTACTCGAATCACCCTTGCGACCGGCTTAATTGCTCGAAAAACAAAAACTGCCGAACTTAATCCACAACTCGAATCTATTGAGCAAGATTGCCGACAAATGGTTGATCTCAGTAACGAACTAATGGACTTAAGTCGTTTGGCCACTGGGCGCATAGAGGCCAACAAGGAATCCATAGTATTAGGCCCTTTCGTAACACAAGAAACCGAAAACTTTCAAAACTTATTCCAAGAAAGAAACATACTGATAAAAAATTGATGTAGTGTCGCAATCGGAGCTTCGTAAAACAGATTATAGAACTGCATGGAGGCCACGCACAGGCAGACCTTGTGCGTGGTGTGTTTGCAGTAACACTAAGCTTTATGTAAAACGAATTATTTAATTACAGCCGCTATGCTCTGTATTCAACACAACATCCGAAATATGCTGCAAATACCCTTCATCATGGATTGGCTGAGTGCCATTAATACCCGCATTCTCCCCGATCATATAAGTGTCTGCTAAAGGAATACCTGCATTATTGAAGGCTTCTGCATCAGTATCCGCATTACCATAAGCACGAACAACCTCTAAGCCGGCGGCCTGAAACTCTTGTAAAACTTCCGTTTTGTATTCTGCGGCTTCACTTAAGCTCTGGCCATTAGACAATGTGGTACGCATAACAAACTCGGGTAATTCAACCGCTTCACGTAACCACTCGCGAGTATCTTTTGCTTGCCAATAAGTACGCGCAGTAATAAAGATTGGTTGATAGCCACGATCCATATATTCATTAACCAACTGAGCAGCACCAGGGCGAGCGTCTGCAGTCGTTAAACCTATGTAATCAAATACTTGCTGCAAATCTGACGTTGTTAGGGTTTCATCAATATCAAAAACAACCGCTTTCTTACCCGGTTCAATGGAAGAAATATACGCATCTGCATAACTTAAATCACCCAATACTACCATGCGTAATTTGTATTGCCCTTCTTCTTGACCATCAACAGGAACAAAAATCTTACCGTCGCTATTGGTGGTAAAAGTTCCTAGATCTTGCCAGCCATTAATGCCTGTACCAGAAAGATAAGCACGAACTTTTTCATCTTCTAAATCTTTGTGGAACGCCACACCGTAATCAAACTTCCCAGTTACAGTAACTGCCTCCCCTGCTTTAACAACACGGTCATGCCCCATGTGGTAAGGCGTATCCAATGCCAAAATACGGTTACCAAAATGTTCAAAGCTTTCTTCATTTGGAAAAGTGAAATTCGCTCCAGGCCTAACTGCATCAAAATCAGTGCAGTTTACAATGCCATCTAAACTGGCCGCGGTATCGTCGCCGATAACATCATCTATGGCGCTAGGATCTGACATAGCAAATGAAGCAGATGACGCCACGGTTAAAGCCGCCGCTAACAGGCTGCGAGTAAAAATAGAATTTGAAAGGTGATGAAGGTGCATAAGCATTCTCTGTATTTATTATTGTTTAAATGAGTTCAAACTCTAAAAGGCCACCACCTATCAAAATTTGAACAACAATACTAACAAATACCTAGAGATCTCGAATGTTCATTTAGGCCAATAACATGGCCTAAATTCAACATTGGTTAGACCTATAAAAGATACCATTAATGATTTTATCTATTCGGTTATTCACTGCTCTCCATGCATGCTAATAAATCTTCTTGCCATTGCGGCTCACAATCATAAGCAATAATCTCGACTCGGCTTTCCATCGCCTCATCCAACTCAATTTCAGTTAATGCATCGCTCGTTAGGTTATAACCAAAGATTCCCTGCTCGGTAATAAATACCGCTTTCATTCTTTCTGCTTTTAAGCCTGTTAAGAATACATGGAGCTTTTTGCGATTGAATACCTTGTGTGAATCAAAACGCCAGCCAATACTGGAAAAACCTTCACCGTCATTTTCTGCTTTAACATAACCCGATTCTGGGATATCCATTCTATTAAGGTCAAGGGTATTAAGGTCTGGGGAATTTGATGACGCATGATGGTGATGATGGTGTGCATGTCGGGCAATGGCAGCTGTTTCACCTTGTAACCACTGTGGATCGATCTGACCTTGCTCTGTAAAACTTATCGTTATTTTACTACCAACATCACTTCCAACTATTTTTTTAACATAGCTTTCTAGGGTTGCTAACTCATCCCCTTGATATAAGTCGTGCTTATTTCCAATCACAACATCTGCTATTGAGATTTGCTGATTAAAGGTATCGTGTTCGGTATAACGTGGGTCCGTTAAGTTACGCGCATCGACTAAGGTAAGAATTTTCTCTACCTTTAGTAATTGTTGATAAAACTTATCAGACAATATTTGAATAATTTCTATTGGGTGGCCTAAGCCCGTGGGCTCGATTAATAATCTATCTGGCTTTGCTTTGCTGAGCAGCTGATTCAGTGCTACCTGCATGGGTAAACCCGCCGCACAGCACATGCAGCCTCCAGGAACTTCTTCGATAAAAATACCCGAGTTTTCCGAGTATTGTCCCTGTATTAAACTGCCATCAATGCCGATCTCACCGAATTCATTAACCAGTACCGCCCAACGTTCGTTGTCTGGTTTATGTTTTAGTAGATGTAATATCGAGGAGGTTTTCCCAACGCCTAAAAAACCCGTAATAATATTAGTCGGGATCTGTTTTAATTTACTATTCATTTTTAGCCTGGGGTATTCGGTAATTAGTTGTTGATAGTTACTTGCTGCTGTGTGCTATCAACGTTTAAATAAAAGCAATTTTTTCTACCAGTATGACAAGCGCTGCCGGTTTGATTGACTAAACACAAGATAGCATCACCATCACAATCAAATGACATTGAGGTTAGGCTTTGATGATGACCACTGGTGGCACCTTTAACCCATAGTTGCTGACGGCTACGAGACCAATAGGTCATTTTACCGGTTGCCAGTGTTTGCTTAATCGAGTCATGACTCATCCACGCCAGCATTAATACTTCTTTGGTTTCGACATCTTGTGTGATTACCGGCATTAATCCTTGATCGTTAAATACCAGTTGTTCTAGCACATCGTTTAAGACAAGAGGTTGTCCATCATTTCCTCCCTCTAGTGAGGTGAAGTACTGCGATATCATAATTGTATATTCTCTTCTTGCTTCATTCTTTGAGGGGAATGGCAATCACAGTTGCCCTGCTGCTGACAGTTTTTGTAATTAAGATAATGCGCATAACAAATAAAACCACTGCCTAATAGGGTCAATAGTTTTTCCGTTATTTCTCCTAATTGTTCATGGCCTAATAAAACAGTAATGGACAAAAGCATGAGCCCAAAAATTCCTTGCAACAGAATTTTGGTACTACCATGTTCTTTGTACCCTATCGATAATGCAAAGCTGCTAATAGGAAGCACCATCATCACCATATAAAAGTGAACAGATTCATCTGCCAAGAAAACTGTCGATACTGTAGGTAATAACAATATAAGCAAGGGTAATGCTAAGCAATGCAGTGTACAGAGCAGAGAGAGAACTATCGAAAATTTGTCATAATAGATATTTTTGGTAAACAATGTCTACTCCTTAGTGCTGATAACCATAGCCCTTTAGTGTAGGACTATGGTCAATGATATTATTGAGAGTGACGAGTTATCTCAATGTGTTCATCATCAGGGATGAGTGATTATTAATGATCGTGATCGTGGTCATGATCGTTGTCGTGGTCTTGATCATGGTTATGTTCATGATCGTGGCCATCTGCAATACCAACCCAAGCAGCATGCTTAGGGGTAAAGGGTAAACTAATAGGCTCTTCCATCAGACCTAGAACGAATAAGTTAATCCTAAATTTACATTTCGCCCGACAACTGGACTATATTCTTTCAAATAACTAACATGGTTACGACCAAACTCGTCCATCAAATTATGCGCCTTAAAATAAAGCTGCATAGAAGATTTCGATAATGGTTGGGTATAGGCCGCATAAAAGTTAACGACCGAATAATCTACAGTAGTGCTTTCGTTCTCAGCAACCGCGGTTTGTTCAGCGTAATATTTAACATCGGTGATGACCTTCCAATTATTTGCCTGCCATTTAATTCCGCTGCTTGTGGTAAGTGGTGGAGTTCGAGGTAGGTTTTTATTAGCGCCTTCTTTTAAGCGTGCCTGTACAAAGTCAGCTTGTAGAAACCACTGCAAATTTTCATTCACATGGTAATCAAACTGCCATTCAGTGCCTACAAACCAAGCATCTTTTTGCTCGTTGCGATAGACGGGATTGCCATGAAAGGGGTCAGTCATACTTTTAATGTCATTATAAATATAACCATCAAAGTCATAATAATAAGCCGTACCTTGTAATTGATAGTCTAGTTCTTCGTACGTCCATGTTAAGTCTAGGCTGTAAGCCGTCTCAATATTCAAGTCTGGATTATCCAACTGGAAGCTGAACGTGGCATGGTGATCACCATTCCAATACAGTTCATCCGCGACTGGAGCGCGCTGAGAGCGTGACACACTAACACCCAACTTTTGCTTATCAAGGCGCCATGTTAACGCTGCACTCAATGATACCGAATCAAACGTTTTATCATCATAGTAATCAGAGGTTTGGCGATAAGACGGGAGAATAGAAACAGGGTCTGCTTCTATTGCACGCTGGTCATAGCGAGCGCCTAATTCTAATAAACCATACGCCCAATCACGTTCCATAATCAGAAAAACACCAATATCTTGGGTATTAGTAAGAGGCATGGGTGTAGCATGTGAAAACATGAAGCCGTCTATGACACTATTAGTTAAGTTGATACCTTGTTCTCCATCCCAGCTTAAATCGCTGTAGTTGGGGATATCGGGACAGCCGCCATGATCATGACATATTTCTAAGTCTTGCTCGGACAGCTGCAAGCCTATATCAGATTGCCAACCAGCGATATTCGCAAGACTTAATGTGGTTTTGAACTCACTGGATACTTTATCGAATAACCCGACAACAACACCATCAGTCCCTTCTCCATGCTCATAGTCAATATAAGTAAATTGTGTTTTAAGTTGATCAAATGCAGGTGGAAGTGAATACACGATACTCTGTGCATCAAACCTTACTTGGTTAGGGTCCACGATCGCTTTTTCATCATCTTCATTAGGTACGCCATATTCATAATCCAACATAGAAAGTGCGATGCCGTGGGCATTGCCATTCTGCTGGATGTAATTCAAACCGGCGTTTACACCTTGGCTATCAGTAGAGGTATTGTTGATGGTTTCCCCATTACCTGCTCGAAAGTTATCGCCGCTGCGGCTAAAGCCATCTAGGTGCATCGCCCAGTTACCACTACCAGCATCTATGCTCGCACTCACGTTAGTACCGCTATCTGCACTACTTACAGAGCTTTTCACTTGACCCTCAAATCCATCTAAAGGAGTTTCGTGAAAGCGATGGTCAGCCATGTTGATGACACCACCCATAGCACCACTACCAAAACGTAGAGTATTGGGTCCATAAATGACTTCAATCTGATCGGCATTGGCGGCATCGACCATAGGGGCGTGATCACTGCTCATGGCAGATACATCAGAACTATCGGTACCATTAATGGTCATCTTCACACGATTACCACCAAGCCCTCGAATAACTGGGCGTCCGACACCGGCTCCGAAGCTCGCATTAGAAATACCGGGCAAACTTGATAATAGTTCACCTATGGTATCGCCATTTTGCTCTTGAAGTTCTTCTTTATTTAATACACGGATAGGCTGTGCTACGTCATTAAGTAACTGCCCAGAGGCGGTTATTTTAACGTTATCAAGCGTCACTTCATTGGGGGTAGAATCATCAAAAGAGTCGTCGCTGGCTGCATTGACGTTAAAAGCCACTGCCAGCACAAGGCTGGCAGTGGTGAACGTTACACGTTTAATGTTCATGCTCAGATTCATCTTTTTCATGAAAAACAACCATGCTTGCAATGTCGCTTACATCTAAATCGAAATCTTCATGCAAGTGATAAGTTGCTGATTCACTTTCTGACTCATCCACATCGAGTTCATAGCCTTTTTGAGCACTATTATCGACAACGATAGCTGTTTTATCAGCCGCTGCCATAATAAAGTCATCACAGGTTGACGCTGTAGAAAAATCTAAAGCAATTGACTTCAGCTCGGTACCTTCATGATCTAATGCTACGAATGTACCGCCTAGAGTCATTGCTAGTATGTCTTGTTCATGGCTTTCAAGTTGCATATCGCAAATATTTTCTGCAAATACAAACGGATTACTAACGGTGACTGTGGCGGCGTCGAGTTCAATAATTGCGTAGTCTTTTGTGCCAGTATCAAAGCCTACAATGACATCGCCCTCAGCACGCCAAACATAGTTTTCATCATTATCACCCGCTAGCGTCAGTGTTGAACTAGTAAAGGTGTGTTCCGCAGTGTTTACATCTTCTTCAATCACTACAGCTAATGCGCCAGCATCACAAGTCACGACCACTAGACCATCGATTTGACCATGGCTGCTAGGGTTAGCGCATGCAAAGCTGTCTTCTTCCGTTGTGTCTTCGTAAAGCTTGGCATCAGTACCATCAAATACCATGACTAATTCATGCTCTTCATCGATCATAAGAGCAGGGTAGGTTTCTGTAAGACTCAACGCAGAGGTGTCTTCGGTAGCAGGAGTATCGTTTTCAAGTTCGTCGTATTCGATAAATGTCGTTGTGCCCGCATCAAGAATCGCAAAGTGACCACCTGTGGTAATCACCTGAGTACCCGTTGCAGAAAATTCTAATACATGGGCTTCTTCTTCGTGTTCATGCTCTTCTTCGGATTCTTCCTCTTCCTCTTCTTCGTCATGTAAACCATGAACAAAGTTAACCGTACTATTAGCAAGCACAGCGGCATAAGCCCCTGTTTCGCCCAGTACTAAGGTTGCTCCGTTTCCAGCAGCAGCATCTTCAAGTGCTTCCAGTTCACCTTCTTCTAACAATGAAAGTGTAGAGGTATCGCTTTGTGAAGCTAAAATAGAGAATTCATGATCATGTTCACCTGCTTCACTATTGTCGTCACTACTACTGCTACTGCTTCCGCCACAGGCTGTAAGGGCAAGGGCAGTGATACTTATCCAAAGTAAGTTTTGATTATATTTTTTCATTTTTCAGTTCTCTATTTTTAAAATTAAATTCAGTAACGCCTAGTGATAACAATGGAAACTACATACGACAATATGGCCTTATAACTGGGAATAATGATCCATTCAATAACCCGTCAATAATTAACATGCCTAAGTAGTTCATCATGCTCATAGTCATTAAATGAAATCTGATTAGTCCAACTATTAATACCGGATAAAGGGTTTAACCAAGCGGATTTAATGTCGTAGCGGATCTGCTTCGGTTTTACTCGGGTCGGGCTATTTTCTTCATTGGGAACACCATTCATCTCTGAGTTGTATTGGCGACCTTGATCTGTGCTAGTCACTTTTGCACCTAGGCTACCCGACAGTTGATCGACTGGCTCTGTGGCAATTTTATTATCGATGACATTCACCACCCCTCCGATGGCACCATTACCATAAATAGGGGTAGCAGGGCCTTGAATAACTTCTACTTGTCGGGCATTCGATACTTCCGTCATCGGGGCATGATCTGAACTCATCGCAGATAGATCGACAGAATCATGGCCGTTAACCATCATTTTTACTCGGCTACCGCTCATGCCGCGTAATACCGGACGGCCGACTCCTAGGCCAAACGAAGCATTGCTGATACCAGGCTGGTCTTCAAGCAAGGTGCCTAGGGAAGCTCCTGAATTTTTCGATAGTGCTTCTTCATCAAGAATGAGTACCGGTTGGGCGACATCCGCTAAAGCAGAGCCATCACCGGCAGAGATCACTACACGGTCTAGCTCAAGCGCGCTGGTAGTCACAGGGGATAAGGCGACCATAAAAATGATAATCCAATACACGGCACTACTCACTAGTGGGGTTAATTCGAATGTTATAATATAACATACCGTTTTATTAGCAAGAGGCAGCGAGGATTTATTTACTGAACAGTTTGATTGCTAACAGGTGTGTCGAAACGGATTTAGAGAGGTAGAAAAAGCGAGTTTTAAACTTTGAAAGAAGAACTTAGGGCCGTTTACTCGCCCTGAATCGTTACGATCAATTGTCTACTTGATGCATGATTACGATGTTCACAAAGATAAATCCCCTGCCAGGTGCCCATGTTTAATCGACCCTTGGTAATCGGAATATTTAAGCTGCTGCCTAAAATACTCGATTTCAAATGCGCCGGCATGTCGTCTGAGCCTTCGTAGGTGTGGGTATAGTAGGGTTCATTTTCGCGTACGTTATGATTGAAATGAGCTTCGAAATCGTCCCGCACTGAAGGGTCGGCATTTTCATTAATGGTGAGGGAGGCTGAGGCATGTTGAATGAAGATGTTCAGCATGCCTATATTGATGGTATTCAATTCGGGCAACTGGTCGAGTACCTCATCCGTGATCAAATGGAAACCGCGCTTATGGGCTTTTATATTGAGTTGTTTTTGAATCCACATAATCTTCTACTCTAGAGTTAATTCTCGACTTAAGAATCAACTGTCTGTTTGCTGCGAAAAAAGCTGAATAATAACCACCCCTAAG
>Ga0209184_1000575_pt1 | contig 36338 bp, 26 predicted proteins | sample EN8Hudsemesocosm_2_FD_184627 | JGI IMG/M metagenome (GOLD analysis project Ga0209184, IMG submission 184627) | Methane-oxidizing microbial communities from mesocosms in the Hudson Canyon - EN8C Hudson Canyon (SPAdes) (version 2) | ecosystem: Environmental > Aquatic > Marine > Cold seeps | place... | reverse complement strand
GCCATGCCATCTTCATTGGTGGTGGTGCTGTCAATAGCCTCACTCCACAATTGAACTTCAAACTGCAAATTCTCATCATCTTGATAGGTATCTACAAAATTCTTAACGGCATCCACCCTTAAATTGCTGGGGTCAGCTGAGTTCATAGAGCCGGAAGTATCAATGGCAAATAGCACCTTAACGGGTTTAGAGGTATCAAACGGAGAATTGGTTTGGTACTCCCCGCTAAGCGTGGCATAACTTGAATAGACAATTTTTTCTAAAGAAGGAGACTCTTTACAAGCCATTAATAGCGAGAGGGTGAAGGTTGCCAGCAGAACCTTGGCACATTGTTTAAAACAAAGGGCGTCCATTTCTTAGCCTAAATTGAATGAGTAGTGGCGGCTATTATAAAGCGCAAAGCAAGAGTCGGAATTACCAGTTAGATGTAGAAGTCTATGACTTTCTATAGACCGCTAGAAAAAGGAGACCTGCTTCACAAAGTACTGGCGGGGCTCCCAGCCTATGTCTTTTGGTAGAGTAATTTATTGCCATCCTCTAATCACATCATTTCACAGAACCTAGATAATCATTACCTATCTCACGCCATACCTGAATGGTGATATTAAACAGATAAACAAGAGAACATAACAATGATGGATTTACTAAACAGTGGCGGCGGGTTTATGTACGTTATTTTGGCGACCTCCATAGGTGCGCTGGCCCTTTTTTGTGAACGAGCCTATTTTCTCTTTAAAAAAATGAACTTGAATATGGATGCTGCCTTTTCTCGTATTGCCAAGTTACTAGAGCGCGCAAACTATCGCGCTGCTTTGCAAGAAGTGAACACCATACAGCAACACCCAATGGGGCGTGTGCTTAAGAGTGGATTACTAAAGTCGGGTAAACGAGACAAAGATATTGAGCAAGCGATGCAAGAAGGCATTCTTAGGGAGATGCCTTTGCTTAAAGTACGAATAAACTACTTAAGTATGTTCGCAAACGTAGCAACGTTATTAGGCTTGTTGGGTACCATTGTGGGTTTGATTTCAGCTTTTGCAGGTGTTGCCGATGCGTCAGCCGCCGAGAAACAAACCATATTAGCCGCGGGTATATCGGTGGCCATGTTTACCACAGCCTTTGGTTTGATTGTGTCCATCCCAAGCTTAGTGGGTTTTTATGTGCTTAATAATCGCAGCGACAAGATCATTGAGAAAATGGATGAAAAAGCCTTGTCATTGTTCAATATCTTAACTGATCTTAAGCGCGAGAAATAATCATGGCAGCTTTAGGACAACGTAGACGTACAGCAGAATTAGAATGTGAGATCGACATGGTCCCCATTATGAATATGTTTTTGGTGTTGATTCCTTTTCTTTTGGCATCGTCTACCACCTTGTTTCTTAATGGTATTAATACTTCTGTTCCGGTAATGGCCCAAACATCAGAGCCTGCTGCTGTAGAAAAGAAATCAGAGGTCAAAATTACCGCCACCGTTAAATTACAAGACTACCAGCTAGTATTGGAAGCCACATCGGATGAGATAGCCGAAAACAAGCTAAAAGAAATGGACACTACGCTTAAAAACACTAATGGCCAGTATCAATATGCGCAGTTGGCCACGGCGTTGTTAAGGATTAAGGACCTTTACCCCAATAGCGATACGCTTATCTTAATGCCAGGTGAACGCATTATCTATGACAGGATAGTTAAGACCATGGATGTGGCCCGTGCCTTTGAAGGCCAGACGTTATTCCCAAACGTGGTTATCTCTGGCCAGGTTAAATAGGGGGTTATCATGGCATTAGGTAATGCACTGGCAAATCGGCCAAAAGCAGACGAACCCACCATTAACATAACCTCAATGATGGATATGTTTACAATTATCTTGTTTTTTCTATTGTCTTCCTACGGATCGAAGCCGGTGGAGTTTAATGTGGATAAGAATATGGAGCTGCCCGAGTCCAGTGCCACATTTGATTACAGTAATTCAGTTAAATTATTTTTAAGCGATTCATCCATAAAAGTAGAAGAAGAACAGGTGGCCAGTTTAAAAAATGGACAGGTTTTGGAGTTGGATATGAATAAACCAAAAAGCTCATACCTATATATAAAACTGAAGTCCTTCCATGACAAACAGCTAGCCAAAGCCAAAGAGAATTCACCACAAAATAGTGGGGAATCTAAGGATGACTTTCACGTGCTGTTTTTTTGTGATCGGAATCTTCCTTACAAAACCATGAGTAATATTATGAAAGTTGCTGCGCTGGCTGGATACCCTAACTTTCAGTTGGCGGTATTGGAGAAGTCCTGATGAGGGTAGTCTGCGCTGGCTGGATACCCTAACTTTCAGTTGGCGGTATTGGAGAAGTCCTGATGAGGGTAGTAGCCATTGCCTGTCTATTAATGCTGAGTGGTGTAAATACATATGCATTGGATGACGAACAAAAAGCGAGTGATAGAATTGACTTTAGTGGCTCGCAAGTACGGGGGCAATCCAATAAATCGGGTGCGGTTTACTTAATGAACCGTAAAAAGAATGAAATACGCAGCATGTTGAAAAAACGCAAAGATTACAAAAAAGAGATTTTTCAACAATACCCTGAGTTTCAATCGCTTAATAAATAAGCGTTTAATAGTAACGCTTTTAATTAATACAGAGCCTAGTGCTCAAAGATGGCACTAGAACGGTTTAAATTATGCTACCCAATGATGCAGTTAACATACCTCCCTTAGGAGACGAGTTAAAAGGCGAACAACCAGCCGAGTCATGGACCATTACAGTTAATGGTAAAGTGGTAAATATTAATACGCTACCGGGTGACAAAAAATCAAAACTTATTGACTTCCTGTCACTTCGTTATAATGAGAATGTAAGTAAAATTGAGAAGATCACCTTACCTCAAGATAATTTTCTTAGTACCGACTTTGACCAGCTAATACAATTGCTAACGGTTGAGCTTAAAGCTTGCAATATGTCTGACAAAGGCAAGGCAAAGCTCATCTATCTTTTACACAATAGAGTGAATCAACAGGACAAAATTATTAGCGGAGTGACGTTAAAAGCACAATCATCCATTATTTTTGATGATATACCCACACACTCCCCCTGTAAGTTACCCAAACAAACATCAAAAAATAAAGGAAATGTAGCCCCATCGTTATTTTCTGGCAGTCAGCCCGAAAGTGTATTGGTTAAAGATGTGGTTAGTTCAGACAACAATCAAAAAGCCTTGGCGAAACCGCTTGTCAGTGCGCTAGATTCATTGTCGATAGAACCAAAGGTCTCCCAAATAGACTTCTCCCTAGCCACTAAAAATGGGGCAAGCCGTGCAGCAAAGGTTAGTAGTCACCCTGTAGATAAGATTAAGCTTCATGCTAAGCCAAATCCCAAGCCCAATGAAAAAACCAATACAAAAGCCAGGATCAAGCCTCCGGTGAACAGGGTTTTAGCGACTAACACCCTGGATGCCCCCAACTCTGGCCCTGCTCAAGATCTTATTGCCAGCGGCAATAAGACAATCCTTCAAGATAGTCATGATTTTCCAAAATATGTTTATGAGCCAGAATATGACGATGAAGATGAGGCAAGTAATGAAAACCTGTTTGAGCTAAAAGATCACTATAAATCTCACGGCCAAAACCAATGGCCTACCAGTCAGAATGAAATGGCCATCGAAGTATTACATTTAAGTGATGGGCAGGTTAAGGATGTAAGCTACCTTAAAAAAGGCGAAGACTTTTCTGTTGTTTTATCCGAGAAACAATTCACATTGGCTAAACATACTCGCAAGGGTGAGTGTGTTTTCTACTATAACGGTGACTACTTTAACGGGGAGATTCGCCAGCGTGATACCACTCAATCAAAGGTGGTAAGGCTTACGGGTGGACAAACCACGGGTGCCCAACAGATCCCCAATAACAGCGATGTGTGTCTTAGAACCGGCGCAGATACCTTTGTGTTACGTACAAATTTGGCCATTGAATCACCCAGTGTTGAGGTCATTAAAACAGATTTTAAAACCGCGTTAAGAAGCCTAGCTACTTCAACCGGGTTCCATATATTTATGATGGTACTGCTGGCGCTGGTTTTCTCATTTAGTGGCGATGATAAAAAAACGAAAGAACCGGCGTTTGTCAAAATGGAGCTGCCTAAGGAGAGGATCGTTGAGAAAAAAGTGCAGCCACCCAAACCTAAACCCAAAGAAAAAGTAAAGGTTAAGCCTAAACCTAAGGCGGTGGCAAAACCTAAGCCTAAACAAAAAGTAAAAACCCCTAAAAAGGTAAAACCCAAGAAAAAGTCGGTGACCAAGGCAAATAAAAAGCCCGTGAAAAAACCACAAGCCAAACCAAAAGCGGGGGCAGGTAATCAGGGCAATATTAAAAAACGTCAAGTAAAAAATAGTGGATTGTTATCCATGCTGGGCACCAGTAAAAAACCGGCTAAATCCTCCATGGCCAAAATAACCTCACTCGACGCGGTGGCCAGTAGTAATCGCTCGGCCCCCCTTAAGGTGTCAGGGCTTAAAGCAAACCTGAAGGGCTCACGCATGACCCTGCCTTCGGGGGAACTTATCACAAGTTCAGGTGCTGCAAATGCATTACGAAGCGGTGGTGTAGGCGGAAAAGGTTCGGTGGCGGCTTTAAGTCGTGGTGGTACCGGTAAACAAGCGGTATCGGCCATGGTGTCGGCCAACATGTCCCGAAATGTGACAATTAAGGGTGGGCTCACGCGGGAGCAGGTTAAATCTGTCATCGACGCCCACATGGATGACGTCACTTACTGTTACGAGACCGCACTTATGAGCAGTCCATCACTTGGTGGCAAGATCGTCTTTGAGTGGAAGGTGAAAAGCAGTGGCAGTGTAGGCGGTGTAAATATTAAGTCATCCAGTGTGAAGTCCGATGGCATTCACTCTTGCATTAAATCAGCCATTAAAAGCTGGCCATTCCCTCAACCTAGCGGTGGTTCTTCGGTGGTGGTGTCATACCCATTTATCTTTGACACCGTAGGTTTTTAGTAGAAACAGTTGGGATTTATATTATGAATTTGCTCAATAAATTAGCGGTTTTAACTTTGCTATCCGTATTGACTTGCCAGTATGCCTTGTCTCAAACCGTGTTTGACAGTGAGCAGGTGAGTGTGATTCAAGAGAGGATATTTGATGCCAAACATGAAATTAACCTAAACACCGGGTATGTGCCCGATGACGATTATTATGAAAGTTACGCACTGGGAGTAGCGTATACCTATCACTTTGGCCAACACCTAGCCTGGGAAGTGATCAGGGGGCAATACTATTTTAATGAAGAAAAGCAGTTAAAATCTCAGCTTGAAGACGAGTTTCAGGTAACCCCTGAAACCTTTGACCACCTAGCCTACATGGTACATTCTTCATTGGTCATTAAACCCACCTATGGCAAAGACGCCATTTTTAATCGCGGTATTATCAATCACGAGTCCTACTATTCCCTAGGGGTTGGTTTGTCAAAGTACCAACGTGACTATTCCTTTGAAGAAAGTACCGAGGAAACTGCCCTTTCTGTGACATTGGGGGCTGGGCGTCCTTTGAAGAAAGCACCGAGGAAACTGCCCTTTCTGTGACATTGGGGGCTGGGCGACGCTTTTTTCTTAGCAAAAAAATTGCTTTAACCTTTGATTTAAAGAGTTATACCAACTTCAAAGAGTTAGAGACAGAAACCAATGTGTATCTGGGGGTGGGGGTTAGTTATCGATTTAACGTTTCAAATTATGATTCGGTGGTTCGTGAAAAAACCTCTGCTGTCTATGAGTATTTGAATGATGATTAAGTCGAGTATTTCAGCGCTGTTATATCTGTGTGTTACTTTTTCTATGATGGCCAATGCAAGTGAAGAAGCATTATTAGAGCCCTTAGTTCAAGACCAGCCTGTTTTCAATGTAATTGAAAACTCCCAGGTTAATGCCCAGGATGTTTTTAATAAAGGTTATGCACTTTTTAAAGAAAATCAATGGCAAGAGGCCAGCGATCAGTTTTTAAGATTTATTGAGCTAACCGACGAGGATGAAAAAAACTTTGAGTGGGCTGAGTTTTTTATGGGGATTAGCCTGGATAAACTTGGGTTTACTCACGCTGCCATGGACCGGCTATCAAATTTGGCGGCTCGTAAACCTAATACCCGTATCGTCTCCTATATTCTTGAAATGTTTGAACAGGTAAGCCGTCGCCAGCCTTTTGATTTTGATCAAATTATACTGCAGGTGGTAAATGATAAAGATTATGGGTTCATTAATGAAGAAATTAGTGGTTTTGTACATTTTTATCAGGGAATGCAAGATTGGAAAACCCAGCATATAGAATGGGCGAAAGATCATTTTTCAAAAATACCCAAGGAAAGTTATTATCATCGTAGGGTTTTGCACTATTTGGCACTAAATAAGCTACATAATGGTCAGGAAGGCCGCGCCGTTAAAGAACTAAATGCATTATTGTTGCTTGATAACCTTGATGAAAAGTTGGCTGACGATACTCGTTGGACCCTTGCTAGAATCTATTATCAACTTAAAGAGTGGTCGCTGGCATCTTTGATGTACAAGCAGATTAAAACGCCTGTCATTGAACAAGCATCCTTTCTACTTGAGCAATCATGGATTGCCTATCAGAAAAAAGATTATGAACGAGCCATGGGTTACCTTTATGCATTTGAGGCCCCCAGTTTTAAACAGTTCTTTACACCTGAGTATTTTATTCTTAAAAGCTTTATCTATAAAGATGTCTGTCATTTTGAAAGTGCTTTGTCTATTTCTGATGAGTTTGTTCAACGCTATGAAGGCTCATTACAGGCCATCTATGACCGAAAACATGCCGCAGACATTGAGAGTGAAGAGCTTCTTTATGTGATATTAGCCCAGCAAGATGTCAAGTTTCAATGGGACTTTATACAGGCTCTTGAGTTAGAAAGGCAGCAATTGGATGATATAGATTTCAAAGACTTAAAATTGCATTTGGAAGAGCTTTATTCTCTAAAGATTGCCAAAACAAGCTTTGTTCTGGCTGATTTAATTGATAAAGAGTATGAAGTGCGTGCCAATGCTTTGCTTGAATTTGAGGAAGCTTCAAATTTAATGCGTTATGAAATTGGGGTAGATATGTATCAGTCTCAAGCGAAGCTAACTTATCAAAATCATAAGGACACCACAGGTGGTATAACAGGCAAACAGCCAGAAGTTGTCAAATATAACTTCCAGAAAGAATACTGGAATGATGAATTAGGACATTACAAGGTCACACTACCCAATAAGTGCCTGGAATTTTCCCAGTGGGAGCTGTTTTTTAAATGATGTATTTTCGATCCATAGCAATGCTAATGCTATTTAGTACTCCCCTTATGCTGCCTTTGGCCAATGCAGAAGAAACTTTACAGAAAAATGTCCAGGTGGACCGCTATGGGTTTGAGAAAGCGGACCAAAGTGATGAACAAAAGCGCCTAATTGATAAGTTCAGCACTGAAAAATCTCAGATGGACAATGCCATCATCAATACCAAAACGCTTATTCAAAAAAGCCAAGGAAAAAACTACCTGCCAGAGTTGTATCTTAGGTTGGCGGAGCTATATATTGAGAAATCTCGTATTGTCTATTTTTTGCGTCGTACCCAGTCTGGTGCCAGCATAAAGTCTGCCATGGAATCCCTTGAATCGAATGCCCTTAAAATCCAGGCAATCGAAACTTATCAGCGCATCATCAATCAATACCCCAATTTTATAGACATGGATAAGGTCCATTTTTATTTGGCCCATGAATACCGTGAATTGGCTCGTTTAAAGGAGATGCGCGCGCAATACCTCACCCTTATTAAAAAGCACCCTAAAAGTGAATTGGTACCAGAAAGTCATTTGTTATTATCCGACTATTACACCGAGATAAAGCAATTATCTGCCGCTAAAAAACATTTGAAAGCGGTGCTTAAATACCCCCATAGTGCCGCCATTGGCATTGCTCAATATAAATTGGCATGGGTCCATATTTCCAAAAAGGAATATAAACAAGCGTTAATGCTTCTGGAGCGGTCTGTTAAGGGGCCCAATGCTGGGGAAGAGGTTGATATTGATACTTACGGGCGAGTGGATATTCGAAGTGAAGCCTTTAATGACATGGCCTTTATCTATTCAAACTACTATAAAGAGGCAAGCCCTGAGCAAGCTCTAAGCTACTTTAAGAAGTATTCATGGTCCAGACAAAGTTATATTTTGGTATTGGAGAAGCTGGCTTACCGCTACATTGTTAAGAAAAAATGGTCCCATGCAGGTTTAATTTATCGCAAGTTAGCGAAGCTTAATAATCAACCTAATAAGTTATTGGAATATGTAGACAATATTTACCATACGGTTAAGGAGTTAAAGTCTTACCAGCATGCCCATGAAGATGTAACGATTATTGTTAAAGCGTTAACTGGTATTAAATACTCTATACATGTGAAGCAAGGTATAAAAAATAAAGCCATGGAAGACTATGAAATATTTGCCCGAGACGTAACCACTCGCCTGCATGCAAGCGCCAAGAAAACCTCTTCCCTTGAAGACTACTCATTAAGCGCCGACGCCTATGATATTTACTTAGGGTTTTTTGACGATAATCTCTATCACAAACAAATGAAGACTAATTATGCTGAATCCCTGTTTAATGCTAAGCGTTTCCCTGAAGCGGGTAAGGTTTACGAGGCGTTGGCAGGAGAGACAAGTAATGACGGTGATAAAAAGAAGTTTCTTTACAGTGCCACTCTGTCATTTTATGAAGCACTAAAAGACAGGCAGACGCTAAACTATTACCAAACCGTTCAGGCTCAATCTGGCCTTGCGCACACTGGCGAAGCTTATGTGGCGCAATTCCCTAACTCAAAAGAAGTCTCTAATGTATTATTTAACATAGCCTGGATTCGCTATGATGAAGGTAAATTTGATGAGGCTATCGAGCAGTTTTCCCGATTTATCGGCCGTTACCCAGAGGGCAAATCGGCCAAAGCCGCGGTGAAACTGGTATTGGATGCATACAATATTAAGGAAGACTACCAAGGGCTCATTGAATTTTCTAAAACTGTGGCCGCCAACCCACATTTAGCAAAATCTATTAAAGCAGGGGTGGCTCAAATTGCCGCCAGTGCACAAAATAAAATGGTGAGTAACCTAACGGTGGCCTCCATTGATGATTGGGAGGCCGGTAAAGAGCGTTTACTGGAGTTTGCACAAAAACATCAATCCAGTTCCATGGGAGCACAAACGCTAAATGCGCTATTTATCTCCAGCAAGGAAAAGAATGATATTCAAACCATGCAGTCCACCGGGCAAAACATTATTGCAAACTACCCTAATACCCAGGATGCAGACAGTGTTTTAAAGGCCATGATAGAGGCGTCCATGGCAAGCGCCCAATATCGTGTATTGGCCGAGAACCTGGAGGTGTATGCCAAACAATTTCCCAAAACAGCCACCGCAAAAAGTTTTTTATTACAGGCCGCCCACATTCGTCAAACTATGAATCAGGTTGAAATGGCCAATCGTCATTATCGCACCCTGTTAAGTCAATACCCTTTATCCAAGAGTAATCGTTTGGCTTATAGCCAGGCCATTGCCCATAACGAGCAGAATAATGGCAATCCTCGCGGCGCCATACAAGCCCTAGCCAGGCAGACAACGAGTCTGGATCGTGAGGGCGCGGTTGAAGTGAATGCCAGTTTGGCCGTTTTGTATCAACAAATAGCCCAAGCTAAAAGAGCCAATCAACATTTTAAGCTGGCGCATAAAGCGTTTAACTCTGGGGTGGGAGCCAGTAACGCAGTCATTAAAAATTTATTGTCACAGCAAATTTATAATCAGGCCAATGGGTCACTTGAGCAATTCAACCTAACTCAGTTACAAGATGTATTGGATGAGAGTGTTGTGGGCAGTAAGACTGAATTATTCCAGGACCTGCAAACTCGGTATTACGCCATAATGGATTTGGCCAGTGCCAAATGGAGCTTACTGGCCAGCTATCGATTGTATGAAATTAACAACGAGTTTGCCTCATTTTTACAAAGCGCTCCCATGCCTGAGTTGTCTGTCAGTGAACAGTCTCAATATAAGGACATTATCTCTCAAAAAGTGGCTCAGTACCGTGCCGAGGGAGAAGAGTATTTATTGGCAGGTCAGCAATTGGCAGAGCGCCTAAAATCTTTTGACCCACTTATGTCTGACTACGAAAATTCAGTGGCGGCCAATGGCCAAAATGCGGTGCCATTTTCCCCCAAACCCGAGGGTAAAAAGATTGGTCTTGAAGCATTTGATGATGATGAATTAAGAACTTTGCATAACCGCGTTTCTCATAGCCCTAATGACACTGCCACGCTTATGACGTTGGCACAGGCTTATTATCAGCGTGGGGATACAGGGCAAGCGAATATCATTGCCAAAAGCTTAACGCAGGGCGACTCACAAAATACTGCACTGGGAGCTGAAGCAAACTATTTGCAGGGCATCATCGCCATTGAATTTGGCCAGGATCAAATTGCCCGTGAACGTTTGCAAGCAGCCTTACAGCACGACCCCGGGCATGAACATGCAAAAGAAAAATTAGCCGAGTTATTAATTCATTATGGTTACCAATAATTAAGCTTATCACTATGACTATAAGCATAGAAAAACCCGCCCTAATTGGGGTTAAGTTTTAGCATGTGTCACGGCATTATTAACCCTTGCTAATTAATTGGCAAAGAAACATGCCCGCCAATACGACATGTTTCATTTATGCAGGTTAGCTCTGACCCCAGGGCTAGCGTGCTTTTTTTAATGTAAGGCGTTGTGATTAACGGTTTGTATACGAACCCTTCAATAACTTATTAGTCACACAAATTACGTTGTTCAAAAAGTGTAATTTATGACGTCTTTAAAGAGCCTAATTCCCGCCTTATTGTTACCTGTAATTTTAGTTTTTACCCATCACAGTTATTCCCTGGAATTTAATTTTCATGATCACCAGCAGGGCCAATCCAGTTTCAACACCTTAACGGTGTCTGACTCGGGTATCGCGTTAACGGTTACCGCTAAGAACGCCTTTGTTCAGAGCGTGCATGGGCTTCAGATAGCGGGGGAAAGTAGTCAGGATAAACACTATCCATCAAAAAATTACGATGGCCTAAATTTTAACTTTTTAGATCAAGCTAATCAGCCAGTTAGTATGGAAATTACTAAGGTGGTTTTAAAGCGTTTTGAGCCAAGCTTAGCCAAGGACCATGCCAGTATTAATTTAGCTAATGGCAAACAATTGGCTAAGCTTGATGGCTCCATGAGCTTTACTGGTAATTCAGGCATCATGAGTGACCGCCATGCATCAAACTCCTGGCACTTTAACTCTTCTATAGCAGTGGAGGGTGGATATTCAATTGTACCTGGAGAGTCTTCCGCGTTTTATGTGTACAGCATTGAGGCACATGTTTTAGATAAACCGGTACAATTTGTCAACCTATCTGTGTCAAATATAATGGAGGGAAAACCCTATACTCACAAAATAGAATTTCGGGATGAAGCGCCCGAAAGTGTTGCCTTTTCAATATTGCAATCCCCCCCTGGCATGCTGCTGGATGCCAAGACACATACTCTTAATTGGACCCCTGATTTTAAAGCACAAGGCCAGTACCCAGTGAAAATATTAGCGACCGATAAAGAGGGGCAAACCAGCGAGCAGAGTTTTACATTACAGGTTGAAAATAATAATCAACTACCATTGTTTACATCTATCCCTGTATTAAAGGGAGAAGAGACCAAACCTTATGTTTACCCGCTGGCGGCGTTGGATAAAGATCAAGAGCCGGTTTTTTATAAAATTTTGCAAGCGCCCCAGGGCATGCAGTTAAATGAGGAGACTCATATTTTAAGCTGGCGTCCGGGATACCATGACGCGGGTACTCATACGGTTGCGGTGGCGGCACAAGATGCCTTTGATATGGGCATTCAGCAGTTTTCATTGGTGATAAAAGATAAAAATAGAGCCCCGATTATTGAGCCTATTGGGTTGCAGTCTATTAATGAAAATAGCCTGTTTGAATATACATTTAAGGCCAAAGACCCGGATAAAGACCAGCTTGTGTACCAGCTAAAACATGCTCCTCACGCCATGACAATGGATGCCAATACAGGTGTTATTAGCTGGCCGGTGGATTACAGCCAGGCAGGTTTAGCTCAGGTCAATGTGCAAGTATTCGATGGTAAAAATGGGATGAGTGAGAGCCTGTTTGATATTGAAGTTAAAAATGTTAACCGCGCTCCCAGGGTATTAAGTACCGCCAATACACAGGCTAAAGAAAACAGCCCTTATCGTTATCATCTAAGATTGGACGATTTGGATCGGGATGATTTGAACGTAAGCTTGGAAGACGGGCCAAGGGGCATGACATTAAATGCCGTGAGCCATACACTACATTGGCAACCGGATTTTGAAGACCAGGGAACTCACCCCATACAGGTATCGATTAATGATGGGGTAGATGAAATTGATTATGAATTTGAATTGGTTGTAGAAGATACCAACCGTGCGCCAGTATTTGAAAAAACATTACCTCTTATAGCCACCGAAGGAGAGAAGGGGGATTGGTGGCTCAAGGCCACTGACTTGGATGATGATGATCTAACATATTCATTATCCCTTGCACCCAAGGGCATGTCGCTTAACTCCAAAACGGGTGAGCTCAGTTGGACCCCTGACTTTGATCAAGCCGCTTACAGAGAAATACAGGTAGCGGTGAGTGATAAAAGAGGGGCCAAGGAATTAATGACTTTGCCTATTCAAATAAGTGCCGTGAATCGTTCGCCTAAGTGGTTAACTCATACTCTGCCAGAGGCCCTAGAGGGCCAAGCCTATTTTGTTGAACTTAAGGGGGTGGATGCTGATGGTGATAAAGTTGAATATCAGTTACTGCAGGGACCTGAAGGTATGTCACTGGATGCCCATAAGGGTTACTTGCGGTGGCAGCCTAGCTTCAGTCAAGCGGGAGAGTTGGATATACGCCTAGGCCTGAGTGACGGTAAACATAAAATGAACGTTACCCTGTTATTAAAGGTGGTGAATGTTAATCGTACTCCGTCAATTACATCCATACCCTTGCCGCAGGCGGTGGAAAACCAATTATATAAAAGTGCCTTAACCGCTACAGATCCCGATGATGACGCTCTAATCTTTGAGCTGTTATCCGCGCCCAAGGGCATGATATTAAACCCCAACAATAACACCCTTAATTTCACGCCATACTTTAACCAAGCGGGTTTTTACCCTATTAAAATTCGAGCCACGGATGAACTAGGGGCGCAAGCCTTGCAACAATTTACCTTAAAGGTTGACAACCAAAACCGACAACCAACCTTTATCAGCCAGCCAAAGCTGAGTATCACTGAAGGGCAGCATTATCTTTATCACTTACAAGGACAAGATGCGGATAATGACCGCTTAAGCTATCGATTATTGTCAGCTCCCAGTGCCATGCGTGTAAACGGCCAAAGCATCACCTGGCGCCCCGGTTTTAAAGATGCAGGGCGTCACGAGGTAAGGGTATCGGTGAGCGATGGTCTTAAAGAGGTGATACAAAGCTTTACCTTAGTGGTAAACAATAAAAATCGTGGCCCCAGAGTGAATAGTTTACCTTTGCAAAGTGTCACTGAAAATCAGCAGTACAAGGCACGGGTGGCAGCCTTCCATCCCGATGGAATGGCATTAAATTACCAATTATTAACAGCCCCCAATACGATGACAATTGATAAGCAACAGGGGCTAATTACCTGGCAAACATCTTTTCAAGATGCCGGTACCCATTTAGTGGAAGTGAAAGTAACCGATGAGGAAGGCCTTGCTAAACAATTAAGTTTCCAAGTGATGGTGAAGGATGTGAATCGCGCGCCTTATTTTGTCTCTACCCCTGTCACCCAGGGCCAGTTAAATGTGCGCTACCGGTATGCCCTCATGGCAAAGGATGAAGACTGGAGTGCGCTTAATTACACTTTAATAAGCGGCCCTAACAATATGGTATTAGACGAATCTCGGCGGGTGTTATATTGGCCAAGAGATCAGGTCATAGCGGGGGAGCACACAGTGCGCTTGCTGGTGAGCGATGGTAATGAAGAGGCTGAGCAAACGTTTAAGGTGACGGTGCCTTCCCAAATGGACTTGTTTCGATAAAAGGGAGGATCAAAGACTTTATTAAGGCCCATTCGGCCAATATTGGGCTATATTCAATCTATTTGGCGTGTGATGTCAAAATAAGGAGTCTGCGGGCAATACTCGCGCACACGTCTCTGGAAAAATGGGAAAAAATAACATTAAGGAGTGATTATGAAACTTGCTATATTACTGGCCTCCCTCTTAGGTGTGGCTCAAGCTATGGCCGCCACACTGGTGGTGACAGACTCGCAAGGCCAACCTTTAGCTCAAGTGATGGTGACCCGTACTCACCTAAATGCTCCTCAATCTGATTTAAGCGACGACGGTTATACTCCGCATGGAGTGACGAACATTTCCATGCCAGTGCTCACCCGTTTCAGTGACACGAATGGCCAAGTTGAATTGCCCGATACCAGCGAGCCAGTTCAATATCGTGCCCGCGCCCAAGGATACCAGGATGAGGTATTTTCTAAATTAAAAGCCAAGCTTACTCTTAAAAAAATGACGGATCAGCAGCTTTACGCCAGCTACCCTTCTAACGTGTGGCTGTCTAAACTGGATTTTGAGGGAGATGAAGAACTTAAGAAAACCTTTTTTCTTAACTGTGCCTTCTGTCATCAACAAGCTTCCCCATTTATGCGCAACGAGCGCACGATAGATCAATGGAAAAGCGTCTTTAAACGTATGGGCACTTATGGATCACGTTTACCCTATGATGACTATGATCGCATTGCCCAAATTTTACAAAAAGAGTACCGCGGCCTAAGGGAGGCACCACAGTCGGTTCCTACCCCTAAAGCTTGGGAAAATCACTTATCTGAAATAGAGATGACTGAATGGCCCATTGGCGATGGTTTTTCACAAATGCACGATTTCATCTTACACCCTAATGGCAAAGTTTACATAGGCGATAACCTGTTTGACCGCATCTACGAGATGGACGTAAAAACCAACCAATACACGGTTTATAAAGTGCCCCATGAAAAAGATGCCAAGCTGGGTGGTTTATTTGGCAACCGTTTTAAAGTATTCCCCAAAATGAACAATTACCTGGGTGTGCATTCGTTTGCTTATTCTAGAAAAGACGGCAATATTTTTATTACTCCGTCTATGCAACAGGCTTTGCTTGAGTTTGATATTAAGAGTAAAGAATTTATTAAGTACGATATGCCAGAAGGGTTTTACCCACATACCATTCGTGTAGATCAACAGGACAGAGTATGGTTTACCATGGCAGTGTCGTCCCAGGTGGCCATGTTTGACCGCACCACAAAAGAATTTACCATGTACGACTTGCCTTCTCGCAGTTTAAAAGAATGGTTTATCTTAAAGATGATGCCTATCATCTTTAGTTTCTCTCCTGAGAATCGCCCTCAGCCATCCCCCGATAAAGAGTCCAGTGGTTTGCCCATGCCTTATGGCATAGATGTGGATTCCAAAGGCATGGTTTGGGTGGCCCGATTATACGCTGAAGACATTGCCCGCATTGACCCTGATACGAAAGAAGTCACTATGATTGATTTCCCATTCAAAGGTCCTCGTCGCTTGCGTGTAGACGCCAACGACAACGTTTGGATTGTGGCTTTCCAGGATTCGTTGCTGGTGAAATACGACCAAGTGAGCAAACAGTTCACTAAATACGAGTTGCCGGTGGCCAATGAATTACCTTACGCCCTTAATGTAGATTTAAAACGCGATGTTGTGTGGGTAAATGGCAATCAGTCCGATACGATCCTAGCTTTTGATATCAAAACCGAAAGCTGGAAAACTTACCCTATGCCTCGTCAGCGCTTCTTCACCCGCGACATTGAAATATCCGAAGAAGACGGTGCTATTTATACCACCAACTCTCACTTCCCTACCTGGCAGTCAGAGGGCGGTGTGCCCACTATGCTGCGCATTACGCCTTTGGAGAAATAACACCATGGGCAACATTGGGCGTTTTTTTTCATTATTACTTTTTATTGCGGCCCCCTCTTGGGCCGCCGATAACGATGAAGGCTGGCTGCATTATGGGGGCGACCAGGGGGGGCGTCATTATTCATCCCATGCCAGCATCAGCAAAGAAAATGTAGCTGAATTGGATGTGGCCTGGGTGTTTCAAAGTGGTGACATGCAAACCCATAAAGAGAAAATGGACAATACCTCTGGCCAGAGTACCCCGATCTTGTTGCCCGAGTCAGCTGGTGAATCTTTAGTGTATTGCACCCCGTTTAACCGTGTCATTGCCCTAGACCCTGGCAGTGGCAAACAGCGCTGGCAGTTTGATCCACAGATTAACCTTGGCGGTGACCGCACTTTTCGATGTCGCGGCGTAAGCTATGGCCTTGATGCTGAAAGTGACGAGACGCAGCATTGTCGCCACCGGTTATATGTAGCCACCCACGACCGTAGCCTGTGGGCTATAGATGCCAAAGACGGAAAAGTGTGTGATGGCTTTGGAAAAAAAGGGCAGGTTAAACTATACGGAAAGGAAGGTTTTGTGCCCGGTGATATTGCCAATTCATCGGCCCCGGCAGTCGCCAATGGCGTGGTGGTGGTGGGCTCTGCCATCATAGATTTTGCTCGCGCCAAAACCCCCAGGGGTACCGTAAAAGCGTTTGATGCCCATAGTGGTAAATTGCGCTGGGAATTTGATCCGCTTGTGAACCATGAAAATAGTGGCTCGGCTAATGTGTGGGCACCTATCTCTGTAGACGTGGAAAACAACCTGGTCTTTTTACCCACCAGTGCCTCGTCCCCCGATTATTACGGGGCGGATAGGCCAGGGGATAATTTGTATGCCAACAGCATCGTAGCGCTTAACCTACAAAGCGGCAAACTGGCTTGGTACTTTCAGCATGTTCGTCACGACCTGTGGGATTATGATACCCCGGCGCAGCCCATTTTGTTTGACTGGAAAAAGAACGGAAAAACCACTCCCGCCTTGGCTCAGTTAACCAAGCAGGGCCTTACGTTTGTGTTTAACCGGTTAACAGGGGAGCCCTTGTGGGAAATTACCGAGCAACCGGTACCGCCCTCACAAATCCCAGGTGAAATAGTCTCGCGCACGCAACCCAAACCGGTGGCTCCTCCGCCACTAATAGACTCCTTTTTAATGCCCGACGATGCCTGGGGCTTAACGCCGTTTGATCGTAATAATTGTAAAAGCCAATTAGAAAACATTAACAACATGGGCCTGTTTACCCCTAACAGCGAAAAGCTGTCCCTTATGTATCCGGGCAGCTTAGGTGGCCCTAATTGGGGCGGCGGCGCCATGATAGGGGATTCAGGCGTATTGTTAGTTAACATTAATAACGTGGCCTTTACCGGCCAGTTAATTCCTAAAAAGGAAGACGGTGTTAGCAGCAAAAAAGATCACCCCCAAGCGGGTAAGCGCATGCAAGTCGCCATGAATGGCACCCCTTATGCGGTGGAAATTGGCAGCTTGCAATCCTTTTTAGGCATTCCCTGTAATCCTCCGCCATGGGGTAAATTGGTGGCCATGGACCTGGTAAAAGGCACCATTCTTTGGGAAGCCCCGTTAGGTTCCATTCATGAAATGGGGCCGGTAACGTTACCGTTTCATGTGGATTGGGGCACGCCTAATCTGGGGGGCGGCATCGCTACTAAGGGCGGTTTATTTTTTATTGGCGCCACCATGGATCGTCAGTTTCGCGCCTTTGATGTAAGCAATGGCGAAACCCTGTGGAAATATACTTTGCCGGTGGATGGTAATGCCACTCCCATGACTTATGAATATAAAGGCCGTCAATACGTGGTGATTAATGCCGGAGGCCATGCGATTTTTAGTCGAGGTGCGGGGGATTACCTGTACGCATTTGCGCTGCCAGAATAACCCCTTTTATTAGGGGCCAACGTGCCCCTAATAAACCTGAATGATCCATCCCTCTTTTTTAATTCCTACAGTAATAATAAAAAATGCCAGTTAATAAACGTAAACTTTCCCTGTTGATGCCCGCTCTTTTTTTTAATCTTGTATATATGCCAACCGCATTCAGCGCACCGGTGACCTTGGACACGGTGTTAGTCAGCCATGACCGTGACCAGCAACCTTTAAGGGATATTGCCGTCAGTGCTTTTTTGGTGGATGACGAGCATCTGCAAACCGTGAATCATATTCATGTGACTGAAGCCGTTACCCAAGTGCCTGGGGTTTGGATCAGCCGCGGCAATGGTCAAGAGCACCTCAGTGCTATTCGCTCGCCGGTATTAACTGGGGCGGGCAGTTGTGGTGCTTTTCAAATGTCCTTGGATAACATTCCTCTGCGCGCCGCCGGTTTTTGCAATGTTAATCAATTGTTTGAAGTCAATACTGAGCAAGCCGCCGCCATTGAAGTGACGCGTGGTCCAGGCAGTATCTTGTATGGCAGCAATGCTTTGCACGGTGCCATTAATGTATTAAGCCCAAGTGTGACCGAAAACCTGTCAGGCTCTATGGCAATTGACGGAGGCCCCCATGGTTATAAAAGAATAAAAACTGAGGTGAGTAATACTCAGGGGCGCCATGGATTTAGGCTAAATGTTAACGGCGCACGGGATGGCGGTTTCAAGGACGATTCAGGATTTGATCAACAAAAACTGGATTTTAAACATCAATATGTTGGTGATAAATACCAAATCACCAGTTTGTTAGCCCACTCTAATTTAAACCAACAAACCGCCGGATATGTACTGGGGGAAAGGGCCTATGAGGATGATGATTTAAAAACAGTGAACCCTAATCCGGAAGCATTTCGCAATGCCAACAGTACCCGTTTGCAAAGTCAGGTTACCTGGCAAGATGAGTTAGGGCAGTGGACCATCAGCCCATATTATCGAAATACTAAAATGGATTTTTTAATGCATTTTTTACCCGGCACGCCCCTGGAGGAAAATGCTCAGCAGTCCTTGGGAATACAAAGCATGGTTAAAAATGTTGGCAGTGCTGAGTGGGAGTATCGATTGGGTGTGGATGCAGAAGTAAGTTATGGAGAATTAACTCAAACTCAAGCCCACGTGCTGGATCACCCCAGTGCCTTTTTAAGCGCCACCTTGCCTCAAGGCAAGCAGTATGATTATAAGGTTCAGGTAAACATGTTATCTCCCTTTGCCATGTTAACGTTTTATGCCAGCCCAACCGACCAGCTCTCTTTAGGGTTAAGGGCTGAGTATTTACACTTTGATTATCAAAATAATATGCTGGATGGTCGCAGTAAAGACGACGGCAGCGCCTGTGATATGGGGGGCTGTCGTTATAGTCGTCCAGGAGATAGAAAGGATAGTTTTAATAATCTCTCCAGCCAGTTGGGTTGGATTCATGACTTTGATGTAAATAGCCAAACCTTTATTAACCTGTCCCATGCTTTCAGAGCCCCACAAGCCAGCGAACTATACCGCCTGCAAAATGACCAGCTTGTGGCCGATCTTAACTCGGAGCAAATTGACAGTTTTGAGCTGGGTTATCGTGGCAGTTTTAAACGTGGCAATATCAGTGCAGTCGTCTTTTTTATGAAGAAAAATAACGTGATTTTTCAAAACAGCGATCGCGAAAATGTCAGTGATGGTAAAACCCAGCACAAAGGGTTAGAGCTTCATGGCAATCTTTCCATGACAGCCTCGTTAGGCCTGAAGGTGGCTGCCAGTTATGCATTGCATACCTATGAAGAAAACATTGCGCCGCGGGGAGTGAGTGAAAATATCGATGGCAACCAGATAGACACGGCCCCAAAAGTCACCGGCAGCGCACAATTAAACTGGCAAGTATCTAATAATAAAAATATGGAACTGGAATGGGTTCACATGGGGCCTTATTACACAGATGAAGCCAACCTGCATAAATATGATGGCCATGAGTTGGTTAATCTTAGGTTCATGATGGATGTGGATAACTGGCGTTTTGGGGCACGGATAAATAATTTGTTGGACACCGATTATGCCGAACGTGCCGATTACGCCTTTGGCAATGACCGTTACTTTGTGGGGGAGCCAATAAGTGTTTATATAAGTGTGGCCCGTGATTTTTAACGCTTTGGTAAGGCAATTAGATTTGCCCTTTACCGTTTTTCATCCAGTTGTTTTAGGGTGCGATGGGGCAGTTTGTAGAGCTGTTTAGGCAATACCAACGACATCTCATTCAGCAGCGTTTGGTTTATGTACATTGAATACTGTGCGCTGATGTGTAGCGGAATATCGTTAATAGATTTACCGCTTAAAATGTTATCCACTGTCCGTGCCGTCCAGATACCTTGCTCTTCAGGGGAGGTAATGTACCCCACATGCGCTAAGTGGCGAGACGTGGAGCTGGCACTGATGATAGGAATCTGGATGTGTTGCTTAATGAAATTAAGCGCCATTTTATGATCTAAACCCTGAATGGCACTGATGGTATCCAGGGCAATAAAGTCTTTGCTGGTATTAAACTCAGTCATCACCTCAAACCACTGCTGGGCATTTTTCACTTGCCTGGTTTCAAAGTTCTTTGGCTGTTGAGCCTTTATAAAGTCCATGACCTTAGTGCCGGTCACGGTTTTACTAAAGATCATGCCCACTTCTTTTTTTAATCCCATGGGGCGAATGGCATGGACCAGATTTAGAATGCCGTCCATTTCCACAATACCGGTGGCGTTGTCATAAGGGTAGCCATATATAGAGGCATCTACGTTAACCCCCATAAACACCACAGGGGTTTGTACATTTTTAAAATACGGCTCTATTAGCAACTTACTGGCGTTATCTTCAGCTGCGACAATTAAATGGGGCTGTTTGTCTTGAATGAAGGCAAGGGCCTGTTGGGTCACCTCTTTAAAATTGGCCTGGCTATGATTGATTTTGGTATCCATGTAGAACACATGAATATTGGCATTGGTTTTGAGCTTTTTTTTGAAAATGTTTAAACACCTATCACTCCACTCGTAACCTGGGTGATAGGAATTTAAATAGACAATGGAAAGCGGCTTATCATTGGATAAACTGTGGCTAGCGTGAAGGCTAAATATGAGTAAGCAGCAAGGTGCTAACCACTGATAAATACGCATATCAAAAGCATAGTCCATAACCCCTTTTTTACTATGAGGTATTCGGGAAATGGGGGAGGTTTAGAAAGGCGTTAAACTAAAACGAGGGCCTTAGCCCTCGTTTTAGTTTGCCTATTTGATCTTTTCTTGGTGGGCGCTATTTGCGGGTTTTAGACACCCAAGCCCAGGTCATTTCGGCTTTAATGGGCTCAACGTTGGCTTCATCGGTAATCAATACCTCAACCACTACCTCGCCTTTTTCTTCAGATAAGATAGTGGCAATTTGTGCGTCTGATAACTTTGCCACGGCACGCATGTCGCCGGTGGAGCGTTTCACATAATCAATGTTCATTTTTTTAATGAGCGGCAACTTACTATCAGGCACACTCATGCCAAATACAAAGCCAGTGGCAGTTTCGGCTAACAAGGCCATGGCGGCTGCGTGCACCCCGCCAATGTGGTTTTGCACCTTCTTTTTATTGCGAATGCTCACCACACATTCGTTGTCGCTTAGCTTTTCAAAACGAATACCAGAGTGCCCAGCGTACTTAATGGTGCCGCCAAAAACTTTGCTCATGGCGAAGCTGCTGATGAAGTTAGGAAGATTATTCAGTTTAGTGGCGACTGTATTTAGACGGTTCTTTTGGCTCATGGGGTTCTCTGATAGATCGTTATTATAGTAGCGAGTGATTATGGCGGGCAGTGTAGCGGTGGGATTAGCTCATGTGAATGACCAAAAAGAACAGACTTAGCACTAAACACTGGCTTATTCGCTCACCATGCAAATAATGCCGTCTCCTTTGCCTTTATACTTCACAAAAAGCTGATTGAGCGGCTGGGGTAATTGCTCTAATTCAAGTAACGAATAACCCGAGTTTTGATAAAAGCCTTCCAGGTGGGTGTATGGGAAACAATAGATGGGCAGTGTCAGTTTTTGGCGAACAAGTGTTAGCAGTTTTTGCCCAAGGGCATTTCCTCGTAATTCACTTTTCACATACAAGCTGCGTAGCCAATAAAATCCGTCGTGGGGTACGAGGCGTACCGCGGCGAGCATGTCATCTTCAAGGGCTGCAATAAACACACGCTCGTCACCACTGGCACTGCCTTTGTGTTTTTGGCTGCGATAAAACTTATTTACGGCACGAAAATTAGGCTGGGCCCATTCGCTTAATTCAATGTGGTCTAGATTCATGGGGGCAGTTTAACAAAATATCCCCCCATAGATCACCTTTAACCGTTACTCTAAAAATCCATCTCTATGTATCTAGGGCCAGCAGCTTCTTCTTTCTCAATGCCCCGCAGTGTTTTAATTTCAGCCTTTAGGGTTTTGTTGGCATCAAACAGAGTTTGGTATTGGCCACGATAATCTTCTTGCCACACTCGGCTGCCTTTCACCATGCGCGACAGACTAATTAAACCATTGCGAGTGGTGGCCAATTGTTTGTCGATATTTTGGCTTTGTTTATCAAGAATATTAAGGGCGGTACTTAAATCCCCTTTGGCGGCTTCAAGATCCAGGGTACTAACCTTGCTCACCAGTTGATGGTGACCTTTAGTGACCTGCTTAAGATTTGTGACCACCACCTCTTGCTTGAGAGTGAGTTGCTCCACCTCAGACATAGACCCGGCAACCGTTACTTCCAGCTTACTCAGGCGCATATTGGTGAGAATCATGCCGGTGAGTAGCGAGCTGATGACCCCCATATACAGGCTAATCTTTAACACCAGCAAGAAGGTGGCACTCTTATAGAAGGGGCCTGCCTTTGGGGCTTGCTCTTCTTCGTCTGGATTACGGTCTATGAGTTTTTCGCCCTTGGCCACGGTTCACTCCCTGTGTCTGTGCTAAGACTTAGTTAGAGTGTAGACAATAACTGGCTTGGCTGCCGTTTTAGCCTTGTGAGGGCGGCTCAGGCCCTGCATTTGACGTTTTCTAACCAGATTCCTGATGCTTCAGGATCTACTATTCTTGCTAAATGACGTTAACTGACCAAAACAATAACTAATAAGGTAAGCCTATGAACCCTTTAAAACACCTGTCGGTGGCCACGCTGGCCGCCATCACCTTAAGTGCAGGCCTAGTGAGCAGCCCAGTCCTTGCCAAAAAGAACCCGGATGCCAACCTCAGTGCCGAGCAAGTAAAGGCCCGTGATAACGTGGGTAAGGAAAATTGGGCTTATTCGTTGGGCATTCAGGCCTATATATACGGCCTGCCCCTTAAAGTCTTTGATCGTGAGCGTCGCTTGCGCCTTAACCAGAAGAAGCTGGCCTATGTGATGGCCAAGCAAATTTGCCCCTGTGCCCCCATGAACACCTTTGGCCACATGACTAAGTTGGCCACCTCGGCCGATAACCTGCCATATACCCCTAATAACGACACTATCTACAGCGGTATTCTGTTGGAGCTAAAAGATGAGCCCATCATTGTGACCCTGCCTGATGTGGGGGATCGTTATTGGTCGGCCCAAATCGCCGACGCTTATCTTGAAAACCTGCCTTATTTGGGCAGTCGTGCTAGTAAAGGCAAGGGCGGTAACTACATGTTTGTGGCCCCAGACTGGCAGGGCAAGGTACCCAGTGATGTGACTCTACGCCGTATGCCCACCAACAGTGGTGTGATCGCCCTGCGTTATGGGGCAGTAAAAGAGATTCCTGGCGACATTGAAGCGGTATTAGAAATTCAAAAGCAAGTGACCACCACAGGCTTAAGCAACTGGGGTAAAAAAGGCGGGTTTGGCAAGGTAAGAGCTTTCAATATTCCACGTAAACAATATAAAGGGGACTTGGCCTTCTTTGAGCAAATGGCCGATCTATTGGCTGAGAACCCGCCTCGTAAGGAAACCCGTGATTCTGTGGGCATGTTCCAAAGCATTGGCATTGAACTGGGTAAGCCATTTAATGCCGACAAGTTAGACCCGGCCATCGCCAAGGGTTTGAAGCGCGCCATTGCGGATGCACCTGATATTATGAAGTGGAAGGTTAAATACCGTGGTACTGCTTACGACACCCGTTGGAATAACTTGCACGAAGGCACTTATGGCTTTCACTTTATTAACCGAGCCGAGGGTGCGTTGGAAGGTTTGTTAGTGCATGACCGTGAAGAGGGGGTTTACTTCAGTACCTACGAAGACGGCAAGGGCCAGTTACTGGATGGCTCACAACAATACGTGATGCATTTTGAAAAAGATGAGATTCCTAACTTGCAAAAGAAAGGCTTTTGGTCGTTGACTATGTACGGCACCAACTTCCAGTTAGTGGATAATGAAATTGACCGTTTTGCCATTGGTGACAGAACCCCGGGCATGAAGTACAACAAAGACGGCTCGTTAACCATTTACATTCAGAACAAAGCACCCAAGGGGTATGAGTCTAACTGGTTGCCATCACCACCATCGGGGTTGTTCCGAATTAACTACCGCATTTATTTGCCAAACGAAGAAACCCGCAACCCAGAAACATTGGTGAAATTTATCCCGGGTTTACAAAAAGGTAATGTACAGCTTTAGCGTTTAGTGTAAAAAGAATAACGTGTGATCGCTTGCGGACATGCTCAAGTGATTACATGTTTAGGATGGGAGTCCTTTTTTTTAGCCCCTAATAGAAATATTAGGGGCCTTTTTATGCCCATGGATGGGCGGTATCCTGGAAATGCAGGAGCAATTTCTAGGGTATGTACAGGATGTACGGTCAGGATTTTTGCTCCAGGCAAATCCTAAGTACTTACATCCATGTAAGCAATGACGCGGTGCCATTAATCACATGGATGTGATGTATTAGGGGTAATGCAGGATGCAATTACCGAGGATGGCAAGGAGCGGCGTGTTCCAGGAATCTAAAACCCAGTAGATCACCATGGCTTTTTGGTTTTTATTAGGCCTTAGGAGTAACAACCTTATTTTATAGGGACGCCGAAATTCCATCCCTGGAGGCTTGCTTCGGCGACCCTGCCTCAAACACCCATAAACCAAGGCTGTCACTCCTTTCAAATTATCAGTCCGTAATAACATTAATATTAAAAGTATCATCCAAGAAATTTAATTAATTATTCAAACTAATTTAATTCAACTAGATGCTATTTAATCGTACGAGCTCACCCCGTGAGCGATTTTTCGGGCACAGGGTGCCCTCTTACAACTTATTCCCCAATCGCGCCTTTATCTTAAATGTCTGCTTCCGATGAACCGAGGGCGAAACCCCACACCAGCGTTTATAAGACCGAGAAAAAGAAGTGGAGTCTTTATACCCCAGCATGTGGCTCACATCAAAAATGCCAATGGAGGTTTTAGTCACAAAATATTCGGCAAACCCTCGACGGGTATCTTCCAGTATCTGAGTAAAACTAGTGCCTTGTTTCTCCAGTTTTCGGTGCAGCGTACGGCTGTGTATGGCTAGATTATGGGCCACCGTTTTAATGCCACAATCCCCGGTAATCATGCCCAGGGTAATGGCCTGCTGAGTTTGCTCAGTAAGGGATTTTTTATTTTCTTTATAATCCTGTGCCACCTGTTGCTCAAGTGCTTTTCGGCTCTCTTCGTCGGCACTCACTAACGGCATATTAAGATCTTGAGTGGCAAAACCTATGCCCTGAAATTCCTGGTCAAAAAACAAAGGACAATTAAAGGCACTGTGATAAATCTGGGGGTTTTTGGGGCTATGAGTAAAATACACGCCGCTGGGTTGCCAGTTGCCAGCAAAAACGGAGCGTGTAATGTTAACCGTTTCATAAAGGGATATGTCTTGTGCTTGCACACTAAAATAAGGTTCGGGTAGAAAAACATCACGTATTAAAAACGTGTGATTTGGGCCCGACTCCATCCGAAAATATTCCCCCTGGGACACCATATTAAAATAGCGAAGAAAAGTTTCGGCTGCTTCCCCCAGAGTTGAACAGTTAAGGGCTAACTGTCCCAGGGTACCCAGCATAGATATGTCGTTACGCTGTCCCAGCAATAAGCCAAAATGGACGCAGTTTGTGGCAACAGCGGCGGCTTCCAATAACTCACAATAGGTTTCATGGCTTAAGGATTTTTCAGGGGTGCTTAAGTCATTCAGGTCAAAGTTAACGCTACGGGCAATTTCCTGAGGGTTGCCACCCAGGTCCTCTACTTGCTGGGCAAAATACATCAAGGAGCCATATTCTGTTTGAAAGTCAGCGGGGATAGACAAGCGAGTTCCTAGGTGGGTATTTGTTTAAAAACCACTCTACTGGTTATGTCTTCAAATGCCAACTCCAAACATGACACATGGGATATATTTATTTACCTTGGTTCTTCACTCTAAAAAATATAACAAAAGGGTCTGCAACATCATGATGCATTCTAATGATATTAAGAGGCGGTTATTGGTTTTGCCTTGGGTTGCGGCCCTACTGTTAGGCATGGTCAGTAGCGCGACCGCTCAGCCAAATCAGCGTCAAATTCAGCTGTTTGCCAATAATTGTCTGCAATGCCACGCGGCCCCCCACACGGGTGCCCCGCAATTGGGTAATCAAGAGGATTGGCAAGACATTATCGATCAGGGTGAGGAGACCATTCTAAAACATGTGGTGGAAGGCATAAGAGGCATGCCGCCACTGGGGTATTGCAGCGCCTGTGATGAACAGGACTTACGCCAGCTCATTTACCTCGTAACCGGTATGCCGGAATCCACGCAGCCCATGGGAGAGTCACTATGATGATGTACGTTCAGTTTTACCAAGTGACGGATCTAGTGATGTCAAAACAGTCTTCGGGAGAGTTACGATGAAACGCCGTCAGTTTATTCAAGGTTCATTGGCCATTGGGGCCACGGCCACTTTTGGCGGCATCACTGGCTGTGGCGCAAAAAGTACCGAACCCCAAACCCCCATTCCTTTTAAAGCCGGGCGCCCAATACCCTGGGTGAACTGGGCAGGTAACCAATCCTGTATGCCAAAATGGCGCCATGCCCCGGCCAGTGAAGATGAATTAGTCGAAGTATTAAAATCGGCCAAAGGCAATGTACGGGCAGTGGGGGCTGGCCATTCTTTCAGCGCCGTGGTGCCCACTGACGATACGCTCATTTCTACCGATTTATTATCAGGGTTGGTAAGCCACAATGACCACAAGCTTCAAGCCACGCTAAAAGCCGGTACCCGCTTAAATGCCTGTGGTCCTATTTTAGAATCCATAGGGCAAGCGTTTCCTAATATGCCCGACATGGACTACCCGTCTTTGGGTGGGGCCCTTGCAAATTCGGTGCACGCCACGGGCGTTGATTTTAAATCCATGAGTGGTTATATCGAAGGCTTAAAACTGGCCACCATCAACGGCGATTTACTAGAGTGCAGCAAAACCAAGAATCCGGAAATATTTCAGGCGGCAAAAACCCACATAGGCTCATTAGGGGTGGTCACTGAATACACCCTGCAAAACCAAGAGAGCTTCGACATCACCGAAGTGAACAGCATTGAACCTTTGGAGTATGTGTTTGAGAACATGGACGCTTTGTGCAAACAAAACCGCCACTTTGAATGTTATCTCATTCCTTATTCCTCAGAGTGTATTACCGTCAGTACTAATTTTGCTAAACCTAGGGATAAAAATGTGGGCGAGGATGACCCACAGGCGGTGAATACCTTGCGCAGCGTATTTGAGAAAACCAGCTGGTTACCCTTTGTGGGAGAAGACCTGTATGGGTTTGCCCTATCAAAGGCCCTGGCGGCCGAAGCCGCCACCATTCGCACCGGCCCTTCGCATAAAGTATTTCCCCATGCGCGCATCGTGCGTTTTCGTGAAATGGAATACACGGTACCGGCTGAATTAGGCGTAGCCTGCGGCCGAGAAATCATGGAAACCATTAAAAAGAAAAAACTGCCGTTAAGTTTTCCCATCGAATTTCGCTATGTGAAAGGGGTTAAGTTTTCCCATCGAATTTCGCTATGTGAAAGGGGATGACATCTGGTTATCCATGTTTGAAGGGCAAGATGGTTGTTCCATTTCCATTCACCAATACGGTGATTTGGATTACAAGAAGATATTCTCTGAAATTGAGCCTATTTTTTGGAAATACAGCGGGCGTCCTCACTGGGGGAAAATCCATACCATGAAGGCTCCCCAGCTTGCCAATTTGTATTCCCGTCATTGGCAGGATTTTCATGAGGTACGCAAATCTCTGGATTCACAAGGCAAGTTCATGAACGCTCATCTTAAAGATATTTTTGGAGCTTAATATGATTTCTCAATGCATGTTGGATTCACAAGGCAAGTTCATGAACATCCATTTTAAAGACGTCTTAGGAGCTTAATATGGTTTCTCAATGCATGTTGGATTCACAAGGCAAGTTCATGAATATCCATTTTAAAGACATCTTAGGAGCTTAATATGGTTTCTCGACGTACAGTTTTATTAGGGGCCGCGGGCGTAGTAGCGGCCACTGCAGTGGGCAAGCCAAGCGACAAGGGTGGTCCATACAGCCCATATTTTGCAAAAATGAATAACACCTTGCGTGAGCACGGTATTGGCTCCCCCGTACTGGTGATCGACCTGGATATTCTCGATCGCAACATCGACCGAGTGGCCAAGTCGGTGGTCGTTGAGCCTTCCAAAACTTATCGGGTAGTGACTAAGTCTATCCCCAGCCCGCAGCTGGTGGATTACGTATCCAAGCGCGCCAATACAAATTCACAGATGGTATTTCACTTGCCCTTTTTACAGGCCATGGTTAATGGCCAGCCAGGCAGTGATATTTTAATTGGCAAACCCATGCCCATCGCCGCAGCCAAACAATTTTATGCCGAACATGAATCAGCGTTTAATCCAGCCACGCAATTGCAGTGGCTTATCGATACCCCGCAGCGTTTAAATCAGTATTTACAACTGGCACAAAACATCAATGTGAAAATGCGCGTTAACCTGGAGCTGGACGTGGGCCTGCATCGTGGTGGCTTTGAAGCTAACTCTATTTTAAGTGAGGCGTTAACGATTATTGAGAAAAATCCACAGCACTTGGAATTCTCTGGTTTCATGGGCTACGACGCCCACCTAATGGGCATACCTAGTTTTCTGGCCAAACGTGAGCTGCCCAAGGTTAAACAGCGTTATCAAAATTGCATTACCTTACTAAAAGAAAACTTTCCCAAGCTGGTGAACCAAAACCTATGTTTCAACGGCGCCGGCAGTCCCACCTTTAAGCATTATGAAGGGGATGATTTAGTGAGCGAAATATCCGCGGGTTCATGTTTGATGAAACCCACCCATTATGATCTGGGTATATTAGAAGACTTTGAGGCAGCGGCGTTTATTGCGTCACCTGTTATAAAACGGTTGCAGGGGGCTCGTTTACCGGCTCTGGATTGGACCGGGCCCTTGATTCGCGGTTGGAATAAAAATCAATCCCAATTGTATTTTTGTTACAGCGGTAATTGGCTGGCCAGAAATGAGTCCCCCCCAGGCCTAGAGCCTCACTTCGCCTATGTGAGTTCTAACCAACAAGGGTACTCGGCATCTAATTCGGTGGAAATTGAAGTGGACGACTTTGTCTTTTTACGCCCCACACAATCCGAGGCGGTGTTATTGCAGTTTGGTGATTTGGTGATGGTGCGTGGTGACAAGGTGGTGGATCGCTGGCCGGTAATTTCAGATACGAAGGCCAACTCATGACACAAACTGGCGCAGACAATGCCTGGCCCCTATTGGATGTGTTTCCAACTTTAGGCCAAGGTCTTGCGCCGGTTGCCCTATGTGATCTGCCCACGGCCGTGCAGCCAATGAGTGCTTTAGGAGCGCAGGCCTGGGTAAAGCGGGATGATTTAACCCATAAAACTTACGGTGGCAATAAAACCCGAAAATTTGAATTTATTGCCGCTGAAATTCTGGCAAAAAATAAAACACACGTGGTGACCCTGGGAGGCACGGGCACCAATCATGGTGTGGCCACCGCCATGGTGTGTCAGCAGCTGGGTTTAAAATCCACAGTGATTACCTTTCATCAGCCTAACTCAGCGTTTGTGAAAAAAAACCAATCTCTCATGAAGTATTTTGGCGCAAAGGTCATTAATGCTGGACCTATTGCCTTGGCGGCCCTGCGCTTTTATTTAAACCCGCGCCGTTTGCACAAAGACTATTATTTTTTACCCGGTGGCGGGGCGGTTCCGGTGGCGACACTGTCCTACATTAACGCCGCATTTGAATTAAAACGTCAAATTGATCACCAGCTATGCCCAGAACCCGCTGAGATTTATGTACCGGTGGGCAGTGCTTCTACGTTGGCGGGTCTAACTTTGGGATGCGCTTTGGCGGGAATGAAAACTAAGGTGATTGGCATTCAAGTACTGGACTCTCATATGGGGCCCATTGAAACCTGCACCGAATCTGTGGTTAAAAAACTCATGACTCAGGCGCTGGAGATGTTGCCTAATGAATATCCACAGGCGTTAAACGGTTTGCCTAAGGTTATTTTTGCCTAATGAATATCCACAGGCGTTAAACGGTTTGCCTAAGGTTATTTTGCGCGCAGATTTTTTTGCCCCAGGTTATGGTGTATTAACCCCTGCCACCACTAAGGCCATAGCAAAAGGCAAAGACCTGGGGCTGACACTGGATCAAACCTACAGCGGTAAAGCCTTTGATGCCTATTGTCAGGCCATTAAAACCAGCTCTAAGCCAATCCTTTATTGGGCCACGTATAATTCTAACGCGAAATTTGTGGGTTTATAGAAATTTAACATTCTTAGTTTTCATTTCAACACGCACTAGAAATGGGGTAGCTAGATATTAACTATCCCGATACTGGTGAGGCGAGGTGCCGGTCCAGCGTTTAAAGGCCCGTGAAAAATTACTCTGATCACTAAAGCCCAGTATATAGGTCACTTCAGATAAGGGCAGTTTGTTGTGGCTAATGAGTTTAACCGCCAACTTATGACGGCAGTCATCCAGTAACTCGGTATAGCTAGAGCCTTCGTCTTTAAGCTTGCGCTGTAACATACGAGGGCTCACGGCCATCTCTTTGGCCACCGTCACCTGATCCACTTCCCCGTACGCCAGGTTTTTTAAAATAAACTTTTTTACCCGTGTGGATAACAAATCTTCTTTAAATTTACTTAAGTGTTCTTCAATCCACTCATCCAATGTGCAGGTGAGGGTGGAGTTGGCAAAGGGCTGCTCTTCAAACACATCCTTTTTATCAAACTCCAACTTATTACAGTTAGACGAAAAATAAACAGGGCAGCCAAAAAAGGCTTCATAGGGTTTTAAGTCGCCGTTAAAACTGTGTTGAAAATGCACTTCCTTGGCCTTGAGGCTTGCCCCGGCAATGGTTTGCAGCACATTAAACATGGAACTAAACAGGGACTCTATGCCGTGAATGTTAGGTGGGGCCTTAAATGGCGCACGGGCAATGGCCATGAAGGCCACTGTGGTGTCGGTTTCTTCAATGCAGGTGTTGGAGCCGTCGCTCACAATCTGTGAATACTTGGAGGCGCGGTGCAAGGCATCATAAACATGACGACTGGCGGCCAATGCCATGCCCAGGGCGCTGAAGGCGCTGGGCTGAAAAAACCTGGCCACTCGCAAGGCGATGTACGGGTCACGACTCTTGTTAACCGCCTGTTGCCATACCTCAATCATAATACTGGTGGGTATGCGAGCATTGGGTTTTTTGATGTCATGCAGGTCGATACCGGCATCCAAATAAATCTGCTGGCTGTCTAGCCCATAACTATCAATGGCCTGTGCCACCAGCCAGGCCCAACTGCCCAGGCTCGTGGCGGTCTTTGGTAATAGGGTCTCATCCACAGCGGTGTGCTCGACTTATTATTAAAAAATTATTGGCGCAATCACAGGCCCTAAATTACCACATTTTTATCATCAGAAGTACCAATCCATGGGGGCTTGGATCATTTAGGAATGACAAAGTCACCAATTCGCTCAAATCCCCCAAAAATTGCCAGGTACTAATGGTTATTGGTTTGTCCCAATTTGGCCAGATTGGAGCATCGCTGCAGATTACTATCAATACATTCGCAAGAGGTACGTTTTGGTGGCGTATCTCAAGCAATAGCGAACGTATTACAATAATAAATAGAGTGGCAAATTTATAATGAATAAATGCAGTAAAGCCCTTGGTGGTAAAAAATATTTGGCGTTAGCGGTGCCAATTTTAATGGCGGCGCAAGCCCAGAGTGTTGAGTTTAACAGTAAAGCCCTTGGTGGTAAAAAATATTTGGCGTTAGCGGTGCCAATTTTAATGGCGGCGCAAGCCCAGAGTGTTGAGTTTAACTTGGGGGCGATTGAGGGCAGTTTTGATTCGCAACTGTCTTTGGGGTCCAGTTGGCGGGTAGAAGGGCGAGATGATTCCCTGCTCACCAACACCTCGGGTGAGTCCAGTAACAGCGACGACAGCAATAAAAACTATGCCAGTGGCGATGCGTTCTCGCAAATTTTTAAAGGCAATCATGACTTACAGTTAAGCTATGAAAACTTTGGTGGCTTTGTGCGTGGCAAGTATTGGTATGACTCGGCCTTGGCCAACAACCGTGTTGATTATGGTCATAACCCCACCTCTACTGTGGGTGAGGTGACCGGCAGCGATTTAAACTATAACGCCAGCGCCCAAAAACTGGATGACGCCAACTTTCATAATCTTTCTAAAGCCTCTGGTGTAGCCCTGTTAGATGCCTTTATCTATGGTGAATTTGAAGTGTTGGATATGCCACTGGATGTACGCTTGGGTAAACAAGTGGTGAGCTGGGGTGAGAGCACCTTTATTCAAGGGGGCGTTAATGCCATTAACCCTCTAGATGTAAACGCCTTTCGCCGCCCGGGTTCTGAATTAAAAGAAGCCTTGTTACCTGTGAACATGGCGTATGCCAACATTGGCCTAACTGAAAACCTAAGCGCTGAAGCGTTTTACCAGCTGGAATTTTCAGAACACGTTATTCCTGGTTGCGGTACCTATTTTTCGGGTAACGATTACGCCGCACAAGGCTGTAACAATGTTTCGGTACTCAATGGTGTCATGAGTGTTTCCCGTAGCGATGAGGGTAATCGCTTGGCTAGTGATGACGGTCAATTTGGATTTGCTTTTCGATATATGGCCGAAGACCTAGGGGATACCGAGTTTGGCTTGTATGCCATGAACATTCACAGCCGTGCCCCTTCGGTGAGCGGCATTACCAGCAGCTTAAGTGCGCAACAACTCATCGATATCGAAACTAACTTCGGTAGCGACGTCGCCACGGCACAACGCATCGCCAATACTCACTATTACGTGTCTTATGAAGAAGATATGTCGTTAGTGGGTTTAAGCTTTGCCGCTAACGTGGGTTCCATGGCGCTATCCGGTGAGGTGTCCCATAAAAAAGACGTGCCCATACAAATAAACGGCCCCACGCTCATTACCGCCATGTTGTATGGCAATTATGCGGATGATAAAGCAACCGGTGCCGCCGCTCAGGCAGCGGGTATCGCAGCCCAGACAGCGGGCGCGGCACTGCAAGGGGATCCTACTAATCCCACGTTGCAGGCTAACTTTGCTGCCGCACAAAATACCTTAACGTCAGCTCAGGCTGCCTACGGGGTGGCTGTGGCCAACAATAACGAGATGGATGCATTGGCTTTGAATGCTGATTCCAATACTGAAATTGACGGCTTCCGTTTGTTTGACGTGTCGCAAGTTCAAATGACCGCTATTCAGTTTTTCGATCAGGTGGCCGGTGCTAGCCGCGTTACCCTAATTGCTGAGGCGGCCGTGACCTATGTGCATGGTCTTGACGAAGACAGCTCCCTTAAGTTTGGCCGCTCCGATATTTTTGGCCATCCAAACGTCACCGACAATGATGGTTTTGTTACTCAAACCTCTTACGGTTACCGTGCCCGTGTCTCGGCCGATTACACGGATGTATTTGCCGGTATTAACCTAATCCCCATGTTGTCTTGGAGCGAAGATGTAAAAGGTTACGCCCCACAACCTGGCGGTGCCTTTCAGGAAGGTCAGCAATCGTTGGGCCTAAGCGTGCAAGCCGATTACTTGTCTATGTATTCCGCGGCCATATCCTATACCCAGTATATGGGTGGTGAATACAGCACGGTCAGTGACCGCGACTTTGCCTCCATTTCCATGGGTGTACAGTTTTAGTCATTTAAAATTAGCTTAAAGCTTGCTTAAAAAGCGTAACCGATACTGGCGGGCATGGCCTGCCAGTATCTTTGCGCTCTATCTTCAATAATAAAAAATTCGGGCCAGTTTTCGCGGCCCAATGCAGGACAAACCTATGAAACTAACAACCCTTGCCAGCTCGGCATTATTGTTGGCCGTGGCCAGTAGTAGTGTGTGGGCAAAAGTATCCGACCAGCAGGCGAAAAAGCTGGGGGGTGAATTAACCCAAATGGGCGCGCAACAGGCGGCCAATAAAAGCGGCACTATCCCGGCCTTTACCGGCGGTTTAAAAACGAATGAACATGGCGACCCATTAACCAATATCTATGCCCATGAAAAACCGCTGTTTACCATCACGGCAAAAAACCTAGGTAAATACAAAAACAACATGAGCGAAGGCCAGTTGGCCATGTTCGAAAAATTCCCCGACAGCTACAAGATGCCTGTGTATCAAACTCACAGAACCGCGTCGTTCCCCCAGCCTATTTATGACAAGGCTAAAAAGAATGCCACCCGTACCCAGTTAGTGGATGGCGGCAACGGCATGATTAACTTTGACGAAACCGTGCCCTTTGCCATTCCACAAAATGGTTTGGAAGTGATTTGGAACCACGTGAGCCGCTATCGTGGTGGCTCTATTGAGCGAAACTCGGCGCAATTTCCGGTACAGCGTAACGGCGGTTACACAGCCGTAAAAGTGCGCAGCCAGCTTACCGCCCCACAGTATTTAAAAGGCGGCATTAATGCCAAAAAAGATGACAACGTGTTGTTTTATTTCACCTCGGCCATTAAATCCCCGGCCCGTTTAACCGGTAACGTTTTATTGGTACACGAAACCATAGATCAGGTAAACCAGCCACGCATGGCTTGGGTTTATAATGCCGGCCAACGCCGTGTCCGTCGCGCCCCTCAGGTGGCCTACGATGCTCCTGGGCAAGCCAGTGAAGGTTTACGTACCTCCGACCAAGTAGACATGTATAACGGCGCCCCTAATAAATACAGTTGGAAATTATTAGGTAAAAAGGAAATTTATATTCCTTACAACTCTTACAAGCTAGCGGATCCTAAAGTTAAATACAGTGACATAGTGCAGCCAGGTCACATCAACCAGGATTTCACTCGCTACGAGTTGCACCGCGTATGGAAGGTAGAGGCCACCCTAAAAGAAGATCAGCGTCATGTGTATGGCAAGCGTGTTTTCTACGTAGATGAAGACAGCTGGCAAATTGCCATTAGCGATAATTACGATAACCGTGGCCAGTTATGGCGCGCCTCCGAAGGTCATGCATTACAGTTTGTAAATGCCAATACCCCCTGGTATGTATCTACCACCAGTTATGACTTGTTTTCAGGTCGCTACATGGTGGACTTAAACAACGAAGAAACCGATCCATTCAAATTTGGTGTGCAGGTAAAACGTAAAAAGTTTACTGCCTCCGCCCTGCGTCGCTCTGGTAAGCGCTAAGCGTGAACCCTTTCCGGGGTAGCTTGGCTGCCCCGATTTTTTCCTTTCCTACTTAGTACTTCCCCCGTGCAATTTTATCATTGGCCGTTCCTACCAATGGGCTTGGCCAATCTAGTTATAAGAAAACAATCCATAAGCTCAACTTTCCCAAAGGTACCAATGGTTACGGCTTTGTCCTAAATGGGCAAGACCAAAAATAGAACTCGTGAGTACTATAAATGCATTCGCTAGAGGTACGTTTTGGTGGCGTATTTCAGGCAGTTAGTGAATTAATAAAAAAAATAACGAGAGCGGCAAATTCATGATGAAAAAAAATAATAAAGCCTTTGGTGGTAAAAAATATTTGGCATTAGTTGTGCCAGTATTAATGGCGGCGCAAGCACAAGGTGTTGAGTTTAATCTGGGTGCTATTGAGGGCAGTTTTGATTCGCAATTGTCGTTAGGGTCCAGCTGGCGGGTGGAAGGGCGAGATGATTCCCTGCTAACCAATAACCTGGGCGAAGCCAGTAACAGCGACGACAGCAACAAAAACTATGACAATGGGGATGCGTTTTCTCAAATTTTTAAAGGCAACCATGACTTACAAATAAAGTATCAAAACTTTGGTGGTTTTGTACGTGGTAAGTA
>Ga0209184_1000573_pt1 | contig 36402 bp, 32 predicted proteins | sample EN8Hudsemesocosm_2_FD_184627 | JGI IMG/M metagenome (GOLD analysis project Ga0209184, IMG submission 184627) | Methane-oxidizing microbial communities from mesocosms in the Hudson Canyon - EN8C Hudson Canyon (SPAdes) (version 2) | ecosystem: Environmental > Aquatic > Marine > Cold seeps | place... | reverse complement strand
AGCGCCCCTGAAACGATATATAACAGAAAATCCATGAATATAGTCTAAGCTTATAAAATGTGATCTAAGAGATAGATGGTAAATCTAACGATTTCCTTCTATTCTTGAAAAGAATATTTACTTCTATTTTTATAACCTTTTGTTGGGTGTAAGAGTAAAGTTGGCCTGGAGGGCTTATGAAGTTACAGCAATTGCGCTACATCTGGGAGGTGGCGCATCACGACCTAAACGTGTCTGCTACGGCGCAGGTGCTTTATACTTCGCAACCTGGCATCAGTAAACAGATACGTTTACTAGAAGATGAGCTGGGAGTTGAAATATTTGCTCGTAGTGGCAAGCACTTAACACGAGTAACACCGGCCGGAGAGGCCATCTTAAAAGTATCAGGTGAAATTCTGCGCAAAGTAGAAAGTATCAAGCAGGTGGCCCAAGAATTCAGTAATGAGAATAAGGGCAGTCTGTCCATTGCCACCACTCATACCCAGGCCAGATATGCGCTGCCGGGCATTATTCAAGACTTCATCAAACAATATCCAGACGTATCCTTGCACATGCATCAGGGCACCCCCCTGCAAATTGCAGAGATGGCCGCTGATGGCACGGTGGACTTCGCCATCGCCACAGAGGCTATGGACCACTTTAATGATCTGATTATGATGCCCTGTTATCGCTGGAATCGCAGTATATTAGTACCCAAGACACACCCACTGGCACAACGAGCAAGACCCACATTGGAGGAGGTCGCTACTTTCCCTCTAGTGACCTATGTGTTTGGCTTTACTGGTCGCTCTAAGCTTGATGAAGCGTTTAAAAATAAGGGGTTAACCCCTAAAGTAGTGTTCACCGCTGCAGATGCTGATGTCATTAAAACCTATGTAAGACTAGGGCTAGGGGTGGGAATAGTAGCCACCATGTCCATCGACCCAGAAAAAGACAGTGATTTGGTGGCCATTAATGCCGACCACTTATTTAAAGATAGTATCACTAAGATTGGCTTTAGAAAGGGTACCTTTCTGCGTGGCTTTATGTATGATTTTGTGGCTCGTTTTGCGGCCCACCTGGACAAAGGTGTTCTGGATAAGGCGTCGCAGTGCCATAGCAAGGCAGAGCTAGAAGAGATGTTTGGTAGTTTAGAACTGCCCAGCCGCTAGGCCGGGCAAGTTTTTTTACGATTTGCTAATGATATTCGATGCATGAAGGCCGCATTCTTTGCCGCCTTCATTCTCCCACCACCAGCGCCCCTCTCGCTCATGTTGATTTGGTAATACCCCACGAGTGCAGGGCTCACACCCTATACTGATAAACCCTTTTTGGTGTAAAGGGTTAAACGGCACATCAAACATCTTGATGTAATTCCACACGTCTTCCGAGGACCAATTGGCCAGCGGGTTAAATTTGTACAGCTGCTCGTCAATTCCGGTAAAACCTGAGTCCAGCTCAAAAATATCAATAGATTGACGAGTACCCGGGCTTTGGTCTTTTCTTTGTCCAGTGATCCAGGCTTGAGCGGTTGTTAGCCTGCGTCTAAGAGGCTTTATCTTGCGCACACCACAGCATTGCTGATGGCCGTCTTCATAGAAGCTAAATAAGCCTTTCTCTTTTACAAAGGGCTCAAGGTCCTCTGCTTTAGGACTGATTAGCTCAATGTCAATATTGTAGTGTTTTCGCACCGTCTCTATGAAAGCATAGGTTTCCGGGTGTAGGCGACCGGTATCCAAACTGAATACCTGAATATTCTTGCCGGCCTTCAATGCTAAATCTATTAGCACTACATCCTCGGCACCACTGAATGATATGGCGATGTTGTCAAACTTTTCAAGGGCGTACTTAATGATTTGCTTGGGTTGTTTACTGGCCAAGTCGTCATTTATGGTCGAAATTTCGTCTGTTGAGATAATCATTTTATATCCTTTCTCCATCTTTGCCTGACCATAGCAGATCCTGCATATGCAAAAAAATAATTATTACGCATAATTTAATAGCCATAGCTTATAATAAAAACCACTTAACACATTGAAGCATGCCCGCATTAAAGATAAAGTAGCCCACTTTTTTACCCTGTCTAGGAGTATTACCTTGGAGCTAGCCTGTCTTGATTTGGAAGGTGTGTTAATCCCTGAAATTTGGATTGAATTCGCCAATAAAACTGGCATTGAAGAATTAAAAGCCACTACTCGCGATATCCCTGATTATGACGCACTCATGAAGCAGCGTCTTAAAATACTGAAAGACAATGGTTTAAAGCTGGATGATATCCAGGAAGTGATAGCAACTTTAAAGCCCTTGGATGGCGCCATTGAATTTGTTGATTGGCTGCGTGAGCGTTTTCAAGTAGTGATCTTGTCCGATACTTTTTACGATTTTGCTCAACCATTGATGCGCCAGTTAGGATTTCCCACCCTGCTGTGTCACAAGCTTGAAGTTAGCGATGAAGGATTTATTACCGATTACAAACTAAGGCAAGTGGACCCAAAGCGCCAGTCCATCAAGGCATTTCATAGCTTAAAGTATCGATGCATCGCTGCTGGTGATTCTTACAATGACACCACCATGCTAGGCGAAGCCGAAGCAGGGATATTGTTCAAGTCTCCTGAAAACGTCATTGCCGAATTCCCTCAGTATCCGGCTGTACATGAATATGAAGACCTAAAACGCGAATTCATTAAAGCCAGCGTCCGCAACCTAAGTCTTTAGGCTGTCCATAAGCCTGGATATTTTATCCAGGCTTTCTTGATATTCCAATTCCCATCTTGAGTCGGCAATAATCCCTCCGCCAGACCATGTCAGAATTTCATCATTCTGAAACAAAAAGCTTCTGATCAAAATATTCGAGCTGAAATTCCCATTTACTGAATAGTAAAACGAACTTCCGCAATAAAAACTTCTTGGAAAGTTTTCCAGTTCGGCGATGATTTCCATGGCACGTTTTTTAGGTGCCCCCGTAATTGAACCTCCAGGAAACGCTTCTAAAAACAGCTTTAAAGGGCTGGAGCCAGGGTTTATTCGGGCGGTAATGGTGCTGACCAAATGATGCACGGTGGAGAAAGACTCAATATCAAAGAGTTTTGGCACTCGAACCTGGGTTGCGTTGATGCTTAAGTCATTTCGCAGTAAATCAACAATCATTAAGTTCTCGGCCCGGTCTTTAACGCTTTCTTGCAAGTCTGTTTTATATCGATCATCCAACTCAGGGGAAGGGTTTCTGGGCTGGGTGCCCTTTATAGGTTTGGTTGTTATTTGGCCATCACTGCAATCTATAAACATCTCAGGTGAAAGGCTGGCAAAATGCAGCCCATCACATTCAAAATAGCTTGAATAGGGCACCCGAGCGGTTTCTTTTAATCTTTGATAGGCCTCAATTGTACTGCCTTGATAAGTGGCTTTGAAGCATTGGGCCAGGTTTATCTGGTAGCAGTCGCCATTATCAATATAGTCATGGATGCTCTGAATTTTTTGCTGGTATTGCTGCTTAGCCCATAAGGGTAAAAACGGCAGTGTTAGCTCAAACTCGTCCTTGTGGGTTTGCTGACTTTGTTCAAATAGCTGAAGCAGCTTGCTTCTGGGGATTACTGATACTTCATGCCAGTAAACCAAATGTGTTTTAGCCTCACGATGATCAATAATAAATGCCCAGGTGTACACCCCGGCAACCAGTTTTGGCTGGTCGCTAAATGAAGGGGGGAGCGCTCCCTTCATATCCGACTTACCCAGGTCATAACTCGCATGCCCAAGTAGCCCACCTATAAAGGGCAGTTCATGCTTCTGCCTTGGTAGCACCTCAAAAAAATCTTCCAGCTTCTTTAAAAGCGCCCCGGTATTTCCAGGCTCAGTAATCTTTAGTTGTTGAATGGGCCCAGCACTAATAATGCTCCAGCGACCATTTTCATGATCGCTGTTGGCGCTTTCAAGGGCTACCAGATTACCCTGTGAACTCAATAGACTAAGAAGTTTTGAGGTATTAGTCAGGTAGGGGAGAAGGGTGGTTTCGAGTTTCATGATTCACCAAGAGTCTGATTGCGCATTTTATCCATCTCGGAGGAAATTAGGTAGGCTTTATGAGTAATTAACTGCCTTGGTGACTTTATGATCAGCTTACTAGCACTCTTGTTCGGGAATATTTTTTGATGAACTAAAAAGTCACCCCTTTAGTCCATATTTCCAAATTGGCAAGTGAATAGTACTTGGCGCGATACGCCATTAAATGTAACAATGCGTAACAATAGTTTGACATAAAATAACAATAACAACACAAAGAGTGGCTTGGCGATTACATGATCGTTTTATTACTGGCATCCATTATTGGCTACACCATGCTGACTGAGTTCGTTGAAATCGACGCTCAGCCTAAAGGTATTGTCTATTTTGAAACAGGCTTCGGTGAGAATACCATCACCCAACACCAAACCATCGAGCCATTAAGTGAGTTTAGATATAACAATGTTATTCGCCAAGCATACGACTATAGCTGTGGATCAGCCGCGCTAACAACATTGCTTGATTTCTACTTGGGCCGAAACTTCCAGGAACGCCAGGTAATGGAAGGCTTGCTTCAGTTTGGCGATAGCGAAAAAATTGTGGCTCGCCGAGGCTTCTCATTATTAGATATGAAGCGACTGGTAACAGCTTTGGGCCATCCATCTGGCGGATTTAGAGCAGAGAGAGAAGATCTGGTTAAACTCGACCACCCGGCTATCGCGCCCATTGAATATGCTGGCTTTAAACACTTTATCGTTGTGCGAGCAGTGAAAGACGGACATGTATACGTAGCAGATCCTGCGCTGGGGAACATTAGCTTTACCCTAACTCGCTTCATGGAAATTTGGGATCGCAACGTATTATTTATTGTATTCCCCAACGGCCACAAACCGGTAGGTGGGCTAGAGGTTCGAGACGAAGATTTACGTGTTATAGATGAGCGGACCTTCACCCAGATGGCATTTAGAGACTTTAAAGATGTCTTCCCCATCGATCACATGAAGGAATCCGGTGAATTTTATAATGCCGTGGCTCGCAGTAAGAACAATGCTTACTGGGATGGTGATACATACATCACTTCAGATATGGTCGACACATACGACCCTAATCAAGCCAATACGATTAACGCCCCCACAGTGGTGGTGGAAAAAGATTTAAGATTCAGAAGAAAATAATTATAAAAAAAGGTTTGCTACATGCGTCTGTGGTATTTATATGGAATATTTTTATACTCGTTTAGTCTCTGTGCTGGGGCGGATGTGTCCGATGCTCGTGACGCACTGTCTCAAGGGGATGACGATACAACCCAGGAAAAAAGCCTGGAGGAAGTGTTCGAGGCCAGTGAAAACAGCTATTCATTGATGAAAGAAGGGCAGACATCAATGAATTACAGCATGAGTTATAGCTACACAGCTGACCAAAGGCTAAACATAAAGTTTTCTGGCTCAACTATTCAAGCATTTGATGTCAGTCCCAGTGCTACCCACAACCTTACCAATAACTTCTCTTTTGATTTTGGCTACTTAAACAACCTAACCTTGGGTTTAAGTATTCCATTGGTGTCAAAATACGACACTGTAGATTCATTAAGCGGTGCCGGCATCGGTGATGTGTCCATTAACGCAAGGTGGCAACCCTACGCCTATGTTCCTGGTGAGCTGAGCAAGACGGTCACCGGATCCTTCAAAACCAAGACAGGTGACAGCCCATTTAGAACCATTTCCGGTCAACGACTACCGACAGGTAGCGGCTATTATTCGTTATCTGGTGGCATGTCTGTTAACAAAGTTGTCGACCCCGTTATGCTTTTTGGCTCTTCCAGCTTTAGCTACGCAATACCTGAAAAAGATGTAAACCAAGTGCGAAGCGGGCAACTCTTAGAGGAGGTTCGTCCAGGCGTATCAATCGCTATGTCGGGTGGCTTTGCATACTCCTTGTCCTATGACGTGTCATTAAGTATGTCTTTCCAAGGATCCTACTCAGATAAAAGCAAATATATATTCCGCAACGGCGGGGTGGCCGAAACCGATTCCACTATGTCAGGGGTAATGAATTTCAGCCTGGGCATACGAGTATCCCCTAAGACCATTACCAATGTGGGCGTTGGCTTTGGTATGACGGAAGATTCACCAGATATTATGCTGTCTCTTTCCATGCCTATCAGCTTAAACGGCCTAAAAGCCAAGTTTGAACCAGCTTCTTCGTAGTAGGTGACCTTAATATGAAGAAGCTCGTACTTTTCTTTGTTTGTGTGATTTTCAACTCCGCATCTTATTCTCAGATGGGGCAGTCGCTGCTGCTTGATCCCAAAGCACTCTCTTTAGGTAACGCGGTAACCGCTGATCCTCCAGGCCTAGCATCAATTCATTACAACCCCGCCGGCTTAACCAAATTAGATGGACGTCAGCTCAGCGTCACCATTATGAATGCCATTCTGACAGTGGAATCTGAGTACGCCCTTCCTGACGATTATGCCAAGGACGAAAATGGAAATGACGTCGATCCAGGACTGCTAGACTTCCGTGAAGACCCAGTTATTGGAAACAAAAGTGAGGCCATTGCTGGTGCCTATATACCCGGCTACGGTGTATTTCCCATGCACTTACCCATTTTGTCTTTACCATCTGGCGGAATATCCATTAAGCCACCAGGCTCAAAATTTACTTTCGCGACCTTCACCTACATGCCCATGGTGGCAGGCTTCGTAAAGGAAGATGAAGACGATCCAGGGCGCTATCAAGGTAAACATGTTGCCATGCAGCGCTTAACTTACCTGTCGCCTTCATTTGGCTACAAAGTGAACGACGAACTTTCTATTGGAGCGGGCTTTTTACTATCTCACCAAGGTTTTGCAATCTCTCAGGATGTGCGGGCGGTAAATATACTGATCGCTGCCACAGAGCTTCTACAGGAAGCGTTTGGTTGTGAAGAAGGAGGAACCGGGGACGATCCTTTGGTGCCGTTTATTGCCTTGTGCGGGGGGCAACTTGGCCCCTATAAAGATATAGGCAATCTAAGCATGAAGATGGAAACCAGTATGTCTCCAAGCTATAACCTAGGCCTATTATGGGAACCCAATGACTGGTTTGCCTGGGGTTTGAGCTATCAGAGCGAGGGCAAGGATACGTTAACCGGCGATTTTGAATTTGATTACACCAACGAATTCGCGGGCTTTTTTCAGAGATTCAGGAGCTCTATTTTTGGCGCCATTATTGGTGCCATGTTCCAGTTGCCTACAGGTGTCAGTAAAGAAACTGGCTATGTGAGCACCGAGTTCACCTACCCCCAGCACTTTCAAACTGGGTTTAAGTTTCGTTTCTTCGATAAATTACAGATTAATATAGATGCAGGCTGGACGGATTACGATGAATGGGAGTCATTTAAATTTAATTTCGATAGGCAGTTGGACTTTTTGAATGCAGCAAAAATACTTGCCCCTACGGAAATTACTGCCACCACGCTTGAGCAAAACCTAAACTACAAGAGTACATGGAGCTATGGCTTGGGAATTGAATACCAGGTTAGCTCGCGACTAAAGGCTCGAATGGGTATTGAGCCTCGAACCTCTACCATTCCAGATAACAGACGTAACGTTATGGCGCCTTTAGGGGGCGCTACACTATATGGCATGGGATTTGGGTATCGCTGGGATATGGATACAGATGTGGATGTATCCCTGTCTATAATGACAAGTGAAGAGGAAATACTGGCCTCCGACCCTAGCGGGTCGTTAAATACCGATTGCTTAACCTGTGTTGCATCTAACCCTTATCCAGGCTTGAACATAAAAACCAAGCTATCCATAGCGGCGGCCGGCATAACTTTCAGAACCAAATTTTAAATGAAATTAATTTTTACGTTTTTAGCACTGGCCACGACAGTGGCCTGCGCTCCCATGAAAAGTCAGTCATCAGAACAGTTTTATACCTGGGTTGATGCCAGCGGCCAAATACGCACTACCCAAAAGCCGCTAGCCGTCAAAAAAAAGCCCAAGCCTAAACAATCCATACAAGTGCAAAATCCTAAACCGCCCCTGACTGCCGACAAGAGCTTAGAAGAAAAGACATTCGATACTTCTGGTTATCGGTCATCGACAGAAATTGACAAACAGCTATCAGATACAAAAATGTTCAGCTGGCAGGAAAACGGAAGAGTCATAAACCAGGAGACTCAGGTGACCCCAGTGAACTCAAAAGAGCCCTCGCAAATGGCAATGGCTCGACCTGAATTAATAGTAGAGCCAGATGACTACAGCGCATTGATTGATCAGTTACTTTTTAGTTGGGAGGATTTTCAAGGGGTTGAGCTGGATCTGTTTAGGGCTTACTTATTTAATGATGAATTAAAGACCGATAGCATACTTGTAGAGCTGGCTCGGGGTGCAGAAGTGCAGGCAATTATATTTAAGAGCTATGTTAAGAGTTCAAAAATGGCACTGCCAAACGTGTTGTTTCTATCGGAGCGTTTTGAATCATTAAGTTTCCCCAGCGTGCCCTTTAGCCACTTCATTGATGAATCCTGGTCAAACTATGCACATATGCAGGGGGTACTGGCAGTCCCCAAGAGCGCTCATTACATGTTGATACTGCCCAGCCCAGAGTCTGGTGCACTTGAGTTAGGCGGCAAACAAATCCAACTGAGCGACCGAGGGAATATTATGTTTAAGCGATACTTGTCGCCCAATACTCAATAGTACCAAGGTCAAATTAAGCCAATCTTTTTAATTCTGCATCCAACATTATTCTGGTTGAAATTTCTTCGATCGACAAATCTGTAGTACTTAAGAAAGATATGTTTTCTTGTCGATACAAAAACTCCACTTCTTCAGTTTCATAATAACACTGATTTAATGAGGCATAGCGGCTGTTGGATTTTCGTTCATTACGAATAGCAGATAGCCTTTCCGGGTCTATGGTTAAGCCAAATAATTTATTTTTAAAGGGCTTGAGAACCTCCGGCAAATTCATAGAGCCCAAGTCCTCCTCGGTAAGCGGGTAGTTTGCCGCCTTAATGCCAAATTGAAGCGCCATATACAAGCAAGTAGGAGTCTTACCTGAGCGTGAAACCCCTACTAAAATAATATCAGCTTGATCAAAATGTTTTATTTTACTGCCATCATCATTGTCTAGTGCATAATTTACGGCGTCTATTCTGGCCTTGTAAATTTCATTGTCGCCTCCAGCATGAGATTTCCCCACTGTATAGGAAGAGTGAATTTTTAGTTCTTTTTCAAGTGGGGATAAAAAAGTGGAGAATATATCCACTTTAAAAGCATCTGCTTTTGAAATTATGTCTCTTATATTTTGGTTAACGATGGTGTCGAAGACGATAGGTTTTGTACCGGTAGTCTCTACGATATTGTTTAATTTACGCACGACCTCTCGCGCCTTATCATCGGTATCGATGTAGGGCAGGGTGACTTGTTCAAATTCTATACTTTCAAATTGGGATAGAAGGCTATGACCGAGCGTTTCTGCGGTAATGCCCGTGCCATCTGAAATAAAAAATGCTTGGCGCTTCATATGGAGCTAACAACCTTGTGAATACAAACTAGAATTAGAGTACTATACAACGGACGTACGCACTAGGCAGAAGCTGGAGACCTCCTTGAATAATCACGTAATGTGGCTCGATAAAATAACGATTGGTGATATTGACAAGGTGGGCGGAAAAAATGCATCTTTGGGTGGTTTAATCAGTGAGCTGGCCGCAGAGAAAATTAAAGTGCCGGAAGGGTTTGCCACTACCGTACATGCCTACAACGAGTTCTTGTCACTGAACAAACTGCAGCCACAAATCAAGTCTAAAATTGATGAGTTAGACGTGGATAACCTCCCTGAACTTAGCAAAGCATCTGTTGCCATTCAGTCCCTCATTACCGATGCTGACCTACCTCCTAAGCTGATAGCTGAAATTAAGGTCGCCCTAGAAAAACTTCAAGAAACAGATGACTATTTATCGGTGGCCGTTCGATCATCAGCCACCAATGAAGACCTGGACAGCGCATCCTTTGCCGGACAACAAAAAACCCTGCTCAACATAGAGGGCTTGGATCAGGTACTGAATGCCGTTAAGAAAGTGTACGCCTCCTTATACAGTGAACGAGCCATTAGCCATAGGAATCACCATGGCCATAACGATGCTTGCATGGCCGTGGGCATCCAGAAAATGGTCCGCAGCGACAGCGGGTCAGCAGGGGTAATGTTTACTCTGGACACTGAGTCCGGTTTTGATCAGGTGGTTTTTATAACCAGTGCTTTTGGATTGGGTGAGAGCGTAGTGCAAGGGCAAGTAAACCCGGATGAATTTTATGTGCACAAGGCTTCACTGGAAGCCGGTCGACCGGCCATATTAAGGCGTAATCTGGGAGCCAAAGCCATAAAAATGATACACAGCGTTGAACCCAATGCAGAATCAACAGTAGAGACGATTCGAGTCGACCGCAATAAAAGGCTCACCTTTAGTATTGATGATGCCGATACATTAGAGCTTGCTCGCCAGGCCCTGATCATTGAAAAACATTTTCAAAAACCCATGGATATAGAGTGGGCAAAGGACGGTGAAACTGGCCTGCTGTATATAGTACAGGCTAGGCCCGAAACCGTAAAAAGCCGAAGCGGTAACAGCTCCATGGAGCGATATCTTTTAAAAGAAACCGGTAGTTTATTGTGCGAAGGGCGCTCGGTAGGCCACAAAATAGGCAGCGGGTCCGTTAGGGTACTGGATCACAAGAGTCAAATTGCAGACATTAGCTCAGGAGATGTATTAGTTGCTGAAATGACCGACCCTGATTGGGAGCCGGCTATGAAAAAAGCCAGCGCCATTATTACCAATCGCGGGGGGCGCACTTGCCACGCTGCCATTATCGCCCGGGAATTAGGCATTCCCGCTGTTGTGGGCTGCGGTGATGCCACCGACAAACTAATGTCTGGCCAAAAAGTAACGGTTTCCTGCGCCGAGGGTGATACCGGCTTCATATATGACGGGGCGCTAGACTTTGAACACAAAACCAATACCACAGGCAACATGCCTGAGTTGCCATTTGAATTGATGATGAATGTGGGTAATCCCGACAGGGCCTTCGATTTTCAAGGATTACCTAATCAAGGTGTGGGCCTGGCTCGCCTGGAGTTCATCATAAACAGGATGATTGGCGTCCACCCTAAAGCCTTGCTAAATTTTGATAGCCTGCCCCCTGAAATCAAAACTACAGTAGAGCGTAGAATTGCCGGTTATTCTGACCCGATTGAGTTTTATGTGGAAAAGTTAGTTGAAGGCATTAGCACTCTTGCAGCTGCCTTTTCACCCAAAAAAGTCATCGTTCGCCTATCGGACTTTAAATCTAACGAATATGCCAACTTAATAGGCGGGCGCTTATATGAGCCTGAAGAAGAAAATCCTATGCTGGGCTTTCGCGGTGCAGCCCGTTACATCAGCAAGACATTTCGAGACTGCTTTGAACTGGAATGCAGGGCCATTAAAAAAGTCCGAAATGAAATGGCTTTCACCAACATTGAGTTAATGGTGCCATTTGTGCGCACTGTTGGAGAAGCCAAACAGGTAGTAGAGCTATTAGCTGAAAACGGCTTAGTACGCGGCGAAAATGGTTTACGCATCATTATGATGTGTGAACTCCCTGCAAACGCGCTATTGGCCGAGCAGTTTCTACAGTACTTTGACGGGTTCTCCATTGGCTCTAATGATCTTACCCAACTAACCCTGGGGCTCGATAGAGACTCTGGCGTTATAGCCCACCTCTTTAACGAAAGTGACGATGCCATCCGGCAATTAATGCACATGGCTATCTCAGCCTGTAAAAAACAGGGCAAGTACATAGGGATTTGTGGTCAGGGCCCGAGTGACCACCCGGATTTTGCAAAATGGTTAATGGAAGTGGGCGTGGACAGTGTTTCGCTAAACCCTGATTCTATGTTCGAAACCTGGTTTTACCTGGCAGAAAACTCACAATAGGCCAATCATGAAAAGCAGTAGTTCATTATTTCCAGTGTCACTATTACGTGCCGACCTGGTGGCAGAGAGTTATATCGAAGATACCTACCTGTTAAAACCCAATAACAGCTCAGACAATAGCGTGCAGATTGCCGTTACGCGCTTGGGTTTTCAAGGGGAAGAAGATAGGGCATCCAGAGGTATCCCTGTTGTGTTGTTGCACGGTAGCTTTTCCAATAGGGGGTTTTGGTTTTCAGGAGGCGGTAAGGGCTTCGCTAAATCCTTATTAGAAGCAGGCTTTGATCCTTGGATGGTAGAGGCTCGCGGCCATGGCGACAGCCCAGTAAACGATAACTACCGAGACAACAACGTAGAGGTCTATTCAAAATACGACCTACCTGCTGTGCAAGACTTTATCTCAGAGCAAACCCAGCAGAAGGCATTTTGGGTAGGGCACTCTTTAGGGGGGGTTACCATTGCCACCGCGTTAGCAGGCGCCCATTTAAAGTCTGAAAATGTACTGGGCATTGTCTTGTTTGGCGCGCAAGTAAGCCGCTATCCCGTGGCGCTTCAAATTCCGGGCATTAGATTGCTGGCTAAAGTTGCCCTACTTGCCAAGAAACGCATCTCAGGCAAAAACATTGGCCCAGAGCAAGAGCCGGTGGGCATCGCAAAGGAATTTGTTCGCTGGTCAGGTTTATTGACTGGTTGGCGCCCGCAAAAAGGGGAGTCGTACTGGCTAGGCCTTAAGGATTTAGAGGTGCCTGCCCTTGGGTTTGGTGCTAAAAAGGACAAAGCCGACCCGGCAAAATACTGCAGAAAACTCATTAATGCTTTTTCAGAGCAATCTCAGTTTCACTTATTATCCAAAGAGTGTGGTTTTACCCAGGATTATAATCACGTGAACATGGTGGTGAGTAAGCCAGCAGAGCAAGAAGTATGGCCCAAAGCGATTCAGTGGATGAACCTAACATTTAACCCGTAAACCGAACCCTGTAATAAAGACAAAAGTGTGGAACATTAGTATGCAATATATTACCCCTGACTTATGCGATGAATACCCTGAAGTTGATGTGCTGGAGCCTATTTTCAACAATTACGGCGGTCGAGAGTCATTTGGCGGCGAAGTGATCACCATTAAGTGCCATGAAGATAACTCCTTAGTAAAAGAGCAAGTGGCCAAGCCTGGTAACGGTAAAGTGATGGTGGTAGATGGCGGGGGATCCATGCGTAATGCACTGCTAGGAGACATGCTTGCCGAGAAAGCGGCCAAAAATGGCTGGGAAGGTATTGTGATTTACGGTTGCATTCGTGATGTTGATGTCATCATGGAGACCGAACTGGGTGTGCAGGCTTTGGCCGTTCACCCCAGAAAAACTGAAAAGAAGGGCATTGGAGAAATGAATGTACCGGTTAAATTTGCTGGCGTGCAAATTAACCCGGGGATGTTTGTTTATGCCGATAACAACGGCATCATAGTGTCAGAAAAAGCCCTAAGTATGCCTGCCTAAAACTGCATTTTGCACCTGGAATTCAATCCCAGGTGCAAAACTCGCCCTACTGTAAAAAGTTAACCCAGATACATAGCCCCATGAGTTTTGGCTTAGCCGCCTGCAAATAAGATGCTGATTCTTTTGCATTTACACTCAACGTGTCAATCTCACTCTGGTAACTACCTGGTTCAATTTCCAAAGACCGATAGCGTGACAACTCCCTTTTGGTGCTATCCAGCATGTCCACAATCGAGGTTTTAATCGCATCGCCAGTAGTGTGAGCAGCGAGCTTCTCGCTCAGGCTAATGGCTCTGACAATTTCAGGCCATTTCATGCTGATAATTTCTTGGGCCATCTCTTTATTAATAAACTCACTGTTGGTTCGCATGGCGTCCAGATCCAAAACGCGACTCATGTTCTTGAGTTCATCACTGATAGTGTAATGGCGAGTTTGTGGTGCAAGATATCGATTTAGCTCTAGCCGACCTGGGCCCTGAGCTTTAACCTGGTAATGCGCCTCAACAAATACCTGGCCGTTTTTGTAGTTTTCGTCTTTGAAAAGCGTGCACGCTGTAAAGGCGTGTCCGGAGGCTTCCAAATCATCAATAATGCCCTTCACCCAAGGATGATCCCAGGAGATAAACTCAAGATCCTCTCTCATGGAGGCCTGTTGGCGATTAAAGGTAATAGTGGCCTTGTCGTCGCGCAGGTTATTAATAAAAGAAAACGGGCAGTTTTCCTGAGGGCTAATAATAATATTTTGCGAGTTGGCTTGTTCGGTATCAATATGAGCATTATCAAAAATATTAAGCAGTATATTTTTAAGTTTACCCTGGCCCTCGTCGGACTCTTGAATAGACTCCAGTAGATTACTGATACGCTCTTCCTGATAGGAGTGCTGCTCTAATAACCGGTCGCGACCTTGCTCTATTTCGGCTAAAAGTTGAATGCTCGCCTGCTGGCACTGAATAATTACCGACTCAGCCTCGTTACCGGTATCCAGCATCTCGTCAATTTCTATGCTGTACGCTTCATAAATAGGCGACGCCGCCGGGTTGGGCTGGGTAAACATATCAAAGCCATGGTGATACAGGGCTGCTAACCGAGCTTGAGCACTTTTAGACTGCAGCGGCACATGTATGTAGATATCACTGCCTTGTCCAATCCTATCGAGCCTACCGATGCGTTGATCTACCAAGTCAGGATGATTAGGTAAATCAAAAAGCACCAAATGTTGTGCGTGCTGGAAATTTCTCCCCTCGCCACCGATTTCACTGCACACCAGCACCTGAATGCCATCGTCTTCAACGAATTGAGCCGCTATTTGATCACGCTCAATTAGGCTGTAGTGCTCATGAAATGCGCCGGAATGAATGCTCGTTTGCTGGTTGATTTGCTCACTAATATGCTGAGCATCGTCGGCTTTCTGGCAAATTAGCAGTACCTTTTGCTCCCCTTGCCCAGAAAGCCATTCAATTAGCCATTCAAGATTACTTTGTTCTTTTAGATGGTAAAATTCACTGTGACGCTGGGGAAAGCCGGCGATGGTGCGGCGAGTATTACGATAAACCATTCTGCCGGTGCCGTAACGATCAGCCATCCAATCTATGAAATTGTTTTCACTCTCATGGCTGCCTATGCACTCCTGGGCTAATTCAAGCAGCTTCTCATCTTTTAACTTGCCAATTTGATCCAGAGACGCTTCTAGGCCATCCATTTCAATGGCATCCACTATCTCACTCACCAGTCCGTATTGCTGTTCCTCATGGAGAAATTGATCTAGGTCGCAGAAACGCAGAGGATCTAATAGGTGTAGGCGAGCAAAATGACTCTCTACTCCCAATTGTTCAGGGGTAGCTGTCAGCAATAGCACGCCGGTGCTTACCTTAGATAAAGCCAGTGCAGACTGATAGGCCTTTGATTGCCACTGCAATCTATGGCTTTCATCAATCACCATCATGTCCCACTGAGCCTGCTGGGCTTGCTCAAGGTATTGGCTATGGTTAAGCCAGTCGAAATTACATAACGCTACCTGAACTTGGTTAAACGGGTTATCACCATCTTGCTGCGCACAATACTCATCATCTATGAGGGTACAGTCCAGATTAAACTTGCGTTTCATCTCTACCAGCCACTGGTTAACCAATGAAGCAGGCACACAAATAAGGATGCGCTGAGCACGCCCACTCATCACAAGTTGATGGATGACCAATCCGGCTTCGATGGTTTTACCTAGACCTACTTCGTCTGCCAGCAATGCTCTGGGTAATGGCATTTTGAGAATTTGCTGAGCAACATCATATTGATGAGGAATGATATTAATCTTGGGGCCCACAAAGCCATGACATAATTTACCCTGATGCTCAGTGGTGGCCTGAAGAAAGTTGCGATATAAATCAAACCATTTAAAGCTGCCGATTTGACCAGCTTGAAGGCGATCAAGAGGGCTTACCTTGCCTTGATCACTGTCCAGCTCTGTTTCTGATATTTTGGAGTCTTGACCAAACGTGTAATGCAGCACACCTCGATTCTCTTCAGTCGAGGTAATTGCTACAGATTGCCCATTGGGCAGAATTATATTATCCCCCACAGTAAAGCTGCAGCGGATCAGCGGAGTGGTTCCAATTGAGTAAAGACGGCTACATTCAGCCAAGGGAAAATCAATAGTTACGCGGCGATGTTCTAATTCACTGACGATGCCTAAGCCGAGCTCTGGTTCAGCCAGGCTGATCCACCGTTGTCCACAAATAAACTGAGTCATATTCCCCCCATTAACGAGGGCCGAATCTTATCATTTAGTGGTGACGGCCTCAGCTTTTAATTTCAGCCAATTTCTTTTTAATACCTGCCTCAAAGCGACGATACATGCCTTCCGTTAACTTAAGCTGGTCAAATATGGGCTCTTTTATGTTTTCCCATTCGTGGTTGTCTACGCATTGAGCAAGATAACCTGGTAAACGTGCTATTTGCTCGGCAATTTTTAATACCAGCAATAACTCACCGGCTTCGTCTTTTTTCTCAATTTGAGTGATAATTTTATCCGGGTCATGATGCACGTGAATGCATTTACCAATGGCACCACTCAATCCCCAATTAGACGCCAATTGTGCTCCCAAGGCTGCATGGGATACACCTAAGTGCTTTCTTTCGTACTCACTTATGAGCCCTGCTTCGTCAAAGTAGGCGGCTTTCATGGCCTTGGGGTAGTCTTTGCTGACTTGGTTTAACAACGCCATGCCTGAATTGTGAAAAATGGCCGTGGTATAGCTTTCATCTGTGGCAGCTATATCTAATTCCTTACTAATTAGCACCGAAATTACCGCCACTTTTAAACTTGTCTTCCATAAATCGGATAATAGTTTGTCCTTGCCCGCAAAAATAGTGGTTCTTAAGAGGCGGCTAGTGGTGAGATTGACAATTCGGTGCATACCCAGCATGCGTACCGCTTCTTCAGCGCTTTTAATTTCACGAACCAGACTAAAATAGGGCGCGTTAATGGTTCCCAACACCTCAGTGGCTAGATCGGGGTTTTGAGTAATCACTTGAGCCACTGCATTCAAGTCGTTTTTAGCGCCTTTAAGCTCTAAAAGCACTTGAGGGGTATCGGGTAATTTAACGGATGGCGCCGCCACTACAGATTCCGCCATGTTTAACTCTCCTTAATATCTGTTTTCAGTATAGGAGATTTGCAGAAAATCGTGTGAGCGTGCGAAAATAAAGGCTGATTAAGAGGTAAGTTTTTATGTTGTCCTATATTGAACCTGTTTTTAGACCACCTAGCGAAGCTCGCTCGCTTATATTGCAGGTAACCAACGGCTGCTCTTGGAATAATTGCACGTTTTGCGAGATGTACACCCAGGAGCAAAAGAAATTCCGCCCCACCAAGGAAGAAAAAGTATTTTCAGATATCGATATTGCCTCAAGGTCGGTAGTACCTTTTGAGAAGGTATTTTTAGCCGATGGCGATGCCATGGCGCTGTCCATGCGTAAATTAACCGCTATTTTACAAGAGATACGCTCCAAAATGCCCTGGGTTAAACGAGTATCGTCTTATTGCTTGCCCAGAAACCTTAATAAAAAATCCGTTGAGGACCTTAAGCAGCTTAAGGGGCTAGGGCTAGATATCCTTTTTGTGGGCTGTGAATCTGGAGATGATCAAGTATTGGAGCAGGTCAGCAAGGGGGAAACTTACGCAAGTCAAAAAGAAGCCCTAATTAAAATCAAACAAGCCGGGCTGCGTTCATCCGTGATGATCTTGAATGGTTTAGGCGGGGTTGCGCTTACCGAGCAGCATGCGATTAATTCAGCCAAGCTCATGAACGAATGCCAGCCAGATTACCTTTCCACGTTAGTTGTGAGCTTCCCAACGGGTGAAGAACGGTTTAGGGAAGGCTTTAAAGAATCCTGGAAGCCTCTGGATCAAACCGCTCTCTTCTTAGAATTAAAGTGTTTCATCAGTCATCTTGAGCTGCATAACACGGTATTTAGGAGTGACCACGCTTCCAACTACCTGCCGTTAAAGGGCAATCTGGGGGCCGACAAAGCAGCCTTATTGGAAAAGCTAGAAATGGCCCTGTACCACCCGGACCAAGTGCAATTGAGACAAGAATGGCAACGGGGACTGTAATGGAAAAATCGCAAGATGTAATGGCACTGGCCTCCCAGCTAGGAAAATTTGAGGACATGAAGGCTCAATTGCCACCAGTGCAGGACTGGAGCCCTGAGCTATCCGGGGATATGGATATGGTCATTAAAAAAGATGGCTCCTGGGTGCATGAAGGTGACACCATCAAAAGGGAGAAGCTGATTCGGACCTTTAGTACTATTTTAAAAAGAGAAGGGGATGACTATTACCTCTTAACCCCGGTTGAAAAATGGCGAGTTCAAGTGGAGGACATGCCGTTTCTGGTGGTATTGGCCAACATCGCTAATGAAGGAGAGGGGCAGTCCGTTACTTTAATGACCAGTACAGGGGATGAGGTAATCTTAGGTGCAAACCAGTGCCTTAAATTATCCAGTGACTCACGACCCTATGTTGAAATAAGGCATGGCCTAAATGCCAGATTGAATCGTAATGTATATTACCAATTGGCAGAATTAGCACAGGAAGGCCACAGTGGTCAGTTTGAATTTCAAAGTGGCGGGAAAAGTCAGCAAATAGGGTAGCTGGTTAAAATATGTTCCACGAGGAACAAATATTGTACAGTTTGGATGCACCTTCTTTTAATAACCTATTGATTTGAAAATACCCCATCCAAAAAAAAGGAGCCAGCAGGCTCCTTTTTATTTCTACTCTTTAGGGGCTACTAAAAGCCCTAAAAGCGGCACCACTTACATATTTGGATAGTTTGGACCGCCGGCACCTTCTGGCGTTACCCAGGTGATGTTTTGGGCAGGATCTTTAATATCACAAGTCTTGCAATGTACGCAGTTCTGAGAATTGATCTGGAAGCGTTTTTCACCTTCTTCGTTTTCAATGATCTCGTAAACACCGGCAGGACAGTAACGCTGAGCAGGCTCGTCATACAATGGCAGGTTTTTCGCCAAAGGAATGCTGGCATCGGCCAGCTTTAAATGACAAGGCTGATCTTCGGCGTGGTTAACGTTGCCAATAAATACAGAGTCAAGCTTCGCAAAACTAATAACGCCGTCGGGCTTGGCGTAGTCAATTTTTTTGCACTCGGCCGCAGGCTTTAGAGTAGCGTAATCCGGTGTGGTGTCATGCAGGGTAAACGGCAATGGTAGGATATTGTGGTGAACATAGTTGTAAGCACCACCTAGGAACATGCCAAATTTATGCATGGCCGGACCAAAGTTACGGCTGTTGTGCAAATCCTTGTATACCCAAGAGCTTTCAAACGCAGCTGTAAACTCAGTGATTTCATCATTAGCACGACCCGCGTCGATAGCTACCATGATCTGCTCTGCTGCGATCATGCCGCTCTTCATGGCGGTATGAGTGCCTTTGATCTTGGAGAAATCCAAAGTACCAGCATCACAACCCACTACTAAACCACCGGGAAAGGTCATTTTAGGCAAGCAATTCAGGCCGCCTTTAGTGATGGCACGAGCACCATAAGAGGCACGTTTGCCGCCTTCAAGATGCTTCAATAATACAGGGTGATGCTTCAGACGCTGAAACTCGTCAAACGGGCTAACATGAGGGTTCGAGTAAGAAAGATCAGTAATAAGACCTACAACTACTTGATTGTTTTCAGCATGATACAAGAAGAATCCACCAGTAGAACCGGATTCAGACAACGGCCAGCCCGCGCCGTGAATTACCAGACCTTCCTGGTGCTTGGCAGGGTCAATATCCCAAAGCTCTTTGATACCAATACCGTAATGCTGCGCGTCTTTACCTTCATCCAGCTTGAATTCAGAGATAAGCTGCTTGCCTAAATGCCCGCGGCAACCTTCAGCAAAAACCGTGTACTTGCCACGTAGTTCCATGCCAGCCATGTAGCTATCTTTATGCTCACCGGCTTCAGAGATACCCATATCACCAGTCACAATACCTTTCACAGCACCGTCTTCAACTATGTATTCAGAAGCAGTGAATCCAGGGTAAATCTCTACCCCTAGCTCTTCAGCTTGCTCACCCAACCAACGAACAACATTACCCAGGCTAACCACGTAGTTGCCATCGTTATGCATGGGCTTAGGAATCATCCAATTAGGTGTTTTAATGCCTTTTTGATCACTGGTTAAAAAGTAAACTTCATCTTTTTTCACTTCAGTATTTAACGGGGCACCCATCTCTTTATAGTTAGGGAAAAGCTCCAATAAGGCGCGATCTTCAACGACGGCACCAGAAAGTATATGGGCACCGACTTCGGACCCTTTTTCAACCAGGCAAACACTCAACTCTTGGCCTTTATCGTTGGCCAGCTGTTTCAGACGGATTGCAGTTGACAGGCCAGACGGGCCTCCGCCAATCACGACGACATCATATTCCATCGCTTCGCGTTCCATTGAACTCTCCTCAAAATGTAAAGCTGACAACCCTTAATCACTGGGCTGCGTATCAATTTAGGCTAAATTAGCCAGAAAAAAAGTGGGCATAGTATACGGGCTCTGATTATGATAGCCAAACATAAAAAACAACAGGAATGCGGCTACAATAGGTGAGCGGATACAAAAAATCACGATTCCACTGTATTCAAGACTAGCATTCAAACGGTCGTTTGAATACAATTCGGGATACAAATGTTAGCCAAGTAGTAAATCGTAATTGATTTAGAGGTCTTTCAGCCAGTACGGCGCATATTGACTTGAACTTGTAACGAGTTCAGTATGTCGCGCCGTATAGACTGGTTGGTATATATGATTTCTAAATTTTATGCCAAGTCTACTTACCTTAAAATCCACTCAATTTGACGGAGAATCTATGAAGGTTCTTGTTGCTGTTAAGCGTGTCATTGACTACAACGTTAAAGTACGCGTTAAAGCCGATAATACCGATGTTGATTTAGCCAACGTAAAAATGGCTATGAACCCATTCTGCGAAATCGCAGTTGAAGAAGCGGTTCGCTTAAAAGAAAAGGGCGTTGCCACAGAGATTGTGGTTGTTTCTATAGGCCCTAAAGTGGCTCAAGAGCAGATTCGTACCTCTCTAGCCCTAGGCGCCGATCGTGGCATCCTAGTTGAAACAGAAGAAAAGCTTGAGTCTCTTTCTGTTGCTAAAATTCTGAAAGCGATTGTTGACAAAGAAGAGCCTCAACTGGTTATTCTTGGTAAACAGTCCATCGATAACGACAACAACCAGACTGGCCAAATGCTTGGTGCATTAACCGGTATGGCACAAGGCACATTCGCCTCTGAAGTTGTGGTTGAAGGCGATAAAGTAAACGTTACTCGTGAAATCGATAGCGGCCTACGTACTGTTGGTTTAACTCTGCCAGCTATCGTAACCAGTGACCTGCGCTTGAATGAGCCTCGTTATGCATCTCTTCCTAATATCATGAAAGCCAAGCGTAAGCCTCTAGAAGTGGTTAGCACTGGCGATCTTGGTGTTGAAGTTAAATCCACCCAAACTCTTGTTAAAGTTACACCTCCTGCAGAGCGTTCTGCTGGTATTAAGGTTGCTAGCGTTGATGAGCTGGTTGAGAAACTTAAAAACGAAGCGAAGGTACTGTAATGAGCACATTAGTTATTGCAGAACACGACAACGCTAGCATTAATGCAGCAACTCTTAATACAGTTGCCGCTGCTAAAGCGATTGGCGGTGATATCGACCTATTGGTTGCCGGTCTTGATTGTGGCGCTGCTGCTGAAGCCGCCGCTAAAATCGAAGGCGTTAACAAGGTATTAGTCGCGGATGACGCCACTTACCAGTATCAGTTAGCTGAAGCTATGGGTGACTTGGTAGCCGAACTAGGAAAAGGCTATAGCCATATCCTGGCGCCTGCCACTACCACTGGTAAAGACTTCTTGCCTCGCGCAGCTGCCTTATTAGACGTAAACATGGTTTCTGAAATCATCAGCGTTGTATCTGCTGATACCTTCACTCGTCCAATTTATGCTGGCAACGCCATTGCTACCGTACAATCTAGCGATGCCATCAAGGTTCTTACCGTTCGTGCCACAGGTTTTGACGCCGTATCCGCTGAAGGCGGTTCTGCTTCTGTTGAATCTGTAAGCGCAGTTGCTGACAAGGGTGTTTCTGCCTTTGTAGGCGAAGAGCTGGCCAAGTCTGACCGTCCAGAGCTTACTGCTGCAAGCATTGTAATTTCTGGTGGTCGCGGCATGCAAAATGGCGAAAACTTCGAAATGCTATACAAGCTGGCCGACAAACTAGGTGCCGCCGTAGGCGCATCTCGTGCTGCGGTTGATGCTGGTTTTGTTCCTAACGACATGCAAGTAGGTCAAACGGGTAAAATCGTTGCACCTGACCTATATGTTGCCGTTGGTATCTCAGGTGCCATCCAGCACTTGGCAGGTATGAAAGACTCTAAAGTCATTGTTGCTATCAACAAAGATGAAGAAGCGCCTATCTTCCAGGTTGCCGATTACGGTCTAGTGGCTGATTTGTTTGAAGCCATCCCTGAACTAGAAGGCAAAGTGTAAACTTTCCTCTCTAGAATAAAAAAAGCCAGGCTTAGCCTGGCTTTTTTTTGTTCAAAATTAAGGGCTTATGCAAAAAAATGCCTAATTAGTAACAAATAGAGCAGTTTTTACCGCAGTTAATTTAACTATAGGAAACTACTAGGTACACTAAGCGTTCACTACACAAACCAGACAATGGACGCAGGCCCGCAGTGGACTCAATGGATCAAAACCCAGAATTATCTCGATTACCTTATGGTTTTGCCAAGCGTTTTGGTCTGGTTGCCGAATATAAAGGAGAATCAGGCTATCAAGCCTGGTACAAGGATGATGCTCCCGCTCAAGCCATGACCGAATGCCTGCGCATTTTGGGCTCCAAGGTAAAGTTTGAAGCCGTCACCGACGACGATTTTAGCATTCAGTTGGCTCGCATATATCAAGAAACCGCAGACAGCCGCGAAGCCATGGAAGAATTAGGCGATGACATGGATCTGGCCAGCCTGGCCAACATGATCCAGGAAACCGAAGACTTAATGGATCAGCAAGACGATGCCCCCATCGTTCGCTTGATCAACGGCATCTTAACCGACGCCGTTAAACGTAACGCCTCAGATATTCATATAGAAACCTTTGAAAAGCGCCTGGTAGTAAGAGCTAGAGTCGACGGTGTTCTACAAGAAGTTCTAGAGCCCAAACGTGCCCTTGCACCATTATTGGTTAGCCGCATCAAGGTTATGTCAAAGCTAGATATTGCAGAGAAGCGTATCCCTCAAGATGGCCGAATCGCATTAAGAGTGGCCGGTCGAGAAGTGGATGTACGTGTTTCAACCATGCCGTCCACCCATGGCGAACGCGTAGTGATGAGGCTACTAGACAAACAGGCCGGACGCCTAAATCTAAAGCAATTAGGCATGAAGGGCGAAAACCTAAGTCGCCTGTTAAATATCATCAGTAAACCACACGGCATTATTCTTGTAACTGGCCCCACTGGCTCAGGTAAAACTACATCGTTATACGCGGCCTTAAGTGAATTAAACGACAGCTCTCGTAACATTCTAACCATCGAAGATCCTGTGGAATACAGTTTACCCGGCATTGGGCAAACGCAGGTTAGTAACAAGGTGGACATGACATTTGCTCGTGGGTTACGCGCCATACTGCGCCAAGATCCAGATGTGGTTATGATAGGGGAGATTCGCGACCGTGAAACGGTGGAGATTGCGGTTCAGGCTTCCCTTACCGGGCACCTGGTTCTATCCACCCTGCATACTAATACCGCAGTAGGAGCGGTAACCCGCCTACAGGATATGGGCATAGAGCCTTTTTTACTTGCTTCAAGCCTAGTGGGAGTAGTGGCGCAACGACTGGTAAGAACCTTGTGCCACGAATGCAAAATTGAGTATGCCGCCGATGAAGCCGAGAAAGCCTTGTTTAATTTGAGCGCACATGAAGCGTTAACGCTTTACCACGCCAAAGGCTGCACCCAATGCAGTGGCACTGGCTATAAAGGCCGTCGTGGCATCTACGAAATCATCGAAGTGGACGAGCCTCTAAAGACCTTGATTCACAACGGGGCAGGGGAACTCGATATAGAAAAATACGCACGTACCAAGAGCAATAGCATGCAACAGGACGGCCTTCAAAAAGCATTTGAAGGCGAGACCACTATTGAAGAAGTCCTAAGGGTCAGTAAGGCTTAATATGGCAGTTTTTGAATATGTGGCTCTCAACGAAAAGGGCAAACAAAAAAAAGGCGTTCTGGAAGCCGATAGCCCACGCCAGGTACGCCAACAGCTACGCGACAAAAACTGGATGCCCTTGTCGGTGGATACGGCTCAGGTAAAGTCAGATGCCAACCCTCTTGCCAAGTATTTTCGACGCGGCATCAAAACCGCCGATCTGGCCATGCTAACCCGCCAGTTATCGACCCTTATTTCAGCCGGTTTACCCATCGAGGAGACCCTTAGGGCAACTGCCGAGCAAACCGAAAAAAAACACATTAAATCTATGATTTTGGATATACGTTCAAGAGTACTTGAAGGGCACAGTCTAGCCGCAGCCCTTAACGATTTTGATTACGCCTTCCCAAAATTATACCGAGCTACGGTCGCGGCAGGGGAGCATGCCGGCCACTTGGATACGGTTCTTAATCGCCTGGCCGACTACATGGAGACCAGCCAGGTTAATCAACAGAAAATTAAGCTGGCCGCCGTTTACCCTATAATTTTATGCATCGTAGCCGTAGGTATAGTAGTAGGACTATTGACCTATGTGGTACCAGATATAGTTGAAGTATTTGTAAAAAATGGCCAGCAGTTACCGCCGCTTACACAAGCAATGATCAGCGCCAGTGATTTCTTAAAGTCCCATGGATTCCTGTTGTTATTTTCCATTATTGCCGCTTTCATTGGTTTTAAGTGGGCCCTTAGAAAGGAACACCTGAAACGCCGCTACCATGAGCTAATGCTGGGCATGCCATTTTTTGGCAAGATGGTGAAGAGCTTTAATACTTCCAGTTTTGTCAGCACCCTGGCCATTTTGAACTCCAGCGGAGTGCCCCTAGTTGAGGCCATGAAAATCGCGGCTCAAGTAGTGGGCAACGTCGTGATTGAACAGCGCTTAGGAATAGCCTCTCAGCATGTTACCGAGGGGGGCAGCCTGCACCAAGCCCTACAGGAAACCAAAGTCTTTCCGCCTATGATGTTACACATGATTGCCAGTGGAGAAGTAAGCGGCGAACTAGATACCATGCTGGAAAAAACCGCCAAAAATCAAGAAAATGACCTGCAGAATACCATCACCACTTTGGTGAGCATGTTTGAACCCATCATGTTGCTGGCCATGGGGGGCATAGTCGTATTAATTGTTATTGCCATCATGCTGCCAATATTAAATATGAACCAAATGATTTCTTAATAACCCAATAGTTTATAGCTAACTAGATCACGTAAAAAACAAGGAACACACATGAAAAACCAAAAGGGCTTTACCCTGATCGAAATTATGGTGGTACTGGCCATACTGGCCGGTCTTATTGCCATGGTGGCACCTAATATTATCGGTGAAGCAGGGCGCGCCAAAGTCAAAACCGCCAAAGCTGAAATGGCCAATATCGCCTTGGCATTGGATATGTATAAGCTGGATAATTTCCGTTACCCATCCACTTCCCAGGGTATCGAAGCCTTAGCCAGCAAGCCTTCCGGATCTCCCGAGCCCAAGAACTATAAAGCGGGTGGTTACATGAAAAAAATGCCTGTAGATCCATGGGGCACACCGTACTTGTATTTCTCCAAGAAAAGTAACTATGAAATTGTTTCCTTAGGTGCCGACGGCGAAGAGGGTGGCGAAGACGATGCTGCCGACATCAGCAGCAACGATTAACCCCATAATGCATCAGCGCGGGTTCACCCTCATAGAGATATTAGTGGTGCTGGTTATCATCAGCCTGCTTGTTTCTATGGCAGCCGTTAACACAGGTGACGATCCGCGCCGCAAGCAACTCATTGCCGAAGCTCAGCGCCTACGATTTATCATGGAGGATTTGTCTGAGAGGGCAATATTTAGAAACACTGATCTGGGTTTTGTGGTAAATAAAACCCAAATTAATATTTACGAATACACGTTATTAACCCCCAAAGACGAAAACGACCCAGACTCCCAAGCGGTTTATAGCTGGCAGCTCTCTAACCAAAAAAACAATAATCCAGTAGAATTATCAGAAGAGTCCATGAGTCTTTCATTGGCTGTAGAAGGTTTATCCGTGGTATTGCCCTATGCCAGCACCCAGGATAGCAAAGAGATAGAACCACAGTTTTTTGCTTACAGCTCGGGTGAACAAGATGTGACGCTGTTTGAAATCTCCATTGATGAACTGGACTTTTCAACCACAGTAAAAGGCATGGGTGTAGGGCGATTTTATACTGGAGTGAACAATGCGCCTTAAGCAATCCGGTTTCACTTTACTAGAGGTGATGATAGCCATCACCATTTTTGCCATGCTAGCCAGTACCATTTCACAGGTAGCGGCGGTGACCGTGGATAACCAGGTCCATCTGGAGAAAAAACTTCTGGCTACTTGGGTGGCAGAAAATGACATCATTAAAATGCGCTCACTGCCATGGACCGAAATAAAATCCGGCAAAGACGAACTTAAACTGTCTGATCGTGAATGGTTAATTAAACGGGTAGTAAAGGATAAAAAATCCTTTGGCGGCATTAATTTGCCAGTAGAAGTGAGAGAGGTGAACATCTCCGTTTACCTTAAGAGCCACCCAGATAACGCCCTACAAAGCTTTGTGGCTTACATAGCGAATGATTAATGATGAATAAACACTCGTCACAAAAAGGGTTCACCCTTTTAGAGGTTTTGCTGGCAGTAAGCATCACCGCGGGCATTGGCATTGGTGCCACACAATTACTGTCCAGTATTATGGGCACCAGCCAGGCCACCGAACAGCGGTTTTTACAACTTAGATACATTCAACGCATGGACTTACTCATGAGGCGTGATTTTTGGCAGGCATCGGGTCGCGCTATAAAAGATGAATATGGGAACGTTAAACAAGCCCTCACCACAGACTCTAATTACCTCGTGGAATTTACCCGTTCGGGGCAGGGACTTAGGAAAGATAAAAATCGCTCCAACCTACAAAGGGTGGCCTACGCCGTAAGGAGCCACGATAGCGAGTTTTGTGATGATGCCATCAAGGATCCATACGCCACCGAGAGTAGTAATTGCTTCATTCGCTTCTTTTGGCCGGTATTAGACTTGGCACCGGACAGTGAACCGCCCATCGTTCAAGTTTTACTGGACGAGGTAGATGAAGTTGCCTTTTCTTTCCGTGGCCAAGCTATAGACTTTGACAACCCGGATAACACCGTCAGAAATGATGACTGGCAAGAAGAATGGCCATCTCCCTTTGTGACGCCCGGCATGAACCTGGATCTAGTGCAGGTTAAAGTAACCTACACGGTTAAAAAACTGGGTGAAATAGAGCGAATTTATGAGGTGCCGCGTCATGCCTTTATACGCTAGTAAGCAAAAAGGGCTTGCCCTCATTACGGTATTATTTATCTTTGCTTTGGTGTCGCTGTTGGCGGTTTCTATGCAAAAAAGGCAGGTCATGAGCATGGCTCAGGCAAGTGCCACCATTAACCGCACTCAAGCGATGTTGTTGGCGGTGAGCGCAGAGGATGTGGCCAAAGCATTTTTGAAATTAGATGGTAAACGGGATAAAGACCAAGGTCAGGAGTGGGATGGGGCGGTGGAACTATGGAACAACCCCGTTACTATGGAGTTATCCGGCGCAGAAGTGTTTATTAATATTAGAGATCTACAGGGTTTGTTCAATCTAAACTCCTTAAGCCCTGGCGATAGTGCGGAGGCTGCCAGGCAAAGATTTGAAAGGCTATTGAACAGCCTGTCACTCCCTGCCAGTGCCAGCCCAACCGCCATCGCTGCTGATACAAAAGAATGGCTGGATACGGATAGCTCGGCGAGCAATACTTACCAAAACCTTACCCCTTCCTATAGCGCATCTGGCATGGCCTTTAGTCATCCATCTGAGCTGTTATTATTGGAATCGGTGGATCGTGAAACGTATTTACTCATAGAGCCTTATGTAACAGCGCTGCCCGAATCCACAGCCTTAAACATCAACACAACCCATGAGCATATTTTACAAGCCTGGGATCTTAAGCTAACACTCGAGCAGGCTAAATCCGTGGTAGAGGTAGCCAGGGCTGGGTCATGCGGCCTTGAGGTAAGAGATGATAATATATTTCAAAATACCACCGATTTTTTGGCACATAAAAACATAGAAGACCTAGCGGACGCCACCAAAAATAAAACTAACTATAAAAACTGGGATAAAGGAAATTTTGAAGTATATAGCCAGTACTTCAGTGTCTTTATAATGATCAAACTGAATGAAGGTTCAGACTCCACCCAATTAATAATGGAGTCTATTGTAAAACGTGAAAAAGATGATTTCATAGGGGTGGTATATCGTGATTTCTCACGAAAAATAGAAGACATAACCACACGATTAAAAATAATTAACTGCTGATACATATGAACTTACTGCTACTTAACAACACCCAAAACTCAGTACGCCAATTACAAAACAATGGGCAACTTTTAGAGCTTGCTGAATCTGAACAAACCGGCACTGTGAATGATGTGATCTTGCTAACTGGTACACAATGCCAAGTGCTTAACGCGCCCATGCCCATCAAGCAGCCTAGACAAATCATCAAAGCCTTACCGTTTGCCCTGGAAGATCAACTGGCCAATGAGCTAGATCAAAACCACCTAGTTTTTCTAGGTCGAGCCGATGGCCAGGCCTATGCCGCCACCATTAACCATGAAATCATGGGAACCATAAGCCTATCATTCCCAGCTCAAAAAATGTTTTTTGCACCCTTGTTATTACCTAACACGCCAGGTGTAACCAGCATTTTGATATTAGACGGGCAGGCGTGTGTGCGCCTGGGTGAATTTTCATCGTTTAGTGTGCCAGTAACGTTACTTGCACTCACATTGGAGCGGTATTTATCGCCAGAAAATGCCAACAAATCCGTCGCCATTTGTTTTGCAGAAGAGCCTGACGAGCTATTACAGGTTCAACTGGAAAACCTGGGGCTGGATATCTCACTCTCCAAATTTTCCGATATTTATCAGCACATACTGACGCAAGCCAGACAAAGTAAAACTAATTTATTAAGCGGTCCCTATCAGGTCAAAATAAAAAAAGAGAATGTGGCCAATCAAAAATTTAAAGCCTTATTTGCCTTGGCGGCCAGCTTGTTTGTCATTGTAGTGGCCACCAATTGGATAAAAGCCTCTGAACAAAATAATTTAGCCTCGTTAGTAAAAACTGCCTCTAAACAGTATTATCAAACCCTGTTCCCCGATGAAACGGTTCGCCGAGGCCTAAAGCGTATGTTTAATGACAAATTAGAAACCGCCTCACCAGATAGCCAAAGTTCAGCCGGTTTCACTCAAATTCTGGCAAATGCAAGCTCGCAAATTCGTAAAAATAAAGATGCCCAGATGCAATCGGTGCGCTTCGCCACCAATAAAGGCGTATTAGAGATTAGTTTGTTAATCAACAACATCGCCCAATTGGACAGCATCAAGCAGCAATTGGAAAAAAATGGTTTAACCGTGGAAATTGCCTCGGCGAATAATGACGGCAAGCGCATTAAGGGTTTATTAAAGGTATCTAACAATGGCTGAAGTAATTGAACGATTAAAGGATCAGCTGGCACGGCAGGTACAAGCCTCAAGCCTGTATCAATCCGGAAACGCTTGGTTCAGCGCTTTAACATCGCGGGATCAAACCCTGGTTAAAGCATTAACCATATTGGTGGTACTGGCCTTAATCATAAGCTGGACTTGGCAGCCCAGTGAAAGGGCTGTTAAAAGTGCCGAGACACGCTTGGCCAGCGAGTTAAAATTTCATCAAAAGATGAAAGAAAATGCCCACTTATTTTCATCTGGAAGTACACCCAGCGGAGCTTCGTTTAAGGGGTCTATACTGAGCGTGGTAAACAATACCGCCAAGGCCAAAAATATTGCTTTAAAACGCTTTGAACCCGAAGGTACAACAGGGCTACGAATCTGGTTAGATCAAGCGCATTTTAATTCAGTGATTGATTGGTTGGAAGTGTTAGAGATTCAGAAAGGCATCACCATAGAGCAAATCTCCATCGACAAAGTGAGTCCTGGGCTGGTGAATTTACGAGCCGTATTGAAGGCGTAGGCGAGGGTACATACATTGGAGAATCCCATGGATTTTGATTTATTTATTATTGGTGCCGGCTCAGCAGGTGTGCGAGCCGGGCGCATGGCAGCCGCTATGGGTAAAAAAGTAGCGGTGGCTGAATCCCGTTATTTAGGGGGCACTTGTGTCAACGTAGGCTGTGTCCCTAAAAAGCTGTTTGTTTATGCCAGTGAATTCCCTCACATGTTGCAAGAAGCTAAAGGGTTTGGCCTAGATTTACAGCTTAAAGCATTTGACTGGGCCACTTTGCGCGACAACAAAACCAAAGAAATTGAGCGGCTCAACGGCATTTATAAAAAGCTATTGGATAATTCAGGTGTAAAAACTCTTTGGGGCCATGGCAAAGTCGTGGGCCCTAATCAGGTAGAAGTAGATGGCACTCCCTATAGCAGTGAAAAAATATTGCTCGCCACTGGCGGCTGGCCAAGCAAACCAGATATCCCTGGCCGTGAACACATGATCACCAGTAACGAACTTTTTTACATGGAATATTTTCCAAATTCGGCCGTGGTAGTGGGCAGTGGTTATATCGCCGTTGAATTTGCAGGCATTTTAAACGGTTTAGGTTGTGATACCCATATTGCATCCCGCTCTGGAAAACTATTAAGAGGTTTTGATGAATCCACTCGTCAAGTTGCCCAGCAGGAAATATTAAAAAAAGGGCTTTCATTGATTGCCGAGCAGCCCAGTGCCATCATAAAGAATGCCAAAGGCTATCAGGTTGACTTTGCATCGGGTAAATCCGTACAGGCCGATCTCGTAGTATGTGCCACCGGGCGCAGTCCTAACCTTGAAAACTTAGGGCTAGAAGAACAGGGCATAGCTCTGGACGAAAAAGGTTTTGTAAAAGTAGACGATACTTTTCAAACCAATGTGCCCAATGTGTTTGCCATGGGGGATCTGATAAACACAGCGCAATTAACGCCGGTGGCGTTGGCTGAAGCCATGACATTTTTAGCACAGCAATACGAAGGCAAATTTGACACGCTCAATTATGACAATATACCCACCGCTATTTTCTCCCAACCGTGTATGGCAACGGTGGGGCTAAGTGAGGAAGCCGCTAAACAAAAGGGGCTTGAGGTGGATATTTATGAAAGTGAATTCAAGGCGCTTAAACATACTTTAAGTGGCTCTGACGAACGAACCTTTATGAAACTGGTGGTAGATAAAAACACCGACCAGGTTTTGGGCGCTCACATGCTAGGGGAACACGCCAGCGAAATTTTGCAGGGCATTGCCATTGCTATTAAAGCAGGGGCAAGCAAAGCGATCTTCGACAGCACTATTGGCATTCACCCAAGCTCAGCAGAAGAGTTTGTCACCATGCGAACCATCACTCGCTAACTCTTACTGGATCATTTGTGTGCTGTTGCCACTAAATAGGCGCCAGTCCAGCAGTACACAGGGTGGCAATTCAGAGTCTTTGTTTTCTAAATAACCAGAAAAGAAATTAAGGCTATTTAGCTGTGGGTTGTCGTCCACCTCTGCTTGAGTGGTGTAGTCCGCTTGTGAGTAGGTCACAATGTCACTAATGGCATTCAGCCTAACCGCTATCATCTTCTTGCCCGTATCGATGTAAAGCAAAATAGGGCGGGTTATATTTTCCAGACGATCCTGAGCCGCGGCAAACAACCCCATCAATTTGGCGAATGTTTTGGTGCGCTCAGCCTCTAAAACAACCAAAGATTCAACCCGTTGATCGTTATCGCGCATGGCCAATAACTCACTTGCCAGTGTATGAATTTTTTTATGAGGTGTTTCAAAGTCCTCCAAGATATCAGCGAGAATTTCATCAGCCGCTTCAAATTCAATTAACCATTTACCAAAAGAACAAAGGTTAGGGTCTTTTGCGAGAGTGAAGTCACTGCCATCCCTTAAACAAGATTCTAGAGAATCAATCCAACTAATATGCTCTTTCTCTCTATCCTTTAGTATTTGCAGCACTTCAAGATTGGCCTCATATTCGGCCTCACAACCCATAAGATTGGCTAAATCATAAATGGGCACGGGTTTACCTTGATAAGTGGTCACCTCTGCACCGACTTTTTTATCAACTTCGATACGAGTGGTACTGCGTTTATCCTGCTCTATATAGCGCACTTCACTCACCGGAGTAGCATACTGAGTTTTACCCACATAAAAGGTGATAACCTCAAGAGTAGTGTTGGCATTAAATAGTGAACTTAATTCTTGGGTTTCAGCTGCAGTTTCCATAAGGATCTCAAATGTATATTTATATCCTAAGACTAGACAAGGATATGGTAATATCAATTTCCGATAATTGTTATTATCGGTATTAATGAATAAGCTGTTTTTAGTGTCATTATTTAGCAGCTTTAATGGTGTTTTTGTTACAATGCGCGCTCTACATACAAGGCACTTTCCATGGCACAGCAAATCACCATCACACGCCCAGACGACTGGCACCTGCATTTACGTGACGGCGCGGTATTAAGAGACACAGTTCCAGCCACCGCAAAAATTATGGGCCGAGCCATTATCATGCCCAACCTAGTGCCGCCCGTGATGGATGCTCAACAGGCACTGGAATATCGCGCTCGCATTATGGCGCAAAGCCAGGCGTACCCAACATTTAACCCGTTGATGGTTATTTATCTGACCGACAATACCACCCCAGAGATTATCCGCGAGGCAGCGCTATCGGGTCATGTGGTGGCCGCCAAACTGTACCCAGCTGGCGCCACCACCAACTCGGATTCAGGTGTCACCGATTTATCGAAATTAGCGGACATCGCCGCCGTTATGGCCGAATACAACATGCCATTGCTGGTACACGGCGAAGTAACCTCGCCCGATGTGGATGTGTTTGATCGCGAAAAGCGCTTTCTGGATGACGTGCTAGACAACCTGGTAGAAAAGGTTCCTAACTTAAGATTAGTCGTTGAGCACATCACTACCAAGGATGCCGCCCAGTTTGTTTTAGAACATGGTAACAATATCGGGGCCACCATCACCCCTCAACACTTAGCTTACAATCGAAATCATATGTTAGTCGGCGGCATAAAGCCTCATTACTACTGCCTGCCCATTTTAAAACGCAATATTCATCAGCAAGCATTACGTGACGTGGTTAGCCAGGGCGACAGTAGCTTCTTTTTGGGAACAGATTCGGCTCCTCACGCTAAATCAGCCAAAGAAAATGCCTGTGGTTGTGCCGGTTGTTTCACTGCTTACGCGGCCATTGAGTTGTACGCCGAGATATTCGATGAATTAGGCGCTCTTAATCATCTAGAATCATTTGCCAGCTTCAATGGCCCCGATTTCTATAAGATGGCCAGAAATACTGACACCATCACCCTGCAAAAGACCGATTGGATAGCCCCACAAACCATGCAATTGGGTGACGATGTGATTGTGCCTTTGCGCGCTGGCGAAACCTTAAAGTGGCAGCTTGTGTAACACATGCCCTCCACCCCTATTGCCATATTAGATAATCTGGAGCATCTTCCCGATGCCTTCAGGCTTAGTCCAAGCGAGGTAGCCCCTCATTTGGACAAAGCCGACCAGCAACTAGATTACTATTTTGCCCTGCGCTACCTCACTAGTTATAAAGGCAGCAGCGCTACGTTTAATGCGTATCGTCGTGAGGTGGAGCGCATCCTGCAATGGTTGTGGCTAGTGCAAGACGGGTCCTTACAAAAAATACGCCGTGAACACATCGAAGAATTCATGGAATTTTGCATTGCCCCGCCCCACCATTGGATTGGCACCAAAAATGTGGCGCGCTTTAAATCTCACCAAGGTGTGCGGATGGCCAATAGCGAGTGGCGCCCTTTTGTTTGCCCCTCCAACAAGGCCACTGGTATGAAAACGGCGGTGGCATCCTATCGCCCCTCGCAAAAAGCCATTCAATCCTCTTTTGCCATATTAAGTTCCTTTTTTAACTTTCTAATACAAGAGGAGTTCATCAGCGCCAATCCGGTGGCTCTGGTTAGACAAAAGAGCCGCTTCATTCAAACCTCACAAAATCGCGCCCCTGTGCGTAGGATTAGCAACTACCAATGGGATGAGGTTATGCGGGTAGCGCAAACCATGGCCGAGCAAGACCCGGAGCAGCATGAGCGTACTCTGTTTATCTTGAATTGCCTGCTGGGTATGTATCTACGCATCTCAGAGCTGGTGAGCGATGAAAGGTCTACGCCTGTGATGGGGGATTTTCGTACTGACCAGGACCGCAATTGGTGGTTTCATGTGGTGGGCAAGGGCAACAAGAGTCGCATCATTACAGTATCCAATGGCATGCTAGAGGCACTCCAACGCTACCGTAGTTGGCTAAAGTTACCCGCTATGCCCTACCCGGGTGAAACCACACCGCTTATTTCAAAAGTACATGGCCATGGACCTGTCACCAGCACCCGACAGATACGTAACCTAGTGCAAATGTGTTTCGATGGCGCACACTCGAATTTAGTGACTATGGGTCAGGGAGATGAAGCCAGCGAACTAAAGGCCGCCACCGTACACTGGTTGAGGCACACAGGCATCTCAGAGGATGTTAAAATTCGCCCACGGGAGCACGTTAAGGAAGACGCAGGGCATACCAGCATGGCCACTACCGATAAATACATTGACAGTGAGCTTCGAGAGCGTCATGCCAGCGCCATCCATAAAAAGATTGTACGCACACCCTAGACCTATAATGGCTCTGATCTTGGGCCATTATTATTAAAACTCCCCTGCCAAATTTGTTATAATCCGTTTTTTATTTGGCTTTAGTACCCACCATGAAGTTCGTCATCAAGCTGTTTCCTGAAATTACCATTAAATCTCGCCCGGTACGTAAGCAATTTATTACCCAGCTAAGACGGAACATTAAGAATACCCTTAAATACGCCGACATAGCTTGCCACGTTCAAGGTCAATGGGACGCCATTGAAGTGAGCATAGAAGACGATGCTCAAGAGATGCCCACCCGCTCCACTTTGCAGCGTATTCCGGGCATTGCCAAAATACTCACTGTAAAAGAACACAATTTTAAGACCTTCGATGACATCTTGGACATAGCCGAGCAGGCCTACACCCAAGAAATTCAAGGCAAAAGCTTTGTCGTACGGGTAAAACGCACAGGAGAGCATGACTTCAAGAGTATTGATGTTGAACGTTATGTGGGCGGCGGTTTACTCCAGCGTATTCCCAGCGCCAGGGTGCAGCTAAAGAAACCCGAATACACAGTGAAGATGGAAATCCGCAAACAAAGGCTACTAACCATTAGTGCCATTGATCAAGGCATGGGCGGATATCCATTAGGCTGCATTGACGGGGTCTTGTCTTTGATGTCAGGAGGCTTCGACTCTACCGTGGCCAGCTATCTTATGTCCCGTCGTGGACTGTTAACGCACTATATATTCTTTAACCTAGGTGGCACCGCTCATGAGGTGGGGGTTAAACAAGTGGCCCACTATCTATGGAAGCAGTATGCCAGTTCCCATGGCGTTAAATTTGTGACCGTACCTTTTGAAGGAGTGGTGGCTGAAATATTAAAGAACGTAGACAACTCTCAAATGGGGGTCATCCTCAAACGCATGATGCTTCGAGCTGCCAGTGATGTGGCACAGGAGCTTGGCATCGAATCATTGGTAACGGGAGAGTGTATTGCCCAGGTATCCAGTCAAACCTTACGCAATCTAAATGTTATCGATGCCGTCACCGACACCCTGGTTTTAAGACCGCTTATTTGTATGGATAAACCAGAAATTATCGATATTTCAAGAAAAATTGGAACCTATGATTTCGCGGCCAGAATGCCGGAGTACTGTGGTGTGATATCGGTAAAACCAACCACGCGCGCTCGCATGGATAAAGTAGAGGCTGAAGAAAGCAAGTTTGACTTTAGCGTGCTTAAAGCCGCCATCGATGATAAAAAAGTGGAGCGAATTGGCGCAGTACTATCCAGCAGCGACGGTATCTTAGATGTGGAACTGGTACAGGTTCCGGATGCCAGCGATGTGATTATTGATATTCGCGCGCCTCATGAGGAAGAACAAACACCTCTATTTTTAGCCAATAACCAGATTGTAAAAATTCCATTTTATGAACTTATGGCTCGCTTGGAAGACTTACCCAATGATAGAAATGTTTTGCTTTACTGCGCAAAGGGCACCATGAGCCAAATGCACGCACAGCAA
>Ga0209184_1000571_pt1 | contig 36414 bp, 27 predicted proteins | sample EN8Hudsemesocosm_2_FD_184627 | JGI IMG/M metagenome (GOLD analysis project Ga0209184, IMG submission 184627) | Methane-oxidizing microbial communities from mesocosms in the Hudson Canyon - EN8C Hudson Canyon (SPAdes) (version 2) | ecosystem: Environmental > Aquatic > Marine > Cold seeps | place... | reverse complement strand
GCAGCCTTTTAACATCTCTACTAAATGTCCCAACAAACCAAAGCCTGTGACATCGGTACAGGCGCTGGCGTTAACGCTGTAAAAAATTTCAGCGGCTAATTGGTTAGACTGCAGCATGTGAGCCAGGGCGTCATTGATATCCACCCCATTGGCCAGGCCACGCATGTGAGCGGCAAATAGCGCACCTGTGCCCAAGGGCTGGGTTAATATCAATACTTGCCCCATGCGGCTGCCTTGTTTGTGCAACAGGTCTTTTTCTTGGGCCAATGCGTTTACGCAAAATCCCAGGTTAAGTTGGCTATCTTCTGAGGTGTGGCCGCCCACTAGGGCACACTTATGTTCATTAAGCACCTTTACCGCGCCACTCATGAGTTGCAGCATGTCGCGGCTTTGTATGGCCTCCTGGGCCAGCGGCAATTGCACTAGAGCCTGTGCAGAGTGTGGGGTGGCATTCATAGCAAAGGCATCTGACAGCGCATGCAGGGCAGACAGTTGGCCAAACAGGTAGGGGTCATCAATGAGGGTTTTCAGGTGGTCGATGGTTTGTACCAGTTTTTGTCCGTCAGGTATGTTTAATACAGCGGCGTCGTCCGGGCTTTTTAACCCCACTAATACATCCGGATGGTCATGGGGGGTCAACTGATTCAATACATCGCTTAAAACGCTGGCGCCTACTTTGCCACCACAGCCACCACAACGCATAGCTAATTCATGGATGTCTTTAATGCCCATCTTTTGCTGTAGGTGAGCATCCAGTAGTGCCGGCTCCTTCATGGTCATTTTAGGTAAGTCATGAAACAAATTCATGAACTTCACATCAATGTAATCCTTCCAGCGCCACACCCACTTCCCTGAAAATGAAAATACCTGGCGGCTTCCTAGGGCAACCTTGCCCCCCAAGGCTAACAAGCTTAAAAAATTGCTCTGTGGTTTAAAGTTTTTAAGCGGTTTATTAAGGGCGTAATTAATGAGGTTATTAAATAATACCGGAGCGGCTCGCACTGCATACACGCCCGCTTTAGGTCTGGGATGTGCGGACTGATGAGCAATGTCTCCGGCGGCAAACAGGTTGTCATGGCTGGTGGATTGCAACTTCTCATTCACCTGAATGAAACCATCTTCGGTTAGATTCAGGGGCGTTTGTTTTAGCCAGTCTGCGGCGCTGGCCTGGGTGCAATAAAAAACTTTATCGTAGGCAATTTTTTGTTGCTTGGAATGTATGTGACTAGCCGTGATGGATTGACTTTCAAACCCCAAATGCAATTCAATATTGTTGTGTGAAAAATGGCGTTTTACATTTTTCTGCAAGGGGGCGGGCGAATCGGGTAATAACTGATTGCCGCGGCTAATTAAACAAAACTGCGCCTGGCAGCGCTTGTTTTTTGCCCAGTGCGCCATGGCAGTGATTAACTCAATGCCCCCGGCGCCGCCGCCGATGATGGCCACCTTTAGTGGGCTGCTTTTTTTGTGGTTGAGGAGTTCATGCTGGAGCGCTTGCCAGTGTTGATAAAACTGGCTGATGGGTTTCACTGGCACCGCAAACTCTTCACACCCCTCTATATTTTGGTTGGGGGTACTGCCAATGTCCACCGAACAGACGTCGTAGCCGATATCGGGTCGGCCGGTTAGGGTGATGGTTTGATTAGTGGCGTCGATGGCGCTGGCACTGGCCTGAATGAAACGCACTTTGGCCCAGGCACATACACGAACCAAATCTATATGGGTTTGCTCAAAACTGTAATGGCCTGCCACTAACCCGGGTAACATACCGGAATAAGGGGTGTGAACCTGGGGGGATATAAGGGTAAGGCGCAAACCTGGCACTGGGTTCATGGCCCACATGCGAATCACCAAAGCGTGGGCGTGGCCACCACCAATTAATACAATGTCTTTAACAATGGGGGGGTGCATTAACAGGTTTCTCCTAAGCCGTAGCTCAACCAAAAAACACTGTCAGTTGAAAATCCATTGTCTAAATCCCGAAGTGAATGCATGGGTGTTCTCTAAAGTGACTGTGGTTGGCTGGTTAGGTGCAGGCGTTGACGAAAATATACCGCTACATTATCCACCAAAATATTCAACAGTGCAGTGATTAAAATCAACAGTATGGCGCGATCGAAGCGAATCTCTTCGAAGGCCGAATCGATGAAGAAACCCAGGGTAGGGATGCCCAGCATACCCAATATGGCGGTCTCTCTTAAAATCACTTCCCAGCGATAAAATAGCAGGGCTAAAAAATTGCCATATAAACGGGGCAATACTTCATAAAAATACAGGTTAAGGCCACGACTCTTGTCTGCACGAAAATTAAGGGTGGCGGTTTGCAGGGCCAATAGGTGGGCAATTACCGCACTGTTGTGCAGAGTGAGTGCCAAAATGGCGGGCAACATGGAGGGGCCAAATACCAGCAGGGCCACAAATGCCAGTAGGTATTCCGGGCACGAACGCATGATGATTAAACCGCTTTGCCCCACCGCTCGCGGCACCTTGGAGAAAAATAGCTTGGATGCAAACGGGAACAGTAACAGGGTTAACACTGCGCTGCTCACTAACGCTATTTGGGTTAAAAGCAAAGAGTTTAAAATCCCTTCCTGAATCTGTGTATGCCACATGGACGTTAACCAATCCATGAAAGCGAGCAGGTCATTGTTTTGCAGTGAAATAGGAACAATGTCCTGGCCAAAAAAGGTGGCCACCAGAGACCAAGAAATCTCTGCCGCCGGCGGTAAATATATGAAGGCGGCCAGAGTATAAAAGGGTATTAGTAGGGGTTTTAGCAGGTATTTTAAACTGGCTATGATCATAAAAAATACATACAGCAGGGCAGCGGCCTGAGCATAATCCCCTTGTTTAAAAAAACTTTCCAATTCAAACCCCAGGGTAGGTAAACCTACAAAACCCAATACGGCACTGGAACGAATGCCGCATTCTAATCGATAGCTAATGTAGGCCATGAGTTGCGGCCAAGCCAAGATGAACTTGGTATACAACAATTTACTCAAATAGCTTGTATTGGAAGGCAGGCTCAACTCAGCTTTCTGATCGGTTTCTTGCAATATTTCGGCAAAGACCTTGGCAAAAATACCAGTGAAGGGAATCACTATGGCCAGAAAGCCGGTTAAAGAACTTAGGCCGGTTAATTGAATGAAAATTAACGCCCAAAACAATTCATGTATGGCACGTATGAAGGCGGCAAAGGTGCGTACCCAAAAATATTTAAAAACCAGCGCCAACAAAAAACCCAATATTGCCGCGACCATCACCCCTTGAAAGGCGAAGGCCAGGGTCTTGAGTAAGGCGTTTAGTAAGCTTGAACTGTCTAAAAATCTGGGATGTGCAAAGCCGTGCGATAACCTTTGTATTTCAAACCAAGGGTCCTTGGTGGTGATTTCCAGGTCGGCAAAAAAAAGCGCCAGTAAGGCAGCGAGTGCAAAATAAAAACTGGTTGTTCTTAACCCTTGCACTTAATTGTAAACCTGGTGGATGTCATCGCTGCTTACTTGCTGGCTGTTTTTATCAAACAGAATGGCGCCATTTTTTAAGGCAATGATGCGCTGACAATGGACCTTGGCCTGTTGCACATCGTGCAATGCAAGAATGAGCGTATTAAAATGCTCACACAGAATATTCAATACCTGTGGTGCGTGATATTCATCCAGGGCGCTCACCGGTTCATCCCCTAAAAAAATAGATTTTTGCGAATAAATGGCGCGGCCAATGGAGGTGCGTTGTTGTTGTCCGCCAGACATTTGCTGGCAAGGCTTAAACTGACAGTCGCTAAGACCCAAGCGTTGCGTGATGTTAGCAACTTCTTGTTTTACTTTTTTACCCGGATAAATGAGACGGCATAGGTTTATTAAAAAGGAATGTTGGTCCAGCTGCCCCATGTAAATATTATGATGGCAGCTAAGCATGGGCACTAGGCCCGGTTGCTGTGGGCACCAGGCTACTTGCTGAGCAAGTTGTTCCCGCAAGGCCAGTAGCAGGGTTGATTTACCCGCGCCACTTTTGCCAATGATGGCCACTTTTTCACCGGGTTTGATTTTAAAGTCCAGATTTTCAAGTACCTGGTGCTGCCCATAGCTAAGGCGCTGGTTGTTAAAATCAAACGCCATGTTAGTCCATCAAGCCAATGGCTTGGGCGGTTTTTTTAATGGGAGCGTAGTCGCTGTTTTGCGCGCTAATAAAACCCTGACGTGGGAAGCTCTTTAATAGTTCTGGATCAGACATGTTTAGTAAGGCGGCTGTGACCTTGGCCTTTAACCCTTTACCAAAGGCTTGTTCCACATCACCGCGAATACTCCATTGGTAATCAGGGAAGGCAGGTGTTTGCCAAATAATTTTTACAAGATTAGGGTCAATTTTTCCGGATTCGATCATTTTATGCCATACCTTAAAGTTTACAGCACCCACCTCATAGCTGCCCGCTTGTACTAGGGCGATGGTGCGGCTGTGATCGCCACTAAATCCCACTCGTTTAAAAGCCTGTTTAGGGGCTTGTAAATAGTGGCGAATATAATATTCCGGCATTAGGCGGCCCGATGTGGAACCTTTGGAGCCAAAGGTAAATGTTTTATCTTTTATAGATAAAGGAAATGTCTCACTGGGTGTTAAGCCGGCTTCATGGTGGGCGATGAAATAGGTAATAAACGATTGATCTTCAACCCCTTGAGCGATGGCTTCGCTGCCGGGCACCAAACTACGAGCTTTTACCCCGGATAAACCACCAAACCAGGCAAGCTGTACCTGATTATTGCGAAAGGCACTGACGGCGGCGGCATAACTTTTTACAGGTACATACTTCACGTCTATGGCCAGTTCTGTGCTTAGGTAGCGGGCCACCTTATCGAAGCGCTGCTGTAGCGCGCTGGCATCTTGATCCGGAATGGCGGTAAAGGTAAAAGTTTGTGCAAAGCTTACTGGGCTTAGCAGTAATAGGCTCACAATAGCTGAGCGTGTAAGGAGACGTGTGAAGTTCATGTTATTGACCTGTATCCGGATGATAATTTTCGGCCCACTCATGCAGCTCTTCTTTGGGGGCTTGCATCAGTATTCGACCTTGGCGTTTGCTTAACTGGTAGTCGTACATGGGGTCATAATACTTTTCTAACAAGGTGCCTATGGGTAATGCAAAGCCTTCTTCATCCCCGTGGGCCAACGCGCCCAGTGCCTCGGATAATTGACCATGCAGGGTTTTATGTAGCTCGCCCCCTAAGCGTTTTTTAATACGTGACAGATTGAATAATATTTTTTCGCTAAAAATTTCATGGGCCTGTTCACCATGGGTACTTTGGTAATGGGGGTACAAATCTGTAATGTAGTCTTGCACTGCAATGATCACGCGCTCCTCCATGGGCGTTTGCAATACCACCAGCGGATATTGCTCTCCCATGGCCTTGAGCATTTCATGGGGCAGGGCCAGCTGACCGATGAGACGCCCTTCATCTTCCATGAAGACCGCCCGTTTGTGAGCGTGGCGTTGCTTTAACAGATCAATGGAGACGCTGTTTTCAAAATCTATTTGGCTGGGTTGTGGTGTGACCATGGCACCAAAACTGGAACCCCTATGGTTAGCACGACCTTCCAAATCTATGTGATGGCTAAGCTTGTGTAAAAAATGGGTCTTGCCACTGGCGGTGCGGCCACTGATTAGAACCAACGGCATGGTATTGAGGCTCACCTGAAGCTGCTCTATCAAAAAGGTGCGCATGGCTTTGTAGCCCCCCTCGATAAAGGGGTAATTGATGCCGCTCTCTTTTAACCACTGCTGAGTGACCTTGGAGCGCAAACCACCACGAAAACAGTATAAAACCCCATCTGGATGGCTTTCGGTGAAGGACTTCCAAGCCGCCAGGCGTTGCTCACGGATGAGGGGCGTGGCCAGTTCGTTACCCAACTTAATGGCCTGGTCCTGACCTTGCTCTTTGTATTGGGTGCCTATCACTTGTCGTTGCTGGTCATCCAGCAAAGGAATATTTTGGCTATTAGGGAAGGCACCTTTAATGAATTCCACAGGGGCTCGCACGTCCATCATGGGAACGTCTTGTAAAAACAGCGGTAAAAAATCTTTTATATTGGCACGCACGTGTATGGCTACTCCTGTGAGGCGCGTGATTATGCCATAAGGGGCCTGTGAACGTGACTGTTTTTAAGGTGGTAATACAGGTGTTATTTGGACGAGAGAAGTGGGGGAGTGATAAGTCGTTCCCTTAATGGCGAGCAGCTGTTATTTTTTGTGAGCTTCAGTCTCCATTAAAAATGCCTACTAAAAATAACAACGTAAGGATTGATCATGACCATAGCTTATTGGTGTCTATTCGCCGCGATTTTAATGCCCGTAATATTTACAGGCATAGCCAAGTTTGCGGGTAAGGGCTACGAGCCCAAAGATAATCTGGCGCCTAGGGATTTTTTAGCCAGGCTGCAAGGGTTTCGTCAGCGAGCCAATTGGGTGCAAATGAACACCCACGAATCTATTCCTGGGTTTATGGCGGCGGTGATTATTGCACATCAGATGCAGGGTGAGCAAAATATGATCGACCTGTTGGCGGTGAGTTATATTGTGTTGCGTCTGATATATGGCGCCTTGTACATGGCCAATATCGGTATGCCAAGAACCATAGTGTGGTCCTTGGGCGTGGCCTGTATATTGGGTTTGTTTTTTACTTAAGGGCTTTTAAGGTTAACAGACAAGGCCCTAAAGCCCCCTAAATTCCAGTGAATTTAAGTCGAAGCCATCTTCCGATGGGCTGTGTTTAGGGGTTTTATCCACCACTTCCAGTTTCTTGAGGCGACAGCCTTGGTAACTCACACCGTCTTCATTGGCGGTGAAGTCGTAGCTGAAGCTTTCCCCTGTGCTCACTAAGCCCAAGTGATTTTTACCGTTCACTTTATCGTCTTGGCAGTGACTCAGGTGTACCGAAATTTGTGCTTGTTCTGGGTAATTTTCCAAGTCTTCATTGCTCCAAGCAACTTCTCTTAAGAACAGCTGTTGGTTGTAAACCGGGAAGGCCGCTAAAAACTCATCGATATAACAGCTGGCGGTGAGCTTGCCTTTTTTACCCAGAGATAAGAAGTTCACGGTACTGTCCAGCGCCTCTTCTTGTATCAGTGCATTTCCCACCACTTGGCGAGCATCCTCTATGTTGCCCTTAGGGTCATAGTTGAAGATAAAGTTATTCATAGTGCATGTTTGCTCACTGTCGATTTCGCCTAGCAGGCACTGGCGGAAGCCCTTGGAGTTTTGAGCAAACAGGTTTATACAGCTGTCATAAAGTTCACTTTGCTCCAGTTCAGTAACAGTGATGTCATCGATGATGATGCCGTAGCTGTCAGGCAGGCCGTTGTCTTTTAGGATTAGCTTGCTATACGGGCGGCTGGCCAGAATCTCTATGGTGGCGCTATGGAATGCATCAAATACAGGTTCAAAATGGGCTTTAGTTTTGCCAAAGCGCATCACCAAATGGCGATAAGCATTGTGAGGCATATTGTTGTAGGTGCGCATGCGATATTTAACGGTGGCGCGATAGTGATAGCCCACTTTGGTGGGAATGAAGGAGCGAATTCGCAAGGTGGCGGCGTTATCGCCATCCACTATGCAGTAAGACAGGTCGCTGTCCAGTTCGGCCACCATGTTGCTGGCATCGCCTACTCCATACACACTGGCTTTGCCCACTTCAATTTGTGGTGGGCAATAAGCATTGGCAAGATCGCGGGTCATTTCGTCACGATCAATGCCAATTTGGTCGGCCATGCGGTTACGGGTGCGCTTGGTCCAGCTAATGTCGAATCGAATTTCTTCGCCTGCCACGTAGTCTTCACGCTGGCTGTCCAGCAACAAACCAAAGTCGGTGAGGTACCAGTTTTCGCCGGTATAAAATCCCTGCCAATCCTGACTGGCGATCTCGTCTCCTGGTAATGGGTCTGGATCCAGTGGATTTTCGTCGTCTACATCTGGAATGCCATCGTTGTCATCGTCGGCGTCTGCGTTGTTGCCTATGCCGTCGCCGTCAGTGTCGAGCCATTCGCTGTCATCCAGTGGGAAGGCATCGTTTATGTCCAGTACTCCGTCGTTGTCGTCATCGGTATCCAGGTTGTTGCCTAGGCCGTCACCGTCGGTGTCGAGCCATTCAGTGGGATCCAGTGGGAAGGCGTCGTAGATATCTTCAACCAAGTCGCCATCATCATCGGCATCCATATTATTACCAACGCCATCACCATCGGTGTCGAGCCATTCGGCAGGATCCAGTGGGAAGGCATCTAGGTTATCGCTGATGCCATCGCCATCGTCATCGTTGTCGGTATTGTTACCAATGCCGTCGGCATCGGTATCCAAGCTTTCATTAGGATCCAATGGGAAGGCATCGTTATCGTCGAGCACGCCGTCGCCATCGTCATCGTTGTCGGTATTGTCGCCCACGCCGTCTTGGTCTGTGTCTACGGTTTCACTGCCATTAAGAGGGAAGGCATCGTCCACATCCAGCACACCGTCGCCATCATCATCGGTGTCTGCGTTGTTGCCCACGCCGTCGCCATCAGTATCCAAAGATTCGCTGGCATCCAATGGGAACATGTCGAGCACATCGCTGATGCCGTCGCCGTCATCATCGTTATCACTGTTATTACCAATGCCGTCGCCGTCTGTGTCGATGGATTCATTTGCGTCCAGTGGGAAGGCATCTTCTTCATCGGGCACGCCGTCATTATCGTCATCACTGTCGGCATTATTGCCAATGCCATCGCCGTCCGTGTCTAGGGATTCAGTGGCATCCAGTGGGAAAGCGTCGTCGCTGTCCAAGACACCATCGTTGTCGTCGTCGGTATCGGCATTATTGCCAATGTCGTCGCCATCTGTGTCGAGCCACTCGGCAGCATCCAGTGGGAAGGCATCCAGCACATCGCTGATGCCATCGGCATCGTCATCTATGTCGGTATTGTCACCCACACCGTCGCCGTCAAAGTCATAGGCTTCACTGGCATCCAATGGGAAGGCATCGTCCACATCCAAGACGCCATCGCCATCGTCATCGGTATCGCGATTGTTGCCAATGCCGTCGCCATCTGTGTCTGCCCATTCACTGGCGTCCAATGGGAAGGCATCGTCCAGGTCGGAAACAAGGTCGTTATCATCATCCAAATCCTGATTGTTACCGGTACCATCTCCATCCGTATCTAGCCATTCATTAGCATCCAGTGGGAACATATCTAGGGCATCGCTTACACCGTCACCGTCATCATCGCTATCCGCGTTGTTGCCTGTGCCGTCGCCATCGGTATCCAGCCATTCACCGGCATTCAGTGGGAAGGCATCGCTTATATCCAGCACGCCATCGGCGTCGTCATCTATGTCTGCGTTGTTGCCCACACCGTCGCCGTCGGTATCTAAAGATTCGCTGCTATCCAGTGGGAAGGCATCGTTAATGTCCAATACCCCATCGTTGTCATCGTCTGTGTCGCTGGCATCGCCCACACCATCGCCGTCACTGTCGATGGATTCATTGGCGTCAAATGGGAAGGCGTCTGCGTTGTCGCCCACGCCATCGCCGTCACTGTCGGCAGATTCGCTAGCATCATTTGGGAAGGCATCCGCATTGTCGCCCACACCATCGCCGTCACTGTCTACAGATTCGCTGGCATCAAACGGGAATGCATCCGCATTGTCGCCCACGCCATCACCATCACTATCGGCAGATTCGCTGGCATCAAACGGGAAGGCGTCGCCGTTGTCGCCCACACCGTCACCATCACTGTCGATGGATTCGTTTGCATCAAACGGGAAGGCATCAGAATTATCGCCTACACCATCACCGTCGCTGTCGACGGATTCACTGGCATCGTTAGGGAAGGCATCGCTATTGTCGCCCACGCCGTCGCCGTCACTATCTACGGATTCGTTAGCATCGTTAGGGAAGGCATCGCTATTGTCGCCCACGCCATCTCCGTCACTGTCTACGGTTTCACTGGCATCATTAGGGAAGGCGTCGCCGTTGTCGCCCACACCGTCGCCGTCACTGTCGATGGATTCGTTTGCATCAAATGGGAAGGCATCCGAATTATCGCCTACACCATCACCGTCGCTGTCTACAGATTCACTGGCATCATTGGGGAAGGCATCCGCATTGTTGCCCACACCGTCGCCATCACTGTCGGCGGATTCATTGGCATCGTTAGGGAAAGCATCTGAATTGTCGCCCACGCCGTCGCCATCTGTGTCGACCGATTCGTTGACGTTAAATGGGAAAGCGTCCGCATTGTCGCCCACGCCGTCGCCGTCTGAATCTTTGGATTCAAGCGCGTTAAACGGGAAGGCATCGTTTACATCTAATACGCCGTCGTTGTCGTCATCCGGATCGGAATTGTCGCCAATGCCATCGCCATCAAAATCCACCGATTCGTTAGGATTTAATGGGAACAGATCCACCCCATCTAATACCCCATCGTTGTCATCATCGGTGTCGGCATTGTCGCCGATATTGTCGCTATCAAAATCCTGGCTCTCGGTACTGTCAAATGGGAAGGCGTCGTTTACATCCAGAACCCCGTCGTTATCATCATCGGTGTCGGCGTTATTGCCATGGCCGTCGTGGTCAAAGTCCTGGGATTCACTGCCATCAAATGGAAAGGCATCGTTTTCATCTGCCACGCCATCGTTGTCGTCATCGTTATCTAGCAGGTCACATATGTGGTCGCCGTCGGCATCACTGGGCACAGAGTTACTGTCTAAACTATTGGTGCCACAGGCCAGTTCATCTGCGTCACTCCAGGTATCGTTGTCGTCATCGCTGTCGCTATTATTGCCAGTGCCATCTTGGTCGGTATCGATGGATTCGCTGGCATCAAATGGGAAAGCATCATTGGCGTCCAGCACGCCGTCATTGTCGTCATCGTTATCTAATAGGTCACATATATGATCATTGTCGAAGTCGCTGGGAATGGAATTGCTGTCCAATGAATCAGTGCCACAGGCAGCTTCATCCGTGTCAGACCAAGTATCGTTGTCGTCATCACTGTCGCTGCTATCGCCGATGCCGTCGTTATCCGTATCTACCGATTCATCTGGGTCCTGTGGGAACGGGTCTGAGTTGTCGCCCACGCCGTCGCCGTCACTATCAACGGATTCATTTGGGTTGTTGGGGAAGGCATCTGAATTGTCGCCCACGCCATCACCGTCGCTGTCCACGGATTCGTTGGGGTCATTAGGAAAGGCATCGCTATTGTCGCCGACACCGTCGCCGTCACTATCTACGGATTCGTTGGGGTCATTAGGGAAGGCATCGCTATTGTCGCCCACGCCGTCACCGTCGCTATCTACGGATTCATTAGGATCGTTAGGGAAGGCATCACCGTTATCGCCCACGCCGTCGCCGTCACTGTCAGCTGATTCGTTAGGATCGTTAGGGAAGGCATCGCCGTTGTCGCCCACGCCATCACCATCTGAATCTACTGATTCATTGGCATCAAATGGGAAGGCATCACCATTGTCGCCCACGCCATCCCCATCGCTGTCGGCCGACTCTTCACTATTAAAGGGGAAGGCATCATTAACATCTAGCACCGAGTCGTTATCATCGTCGGGGTCGCCATTGTCCCCTAGGCCATCCACATCAAAGTCTGAGGACTCACTGAAATCAAGCGGAAAAACATCGTTTACGTCTAAAACCGTATCGTTGTCATCATCGTTGTCGGCGTTGTTGCCGGTACCGTCTCCGTCTGTGTCTAAGGATTCGCTGGCGTCAAATGGGAAGGCATCGTTGATATCCAGTACGGTGTCATTGTCGTCGTCAGGGTCGCCATTATCTCCCTGGCCATCCAGGTCGGCATCAAAGGCTTCGGTGAAATCAAGCGGAAATACATCGTGAATATCCAGTACGCCGTCGCCATCATCGTCGGTGTCGCTGTTGTTACCTGTGCCGTCGTGATCAGTATCACGCCACTCGGCGTCATCTAATGGGAAGTCATCTTCTTCATCCACCACCAAATCACCATCGTCATCGCCGTCCAGGTTGTTGCCCAGGCCATCGTCGTCGGTGTCGATCCATTCTGTTTCATCTTGGGGGAATACATCCAGCACATCACTAACACCATCGTTGTCGTCGTCGGCATCGGCGTTATCGCCTACCTCATCCCCGTCGTTATCTTCACTTTCCAGAGGGTCCAAGGGGAAAGCATCTTGCTCATCCAGTACCTCATCGTTGTCATCATCCGGGTCGGCGTTGTTGCCTATGGTGTCTTCATCGGTGTCGACCCATTCTTCAGGGTCTTCGGGAAAGGCGTCCAGGGTGTCGGCGTAACCGTCGTCGTCGCTGTCTTCTTGTCTGGGGTCTGGATCAGGCTCGGAGATAACGGGCGGTGCATCTTCTGCATCTGGAGATAATGGGTTGTCGTCCATTTCTTCGAGGATTTCTGTAATCTCCTCAAGGGCATCAGCCAAGGCTTCTTCAACGTTCTCGGGAGGGTCTTCGGCCAGAGCCTCTTCAATTATTTCCTGAATGTCTTCCGGTTCATACAATTCCACCGGTTCAGGAGGCTCAAGCTCAGGGGTTAAAGGAACAGGGGCATCATCGTTAAAATTGAGTATTAGCGTATTGTCGGTGACTCTTTGGTAATTAATGGAGGTCTTGGCGTTCTCCATGATGAGGTGATCTACTTCTGCGCTGCAATTCAGGGTGATGTGGGTATTGCGATTAAAGAGGTTGTCTTGCTCACATTGTGGCAGGCGGTCTTGTTGAATATTGCCGTCGTAGCGATTTCGGCAAGCCTTCATAACGGAGAAATTGCCCGCACTGGAGCTGCTGGTAAAGGTGAATAAGGTGTTCCAATCGCTGGAGTAGATGTCTTCGGTTTTATTATCGTAGGAGTGCCAGGTTCTGACTTCCTGCCCCTGGTAAAGCACTTGGCCATTATCGGCATTTTCTTGAGTGGTTACGTTTTCTTGCCCTGTGATCACCATGAATATCTTGGAGGTGGCCACCGGGTAAACATTGCCATTAATTTTAAGGTTGCGTGATACCGCCATCCAGCTGCCTTCTAGGCAAGCGTGTTCGTCTAGGACTTTGGTGGAAGGTGCTTCAGCAGGCGTCTCAGTGGGCGTCGAGGCATCACCGCCTCCGCCACCACAAGCAGCTAAAAACAGCACTAGAATAACCAGGCCAAGAAACTTCATTTATTTAAACCATAGAGATAGTTCAATTAGTGTAATTTCTAATTTGAGTTACATAAAATAATGAAAAGTACTTAGACCATTACTTTTTGCTACATTTGTGATTTTAAAAAAATAATGGAATATTAGCGGCGGTGTTAATAGAGGGGGGTTATGAAAAAAGAAGATGAAATAAAATGGACTGTTAAGTTTAGTATAGAATTGTAGTACTTCAAGTTTCTGCCTAGGTTCCTAGTGTGAAGTGTGCATGCGTTCCAAATATTGAATACCCCATCACAAAAAACCTTCTGTAATTACCTTTGTTGAGTTTTAAGACTGATTAGCAGTGAATGAATTATTTTTATGTTTTTTTGAACTAAGCAGCGCCAGCTACCTGTTTAAGGCCATTTTGGCCGTTACACATCAGGGCAAATAAATAGTAAATATGCCGCCCCCCAAGTCACCTCCATTTTGTAAGGTGATGTGCCCGGTTCGCTCCGCTTTGGTATGCAAACAAGCCACCTTGGCGGCAAAGTAAAGCCCTAAACTGGTGCTGCCGGTACGATAGCTAATGGACTTTTGTGGTTTGTCCGGAGTGTGCAGCATGGAATCTGGGTAACCGCAGCCATCGTCTGATATTTCGATGGCCAATTGCTCGTCATTTACCCAAGCTTTAAGGCGAATGCGTTTTTTACTGTAGCGAACCGCATTGACTAATATATTGTTAATAACGCCGCCAATGAGTTCGTTGTCAAAATACCATATCTCGTCTTCGTCACAATCCAGTTCAAATTCCATGTTGGATTTGTTAAGTAAAATTTCATTTCTTAAAAACTGTTCCCGTAACACCTCGTGAACTTCGTGTTCATCTATGATGATGGGAAGTTCCCGTTCTTTAATGCGATAGACCCCCAATAAGTGCATTAAATCGTTATTTAAGCGGCTGGCCTCATACCTTAAATTGGCTAGCTGTTCATTGGTTTGTTCGGCGGATTTATCCGGTTCATTTAATTGGTCAGCTGAATTCAAAATCATGCTGATTGAATTTTTCATGTCGTGTATACATGAGGCCAATAACATTTCAAGGTCTCTTGAGTCCATATCTATTGCTGCCCTTTTAAGTGTTTGCTAAGGGTGTCTAACGCGGTTTTAAAGGATAAATAGCGTTTGTATTGCTTGTTTTTTTCACTCATATTTTTGATGGCATTCATGTGTTGTTCACATAACTTTATTTTTTCGCCATTGGGGCCATTTTTTTTCATGTCGTATAAAAATGATTGTACGATATTAAGGCGAATGCCCAGGTGCTTGGGAAATTTTTGAATGGCCTGCATGAAATTTTTAACCGCCATTTGAAATTCACCTTTTTCAAACATGGCAATGCCGTCCTTGTTTATTTTTACTACCGCTTGTTTGCCTGCCTCGGTAACGGGCTCGTCCACCAATTTATCCAGGCGTGCAGAAATTTCTGGGTTGTCTTGGTGCTCTATGGCCATTTCTTTTAGCAGGTCATTGGCTTTGTCCTTGTGGCCGGTTTGAAAGTAGCTTTTGGCAAGCTCCAACTGAGTACGCAAATCGGGCTTCAGTCCGGCATCGGCCATTTGTTGCTCTGCATCTTGCAATGCTTCTTGTGCCAACTTGTCGTGGTCTAGACTGGCATGGGCACGTGATTCCACGAGCTTGCTTTGAATCTTTACCTCTTCTCCATCGTATTTTTTTTCAGTTTTTTGCAAGGTGTCTAGGGCTTCCTTGGCCAATTCCTTGGCTTTTTCTTCATTGCTGGTATTTAGGGCCGCCTCGGTGAGGTTGTCGGCTAAATCCAGGTCGTTATCAGCGCTTTTGTGTTGTCCATACTCAGCCAGTTTCACCACCCTACGGCCGGCCTTGGCGGCCCCTTCGAAGTCACCGTTTATTTTGCAAATATCCACCAGTAATTTTTGCCGGGTTACCGAGCGTGATGAAACCTTACTGCTTTGTTCTAGTAGCTTTTGCGCAGCGATAGGGTCCCCCAGTTTCACCAGCATATTGGCAGCCCCTTCAAAGGCTTCCAGGCTGGAAGGGTTTTCTGTGTAAGCTTGTTTATAGGCTTGCAGGGCAGGTTCATCCAGCTTAAGGCCAGCCAATGCATGGGCCAACCCTAACCTCGCCCAGAATATGGGGCGATCGGCCAATACTTTTTCATAGAGGACTTTTGCTGGCTGAAGGCGCGCGAGTTTAATAAGGATTTCGCCTTTAGTTTTGAGGCACCAGTTTTTATGACGGCTTTTTTCAGCGTCGATGTGCTCGTCGCATTTAGCGATGGCTTTTTGGTAATCTCCGTCATCTAGGGCGCGGTGAATGGGGGAGAGTGCTTGCTTTTGCCGGAGGCATTTCACCAAGCGTGATGACAGTTCACCGGCGGACACGGGTTTGTTCATGTAGGCGTCGGGTTTATATTCCATGGCCCCCACCACCGCATCACGGCCCGACTCGGCGGTGACCATAATGAAGATCGTGCTGCTTTTTAACAGGTTGTGGTACCTAAGCTCTTCCAATATCTGTAAGCCATTGAGGCCCTTACCCAAATCAAAGTCACAGAAAATCACATCAAACTTGGCATTTTGGCAGCATTTAACCGCCTGCGAGCCGTTGTTCGCAGTGGTGATATCTTGGGCATTTAAGCCCTGCAGCAGGCGTTTGAGAATTTTTTGAAAGCTCTCAAAGTCATCGATAATTAAAAACTTCTTATCGCTGTAGTTAGTCTCGGCCACGTGGTAAATGCCATTTACAAGACAGGATTAGCTTCAGTTTAGGACAGGTAATGAGGATGGCCAGTTTTGGCCAGCGGGTGAGGTCAGGTATTTGGGGGCAGCCCATACATGAACTACCCTGTAACTAGGTGGCATTTACTTTTATTTTGTCCAAATTAACCAGGAGTGGTCATAGTGAGGATATTGCTGTTGATGCTGTGCCTTGGTAGTGGCCTAGTGACAGCCGAGCAACAACAGGTGCACCTTAAGTTTGTCTCGTCTCACTTTGCGGGTATTAGCGAGCTGAAAGAGCAAGATGGGAAAACGGTTGCGCAGGGTTTGGGGGTGGATATTGTCAATAAAATAGCCCAAATGCTGGCCATTAAAATTGATATTGAGATATTGCCCTTTAAGCGCGCCCTAATTTCGATGGAAAATAAAAAATATGACGCTATTTTCGGCGTGTATAAAAAGGCCGATAGAGAGCAGTATTTAGACTTTATCGAAGTGGTCTTTTTTGTCGATAGCTATCTCTTTTATGGCAATGCGGCCAGCGAGCTTCATTGGGATGGAAAAATGTCCCATTTTCCGCAAAACGCAAAGTTGGGTTGGATCACCGGCTGGTCCTATTTTGATGAGCTGTACGCCATGAAAGACCAGCTTAATACTATTCAGGTGAACAGTCTGGCATCAACCCTGAAGATGTTGCACAAAGGGCGCTTGGATTTGGCCGTGGGGCCTATTAGGGATATCAACCCTTTAATCAGTAAGTTAGGTCTAGGGAGTGGCCTTAAATTGTTATCTGCAGGCCATGGGGAAACCGGTAATTACATTGCCTTTTCCAAGGGAAATAAAAAGGCATTGCAGCTGAAAGTGCGTGAGGCTCTTATTAAAATTTTGAAAATGCCCTGGTACCAACAAAGGTTAAAACACTATCAGCTGCAGAGCATTTATTAATAGTGGCGTGAGTGTCTAAATTTATGGGGGCGTAGTTTTGTCTCTGGAACCTATGTGGTAACAAGTAACGGTGAAATCAGTGATTTTGGCTATGGCAAACGGGTATAAGCTTGATCCCGCAAGTGAGCTTTTCACGATGGATAGTGCTCATAAACCTTCTGCCTCCTAAATGTGCAAGAAATAAGGAAGTTGTTTTTTAGTACGGCTTTTCAAATGAATAGGCGCTATGCTGCCTTTGCCCTTTTTGTTGTCAGAAGAAATACCCCATATTTGTATGTTTAAATTATCCAATCTCAACTTGAGTATCCGTTTCAAGTTGTTTTCAACCTTATTGCTGGCCACCGGCAGTGTGGTTTTGAGCATGTATTTGGTCATGTCCTGGAGCTTTGATCGTGGCTTTTTAGACTATGTGAACCAGCAGGATCAACAAAAATATCAGGCCCTGAGCCAGGCCGTGGTTAGGCACCATGAATTCAATAACGGCTGGCAAAAACTAAGCCGAGATCGCTCCGTGTGGGATGCCTTGTTAAGGCGACACTTGGGATTTACGGGGCCGGATACACACCCAAAGGGAGTTATGAAAGGTCGCCAGCTTTCTGATGAGTTTGCTAACCGGGGCAGAGAGCGCCCCTCAGGCCTTTCTCCTCAGGGTGGTTTCAAACATCCATTTGGACGGCCACCGCCGCCTAAATCGGGCCTTAAGAGTCCTTTGTTGTTAGACGTAAATAAAAAAGTGTTGATTGGCCGTGTGAAAAAAATTAGTGATCTTACCCTGTACCCGATTGTTTTAAAGGGCAAAACAATCGGGTATGTGGGGCAGTTGCCCCGTGATGAATTATCGGGCGAACTGGATTTGTTATTTGTACAGCAACAATCCAGAGCCTTTATGTGGGTGGCACTGGTGATGGTGATCGTTTGTGTTTTAGCAGCTTTGCCCATTGCCGCCCATTTGGTGAAACCCGTCCGAAATTTAAGTATGGGAACCCAACGTCTCATTGCGGGCCAATATAAAACGGTTATTCCAGTAACCAGTAACGATGAACTGGGTCAGTTATCTAAAAACTTCAATTCCTTGGCTAACACCTTAAAAGAAAATGAAAAGGCCCGTAAGCGCTGGATTGCCGATATCTCTCACGAATTACGCACCCCGCTGGCCATTCTTAAGGCAGAAATAGAAGCGCTATTGGATGGGGTGCGCCCATCTACACCCGAGGCCCTGGCTTCCCTTCATGACGAAGTGGAACAACTTAATCTTTTGGTGAGTGACCTGTACGAGCTGTCCATGTCGGACATAGGGGCTTTAAATTATCAAAAGAGCCAGGTTGATGTGTGGGATATTTTGCAAGCCACCCAGGCTGCTTTTCAAATTGAATTTGATCGTGCCGGATTAGAATTGAATTTTCACTGTGCGCTTAATAGCCGGCCTAAAGTATTGGCCGATGCTGTCAGGCTAAGGCAGCTGTTTGGTAATTTATGCAATAATTCTTTGCGTTATACCGACCGCCCTGGCAGGTTGGAGGTCACACTGAAAGAGCAGTCAGGGAGCTTGCACATTCAATTTAAAGACTCGGCTCCGGGAGTGAATGAACAGGATATTACCCGTTTATTTGAGCGCTTGTATCGAGTTGAAGCATCTCGTAACCGGGCCAGCGGCGGGGCGGGTTTGGGGTTGTCCATTTGTCATAATATTGTGGCTGCCCACGATGGCGCGATCACAGCCAATGCTTCGCCCTTGGGTGGGGTATTGATTGAAATTTTATTACCCCTTTCCAATGCTAAAAGTGTGCAAGGTGAATTGATATGACGCAGCAAGTGCTCATTGTAGAAGACGAAATTAAACTTGCGAAAATAATATCTGAATACCTTAATCAATCCGGTTTTACTAGCCACACAATAACCAATGGCTTGGATGTGGTGGCTTGGGTGAAACAACACCAGCCGGATTTAATTTTGCTGGATATTATGTTGCCGGGTGTGGATGGCATGGAAATTTGCAAGCAATTGCGGGCGTTTTCCAACGTGCCTATTATCATGGTGACGGCACGGGTGGAGGAGGTGGACCGATTATTAGGGTTGGAATTGGGCTGTGACGATTACATCTGCAAACCCTTTAGCCCCCGTGAAGTGGTGGCCAGGGTAAAAGCCGTGTTGCGACGCTTTGATCCTAGTGAGCCAGACGCAAAGCAATTTGGCTTAGTGCTGGATGAAGAACGATTTAAGGCCTCCATTAACGGCCATGAGCTGGTACTAACCGCGGTGGAATTTCAGTTATTAACAATTTTATATCAGGGACAGGGCCGCATCTATTCTCGGGATCAGCTCATGGATCATATTTATCGGGACCACCGAGTGGTGAGTGATCGCACCATAGATAGCCACATTAAAAAGCTGCGTAAAAGAATTGCTCAAGTATTGCCAAATGAAGAAATTATTCATTCGGTTTATGGGGTGGGTTATAAACTGGAGGCCCCTTAATTTCTATTTAATCATTGCAATGATTTTTAAGTGGTTGTGCCTGTTCCTATTTCTTGCGCTTCTTCCCAATACAGTGTGAGTCACAACCACACCTCATCAGAGAATGATCATATGAAATCGTTGTCTGTGTTAATGCCAAATTAATTCCCATGGTTCTGACATTTGTATGTTGATTTTTCTCCATTTTGGCCAATCTTCAAGCCCTGAAAGGGAAGGGCATAAATGTGGTCCTCAGCACCTCATTGAAATGTTAAGCATCAGAAACAGAATTTTTAGACATCACAAACGGTCACATGAAAAGAGTATGGATATTCATTGCCAGTACCGAGGGAGTCATACCTAGGAACAGGCTTCCAAAGTCTTGTTGCATGAAGAGATGCAGGCTGGGTTTGAACCTGACGCCTTTAAATTACCTTAGATCTTGCCTTTTACCCGAACTCTTGAGTATTATGGAATGATCGTTCCATAAGGTGATTAAAGTAACCCCCATGGCAAGACCTCAAAAGTTTAACGAGCAGCAAGTGATAGCCAAAGCCATGATGGTTTTCTGGGAGCATGGTTATAGCGGTGCCTCTATTGGACAGTTATTGGATGAAATGGCCATCAGTCGCGGTACGCTCTACAACTCAGTGGGGGATAAAGACGCCCTATTTAAGCGCTGTCTTGAAACCTATGCAGATCTAGTTGATCAGCTATTTTCTGGGACCTTGTTAAATGACGCAAAACCCGCCCAGCAACGCATGGACAGCTTCGTGCAACTTTCTTTCGCAGATTCAGATATGTCAAAACTGGGTTGCCTAATGGTTAATACGCTATGTGAAGACGATCGCGCAGTGCGTGATGTAAAACACTTATCGAAATCGGTATTAACCAAGATGGAGGCGGGTTTTGAAAGCTGTTTTTTGGATATTCATGAAACACATGCAATGACGTTGTCACCGCAAATAGCGGCCAGCATCATGGCCACTCAAATCAAAGGCGCGCGAGTTCGCCAAAGAGAAGGGGTTGCCAGACAAGTCATTGTTAAGGGCTTACAAGACCTTTTGCAACAATTAATGGCCTAATTTAAAGACCCCAAAACCGATCATAAAAAGGATGCATCAATGAAAAAACTAAAATCGATTTTTATATCCATTTATTGCAGTTACTTACCCGTGGTGATGGTGTGGGCCATGATGGACTACCTGCAAACAGGGTCGAAAGCCATGGCGCTAGTGGCTGTGTTACATGGAGTGGGCGCTGGATTTTTTAGCTTTTTGTTTCTTCGTCCGCAGGCACGCACCACGGCCTTATTGCCCAAGTGGACCATAAGCACCATTATTATGGCATTGGCCGCCAGTTACCTGGCCTTCACAGAAGCCAATTTTGTGGCAGGTCTTTTAGTGGCGATGGCTTGGTTGGGGTGGAGCTTGTATCTTTTTTGGTATTCCAGTTTTGGTGGCCAAAAAAATACAGATTTGGTACTGGGTGAGTCTTTGCCTGACTTTACCTTGTATACGCCAGCCGGTGAATTGGTGAGCCGCAAAGATCTATCCACTAAGCCCACTCTGATGATTTTTTATCGTGGTAACTGGTGCCCCTTGTGTGTGGCACAGGTGAAAGAAATTTCTGGCATGTACCAAACCCTGGCCGACATGGGAGTGGAGGTTTGTCTGGTGAGTCCGCAACCCGAACAAAACACTCAACAATTGGCAGCCCGTTTTAACGTTCCCTTTAAATTTTTGGTGGATAGAGATTTAAAGACCGCTCAAGCCTTTGGTATTAAGGTTGAAGGGGGAACCCCCACTGGGCTGGAGGCCTTGGGGTATGATTCAGATACCGTTCGCCCGACTATTTTAATTACCAATGGCCAGGGGCAATTAATTTACAGCGACATGACCGATAACTATCGAGTGCGCCCTGAGCCAGAAGCATTTATAAGGATATTTCAGGCTGATGCCCTGGCCTAAATGACCAACAGGGTCATGGGTTTTTGCCTTTGACCAATAGTTTTAAACCCTAGCGGGCAGTATTTAATGGGGAAAATGTGCATGCCAATGACCATCATCAGTAACAGTCCAGTGAGGCAGGTGCCAGAAAACTACATGCCCAAAGATGCCGGAGCCTGGTTTGAGTTAAAACAGGGGCCAGACTCGGGCAAAAAAATGTTCTACTACGATTTTCAAGTGGGGCAGGGCACACCTCAGCGCACCATAGTGTTGGTGCATGGTAATCCAGAGTCTTCTTATACCTTTGCCAAAACCCGTAGCTGTGTTGAGCAAATTCTCAAACAATATGCCAAGCAAACGGTGCGCATTGTGGCCATGGATCATATTGGCTTTGGTTTATCCGACCAAGCCAGTTTTGAGATGGTTGACATGCACCATGCGGCCAATCTGCAACAATTAATTCAACACCTGGATTTACAACAGGTCACGCTAGTGATTCATGATTGGGGTGGCGCCATCGGCATTGGAGCGTTCATGTTTGACCCCCAGCGGGTGCGCGCCATGGTTTTGATGAATACCACTGTATTTCCCGTTCCATTAACCGGAATGACCTACAAAAACTTTCCATTCTCTTGGTTGGCCTGGAATCATTTGGGGTTTTATGTGCCTGGGTTTTTATGGCGCTATGTTTCCCCCATGGTAATGTTTAGCCCCGCAGGTAAGTGGGCAGCCTTAAAGCACTTCGCTCATTTTGTTGCTCGTGCCTTTTTGGGGCGCTTAACATCGGATGAAACATTTTACTTGGAGGCATTTTCTCCCAAGATGAATGCCTTAAGTTCGAAACGTAACGTCAAGCAAACTCGAGTGTGGGGTCATGGTTATGAATACAAAGATGCCCAGCTTGGCCCGCAAAGTAATGTGGCATTTTTCGAGAAAATACAACGGATGATACCCAGAGAGTGGGCCGAACAAAAAAACTCAAAACAAACCGGTATTAAAGTGCGCGCTTTTTTTGGGGAGTTTGATCCTTTGGCCCGTGATGAAATTCGCCAGCAATGGCTTGCAAATTTGCCGCAATTAGCCGGCCATATGACGTATTACAGTGACGCTGGGCATTTTGTTGAAGAAACCAAGTACGCGGATATTGCTCAGGGTATTTGCAGTATCACCTTGGATTAACGGCCCTTTATGAGTGAAGAAAATGTCAATAGGCCTGCAGGCATATTGTTAATATAATGTGGGGCGGCGTATATTCATCGCTAAAATAATATTAGGGACAATCCTATGAGTACCTCTGTTTCCCCGTTAAAAATAACCGACAAACCCCAGTGGCAAGATTTGTTTCTTGCCTATGGTGAGTTTTATGGCATGCCCATGGATCAAACCATTTTGGATAATGTGTGGGGTTGGATTTTTGACGAGGGTAAACCGTTTTACGCTTTTTTGGCAAAGGACGAAATGGGCCAGGCGGTGGGTTTTATGCATTATCGAGCCATGCCATCGCCGTTGCGAGGTAAAGAAGTGGGTTTTTTGGATGATTTATTTGTAAACCCCAATTGTCGAGGTGGCGGAGTTGTTGAGGCATTGTTTGCAGCCCTTAAGGGTGCGGCCACAGATCATGGTTGGCCATTTGTACGCTGGATGACGGCCGACAATAATTATCGAGGGCGTAATGTCTATGACAAGATTGCACAAAAGACCCCGTGGTTAACCTATCAGATGGCGGAGGGTTAGAGACAGGAAAAAGTACTGGTGTCACATGTTTGTTCCTAATTATAAAGTTTGATGTACTGCTAATTTTTTACAAAAGGTGAAAATGAGTCAGCCCGTTTTATGCGAGCGGTCACAAAATGGGTGTGGATTGTGTGCCAGAATCTGCGCTCAATTGGAATCTGATGTTCCAGTACTTTAATCCTAACTCGCAGAGCACGGTCATGATCACATTTGCAGGAAGCAACAATTTGGATTTGGTGTGGGCTCTGGACCACATCACCGACAAGGCCCGTGCCAAGCAATTTTTGAAAAATTTTGAAAGCCGTTTGTGTGTGTATTCCCCCAGTGTTAGTCAGCTTTATACTCGTTATGAAATAAACTTACCCATTAGGGTAGAGGATAGCCTAGTTGTATTTCCTGATTACCAGGACATTACCGCCACCTACAGCCATATTAGTTCCCAAGCCATTGTTCCCACTAATATATTTATAGTGCCTGGGGAGGCCATGAAAAAAGAGGGCTTGTTTATTGTAATAAAACCCAAGGGCGCATCTAAGCCACTTAAAGCCATTCCATTAATGCAGGGACTAAAAAAAATACAGAAAGTGTTTGGTAATCAGGATCCCTTTCTTCCCATATTAATGAAGGGTGGGCTGAGAGAGATTGGCAATAAAATACCTTGTTTAAATTTGAGTCGAATTAAATTAAGCGCTCTGGATAAGTGTTCCAAACTGGAATGTACCTCTATCCGTGGCAACATCATTGAAAAATTGGGTTTGCTGGAACCTAGCTTTTCTGAAGAGAGTGCCATAGCGGCATTTTAGAGGGGCATAGCATAGAGGAGGATTTATGTGGCTTTACGCAGCGTCAGGTTATACCTGTGTGCTAGCGTGGGCTGTAAAGGGTCGACTTTTAAGGCCCTAATACCGTGATAAAAACGCCGAGCCTGGCCGTGAATCACCAGTACATCGCCGTCTTCCAATAAAATATTGATGTTGTTGCCGGTACGCTTGGCACCGGACACCTGAAAAATGGCAGACAAACCCAGCGACACAGACACGATGGGCCAGCGAAAATCAGCCTCTTCAATATCCTGATGTTTGCCCATTCCCACCCCAATTTCACAATGATTAATCAAACAGGCATCGGGTGTAAAGTCGTTTATGCCCACCAGTTTTGCTGCCCGTTGTGCCAGCTTTGAAAATGGTTTTGGCAAGTTTGGCCAGGGCAATTGGGTAATGGGATCACAGGGTGAATAACGGTAACCTTGTTGGTCACTTACCCAACCCATTGGCCCACAATTGCTCATGGCCACCTTACTAGCATGGCCCATGGGAGTCATCATGTGGCGCACAGGAGCAAGTTTAATAATGTGCTGAATGAGCGGGGTAAACTCAGCCCCGTTCACTAACCCCTTCAACAGGGTGAAGCCCGGGGCAATCTCTTGTTGGGAGGGTTGCTGGTGGGAGAATAAGTCGGCCATTGCTGTGGATTGCCCTAGCGTTGGTTCCAGTCTTTGCATTCAGCCAGCGTGACGCCTGATCCACCAAATATGTCCAGAGCGCTGCCAATGGTGAGATCAACTTTGCCGTTGGATAATTCATCAACCCGTTTTAAATCAGCCAAGGCCCGTGCGCCCCCAGCATAGGTCATGGGAATGTGGGCGTGTTGGCCTAATAGAGTGACTAATTCTTCATCTATGCCTGCCTGTAACCCCTCTACATCGGCTGCGTGAATTAAAAACTCACTGCAATGCTGGCTTAGCTCCTTTAAGTTCTCGCCGTTCACTTGAGTGTCGGTGATGGTTTGCCAGCGATTGGTGGTGATGTTCCAGCCATTCGGGGTGCGACGGCAGCTTAAATCCAAAATGAGTTTATCGGCGCCGGTCTCTTTTTTAATTTGCTCTAGCTTCTCAAAAGAAAACTGGCCCCCTTCAAACAAGGCCGATGTCACGATCACATGGCTGGCACCGGCCTGTAAAAATCGAGCGGCATTAGTGTGATTGACGCCACCACCAAATTGCAGGCCGTTGGGCCAGGCTGCCAGGGCGTTTAGTACAGCCTCGTCATTACCCTTGCCCAGGGCAATCACATGGCCGCCAGTGAGGTTATGCTCTTTATACAACTGGGCATAATAGGCGCTGTCGTGTTGGCTGACAAAATTGGTTTTTGCACCCTGATCATTAAGGCTGCCACCGACAATTTGCTTTACCTTACCTTCATGTAGGTCAATACACGGACGAAACTGAGTCACAATACATATCCACTAAAAATACTTGCCCCATTATAACCAACCTACCTGCTATTGGCAGGCTTAGTGTGGTGTTGGTGGCTTTACCTTGTATATTCCGGTCTATACTGCTTTTAAGTGCAATTGCACGGGCTTAAACCGGGTTTTTGGTGGCGCAGCCTATTAAGTTCCGCTAAGCTTCAGCGCCCGCTCAAGCGGGTGCCCCGAAAGCCCCCCACACGAGAGATTCTATGAGCTTTGAAGACCTGGGTTTATCCTTAGATATTCTGAAAGCAGTGGCCCAACAAGGTTACTCTGAACCATCCCCCATTCAAGCTCAGGCGATTCCCGCTGTGCTGGCCGGCAAGGACATGATGGCCGCCGCACAAACCGGCACAGGTAAAACTGCTGGCTTCACTTTGCCCATATTAGAGTTGTTGTCTAAAGGTCAGCGTGCACAAAACAACCAGGCCCGTGCCCTTATTTTAACCCCCACTCGTGAGCTGGCGGCTCAGGTGGCGGATAACGTGGCCAAGTACAGCGAGTATTTGCCTCTTAAGAGCACAGTGGTATTTGGTGGTGTTAAAATTAACCCGCAGATGATGAAGCTGCGCAACGGGGTGGATGTGCTGGTGGCGACTCCGGGTCGACTGCTTGATTTGTTTAATCAGCGGGCGGTGAACTTTAAAAATCTGGAAATCTTAGTACTAGATGAAGCCGACCGAATGCTGGATATGGGTTTTATTCACGACATTAAGAAGATTTTGGCGGTGTTACCTAAAGAGCGCCAAAACCTGTTGTTCTCGGCCACCTTCTCCAATGACATTCGCCGTTTAGCCAAATCCATGGTGAATAACCCGGTAGAAATATCGGTGGCACCTGCCAACAGTACCGCCAAGAGCGTTAAACAGTGGATTTATCCGGTAGATAAAAAGCAAAAGGGCCAGCTGTTAATCCAGTTAATTGAAGATAACGATTGGCAGCAGGTGTTGGTATTCAGCCGTACTAAACACGGTGCCAACAAGTTAACCAAGGTTCTGGAAGCGCACAACATCACAGCCGCCGCCATTCATGGCAACAAGAGCCAGGGTGCGCGTACCCGTGCATTGGCCGGCTTTAAAGAGGGCGCTACTCGGGTGCTTGTGGCCACTGATATTGCCGCCCGTGGTATAGATATAGATCAGCTGCCTCAGGTGGTGAACTTTGACCTGCCTAATGTAGCAGAGGATTACGTTCACAGAATTGGTCGTACGGGTCGTGCTGGTGCCACAGGTCAGGCGGTGTCCTTGGTGAGTCATGATGAATTTAAAGAGCTAAGTGCCATTGAGCGTTTAATTGGCCGTGTGCTTGAGCGTGAGTATATAGTGGGGTTTGAGCCCCTTAATAATCTGCCTGAGTCACGCCTGGATACTCGCCCCATTAAACCCAGTAGGCCTAAAAAGCCCAAGCAGGGCCATCAAGATGGTCAGCGCTCTGGGGAGAACCATAGGGGCCATAAACCCGCATCTAAGAATAAGAAGCACATTCAAGGTAGTAACGGCGGTAATAAAGCATCTGGGCAGGGCGCAAGCCGTCGTACTCCAAGTGCACCTGGTAAGCGCAGTGTTAAGCCGGAATCCGGTAACCGCTAGCCTTTAACCCCTGTTCAAGCCTTGGGTTTGAGCAGGGGCGAAGCATATTGTTCATCAATAATGACTCCCCGAACCCGAGTGTTTCTGTTTGTATTTTAATCAATATACTTGCGGTTTTCTTTGACAGTTTTCCTTGTTAATATTTACCCACTTCAAACTGGTTTTAGTATGTTGTATTGCAGCCAATATTAGTGTTTTTAATATGTTAAATGCTGTGCGCCTAAGTGCGGTGAACATTAATGGTTGTTAATTCATGTATTTAGAAAATTTTCAGGTAAGGGTTAAGTGGCAAGTGCCATTTGTGTTTTTGGCACTGCTAATTCCCTCTGCCGTCTACAATACCCACCTGTATCATGACCTGGTAGAAGGTTTTGCCATTGTGGTGGCCATTCTTACCTATGTGGTGGCCGCCAATACCTACCGTTTTTCGCAATCGCATTTTTTAATGTTTCTGGGTTGTGGCTACTTTTGGGTGGGGTTGCTGGATTTCTTTCATACCATTTCATTTTTAAATCCCAATATATTCCCCAACGCCGATGCTGGCACCACTATCCAGTTCTGGGTGATGGCGCGTTTGTTTGAAGCTTTGATGTTGTTGAGTTTTAGCTCTTTCATCAATAAAAAAATCAATGTGAGTTGGTTATTCTGGGGAATGGGCAGTGCTTTTTTTCTTATTCTGTTGGTGATTGCCCTGGGTATATTGCCCACCCTGTTTACGGAAGGCAGTGGCTTAACCGCCACTAAAGTGGTGAGTGAATATATAATCATCGCAATTTTACTGGTGGCGTTAAAGCGGGTATGGGATCACCGCACTCAGCTTAATTATTCAATTTATAAATTACTGATGATCTCGATCTGCCTAACCATGTTGGCAGAAATAACCTTTACCCTTTATAGCAGCCTCTCCGGGTTAACCATTGTCATAGGGCACATGTTTAAATTGCTTTCCTTCTGGGCCATATATGTGGCCTTAGTGGAGAGTACCCTGAAGCAGCCGTTTAAATCGCTAACTCTAAGTTCTGATACTTTTAATGCCTTGCCCGATGCCATCACCGCGGTGAGCCAAAACGGCACTATTTTACAGGCCAATGATTCGGCACGAGCTTTGTATAACGATGCAGGGCGCATTGAAGGCATGCACGTGCATGATGTGTTTCATTCTCGTCATATCCCCCTGTCACAGTGCCCCATTTGTCGCTCTATTGTGCGCAAGCAGCCGATTCATTACCAAGAAATCCAATTGTTAGATAGATGGCATGCCATTACCTTGTCGCCCATTAGTTACCAGCAAAAAAATAACGTGGTGTTGCATGTGAGCCGTGACATCAGTGAACACAAACAGACCACTTCTCAATATCAAACGGTTAACCGCCTGTATACGGTTTTGCGACTTACCAATAAAGCCATCATCAGCAGTAAAACCAAAGAAGATCTACTAAATTCCATCTGCCATATCGCGGTGAAATACGGTGGCTTTTCCATGACCTGGGTAGGCATGGTGGATGGGGATGATGTGGTACCTGTCAGTTCGGCGGGTGACTCCCGACACTATTTGAAAGGCATTAATATTCGTGTGGACGACTCCGAATATGCTCGAGGCCCAGTGGGAGTCTGTGCTAAAACCGGCGAAGTAGCGTTTGTAAATGACATCAGCAAAGATGAAAGTTTTGCTCCCTGGCGTAAACCCGCTATGAAGTGTGGTTTTAAATCATTGGCGGTGGTACCGGTGAAACAAGGGCAAGAAACCATCGGCATTTTTGCCATTTATGCCAGTGACATTAATGCCTTCGATACCCAGATATTGGAATTATTAACCAGCTTAAGTGATGACATCAGTGCGGTGATCAGTCATGTGCACAGTGAAGAAATGCGTGTGGTGGCCGAAGGGAAATTAAAACAGCTTTACTTGGCCATTGAGCAAAGTAAAAGCGCCATCGCCATCTCGGATATTAAGGGCACCATAGATTATATTAACCCTTATTATTCTGAGCTGACTGGTTATTTAGAAAGTGAAGTCTTGTCTCAAAACATAGACAGATTTTCTCGTTCGTTAGTGGCCGATCAAGAAATTTTACAGCAGTGCTGGCGACGGGTGTTATCGGGCAAAGACTGGCAGGGTGAGGTCATGTGTCTGAAGAAAAATGGCGATGCGTTTTGGGCTTTATTATCGGTGTCGCCCATCTTTGATGATAAGGATTACATCACTCACATAGTGTGGACCTCTAAAGACAATACAGAGCTACACGATGCCCATGAGACCATTAGCCAGTTGGCCTATTACGATGCGCTTACCGGGTTGCCTAATCGTCGTCTCTATCAGGATCGCTTTAAATTGGCCATCAGTGCCGCCAAACGCCACAAGAGCAAGCTGGGTTTATTGTATTTGGATATGGACAACTTTAAAGGGGTCAACGATGCCTGGGGCCATGATTTTGGCGACCAGTTATTAAAATACATGGCCACTACGCTCTCTGACTGTGTGCGAGAAATGGATACAGTGGCCCGCCTAGGGGGCGATGAGTTTTGCATCATTATTAACGATGTAAACGACAACGCCGACCTAGTTCACATTGCCGACAATATTTTAACCATGTTAAACCGGGTGGTGGAAGTGGACGAACGTGACGTCAGTGTGACGACTAGTATAGGGATTAGTGTTTACCCGGATGATGCCGATGATGCCAGCGAGTTAATGAAGTGTGCCGACATGGCCATGTATCACGCCAAAGACAAGGGCAAAAACAACTTTCAGTTCTTTGAAGAGTTTTTGAATATTAATGCTCAGCATAGATTACGCACTGAGCGAAAAATCAAGCAGGCCATAGCAGACCACGCGTTTCAACTATATTACCAGCCTCAATTTGACCTAAACAGTGGCGAGCTGACTGGCGTAGAGGCACTGATTCGTTGGGTTGATGGGGACAGAATATTATTGCCTAACGAGTTTATCAGCATCTGCGAAGAATCTTCCTTGATCAATGATCTGGGTGAGTGGGTGGTGAGTCAGGCTTGTCATGAATATAAAGATTTACTGGATGCCGGTTTCCCCCAAGTGAAGGTGGCCATCAATATCTCCGCTAACCAGTTTCATCAATCCAGTGCGTTGCTGTCTATTATTAACGATGCCTTGTTGTCATCAGGATTACCCAGCCATTTACTGCAGTTGGAGCTAACCGAGAGTGTATTGATTGACGATGTGCAGCAAACCATAGAGGTGATTAGTGAGCTTAAAGAAAAAAATATTACCTTTGCCATCGATGATTTTGGTACGGGTTATTCGTCTTTAAGTTACCTTAAAATATTCCCCGCCGACATCATAAAAATCGACCGCAGTTTTGTGCGCGACATTGAAAACGATATGAATGACCGCGCTATTATTAGTGCCATCACCGTCATGGCCCATGAACTGGGTTTAAAGGTATTGGCCGAGGGCGTGGAGAACGAGGCGCAGCAGATTTTCTTAAAAGAGCATCAATGTGATTTGGTGCAGGGCTTCTATCACGGGAAACCCATGCCGGGCTTGGAATTGTTGAAACAGTATCAACTTAAAAAATAGATAGACACTCTGCCAGTCAAGCTTTCATCATGGGAGCAGTGGCAGCTCCACCTTAAATAAAGCCCCATGCAAAATGGCAGACTGTTCGATATGAATGCTGCCCTGGTGCCACTGGGTGATCCTGTCGGCAATGGCTAGACCCATACCATACCCTTTGTTATTTTCTTTAATATTGCCGCGCACAAAGGGTTTGAGGATTTGTTGTCTGTGCTCATGGTCTACCCCGGCACCGTTATCGTGAATGTTGATATCACAGTGGGTCTTTAGGCAGTTCAATTCCACCATCACCTGGCCGTTAGAGTGCTCCACTGCATTAACCAGCAGGTTGTTCAATAACATCTTAAGGTACTGCCTGTCGCCCGAAACCCGTGCAGTTTCGCAGGCCGTCTTTAGGTGGATGGTTAGGCCTTGGGCGTGTCGATGTTGAATGCATTCGTTTAAAAGTTGAATCAAGTCCACGGGTTGTTTGTTTATGGCCACCATGGATTGCTCGAGTTTTGAATAATCCAGTAACACTTCCACCAGATTTTGCATTTCGTCTATGTCGGCACTTAAATGTTGCTGGTGCTCTTCCAAAGCTTGTGGGTCTTGGGTGTCGCTTAGGATATCGATGCCAAATCTTAGTCTGGCCAAAGGCGTGCGCAAGTCGTGACTCACTGCGCTGCTGATGAGTTTATTGTCACTGACCAGGGATTCAATCTTGCTGGCCATGCGATTAAATTCAGCCTCAATGTCATGCAAAAAAGAAGACTTATGAGTGAGGATGCGCCTGCCTAATTCTCCCTTGCCAAAGGCCATGGCACTTTTTCTTAATATTTGCAGGCGCTTAATTAAGGGGTACAGCCACATGAGAATAAATAGCAGTAAACCCATATAAAACAAGCCGGTTAAAATCAGGTTAAGGGAGGCCGCTTGGTTGTGGTTGCCTAGTTCATCTGGGGTGAACGACAATACTTTTTTTTGCCGGGGTAAAAAATAATGCAGCGACAGAGTGTCGGTGGTCTCCAGTACCAGCGGCTCGCCTTGCTCAAAACCTGTGGCAATTTCCCGAGGCAGGGGAAACTGCTCAAGGTTAATGATGGCAATTTTATTATGACTGTCACTGTTCCACTGGGTAATGAAGGCTTGGTTATCGGCTTGGGTGTCCAAGGCTTGCGCCAATTGTTTGCCCAGATTGCTATAGCTGCTCACCAGATCCTTGCTGGGTTCACTGGAAAAATGTTCAAACAAACGGTCCATGCCCCAGCCTATGCCGATGGTGGCCAGCAGCATCACGATGACAAGAGATAATGTTAAACGGCTCACCCAGTTACCCCTGTGGAATTTTTCATTTTAACCCCAGGCATCGGTGGCAAACAGGTATCCCTTGCCCCAGATGGTTTTAATGCGGTAGGGGGTGGTGGTATTGTCATTTAATTTTTTACGCAGTCTTGAAATTAAAATATCAGTGGAACGATCAAAGCCGTCGTACTCGATGCCACGTAATTCTTTAACTAGGGCTTCACGGCTCACGGTTTCGCCGGCCTTACTGGCCAGTATCCATAACACATCAAATTCGTTAGAAGAGATCGCCACCGACTGATCATTTAACGTCGTGCTGCGTGATCGGGAGTCCATGGAAAATTCGCCATAACTTAAAACGGTTTTGGCTTGATCGTCCTGATAATCCTGATTTTTTCGTCTTAGCAGAGCGTTTACTCTGGCCAGTAGGGCTTTGGGGCGTACCGGTTTGGTCACATAGTCATCGGCCCCTAACTCCAAGCCCAGAATTTCATCGTCTTCTTCGTTGCGGGCGGTCATCATCAGGATGGGGCGATGATAATAGTTGCGAACTTCCTTGCAGATGTCGAAGCCGTTCATGACTGGCAAAGTAATATCCAATATCACCAGGTCGGGGTTATCCGATTTTATAAGGTGTACCGCCTCATCACCTCGGGTGGCTAATGTGACTAAGTACCCTTGCGCGGTTAGGTAATCGCCGATCCATTTAGCCAAAGACAAATCGTCTTCCACTAACATTATATGTTGCTGAGTAATATTGTCGTTGTTATCGGTACGGCTCAAAATAATCTCCAGCTGGTACGTCGTCTTTTTTCTTTGCCATATACCCAGGCCACGCTGAGCTGAGTTTGCACTAAGTCTTGGTGAGTATGCATATTGCGCAATCTAAAGGTGAGGGTGTGAGGGGATTGAAAATCAAAGGTGAAGTTGCCAATATCCTGGTGTTCCCAGCATTTAAGGGCCTGGGCATCATTGGAAATAAACAGGCAATAGCGACCCGCTTGCGGGGCCTGCCAGGCAAGTTGAGCACTTTGATAGCAGATTTGTCCCTGGTGTAAAGCCACACAACGCGGTGGTGTCACCTCCAGCGAAGGGGCCAGAACCCGAGTGGTCGTTGTTGTTTGATCGTTAGCCTGGGCGGCAGACGCTAGGCTCAGTAGTAATAGAACTAGTGGGCTTATTAGGTACTTTTGCAACGTCCAATGTTTGTTCATGTCCCTTGCACACAAGGGTGCGTGTTTAAAAGACATAATTTGCCGTCACCACGCTAAATATGAAGTTACGCTTGGTGTTCTCCATTAAAGGACTGTTGGCGATTTCCTCATCAAAGTGAATGGCGGTGATTTTACTGCGCAATATCCAACTTTCATTAAGCGGGTAGGTGAGACCAATTTCACTGCTAAAGGAATTAGTGGCCCCGGCTGTGTACTGAGGGAATTCGGCGCTGGCTTCGCGCTCTGACACCCCTAGGTAATAATCAGTTACCTGTTGTGATCCATGGTGAAAGCCCACTAGTGTGTGCACGTTGGCATTGCGTATTTGCCAGCTTCGGCCAGCAATTAAGGTGGCGCTGTAACCATCGTGCAGGCCGGTAAGTATTTCGTTGCGCAATTGTAGTTGAATTATATTGTGACCAAAGTAACCCGTGGCGCGGATGCCGGCGGTTAAGTCCACATGCCTGTCACGTAAAGACTTTAATTCATCATACAGCTCGCCGGTGATTTCATTGTGTTCCGGTCCAAACACCACATCTAAAGTCCAGTTTTGGGTGTTGAGGGCGTTGTAGCCAAATACTAGGCCTTTTTCGCTGTCGGATAGGGCCTCCACGAAAAAACCACGCCATTGGTAACCCATATTAAGGTGCACGGCAAAATTTACTGGGCCTCTGGCATCGCCTTTTAATCTCAAGCCTGAACTTGCCTCAAGCCCAAAACCCAGGTCGGCGTATCCACCGTCTGGCTGAGGAAAATCTGGCCCTGTGCCAGATCGTATGTCACGGGCAATTTCCCCCGCGAATGCTAGGCCGTTTAGCAGCATTAAAAGCAAAAAACTTAAGAGTATTTTGCTTGGACTGTGATTCATATTTATAACCCTGAGCCGAATGGGCATGTCTGTTCTAATCTATGCTGAATATAAATGCATCGCATGTACAAAGCTGTATCAAATTGTACAAGCTTGCTTGCGGGCCTATGGTATCAGCAAGTGCCCACAATACAATAAAGGACGTTTTCATAACTTAAGCGCATGGGGAAAGGGAGGGCAGGTGCAGATAATTTAGGCGTTATTGGGGTTCATTTTAGGAGTGAAGATCGCGCAGCAATTGCGGCCGTTTTCTTTGCAGTGATAAAGAGCCTGGTCGCTTTGTTTAAGCCACTCAACGGGCTGGCCTAATTTAGGGGAAATTTCGCTAATGCCAATGCTAACGGTGAACTTAATGTCTTTGCCGTCCACCGATACGGTAAGAGCTTCAATTTGGGTTCTTAGGCGTTCGGCCAATACCAGGGCTTCCTGGGCATGGGTGTCGGTGATGATAACGCCAAATTCTTCACCGCCGTAGCGTCCGGCTATATCGGTATTTCTTAAAACCCCTTTTAATACTTCGGATACCTGACGAAGTACTTCATCACCGGCTGGGTGGCCGTATTGATCGTTTACTTGTTTAAAATAATCAATGTCAAACATCAATAATGAACTGACGGTGTCATAGCGAATGCAGCGGGCAAACTCGCTGTTTAAACAGGTTTCCCAGTGGCCGCGATTGTTCAATTGGGTTAATTGATCCGTTTGGCTTAAGTTTTCCAGGGCATTATTAAGTTCATTTAATGCCAGCTTGTTTACCGCAATGTCGGTGACATCATAAATAATCATGCATATGTGATTCACACTGCCGTCGGTGGATGCAAGGGGAATAAAGGTGGTGTTTTGGTACATGTATTTGGCGGTGCCGGTAATGGGGCGATAGTTTTTAAATTTAAAAACGTAAGGCCGTTGCTCCCAGGTAGTAAAAGTGCGATTTTTTAATAAAAAAACCGGTTTTACTTTTTTACGCAACCAACTTTCAGGAATCTCTTTGAAGGATTCAAACAGGGATTTATCTTTGATTTTATCCGGGCTTAAACCGCTGTGATTTTCCATGAAGGAATTCCACACTTGCACATTAAAGTCAGTATCCAGCACCAACAGACCTACATCTATGGTCTGTAGCATGTCCATCATCCAATGGAACTCGGTAATGTCCAGTACTTGCTTGCTCATAATAGAAAACTAATACGATGATTAAGGGATAGCAGGGAGTCTTCGGTGAAAAGTAATAATAAATCGCAATCGATATCGTAATCTTTTATATGGTAGTTAATTTCGATGGCCAGAGCTTTTTTCCATTGTTTATTTTCGGCCTTTACTAAATCGCTTATGCTGCAGTGTTGGCCCAATACCACAGGGTGCCCCAGGCTGAAATTTACATCCAGTTGCTGTGCAATGCCATTTAAACAAGCACCGTTTAATATGCTGGCCACGTCGGTTAATAACTCCACTTCGCTGGAATCGTCTACCTCACCTTCAAAATCCATAAGACGGGCAATATCCTCAAAGCTGGCATCATTAAAAATCAAGAGGGCTTCACCACTGATGCCTGCGCCAATAAAACCTTGGCACACGGCCGATACCGATTGGCTGTTTTCCAGTTCAGACAGGGCCATCTGTAATTCGGTGACTTCCAGTAAATTCACATTGGGTATGGGCAATATTACGTATACATCTAATAAGCGTGCCAGCAGGTCGGCTGCCTGGCCCATGGCCACGTTGGTAATCTCTTGGTAGCAATCCCGTTGCTCTTCATCCAGGGTGAGTTCAATGGCGTGTAAGGCGCTCATGACTCAAGGATTCCAAATTGGGTGAGTACCTGGGTAATTTTTTCGTTGTCGGTGGGCTTCTTAATGAAATCCATGGCCCCGAGCTTTTTTACCCGCTCTTGAGCTTCGGGCTGAATATCGCCAGACACCACAATCACCATGGCGGGCAAATCATTGGCCTTAATGGCTTCAAGAACGCCATAACCATCCAAAACCGGCATGGTAAGGTCCAGGAAAACCACCTCGCCTTTACCGGCTCGTATGGCCTCCAGCCCCAGCTCTCCGTTTTCTGCGAAGGTGATTTCCACCTCCCAGTTCTTGGGCAGAGCACGAGCCATTTGCTTGCGCGCAAAGTTTGAATCATCACAAATGAGAATTGGGGTAGCCATAGGCAACTTGCCCTGTCATTTAGGGTGTCTATGTATTAATTAAAGCTGGAAATACCGCGCCTGCCAGCCTATTTGTGATTACGCCCAGCAAGCCCCTTAATTTAAAGGGGGGCGAGCAGGGTGGTGGCTATTTTTACTCGCAAATATGCACAATTTATGGTCAAATCCGCGCCATTTTAAGATACCTCTATTTTAGTAGTTTCGGCAGTTGAGGCGGAGAGAATTTTGACTGATAAGCAAAAGATTATAGTGATTGGCAACGGCATGGTGGGTCAGCACTTTCTGCAAAATTTAGCGGACTCTAATCAAACACAAAACTTTGATATTACCGTTTTGTGTGAAGAACCCAGGGCCGCTTACGATCGCGTGCAGCTTACCTCCTATTTTACCAAGGGGAGTGAAGCGTTAAACCTGGTGAGTGACGGTTTTTTCGAGCAACACAATATTGCCCTAAAACTGAACTGTCGGGCCAGTAAGATAGATAGAGTAGGCAAAACAGTCACCACTTTAGAGGGTGATGTTCTGGGGTTTGACAAG
>Ga0209184_1000564_pt1 | contig 36661 bp, 28 predicted proteins | sample EN8Hudsemesocosm_2_FD_184627 | JGI IMG/M metagenome (GOLD analysis project Ga0209184, IMG submission 184627) | Methane-oxidizing microbial communities from mesocosms in the Hudson Canyon - EN8C Hudson Canyon (SPAdes) (version 2) | ecosystem: Environmental > Aquatic > Marine > Cold seeps | place... | reverse complement strand
AGCAAAACCTGCCGCAAAAAAAGCGGCGGTAAAAAAAGCACCTGCGAAAAAGCCTGCAGCCAAGAAAGCAGTCCCAAAAAAACCAGCCCCGAAAGCGGCAGCAAAAAAACCAGCAACTAAACCAGCAACTAAACCAGCACCGAAAAAAGCTACACCTAAGGCTGCAGGTCTAGCTGACCTAGGTGGCGTCGGGCCGGCAATGGTCAAAAAGTTGAATAGTGCAGGCATTACCTCTCTAGCTCAAATTGCGAACCCTAATGAGACAGACAAAAAAGCACTTGCATCATTTGTAAAGGTTCGGGGATATTCCTCTTGGGCTAGCGAAGCAAAAAAATTAGTCAAGTAGGAAACATAGACACAGCGCACGTTAGCGGCAAATGATACGCAATTTTATATTTCATACGCCGCCAACTTAGCCCCTTATGTAAGGGGCTGTTACTCTTCCCTGCTCCCACCAACAACTCGTTACATATCAACACCACTGCCAGATACTAAATCTCCTGCTGTGCCTCTAGACTGAACTTATAACTTTAATTAATAAAGCGTGAGTTTTTAATTTGCCGAGCCGAGCTGGAATGTGTTCAAACATACTACTGATAGTAGGCGTCGTATTTTCCTCGTCTGCCTATGCAACTAGTGACGTACTGAGCGTCACTTCTCTTCAAGCAATGTTTGCAAGTTTCTCCGCCGCACTCTTTGGAACTCTTTGCTTCGTTCTTTATCGACTCAACAGACGCCTGCAAAAGAACATCCGGTCTAACGAAGCCACTGAAATAATGATGAGCAAGCTTAGTAGTGCTATCACAAACAGCGGCGCAAGCATCCTGATTACAGATCAAAACGGCATCATTGAATACGTTAATCAGAAATTCTGTACTACCACGTGCTACCTTCATTCTGACGTTATCGGGCAATCAATCGATATGCTCACGCCGCCAGAGAATGAACAGAAATGCGGCCCGATCAGTAAGGACTACTTAAAACCGGTATGGGAAGGCGAGCTAATACTGAGAAAAAAGAACCGCAGTAGCTACTGGAATGCGGTAACCATTTCGGCAGTCTATGGCAAAAATAAGGTGATCACGAACTACGTCATGTCAGCGATCGATATCACCGCACTGAAAAATGCTAACAAGAAAATGGAAAACCTTGCCCTGTTTGACTCATTAACGGGCCTAGCTAACAGAAGGCTGTTCACCGATAGGCTGAATGTTTCTATTCTTAATGCACAACGTCACGACAAAGTGACGGCACTTTTCTTTTTGGATCTGGACCAATTCAAACGCATCAACGACACCCTTGGTCACCAAGCGGGAGATCAACTGCTACTCATTGCAGCAGAACGAATCAAAGGCTGCGTTAGGGAGCAGGACACCGTTGCTCGCCTCGGCGGCGACGAATTCACCATCTTGCTCAACGACATCACCGAACTAGATAAAATAGCCAGCATTGCCGACAGCGTGCTAAGTACGCTGAAGCAGCCAATAAAGTTAGGAAAGCAAGAAGTCATTATTTCGACCAGTATCGGCATCACGCTCGCGCCAACAGACAGTACCGATAGCGAAACGCTGATGAAGAACGCCGACCTAGCGTTATATATGGCAAAAGATAACGGACGAGATTGCTACCACTTCTTTACTGAAGATCTCAATACACGCGCGAATAAGCTACTCCACATTGAGAATGAGTTGCGCCAAGCGATCGCAAATGAAGACTTTTATCTGCATTATCAACCCCAAATCAATCTGAAGACTGGAGAGATCGCCAGTGTAGAAGCTCTGATCCGCTGGCGGCATCCAGACAAAGGCGAGATACCTCCTTCGGAATTCATTAGCATTGCTGAAGAGACTGGGCTGATCGTGCCTATTGGCGAATGGGTGATGAGACGTGCGTGCAAAGAGATCCACCAGCTTTACCTGCAAACCGGCAAACATCTGCGAGTCGCGGTCAATTTGTCGCCGCGTCAATTTAATGATTTAAATTTGGTAGACACGGTGGCGAACGCACTTAAGGACAGTGGCCTAGAAGCAGAGAAGCTTGAATTGGAAGTCACTGAAAGTATGCTGATGGATGACATCGGCACCGTCATAGAGCAACTCAATCGCATAAAATCTACCGGATCAACAATCTCAATTGACGACTTTGGCTCTGGCTATTCGTCACTTTGTTATTTGAGAAGCCTACCCGTCGATATTCTTAAGATAGACCAAGAATTCGTGACGGATATACCCGATGATCTTAGCGCGATGGAAATCGCATCAGCCGTCATAGCTGTTGCGCACAAGCTGAACCTCAAAGTCGTTGCTGAAGGTGTCGAGAATATCGACCAACGCGACTTTCTCGTTATCAATGGCTGTGACTACGCCCAAGGCTATTTCTTTAGCCGACCCCTGTGCTATGAAGGCCTGCATGCGTTCTTCGTAGAAGAGCAACAAGCCATCGCTTAGGTTATCTCGCTAAGCCAATTGTAAACTCTCTGTAAACCAGACAGTTCTATGTGAACTGTGCATCATCCAAGTCTGTTTACCAACACTTACATTGCGTATAATTTACTCACAGTCAGTAAATAAGAGCGATTAAGATGCTTGCCGTCACGATTCACATACTAGAATTCATTACACTCGCCCTTGTGGGCTTAACCGCAGTTCGCCTCAGGCGATTGGCCGGCAACGAACACGTCCTAGTTAAAGCTCCAGCGCAAAACGAAATGCCGGACCAACCGATCTACGTCGGGACGCCATCTCAAGGCCAAGACTACCAGCAAAAAATGGAATGCTTAAAACTCGCTCAGGCCTTTGCTGGCAATCAGTTATTAGAAATAAAACGAGAACTCTACAATCTAAACGCCGAACAACCAGAATGGCTTCGCGAAGCGGTAGGTTTGTACTTAATCGGCGCAATAGACTACATCGGCAAGAAGAACCATTGCGAAACAAAGAGTAGAAAAGAGCTAATCGAAATCGTTCTAAAATCTAATCTAAAAATCAGCAGAGACAAAGCGAAAGACTTCTTCGTTGATGCGGTTTGCAGAGAACCCGAAAGTGATGGTGATAAAATGGTCATTGCCGGCGCACAGGCCGCGAAATCGTGGCTCGAAACAAAACTCGTACCCAACAACTTTCGTTTACAGACTCGGGTTCAGGACTGGGGAGTTCTTGCTTGAGCGATTAGCGAGACTTAGCTGAGCTTTGCTTTTTACTTCTTATTTTGTCTTTAAGTGCCGAGCGAACTCGGCGCCATCGCATAACATCAGAATAACAGATCGCGCTAAAAGCGCATTTCAATACCCTGGTCGCTCATAAACGTTTTAGCTTGCTGAATAGAATATTCGCCAAAGTGAAAAATACTTGCCGCGAGCACAGCATCAGCGCCACCGAGTGTTACACCATCAGCCAAGTGCTGCAGGTTTCCAACGCCGCCAGACGCTATCACTGGGATATTAACAGCATCTACAATCGCGCGCGTCACACCAATATCGAAACCGCTCTTCATACCATCACGATCCATACTGGTCAGTAGGATTTCGCCAGCGCCCAACGCACTCATCTTTTTAGCCCACTCAACCGCATCAATGCCGGTAGGTTTTCGTCCGCCATGCGTAAAGATCTCCCATCGCCCAGGCTCACCCGGCGCCGAAACACACTTTGCATCAATCGCGACAACGATGCACTGACTGCCAAAACGCGCAGCCGCTTCACCGACAAAGTCAGGATTGAATACCGCCGCCGTATTAATGCTAACTTTATCAGCACCGGCATTTAACATGTCGCGAATATCTTCAACCTTGCGAATACCGCCACCAACTGTGAGCGGAATAAATACTTCACTCGCCATTTTTTCAACGGTATGAATAGTCGTATCGCGGCCTTCATGGCTCGCGGTAATGTCTAAGAAAGTAACTTCATCGGCACCTTGCTCGTCATACTTTTTGGCGACCTCAACTGGGTCTCCTGCATCACGAATATCGACAAACTGAACACCTTTTACAACTCGGCCCTGGTCAACATCGAGACAAGGGATAATACGTTTAGCCAAACCCATAGCGATATCTCAATCCTGTATTACATTGCCAAACCAGCATCACAATAGTGCTGGGCTTTTGCTACGTCTAAGGTGCCTTCATAGATAGCTCGACCTGTAATAGCGCCCTGAATACCTTGGTCTGCCTGAGCTTTAAGCGCGACGATATCTTCCATGTTAGTAATTCCGCCAGACGCGATAACAGGAATAGACGATGCTTGAGCTAAACGCACGGTCGCTTCGACATTGACACCTTGCATCATTCCATCGCGGGCAATATCGGTATAAACGATAGCCGAGACGCCTTGTTGATCGAATTGCTTCGCCAGATCTGTTGCTTCTACGTTAGACACTTCAGCCCAACCATCCGTTGCGACCTTACCGTCTTTAGCATCTAGACCCACGATAATATGATCCGGAAACTCACGACATGCCTCTTCGACAAACTCAGGCTCTTTAACCGCCTTAGTCCCGATAATCACATAATTAACACCGGCTTTGAGGTAGGTCTCAATGGTTTCGAGACTACGAATCCCACCACCAATTTGGATTGGAAAATTTGGGAAACGCTTAGCAATCTGCCTAACAATCTCACCATTAACCGGCTCACCTTCGAAGGCTCCGTTCAAGTCGACTAAATGCAAGCGTCTCGCACCAGAATCAAACCAACGCCCAGCCACCTCGACAGGGTCATCAGAAAAAACGGTAGAGTCTTCCATTCGGCCCTGACGTAACCGTACACACTTGCCATCTTTTAAATCTATCGCAGGAATGATTAACATGATCTCTCGCTATCTATTGGTGAGTCGGTAACGTCTACGCGACGCCATCCCACTCCGTAAAATTCTTTAACAGCTGCAAGCCTGCATGCTGACTCTTCTCTGGATGAAACTGCACTGAAAATATATTCTTTTTCGACACGGCTGCCGCAATGGACTTACCATATTCCGTCACCCCAACCGCAGCATTCACACTACTAGACACATAATAACTATGCACAAAGTAAAACCGGTCTAAATCATCAATATTGTGCCACATCGGATGACCAGGACTTTGTTTCACCTGATTCCAGCCCATATGAGGAACCTTCAACCGCTGCTCCCCGTCATAAAGGCTATCACCGAAATACTCAACTTCACCTTCAAACAAAGCAAGCCCGTCGACACCGCCATTCTCTTGGCTATGCTCCATCATTGCTTGCATACCAACGCAAATACCTAATACTGGTTTTTGCTGAACCTGCTCTTTCACTAGCTCATCAAATCCGAGGCGCTTAATCTCAGCCATACAATCTCGAATCGCTCCGACACCGGGCAACACGACACGGTCAGCCGAACGAATCACATGTTGATCCGAACTCACCACGACTTTTGTATTCGTCGATACGTGCTCAATCGCCTTGGAGACGGAATGAAGGTTGCCCATCCCGTAATCGATAATGGCAATAGTACTCATGCTGGTTTCACTTATTGTCGAAGTTAATTTCTTAATACGATGTGCAAAAATAAGTCTGACCTCAATAGAGGCCAGATCATATTCTACGCAGGAATAATCAGATTGCGCGGCGTTACAAAGTACCCTTAGTAGACGGCATCATTCCCGCCATACGCTCATCTAGCTCAAGCGCCATTCTTAACGCGCGGCCAAAAGCCTTAAACACCGTTTCAATCTGATGGTGAGCATTCTTACCTTTCAAATTATCGATGTGCAACGACACCAAGGCGTGATTAACAAATCCCTGAAAAAACTCAAAGAAAAGGTCCGTATCAAATTTACCCACACTACCCTTCACAAACGGCACATCCATCTCGAGCCCGGGGCGCCCCGAAAAGTCAATCACAACGCGCGACAATGCTTCGTCGAGCGGAACATAAGCATGCCCATAACGACGAATACCCTTCTTATCACCCACCGCCTTTGCAAAAGCTTGGCCTAAGGTAATGCCCAAGTCTTCGACCGTATGGTGATCATCGATATGCAGATCACCTTTCGCGACTGCTTCAATATCAATCAGGCCATGTCGACAAATCTGATCCAACATGTGCTCTAAAAACGGAATTCCTGTATCGAAACTCGCCTTGCCTGTTCCATCGATATTAATCGACACCGTTATCTGTGTTTCCAAGGTATCGCGGCTAACCGTAGCGGTTCTTGCAGCCATCTGTCACTCCAATGGTTTTACGCCTAAAATTCGGGCGCGAATTATAACCTTAATCCGTCGCGACGCCTATAGCGTTTAGCGCCGCATTTTCAGTATATCTTAGCTTACGAAAGCGCTTCTTGAATGCGCTCCATATAGGTATCCACCATCGATGCGAATTCATGCTTAACAACAGGACTAATCGCCAGTTTCAACAACCCAGGTAAAGGTAGCGTTAAATCTGCAGTCGTATCAAATTTGACCTGAGTTCCGCCATCAACCGCCGAGAACTTCCATCCACCGGAGACCACACCATTACCTTCGCCCTTAATCGGCGTCCATTTCACAGTACCCGCTGATTCGTCAGACACATAGTTACACGCATAAATTGACTGAATGGCATGATCACCCAAACCCACTTTCTCCATCGTCCAGCGGAAGGTGTTGTCACCTAAGTCTTCTAGGCTTTCTACTTTTGGAAAATAACCCGCAGAACCCTCTACGTCCGACAACAAAGCAAAAACCGCGTCGATATCTGCATTAACAGTGAACTCGCGATCTAAATCGATACTGACTTTAATGGTCATTTTTTATCCTCATTATTGTATTTGAAATACTCCCCGGCGACGGGAAAGAAAACGTCGAGCAAAATCATAAACATTTGCCAAACAAAAGGCTATCAAACCTTTCTAGAGTCCTAACAATTTGTCTAGAAGACACCGACTCTGCTATAAGAGGCTCCCGCCAACAAAGAGCAAAATGACAACATGCCACCAAGCAAAACCCGCAGCTTTTCGTATCGTCTATTGGAGTGGTTTGATCAACATGGCCGCAAAGACCTCCCCTGGCAGCACAACAAAACGCCCTACCGGGTCTGGATATCCGAAATCATGTTGCAGCAAACGCAAGTCACTAGCGTCATTGCTTACTATCTAAACTTCATGTCGTATTTTCCATCGTTAGAAGCATTAGCCAACGCGAGCGATGATGAAGTCCTCAAACATTGGTCCGGCCTCGGTTACTACGCAAGAGCGCGCAACCTTCACAAAGCCGCCAAAACCATTCAGTTTGAGCTCGCCGGAATATTCCCTTGCACCCTAGATGAGCTCTGCGCACTCCCCGGCATTGGGAGGTCAACCGCAGGCGCGATTCTTAGCATCTCTATGAGCCAACGTGCACCAATCCTCGACGGCAACGTCAAGCGCGTGCTCTGTCGCCATCAAGCAATCGAAACATGGTCCGGCGAGCGAGAGACCGAAAAAAAATTGTGGTTACTCGCGGACAAACTGACACCAAACGAGCGTGTCGACGACTACACTCAAGCCATCATGGACCTTGGAGCGACACTATGCTCACGCTCCAAACCACAATGCGACGACTGCCCTGTGCAACAAGACTGCCTAGCGCTCAAGAAAGGCCTCCAGCGCTCGCTTCCAGCATCAAAGCCAAAAAAGGCCATTCCTACACGACAAGTATGGCTGCTTTACATTGAAGATAAGGCACAACGGATTCTAAGTGAAAAGCGCCCAGCAACTGGCATATGGGGCGGGCTGCACTCACTTCCTGAAGAGAGTTTCGATATCCCTTTTGAAGAACTAAAAATGACAACCGAAGAACGCTTCCAAATCACCAGTACAAACTATGAGCGTCTCACACCCTTTGTTCATGTCTTTAGCCATTACAAACTGCAAATTCATCCCGTTTATATCGAAGCACGCATTCCTGAAGATAGGGTATCCGAACCCACCAGCACAAAGTGGCTAACGAAAGCAGAACTAACGCAATTGGGTTTACCGGCCCCAATCAAAAAATTTCTAACCAAAGATAACCCTCAGCAAGAACTCACGCTAGAATAGTCCCAACGTATATTCGTCACACCGACAGGAACGCTTCATGACTCGCACAGTGTTTTGTAAAAAGTACCAAGAAGACCTCCCCGGATTGGCTCGACCACCCATGCCAGGCCCAACAGGCGAAGATATTTTCAATACCGTTTCTGAAAAAGCGTGGAAAGAATGGCAAAGCCATCAAACCATGCTCATTAACGAAAAGCAGCTGAATATGATGGACCCAGACGCTCGAAAATTCCTTAAAGAACAGATGGAAAGCTTCTTAAACAACCAAACATTTGAGCAAGCAGAAGGCTACGTCCCACCCGAGAAAAAATAGCAAAAATATTCTGTACTTTCTGCTTGACTCAATTTTATGAAACGGGTTTAATACGCCCCCGTTGCAGGCATACAAGCCTACAGCCAGTGTGAGTCAGCACTCAAAAACGACTACGCCCGGTTAGCTCAGTCGGTAGAGCAGAGGATTGAAAATCCTCGTGTCCTTGGTTCGATTCCGAGACCGGGCACCAATTATTTATCTTCAAAACCCGCTTATAGAGCGGGTTTTGTCGTTTTAGGCTACGGCTTTCTTTTTTCCTCTAAAGCATCTGTGGCTAAAACGTGTCCACTCGGTAAATTGTTCGCAGCAGCCGCTGCCAAGTTATCAGGCGCAAGATGGGCATACCTTCGAACCATCTCTATCGACTCCCAACCTCCCAGCTCTTGCAACACATTCAAGGCCGTTCCATTTTGAATATGCCAGCTCGCCCACGTGTGCCTTAAATCATGCCAACGAAAATTTTGAATGCCCGCATCGATTAACGCTTTCCGCCAACCAGAATTGTTAGCCCTTGCTATCCGCTCACCTTTGTACGTAAAAACGAACCGCTTGTTTTTGAAACGCTGCGCTCGAATTACACTTAAGGCTTCCTCATTTAAAGGAACAGCAAGTGCCTGACTATTCTTAACTTCGTCGCCATGAATCCACGCAACGCGGCGAGATAGATCCAACTGACTCCATTGCAACCCCAGAACGTTTTGCTCCCGCAGTCCCGTTGCCAAGGAAAAACGAGCCATAGCCGCCAAGTGGTTAGGCAAGCACCCCAACAACTTTGAAGCCTCTTCCGAAGTAATCCAGCGAATACGCCTCCTAGCCTCTTTAAAGAGCTTTACCTTGGGAACACGATCTACCCACTCCCAATCATCACACGCTGCTTTGAGGATCGTCCTGAGAAGCGCTAACAAGCGATTCACCTCAGCAGGCGTTACAAGCTTCCCTGTGTCTTTGCCTTGACTATTAAGCTTATTCTGCGCCGCCCTTTCATACTTGATCCGATCCACCATATCTCGATCAACTTCATCGAGATACAACTTTCCCAACCAATTATGCAGAAGCTTTAAACGACGCTTATCAGAACTAAGGCTTTTCTTATGCGGGTTCTCCTTTAACCAACGAACCACCGCCTCTTTCCACGTTCGACGTGGTTTATCACCCAACTTTTCCACTCTCCACAGATCCGCCTTGATCTGGTCGTGAAACTCTTGGGCTTGAGTTTTATCTACAGTTCCAGCAGATTTTCGTATTCGTCTATTTTTGAATCTAATATCGACCCAATAGACGTCGTTTCTTTTGAATAACGACATAATTTGTTCTCCGACGTTAATACAACACCCGCCGGTTTTTGCTCATAATCAGAATAATCTTCAGACAACCAATGGACAAGTGAGGATTTTAAAAAACGCCACTGATTGCCTAATTTACGCGCAGGGATTTTCTTTTCTCTCGCATACTGACGGATGGTTTTCGGTTCAAGCTTTAAAAACACCGCCACCTCCACCACACTCATCACTTCATCATGTTCCAACGGGCTCATATCGACCTCCAGCATTATTTATTTTTTCTAAGCCGTTTAAGTTTGCCCCACAGTAACTGCGCAGCAAGCTCGCGTTGTTCTTGGCTTGAGAATTAGTATGCCTAGGTTTTCTGGGACGATTACCGCAACTAATGTGTTTTTGAAGGGGTTAATACGGCAGAAGAGCTGTTTTGACATGCAGATACAAGTTTTAAACGTTGATAAAGCTCTGCGCGCATAGAAATTTTGATTAAACGATTTGTTCTAATCGTAGATTCATTTCACAGCGGACAAAGGAGGAGTCGCAAATAATGGCGCTAACAATGCATTGGACGGTGAAAATGCAGGGACAAACTCAAGGGGCTGATTTTTTGTGTTGGGAACTAAGCCTAAAATCCCAAGCTTTTTCTTTGCTCTTGCCTTAGAACCAATCGGACAAAAAATCTGCTCATAGGCAATGGATAACTGCGCATACTCTATTAACCTAGGGACGTACTTACTTGTCATTAATGAGTCTGCTAATTCGACATCCCAAACATCTTCGCGAGGCCACGCCAACGGCTGCCAAACCTCTCTTTTCCGCCCTTTGTAATATGGCTCCAAGCGATCAATTTCATCGGTAGCTATCAACAATAACTCTTCACACTGCGAGTCGCTTAGGTGTTTTACGGTGTTGCCCTGCTCTTCAACAAACCAACGAAACGTCGCCACGTCCCTATAGGAGTTAGCCTCGGGAAATAATGTGGTGCCGTCCTCAATCCAAAGACCACTATCAAGCAATTCACTCTCCTCAAGCGCAGCCGCCCATTCAAGCCCTAGTCGACACCCAGTTTCAAGCAAAAACGGGATTGCTTTTTCTCGCCAGAAACTTGCTGACACCATACCACTGCTCATACCCCCGAGACTGAATCGCTCTAGATAGATATGCTCTTTGGTTGCGATGCTGACACCCGTACTAGCCTTAAATGCCGTCTCAATCATAAAGGTAAATTCGCGCGCCGTTTTGGGCATACAGACATTGAGGAATGACCACTTCAATTCATTCCACAGATGCGGATCACCTCGATACCCCCACATATCTGGACATCGTCTAAACAATAAAGAAACATTCATAGTATCTCTTTCTCTTTCTGAAGACCTTCAGTGACAGGTTCATCAAGTGCTAACTCCAGTGCAGCCCTGTCAAGGTAACGCTCAGGCAGCTCCCCTTTGATAGAAGGTGCCAACCTTTTAAACTCTCCAACCTGTTTGACTAAATTCCCTCTTCCATTCACCAGCTTACCTTCCGCTGCGAGGAAGGCATCACTCGCTTTATCGATTCCTTTCTTGATATCTATAAAGCTTTTCAGAAATGAGTTCAGCTTATTAAATACTGCCTCTGCTTTACCCGCCAATAGCTCCGAATGCTTATTTTGCTCTTCAAAGCGCCATAACTGCCGAACAATATTCAAGCTGGTCAGCAGCGTGGTTGGAGTCGCCACCAATACATTCTTATCAATCGCGGTTTGGAACAGGCTCTCATCGGCTTTAAACGCTTCTACAAAAGCAGACTCGATAGGGACGAACATAAAGACCATCTCAGGAGAGTTTAATCCCGGTAACTTCCCATACTCTTTGTCCGCCAACTCGTTGATGCGCTCACCAATAGCCTTTACGTGCTCCTTCAATGCGATCGCACTCTCAACGTCATCATCTGCATTGATGAATCGCGTGTACGCGTTCAAAGATACCTTAGAGTCAATCACCAAGTGCTTTCCTTCAGGCAGATCAACCACCACGTCAGGACGCAGTCGCCCGTCTTCTGTAGTAACCGAAACCTCTCGCCGATAGTCTCTGTCTTTTTGGAGTCCAGACCGATCTAGCACGTTCTCAAGTACCAGCTCTCCCCAATTGCCCTGCAACTTTTTCTGACCTTTTAGCGCTGTCGACAACTCATGCGCCTCCGTGCTCAGCTTATGATTAAGATCCTTCAAGCCTTGTAGCTCCTTACGCAACTCTCCTTGCTGCAAGCCATCGCGATGATGGATTTCCTGCACTTCCTTTTTAAACGAGTCAATAGAGCTCTTGAACGGCGTCATCAGCGCACTCACACTTTGCTGACTCGTATCCTGTAGTTTCTTGCGGTTGCTCTCTAGCTCCTCAGACACCAACTCTTTGAACTGCGCAGCAAGGCTCGCTTTTTGCTGCTCGAACAAAGCAGCTTGCTGCGCTAAGTTTTCCTCTCTCTCATGAAGGGCCGTCGACGCTTCAGCGAACTCGCGGTCTAATTTGTTGTGCACCTCCTGCAAAGCCTCATACTTTGCGATGAGCTCGGAATAACGCAAACAGGACTCTTTATTTTTTTTCTCAAGCTCATCAGCCCGCACTTCGTTGGCTCTCGCCAATTTATCAAAATCAGCAACTTTTCCCTGCTCAAGCTGAAGGGAATCACGAGCTTCGGCCAACTGCCCTTTAACCTCAGAAATCTCGTTATTCAGCGCAGCTAAACGATCACTTCTTTCTTCTAGTTTCGAGCTAGCAGCCTTCTCAGCAAGCTTCGATACAATGAGCGAATCGCTTGATTCATTCAGCTGAATTTCAACATCCTCGAGCTGTGTAGACAGTTTCTCTAACTCAGCAGTTCTGTTTGTTGCCTCGCTCTGCAAAGCCACTTCAGCTAACTCAGCGGCATTTAATTTACGTTCAAGCACCTGAACACGCTCTTGCTCGCTTTTGAACAAATCTTGCAAAGATTCAAATTGGGATTGAACACTATCAAGCGTTTGCCGACTAGAGTCGTGTGTTTTCTGGTAACGGGCGCGAACAAGTAGTCCCGACAGCACTAACAGGGCTAAAAAAACGAATGCCGCAGAAACAGTTTCAAATAAAAGCATAAGGAAACTCCTCGTAAATTGATTTCAACGAAAACGATATTACAAAGAACTGTTTTTTATAGTGACAGACGGTTGGGGGACAAACGTTGGAGCGGAGGTGTCTGGCTATGCTTGAGTATTGAATTGCACGAGCTCTATATCCGTTTTCTGATAAAAAGGATGCACAGGTTTACCGGATTTATTTATTCTTAAGCAGTATAAGTTAGGTAAAAGCTATTTTACTTGATCAGTGCGCCCCAGTATGAACCACTATTTCCCAACTCAGCTACGACCAAAACAGCATCATCTGACAGTTTTACCAGTTGTATTTAAGTAACGTTAGAGTCAACTCATTAGATTATTGCGCTAACACATTTTTGTAGCACAACACCATTGCCACAGCGCCGGAATTATTCGAAAAAACCTCCTTGGGGCTTTTTACTCCTTTTTTATCACTACTCCCTGAATGATACTCAAGATCATTAACAGACAAGAAAGTCGACAAGATAGATGATTTGACCGCAAAATTTACATTTTGCGGAATATCCTTTCGACTTTCCAACATATACGATGCGTTCAGCGTGCTTGTAGCGACACCTATAACGTAACCCTGCTCATTAAAAACGGGACCGCCGCTGTTTCCGGCTTGAATAGGTGCCGATATCTGATAAACAGATGAATCTCCGCCTAAGCCTGTTTGCGAACTCAATGTACCATCCGTGAGTTTTACTGTATTTCCCATAAGGCTAGTGAGTGGATACCCAAGAACAACTAACCTTTCGCCTAAAGCTTGTTTTGGAGCGACTGAAATATTAACAAATTTAGAACCGGCAAGATCGCTGGCTACAAGGTAAGCCAAATCATTGCTGACATCAGAATGAACAAGTTTCGCGGAATACTCTTTAGAATTCTTGAATATTTTGACGTCGCTACATTGCTCAACAGCGTGAAAATTCGTAATCAATCCAGCTCTTTCATTTACAACAAATGCCGTAGCCGTAGACAGTAACCTAGCAATCTTTGGCGACTCAATTTGCGGGATAAAATCTGGCTCTGTCAAAAGTTCATCATCAGCTTTGAACGCATTAAATAAACCTAAAATGGTTGTATTACTTACGCCTAGATCTTTAGCTGTAAGGCCGGCAGAATTTTTTACTTCTGTATCAGCACCAGCAGCTAGAAGCATTCTAGTTTTTTCCGCATTGCCCTTTGATACTGACCAATGAAGTGCAGTATCGCCATAGTTATTTGTTTTATCCAAATGGATTTTCTTTTCAAGAAGTAGCCGGAATGTATTGAGACTTGTAGCGTTCTCTCTCGCGCTAATAATAAGTACGTTGTCATAGCTGTTGTTTACAGCGTTTAAATCAGCTCCTGAGCGTAGTAACTTTTCAATAATACTTCCCCTGTTATAAATGGCAGCAATCATCAGGGGAGTTATTCCTTCGCTATTCTTAGTATTTATTTCAGCATGGCCATCTACCAGAATATCAAATATCTTTTCATTATCCTGAATAATGCTTAGCTCCAACGGTGTAGCTCCAGCTTTGTTCTTAACTTCCAAATCAACCTTTAAACTGAGCAGCTTCGCTACCATGTCGAAGTGGCCATTAAAAACAGCAAGATGTATAGGAGCCGCACCTGCTTCTAAGCTATAGGCATTGGGATTAGCACCCTTCCCTAACAGAATGTCGATAGCCTGAAGTTTGTTTTCGTTTGCTGCCAAGTGAAGAGCAGTCCAGTCACCGGAGCCCAAGTGGCCGTCATTAACGTCTTCTGGGGTGAGTTGTTCGAGATAGTGTAGATCATTTGTCAAAACGGCGTGATGCGGAGATATTGTGCAAGCGCCTAAAGAGCAAGCGATAAACAGTAAAATAGCGCTACTTTTCATCTAATAAACCTCTTGGGGAAAAAGCCCCCCCTTTCCAAATACTTCCGTATTGTTATGACAGTCCCACTGGCAATAACTTCGCTCTGACAACTATTCAAAGCACCCCATTAAATCTTCAGCCTCTACAGGCCCATTTGAAACCACTGCATCACTCAAATCTATTTTATTACCCAGCAAGCTATTCAACTGAAGATCGAACGAATTCATACTCGGGTGCAAGGCCATCGGAATATAGACGTTTACGTCTTTCTTCTGGCCAATTCGATAGACTCGGTCGGTTGCCTGCGCTTCTTTCGCAGGGTTCCAATGACGCTCAAGGTGAATAACATTGTTGGCACCAGTGACTGTCAAACCTACACCCGCCGCAACTGGCGACATTACAATCGCAGCGAACCCTTCTTGTTGCTGAAACTTGTCAATAATACCTTTTCGCGTAGCATCATCTTTTTTAGTCGCTACTGCTTTCGTTTCTCCGTTAATAACCTCAACCGAGGTCTTAAAGACAACGCCAATTATCGCTGCGACATAGGCTTGTACTCGTTTTGTTGTGGCAAAAATGAGTACCTTCTCGTCTCTTCTCTTGATTTCTTTTAGCAGGGAAAGCATTGATGAAAACTTTGCTGAACTTTCAGCTTGGCGGAGGAAATCTTTAGGCTTATGCGGAATCGGTGAGTTTTTCTCAATGTCATGATGAATGCTAGATATTTTCATCCTTAGTAGACCAGGCAACACCAGTTTGCGCTTATCCTCGGTACTGCTTAGTCTAATCGCGTCTACTATTTCATCATAATGATCCAGCTGCTCCCCTTTCATCATACCAACCAAAGATGGCATAAACTGTGTATTGGGACTGCCCTTATCACCCGTAAAAATAGTCTTGGTCGGCATACCCTGTAGCTCTTCTTCTTTGGTGCGACGTAACATGTATTCGCCAACGGCTTTTCTTAGGTTACGTCCTGTTTCCATCTTAGTGCCTCTAACATTCGCCGCATCAGCAGAAGTTATCGGTTCGATGTAATTTGACCTAAATGACTGCCAAGCGCCTAGCAGGCCGGGAACGGCTGTATCCATTAAGCACCAAAAATCCTTCAGAGAATTCTCGACCGGAGTTCCTGTCGCGAGCAATTTAAAATCACACTTCACCGCCTTCGCCGCGCGCGTTTGAAGGGCATTCGGATTCTTAAGGTTCTGCGCCTCATCAAAAGCGGCTACACTCCAATCGATTCGGCTCAAAGAAAACTGATAATCTCGTAATGTTTGGTACGTCGTTAAAACTAGTCGAGCAGGTGTATCCAGTCGATCGGTTCCATAAACACCACCCACTTTTAGAGAGTAACGTATTTGATCTTGGTCCTCGATTAAGTCACTTTCGTCAAATTGCTGAAGGGTTTCTCGTTTGGCCCCAGCTACTCTAAATCGCTTAAGATCTGCACCCGACTGAAGCACGACGATGTCGCTGAATGGAGACTTATGGAAAGTCTCATCGACCTCCGCTTGCCAGTTCTCTAGCAAGCTTAGAGGCGCGACAATCAGAACGGGTTTGAGGGCCTTATTCTCTGCCTTGTTTCGCTTGTAGAGCTCAGCTATTGAGACCAATGTCATGAACGTCTTACCAAGCCCCATATCATCGGCAAGCAGCGCACCGGAGCCTCCCTCATCACCTAAAGCATTATCTAAATGAGAGAGCAACCAATGAATCCCTTCAACTTGGTGAACGAATGGCTCGCGCTTTAAGTTATCTTTTGAAAACGACTGACTACGGGGATCAAAACCGTGAAGCTGAGTATTCTTGCCAAACTCATCATCTTCATCATTGCTGTCTATCGCGACTACAGCCGCCTCTGGGTTACCCAGACTCTCGTCATCTAACAATTCGTTCGTAACAGGCTTAGCGCCTGCTTCGTTGCCTTTAGATAACTTTTCTTCAAGTGCCTTGATCGTATTGTGTAGCTTCGGGTCATCCGAAATATCAAACTGGTGTTCATCTAACTCAACAATGGTCGCGCCACTATTTTTAGCATCATTTACTTTTTCTTTGAGCTCATCCAAAAGCTCTTGTGTTCCGACAAAATCCATTAGCTTTTCGGTTGATTCCAAAAGTTTTTCTTGAACCGCAAACCAATCAATTCCAGACTCTTCTACATCACCAAAATACTTATGCGTAAAACGCTCCGCACCATGAACGCGTAATGAAAACCCCGTATCAAGATCAATAAGTGCGGCATCTAAGTATGCTGTCGGTGACTTTAAGAAAGTTGAAACCTGCTCCTTGGGAATGCGCCGATTTGTTAGAATCTCTTTAGTCGCCTCTAGGCGTTGATCATCGAGCAAAACAAACTTATCTTTGACCCTAAGAATCGCTTTGTCACTGGAAGCATCAATTTGCCCAAAACGACGTTGAATATCTGAAAGCTCTATGCCTCCGCCATACGTTGGTGTTAGCGCCAAGTCTCCATTATCCATCTCTTCAACAGCAACCCCGACCTTCTCCGGCTGAACAAACTCGAGCTTATCAAAATGCTTCAGGTCAATATTAACGCCGGCTTTTTGGGCCAACTGGAACTGAAAAATCAACCAGTTATTCTCGTATTCCCCTCGGTCATTAGGCTTCAATTTCTTATGGGCCTTCAATGCTTCAAACAACCTCCATTGAGGCTGATCCAACCGGTAATATTCGTCTTCTGCCAGTTTGAGGAATGGCCCCTCAAATGAGTAATGAGTAATGGCAGTGCCATCACTCAATTCAAGCTCAATATTAACGTCGAAAGAGGACTGCCTTGTGCTTCCTTCAATGCGCGCGCTAAAGCTTCCTAAGAATGGATCTGGTAATTCAAACAGCTCAAAAAAGTCGTTGCTCTGATGTGCAATATTGCATGACAGAACGGTATACCCATTAGAGTTTTTTTCGGCAAAACCCTGCTCATAAAGGCCCTTAAGATAGGCATATTGAAGGCCAAAAAATGGATCCTCCATGGCTTTCTGATCAGAGTTTTCGAAAACCTTCCCGGCAAATATAAAATCAACACCCTCAGCTGGATCAATGCGCCAAGTAATGGACTTTTCTGTGCCTTTGTCGACCAAGCCCGAGAATAACTCCTTAATTCCCATATTCAATCCGCCCCAAATTTATTTTTATACATTCGATACTTATCCGCTGATATTAATTTTGATATATCAACTTGAAGACCTTGATCTTTGAGGTATTCAATAGCTCTGTGCTGCCAGCTAAGTTGGGTATGGTGTGCAAACTCGACAAAGCCGTTGCCCGAATAATTACCGTATTCCCTCTGATAGCTCCAACCAGGAGACGTTCTCAATTTACTATCATCAAACGTGGAAACTGAATAGTCATCAATTCCTAGCGCCGAAGGAAGTTTGTCCATCAATTTAAGTTTAAAACTATGACTCCCTTCTATCATGCGCACTCTGCCACTTAAATTCAGATATATGACCGAAGTTTGCGTGCCATTTAACCGAGCATATGCAGGAAGTTCTTCTTTACGGTATGACTTCTTCAAGTACATCTGCGCTGACTTGCTTAGGAACAGTCGAGAGTCTGTCACTAGCCCTTGAGCTAGCAAACCCTCCATAAAGATTTTCCTGTCTCCAAACATCCTCTCCATGTCAGCATTACCCGATTCTTTCGCGCTCTGCTCTAAAAATTCAAGAAAGAGTTTTAGATCAAAACTGCTCAGCCAACCCCTCACTTTTGCAATCCGGTTGTCACCAAGAAGGCTCCACCATTGCTGATATTTCGCAGCGCTCTTGGGTACACGAGGATCACCAGCGATCTCCAATACAGCTCTCTGCCACGAGGAGCTAATTGAATCAGTCCCTGAACGATCTATTAGAATCTCGAGAATTTCATGTCCTAATTGCTTGTTCGCTGTATAGGGGCTATTGACGACATCACGTTTAACTATCTCAGAAAGTACAGAATGATCCTCGCCGACATTTAACGACTTAAGCGTTTGCAAGTAATATTGATAGCGACATAACTGCGTAAAACGTGCGTCTGAAAAGCCTACTAGACTGTATTTATCCAAGACCATATCAAAATCTATGTTTTCTTCTTGGGCCTGCCTCACTATCCTGCTAGGCCCATAAGTAGAAAAAATAAGCTCACGATTCGCTACAAACACTTGCAACTGACTATCGCCCTTTCTACCCACATACTGCGACAGTTCATCCTGTAAAAACTGAGCCCAACGCTTTAAATCGTCCACTTCCGTATGCAAATCAAAATGCGTTAAAAACCCACGAATGAATTGTGTAAGAGAAATTTTGCTCATCGGTGCCCTAATTTCCCGCAAATGAGACAACAGCTCAGAGCTAAGCTCCACACATCTAAAAAAATCTTCGGACGTTGCCATCAAAAAGGTGAAAGCTCGAACATCAAGACCCCGGCGGATATAGAAATCCGCAGGGTTCTTCTCCACGCATACCCCCCTGAACATTCTCTTAAGAGAATTCTTGAACTGATCTGAATTGGTTCCGGCAGTACTAGCCATTTTTCGCAGCCTTTCTTCGGCGTGGCGAGTCGTTGAAAAATGCTTGTCATTCCATTCAAGTAATTCAAACGTAAGACTTGGCAATGAAATGCTCAATTTAACCTCGTCTTTATCGCTTCATACTCTTCTAATGCCGGCCTTTTTACGGTAATCCGAATATCTATTCTGCGATTCTTTCTGCGGCTTTCAAGACTATTAGGGCTTGATTCTGTGTCTTTGTCAGGTCGCGTATCTGCATAACCACTAACGGAAAACAGACGCCGCCCATCGTGATTATCAATGTCTCCCAAGCGAGCATCGATAGGCATCTCACTATTCCAAAAATCCCAAACAGAAATAGCCCGAAACGTCGACAAGCCCCAATTCCCCTTAATTCTCGTATTGTAATACGGTACGTTGTCGGTATGGCCTTCTACGAATATGGTGTCGAGATACATCCACCGCTCATCTTTTACAATAGAGCCGTATAGCACCTCCCCGATTGCCAAAGTAACCTTTTGAAGCTCGGCTTCTTTTGGGACATCAAATTTACTTTGTTTGAACGTCAGCACATCTTCAGGAATACGCAAAACCGTATCATTGTCACTGATAGTCACCGGAATATTGCGCGCCCTTAACTCTTGCTCAACCTCATATAGGATCGTTTTTCTTACCTGCTCGGCCTTAGCAATCTCCTGAATCTCCCGGTCCCACTGCTCACTTTTTTGCGTTAACTCTACAATCAAGGCGACGGCCGCCAGTACAAATATCACTAACAAACCAGCCATAATGTCTGAAAAAGACATCCAGTAGGGGTTTTCCTCATCGACCTGATAGCTTCTTTTTCTCGAGCCTATGCCATTCATTCATCAAGCTCCCTAAGCAGTGATTTTTCCATCTATCTCGTCAACGACGCCATTTAACGTTTGCACTGCATCCGTCATTGCACTGATGTAGTTATTGGTCTGCTCATTCCAGACGTTCATTCTATTGGTCGTTTGAGACTGCACTTGCTGCGCATAGTCTTGAAGTAACGAGGCAATTTGCTTTTCTAGCTCCTGAACATGACTCCTTAACGAAGAACCTAAAGAGTCAAAATGCTGGTCAACAGAATCAAGCCCATTTGCTGCCTTGTCTGCCGCACTGTTTAATTGAGAAGCAGCACGTTCAACCGTCGACGTAACGTCGATTAAACTCGAAGAGACTTGAGAAAACTTATCGGCAACACCTTTATTGAGTTCCGCAAGGTCTTTAACTTGAGCAGTAGCGTCCGTAATATCTTCACCAAGAAACTCCACTGACTCCTTAATGGTAGAAGAAAGTAATCCCAGCTGATTCGCAGACCCTTTCATATCAGTTGCGACGAGCCTCATTGAGTCTGTAGCTTGAACATGACTGCCGGAAAGATCAGAGAACGTCTTGATCATTTCTCCCATACTATTCACCAGTTCATCGTTTTGTTGTTTCTGAGTCTCCAGCACAGACTCAACGCCTTCAGACAAAGACTGTTGAGTACTTTGAACTCCTTTTAATTGATCGTTCAAAACCTTTTGCCTAGCAACGTCCCTATCTTGCTGCTTATCCATCTTATCGTTCAGTGCATCATTCACTGAGGTCATCGTTGATTTGTTTTGATCAACCATTAATTCAAACTGTAAGCGTAACTTCCCTAAAAATTCATTCAAACCAGACGTCATGGAATCCGTGGCCGACTGCATTTCCTGTGATGCACTTTGAATCATATCTTTTTGTGCCGAACCGGCACTCCCAACGCCGTCCATAAATTTCTCTAATAAGGACTCCAGTGCTTTTTCTGAACCTGAATGAGCATTTTCAACTAGCTTCTCGATTGCTGGCGCTAAGATTGTCGTTAAGCTCTGCTCCATTCCTTCACGAATAGACGTTGAAGCTTGTTGCATTGCTTCTTGCATACGATGACCAATTTTTTCATCAAGCTCTGCCAACTTTTCCGAACTGACACGCGAAGAGTCTTCAATATTTGATAAAGACTGTTCAGCAGTAATACGGGGGTATAAATAATCAACCTGATTCTGGAAATCAGAAATATTGCCGCGAATAACGCGTTCCAACCACTTCTCATAGAAGTTGAACGTTACGCTAGTTGTTACACCCCAAACAGAGGTCATGAATGCAATCGAAGCGCCGCCAATCATTCCAAAAATTCCATTTTTCAATTGATCAACTTCAGCGCCACCCGCTATATTTCCGGACAACTGCGACAACCCCATCTGCAATCCAGCAAAAGTGCCGATCACCCCTATCGCAGTTAGAAAACCAGGCACTGCCGCTAACAGCCTGTTTTCCGTCAAGCCTCGCGCGATAGAGTGCGTGTTAAAGAAATGCTCGGCATCAAGGGTGTTGCATAGGCGCTTTTTATGCGGTGTATGCACGAGAGATTCATCAAACTCTTTCCAAAGTCGTCCAAACGATTCACTTTTGAGCGCTCTATTAGAAATATCTCGGCGCTTTTCTAACAAATCCTCAACAGTAAGGCCTTTTAGCAGGGTTTTATAAAACGTTAAGTGCTGCTTCGCTTTCACAAAATTGTATAGCGAGATCAGCATTGCACTGATCATACAAAACAAAAGAAAGGACACAATAAGAGCACTGAGCCCTTCTGGCGTAGTCAAAGAACCGCCAAACATCATCCCAAAATCAGGTATCAGTTGCCCTAAGCTGTATTCTGCTTTTTCCATTATTACGTCCTGCCCTTTTTTAATTATTTACTTCCCAGTTCACTGCGCTAACAATACCCCAGTTTCCACTCGAGTTGGGACGCCGCCATTTTGCGGTATTCATGCTTTTTAAGTAATTTAATGCATCAGAGTAATTAACGAATTTCGTCTCACTCCCTTTCTCGCCTACCGTATAAACTCCATTGCCATTGCAAACACCAATAACAAACCTGCTCCCGTCTTTTGCTACCGGCACCATTTCATTCGTAAATTCAAGCGACTCGCGTGCGTTAGATTTGCGATTACCCTTAACACTATCAACTAGCTGAAGCTCAAATACCGATTCTCGAGAAGATAGCTCCGCAGCTCTCTCATTACTCATTTCAATCCTATTTTTGGGCGAAGGTACGTCCTCAGCCTTAATATGCAGCTGTTTTGCTATCGCTTGCACGGCATCATCATCTAGCTCCACCCATGTCACCGCGCCGCTCTTATGAATGTAAGGTACCGGATGAGCCAATGATGTGATGCAGGACAACTCCCATGCATAACGCCATTTATAGTCCGGCGTCGATACCAGATCCTCACCCACTTGATGGTGGCGAAAGTAACTAGCCAGCTGAGCATTGTCATATGGGCCAGAAACATCACTAAGAGTTGCTATTCCAATCACCAGACCTGACCCTTTTCGAATCAGGCCAAACCGCCCTCTAAACTTGCTTTGAGTAGAGCGCATTTCCCAATCTTTCTCACCGCTCAGAATCTTGCTTAGCCATGGCTCATCAATGATTAGTGCTTTTGTAATCATTTCTCAAATAACCTTTTTCGTTTTGCAGTGTGATAGCTTCTGTATTTCTGTGCAGCAACCCATTCACTGCGAGAACCAAATAGTAAGATATCGCGACTAGGCAGGTTAACGGACAACTGACGGACAAAACTCATACTTATGATAAAAGTGCGTAGCCACGCGATAAAACTCGGGTCGCGGCCACGCACTCGTTTCATCGAAAGCACTACCTCTACCTACAAATTTCGGTTATTTCGTTCAAGAGCATTTCTGATCGACTTTCTACAAAGCGCTCATAATTGTCTGAAGTCATATCTTCAAGACTGATAAAGTGGCTGCTCAAGCGACGCTCAACTTCTTGTTTTCCCGCGTGCATCCGATCTTCCAGATAAACAGAAGGTGCTTTCGCTGCCATATTGCGATTTGTTTTCCATGTGACTAGGGCGCAGTTAAGGGCAATATAAATCAGCTTTGACTCAAAGCCTTTTTCCTTCAACCAAGCGTCTGGAAAAAGATGGTGGTATTCACGCGCGAGAATATTCTCACGAGAAATCGCACTACCATCGGCAAAATCAAACGCCCCTTTGGTCAAACTAAGTGCGAGCATCGCCCTTGGCAATCGATCACGCCGCTTTGGCCAACCGGCAAGCTGCAACTCTTCTTTTGTAGGTAAAGGAAATTCAGCTTCATCGAAAATTTTCGGTGCCTCATTCCCACCCCCTCTCAGCAGCTGCGAGATTTCCTTGTAGTCAACAAGCGATCGCGTTGCAGATGTACGTTCGTAGCGCTCAGTAAAGAATGCCCGCCACAGATATTTTTTAAGGATCACTCTCGCGTGGCCTTCATCATCCAAGCCGTCACTGACACCAGACCAAAGCGCAGCGAGTGGATATAACACCACATCGGTTGCAAGGCGCTGGTTATCAAATATGTTTTGCTCCTGCAAAAAGTCACACGCTCGACGAATTCCCTTTTTTACCAGCTCCCAGTGTTCGATCAAACCATCGCTATACGCCGATTCCAGATAGGCGGCTCGCGTGGGTGTTTTGCCCAAAAGAAGGGCGCCTACCGCCAGTGCCCAATCGGCAGGATTGAGGTAGTTTCCTGCATTCGGTGCGGCTGTTTTAATCTCGTCAACCAAATCGTGCAAGGACTGCCCGGTTCCCGCCTCGACCTGCGCGACCACTATGTCATAGGCGGTTAGAGGCGATGACGAGGTGTTCATCTGAATAAACACATTCAATGCCGTGTCTTTTGGGGTGTGCCGAGGAAGCGACAGAAAAGGAATGTTAAAACTCGCCACCAGGGCTCTGAGCTTTGTAATGGATGTAATTAATTTGACCAGCCCTTCAGGTCTTGACGCGGTCGCCTGTTGGGCCCAAGTACTTGAACTTGTTTCGCCATCTGTACCGGGACAAAACAGATGTGCAGGAATCAGATTTCGCTCCCACTGTAGCTCAGGCTCGTTCGCCCATAGTGGAAACAACTTATCATTCTTCATCCAACGACTTTGAGAAAGCGACTCATAACTCCCATCATCATTGACCTTTATAAAAAAAGTACGGTCTTCATAATCATTATGTAGGCTGCGCCAAAGCGCTGTCAGCCGCTGCTGCCCATCAAGCAAATATTCGTTCACTTTTGAGGAGAGTTCCGGTGCACCCACTACGGGTCTGGAGATAAACGGCTGCTCATCCCCGACATCAAGCGTTAATACCGCCCCCGCTGGCAACTCTAATAAAACCGTATCCAATAGCGCCGTCACCTGCTGATGCGCCCACGCTTCGAAGCGCTGAAACCTTGGCAACGCGATATACCCATGCTGAATAGAGGTGAACCACTCTTCTAGTTTTCTATTTCTGGCTTCCATACTGCCACCCTTGTTGTCTACTTATTGTTTTATAACGCCAACTGCAAATACTGTTACGTTTAAGAGTTACTCCAGCACCTCGACTACAACTGCCTTCCACCCAGGCTTATTCCTCTTTTTGTCGAACTCTCTGTGCCGCAAAATTTTTACGTTTTTCGTTTCCATACCGTCTTTGATCAACGATGCCGGAACAAAAGTATCTTCCACAAAACCAAAACCACCAGGAGTAACTCTCAAAAAGCCTTGAATATTTTCTACACCCGAAACCTTTTGCAGTGGAACACGTCGTGCTTCTACCACATTTTTCTCATTGTCCGCAGACGAAATAGTTACCTCAACACAATCGCCCAGCGCAGGTTTTTCCTTTCCATCAAAGAGCCTCAAAGACACAGAAACACGTTCACTTTCAGACAGGTATAGCTCAAGTTTTTTAACCGATTTGTGTATATTCGACACCACCCCTAACCGTTTGGTAGTAGGCCCAGTCAATAGCTGAAGGGCCGGTGCCGATTTATCTTTCAAGAACTCATCTAAACGGGAAATGTCTTCCGCGGGGTTAAACCAAGGCGCAGATTTAAACTGTTCAACATCAGCTTTAAGCTTAAATCCATTACTCTCATACCAGTTCGTCAGTCTGATTAAACACATTGACGCCACGCTATGATTACCCTGCTTTACTAAAATTCTGGCCATTCCTTTTAACAGCCTTAATGCAAATTTCTCGTCATGGGCACATCTAATTCCTTTTGCAAATAGGCAGAGGGCCGTGTTTTCATCTGAATCGCGGTACGTGGCAGCAAATGCCCCCCAAGCCCAAGGCTCCGATTGTTTTTTCCGCAAAACAGGAATGATTAACGCTCTCGCCTCTTCATTACGACCTGCAACAATTAGCAGTTTTGCTTGGTCATAATCCAACCACATCATGTGTTGTTTATCTTTTGCTTTGGCCCGAGTTTTCTCGAAAATAAGCAACACGTGATCGAGGTCTATTTGCTGGACTTCTTCAAAGCTCAACCATGCTTTCGCCATGCTCCGAGCGAACTTCAGCATGAGGCTTGGCGACTCACCATTCTCTCCCTGATAAGGTTCTTCATCACCTGCGTCGAACAATGAATCCACATGATGTGCTAGCAAAACGACGAGCTTAGGTATTGACTCAAGATAGCGCTGAAACAGCAGTAAAAGACTTCGGTATTCAAACCCGCCATCAGGGATATCTAACCAAACAATCCAGTCAATCAGAAAATTAATCCTGTCGAGCTCAGAATGAGTGACTTTATATTCGCGATCATTTTCGTCAGCGCGCCCCTTAACTTGGGAATGTACCTGTTTGAGAAAGTCATAGCACACCCAAAAGAAAGCCCCCTTCAAATAAGCATCGTTTGGCACTTGCTGAACAGCAGGACAGCCAACATCCCACGCCTCATGAAGGTCACCCTGTTTTCTTAGCTTATTGACGACTTTGAATAACGGCTCATCCATTAACTAAGCCCCTCTTGTATGATCGACAAGGTTTCACTTATCAATGCATTTGAATTCGACAAATTTTTCTGCGGAGAGTAATTCGTTATCTGCTTTTTCTTGTTGTAATAGACATCGAGTACGGCTATTTCCGTATCTTTTTCAAACCAATAACGTTGTGAATAATTCTGCTCTTTCACATTGGTAATCAAAATATCTGACGGAGAAACACTTTGCTCAATCTTCAAATGAAGTTCGTTGAGAAAAGGTTCCTCAAAATCCCACGATTTAGACCCACTAGCACGTATATTCGAAATCACACGGCCCAGCAAAGGAGCCAATAAAGGCTGAAGATCAAGCGCCAAAGGGCCATCAAGTACCGGGCTAATCGATGCGATCTTACACTTCCCGTTATAAGCGATATTTACGCGAACAGATTCCGAACCTCGGACAAAGTGATAAGTCTCCTGATATCGGTGATGCATGATATTGTAAATTTCAATTGCGGTATCGACGAGAGCCTCTTTAACCAATCGCAGCAACTCACTCAAAAAAGCATTGGAAGCAGGAATACCAAACGTTGGATCCTCAACGGCCCCGGTAGGGATGCTCGAGTGGTTAGCCGTTTCCACCGGTTCAACCACGTTTGTCTGTGGCATATTTGTTTCGGTAGTCGGCATTTGATAGGAGAGATCTAAGCCCGGGTCTGAAACGACCTCGGCCGAACTTCCAATTCCAAAGTGAGGCTCTTCTAATACATACAAGCGATTTGATGTACGCGTGATGGCGGTGTAAAGCCAACGAAAATACTCCGCGCACCTTGGGTTTTGATGCGTCTTACACTTAACAAACACATGGTTCCATTCACTTCCCTGCGCCTTATGGCAGGTAATGGCGTAACCGAATTTAACCCGAAGCGCATTAAAGTATGGGTCGCTTCTCAAAGTCTCTGTAAATTCTAATGTCCCCTCTTTAAGCTCTTGGTGGCGTATACGAAAATCAATATACAGCGCCTTATTTTCATCTGAACTTAATCCGGGGTCATCCGAATAAAGTAGTGTTTCAATAATTTTGGCCTTAAAAAAACAAACACTACCGTCAAGATCTCTAAATCCAAGCTCTACGTCTCTAAATTGCAGAGGCACCTTAACCTCTACGACTTGATTTGTGTCTTTACACGCGCGCTTAACAAGACGGGTTAGACGCTCAGGTTCACCTAAAACTTGGCGCACTTGCCCAAAGTCACCATTGGAAATAAAGAAGCCATAGGTGTCATTATTATTGACCGCCATTAGCTTATCCTTTTGGCATACCTCAGCTTGCCCTGGAAAGAACTCTTCTCTTATACGTCGATTATAAGCAGCGACATCCGCATTCGAATGCGCGATCACAATAGACTCTGCATTGATCTTGCTATCACAACTGTTTAGGTAAGTCTCGATCAAATTAGCGTGTTCGACATGCTGCACATCCGGCAGGCTTAAATCGAAGTTCAATTGATTGAAGAGGTTGTCCTCTAGCGCCTGTCGCATCTTGAGCGCATTTTTCATCACGCCACTGCCGCCCTTCTGACGCACCACCTCAGTCAACTCATAGCCTGTCGTTGTTAAACCGTACTCTCGAGCTAAATAACCAGCATCTAGTGCTGGGGAGCGATTCATACCAACGGGAGGTAACTGCGCGTCATCACCAATAAAGATTACTTTCTTTCTATGGTCGTTGTGATCCAAATTCACAAATTTTAAGAAGTCTTGTAGCAAATGCCCCGACCCACATCGAAAGAATTCTGATTCGTTGTATACATCCGAAATCATCGACGACTCATCAACGATGTAGACCGTATCGACCGACAGTTCATTCACCGCTAACTTTGCATAAAGCTTATAGGTTTCGGATCCCTCTACCTCGTCGTCTCGATACTCAACCATATCTTTAAACGAATAAATGGTCTTATGAATTGTATACGCGGGGCTTTGTGTTTTATTTGAAATGACTTTTGCTGCTTTTCCGGTCGGCGCTGATAGCACATAGTTCCGGCGTACCGTCCGAAAGTATTCTGTTAGCCCCTTCGTTATAAAGGTCTTACCCGTTCCGGCGTAGCCTTTAAGCAGGAATACATTTTCGTTGTTACTCGATAAGAATTGATCCAGCTGACTAACGAGTTCAGCCTGTCCGTTCGTAAGGTCATACTCTGCAAAGGTGTCTTCTAATCGAATGTTTTCTCGCGTCGCCGCTGACTCAAAGTCGAACCGCTCAGTCGCTTGATGGCCCGCCGACTTAACCGCGACTAACTTTGACTGATTAACTTGTTGATTGATTGCGTCAAGCTCAGCCAATGAGCGAGCCTGCTCATTCTCCAGCTTCGACAATTCCTGCAGAGCACTTTGAAGTGCCTCGGCTTGTTGCTGCAAAGCATTTTCTAATGCTTGCTTATCTTTTGCTAACGCACCTAGCGGTGATTGGTCTGGTGTCGGTACAACATACTGAGGCAAGTCCTCCACTGTTCCACCATGACAAGACATATATAACCAAGCCGCCAAAAACCAGGCTTCTTTAAGGGCTTGCAAAGCATCACCTGAACTAATTTCGTAGGCGCGAGCATTTGCGTGTGCATGCGCAGCCTTATTCCCCTTAAGCCGAATGAACTCGAGTTTATCAACTACGCAGTCTTCAACAGCATCTTGAAACGCTGCATTGTTAATACGATCAACCAACTTATTTGCGCCATAACTAGAGATGCTTAATTCTCTGTAAATATTAGTCACGAACAGTTCGGCGAAACAGCGCAATTTAATGACGGCACTTTGCGGGTCGGAAAAAACGTAACCCTCTGCACTTTCACCAAACTCAAAGAGTTTGGGTTGATATACCTTGATAAAGCTAAAGTTCGAAACTTCCATATTGCACCTCTATGCTTTTATTGTTTTTTCTTAGTTTTGTTCGTTCTTTTATTCGCGATTGCCAATTTTTCGCGCTCTTCTTTGATGCGCGCCAGCAAGGCTTCGGCGCTGTTTTCGCCGCTAATCAACTCCGGGTTGTCTTCACGCCATTGGGCGGTGAGTTCACCATGGAAGGCTTTGGCGAGGATGGATTGGGTGAGATGGTTAACGCGGCTCTGGGCGTCTTTAACGCGTTGCTCGATTTGGTCGGCGAAGGTGAAGAGTTGTTCGACTCGGCGGACGATTTCGGTTTGCTCTTCGATAGGCGGGAATGGTATCGGGAGTTCTTTTAGTATACCAAGGTTGAGGATATCCATTGTCCCACCATGACTGAAGCCTTTAAAGAAGCCCTTAGCTATTGGGCTCTCAAGATAGAACCGGATAAACTCTCTATTAACGAAACCTTGTAGACCCAACTTTACTAAGCGCGGATTAATAATTCCCTTTTCAGCGTCTTCGGATAATATTAAGACCTTTCCTATCGTACCAACTAGGCTTATAAGAATATCTCCAGCTCCTACTTCACAAGAAGAAAGCTGTTCAAACTTTGTAGCGCTAATAAAATATGTATCAAGACCTTCATTGCCAGCAATAACCTGCTCTTGACCATAAACTTTGTAACCCGATTCGATACAGTCAGATTTTTTTAAGGCCGATCCAAATGGTCCAGCTTTTAGAGCATTATTATCATGAGCGGCAATATGCTCGAAGCCTACCCATTGCCAGCGTGCATCAATACCTGTAAACAAAGGTGAGACAGCCTTACTTGGTCCAAAGCTCTTTTTTAGCTTCTTTTTCGACTTCAACTCATTGCGTTCAAGCTCTAACTGAGCAATGAAAACACTGGTATCGCTGCACTCATTCTCCCCCCGCCATTCTTCCGTCAATTTCCCACTGACGGCGGCGGCGAGGACGGATTGGCGGAAGCGTTTGAGGATGTTGGGGATGGCGTCGAGGCGGTTTTTGAGGGTGTCGACCTGCGCGAGGAGTTGGTCGAGCTGGGTGGCGATTTGTTTTTGTTCGGCTAGGGGTGCTAAAACAAATGGTGCAACTTTCGCATCATTTGTCCCCAAACGAGGCATGTTTACCCCATAACCAACCTTGGTTACATACGATAAAAACTCAGCTGATTTCAACCAATAGAATATGTAACCATTATCAAGGAATACGCCACCATTTAATGGAATGATCTCGGTTGTTGCCACCCCATCATCTTCTGCGACAATGATTTTATTTAGATAAGGCCGGAGCTTCCCATAAAGTACATCCCCTTTGCCAAATCTATTTTTTGTACTCTTGAACATCCTATCTTTGAAGGTTACTTTTCGAAGCAGCTTGGAAGTGTTCTTTTCAATGTCCTCTAACTCAAGAACCCAAGTGCCCTCATCAACGTCTGCCGCTGTGGCTTTAGTTGCTTTGCCATAATCAACAATATTCCCTAATAATGTAAATACCCAGCTATCTGGAAGTTCTAGTTTCCCACCTTCGCGGGAATGAATCTGAGGGGGTTCAAATTGATGTATTGCTTCACTCATCCCTATTCACCCTCACCCAAACCCAGAACATCCGCTACCAGGCCTTTCTGCACTTTCGCTTCATCGCCTTCACCTAGCGCTTGCATTAGTCCATCCAACTCGCGCAAAGCTTCGGTAAGCTCGGCCATGGCTTCGGCAGCGAGTACCTTGGGTTCGGGCAGGTCGGCGGCGTCGACGCTGTCTTTGTCTTTTAACCAGCTAATGTCGAGCGAGTCGCCTTTGGTGTCACGAATATAGTCGCGGGTAAAACAACGCAGTCGGCTGTTTTCTTCAGACAGTTCAAGGCTGCCTTGTGTTTGGCCTGTGCGTTCTTCGGTAAAAGACCATTCCCCTTTCAGGTCCGTTTTGCCAAAGCACGCTTCAAACGGTTTGAGGTGTTGTTTACCAAACGGCGTACGCTTGCCAAAGCTGGGCATATTGGTGCGCAGGTCATAAACCCAAACGTTTTCGGTGCAGCCTTCTTCTTGCCTTGGGTTTTCTTTCGTGCCTTTTTCAAAAAACAGCACATTGGTTTTTACACCTTGGGCGTAGAAGATGCCGGTCGGTAAGCGCAGGATGGTGTGCAGATTGCATTTGTTCATTAAGTCACGGCGTATATCCGTACCCACACCCGCCTCGAACAATACGTTATCCGGCAAGACCACTGCGGCACGGCCACCGGGTTTGAGGGCGCGGTAGATGTGCTGCAAAAACGCCAACTGCTTGTTACTGGTGTTGTAGGTTAAATCGTCACGGGTGATGCTGGCTTCGCCGCCTTTACTGGTGCCAAAGGGTGGGTTGGCGAGGATAATATCGACTTTGGGCAAGCCTTGGCCGACTTGACCGAGTGCGTTACCTTGCGCAACCACACCTGCGGAGCCTTCGGCCCCGGCTTGCGCGCCGCCTTCCATACCATGCAATAAGGTATTCATTAAGGCCAAGCGGCGTGTCGACGGTACCAGCTCTACCCCGATAAAGGCTTTGTGTTTTTGGAACTCGCGGTCTTTGTCGTTTAGGTCGAACAGGTCGTCGGTCTGTTCTTTAATATAACGGTCGGCGGCGATTAAAAATCCGGCAGTGCCGGCGGCGGGGTCTTGAATGGTTTCACCGGCTTGCGGCTTGATGCAACGAACAATGCTGTCGATCAGGGCGCGCGGCGTAAAGTACTGCCCAGCGCCGGACTTGGTCTCGTTGGCGTTCTTTTCTAACAGGCCTTCGTACAAGTCCCCTAGCCCGTCTTCTTTCACGCTAAACCAGTCGATGCCGTCGAGCGTTTTGATCAGTTGCTCTAAATGGCGCGGTTCACGCAGGCGGGTTTGGGCGTCGGTATAAATGGCGGATAACAAGACGTCGTCGTGTTGTGATAAATCTAACAGCACTTGTTTGTAATGGTTAAGCAAGGTAATGCCACTGAGCGAGTCTAGGTCCGGCCAGCGACAGCCTTCGGGTAGTTTGTGCTCGAAGGGGGTATCGGCTTGTACCAGTTCGTATTCCATTTTAATAAACAACAACAGCACCAGCTCGGTGACATAGTCGCTGTAGTTAATGCCATCGTCCCTGAGAACATCACAGAGGTTCCAAAGTTTTTGTACGATATCGTTGTTGGTCATGTTTCGTCCTAAAGTAAAGCTAGAGTTGGATCAATATGAAGCTGGTATCGTCATTCACATTGAGCGCTGTTTGTTTTGTGCCAAGCGGGCTCTCGCTGATCCAGTCCTTTTGTTGTTGCGGGTTTAGATCAGCCCAGAACCCATCTGTCGCCAGAATAAGTGATTGTTGCGCCTTCACGGCGCGAACTTGCCATTGCGGTAGCGTAAAGCGCTTGGCTTTAAAGCAGCGCGTGAGCAGATTGCGTTCCGGCCTTTGCGCCAGCGTCTCAATGTCCAGTTGCGCCAATGCACAGTGCGGTTTGGTTAGCCATTTAATCGCCTTTGTTCGACTCACTCGCCCAAAAAGACAATCGCCTAAGTGACACACCAAGGCGATCAAGCCCACTTTGACAAGTAATACATAGCTCACACATGCGGCGGGGTATTGCCGACACGCTTCTTGTTGCGCTGATTGCAATAACACAAACAACTGTTGCTTAAGTTGTTTGTGTCCTAGTTGTGCTGCGGTTAATGCGCTAAAGCCCTGCTCTACATGGCTACAAAGTAGCTGAGCGAACTCGCCACTATGTGCTTGCGAGCTTGAACCATCGACCAACAAAAACAAGCTCACGCCATGATGACAACAGTGCAACATCGCATCGCGATTGTCGGCTGTTCGCTGCCCTTGCTCGCTCACTAAGGTGACATTCATAGAAACGCACTCATGGCGCTACCTTTGCAATGGCTTCGATACGCTTGAACAAAACGGCTTCGCGCGCGGCATCACTATTCGCTTGGCTCTGAACGGCGTATTCAAATAGGTCATTGCTCAGTAGCTGCGTAAATTCTGCGCCGATAAACTCGGTTAATAATGGATCGGCTTCAGATAGTTCGTTCACCAGCACTTCGCGCCCATCGATAATATTTAATAAGTCTTCCATATCACGACTGGCTAAGGGGTCGTCGTTTCCGCGTCCTTTGTAAGCTTCTAGCTTAGTTGCGACAAAATATGCGGGCGTCACTAGGCGTATTTGAACCGAATCGCTTAGTTGATAGTTTTCGGCGGTGGTTAAGGCCTGCTGATACCATTGATTGCTAAAACCCAAAGTGTCGTCGTCTGGCATAAAGTCGACTTGTAATTCTCCCAAGCGCATACGGCAAATGACTGTGTCTTCCATTGAGTCCGTAAAGCCATACTGGCGCAAACGTTCTTGTAGCTGCGCCCAGCCGGCGTAGCCGACGACGCTGACAATCAAGTCAACGTCGTCGGTATAACGTACCTGCTCTTTGGCGAAGTCGTCGGTCAATAGCAGGCCGGTAGTGCTGCCGCCAACAAAGGCCATCTCTTGGCAAAGCGCTGGGCCGAGTGCTTCCGCCACCTTAAGAATCATTTCTTTATGTAGGTTGTGCCGACTCATTATTTAACCTGCAAATGCTGCTTTAGCAGTTTTTTGGCCAGCTCAGCCTCTCGCGGCGCGCCAATTCGAATGGCGTCCACAAGCGCCAAGGCGTCATAAATAAACGCATCTGTTTTCGCAACACTGACAGCTGAATCGTATAAGGGTTGTATCGCTTGCCCCATCTGTTGGCTACTGGCGTCCGGCCAAACGGGAATCAGCTCACCGGCACTCATGACCTTACCGGCCAATACTGGGGCGGCATAGGCTGTCGGCAACCCGCGCACGACTTCTGCGGGCTTTACCGGAAATACATATTTAACGCCGTGCACCAAAAACTCTAACAAGGCCTTGCGATTGACCTTTAACAATCCTGACTCTCTATCTTTTTTGGCCAAGCCGGATTCGAGGTTGCGATGATTCGAACGGCTCATTTCTGTTTTACTAATGCCAAGCTCTTCGCCGAGCTTTCTGAGTGAAAACAAGTGGCTGTCTTGTGCGGCTTTGTTTGTGATCAGCTTGTCGGCAGGAGCGCTCTTTTTATCGGCATTGTTTCGCCATAAGCTTTCCAGCTTCAGTAATACAATAATATCTTGGCCTTTCATTGCTGCACCCACGTTTTCAGAGTCGACTTAGGATTAGCATAGCCCGTCCCCTGTCCCGGGACAAGGGACAAGCAATAAAAAGGCATGCGCTGAGATTCAAACCTTGTTGCGATGACTCGCATCACTAACTTGCCCAAAGTGTTTCTTTTAGGGTTTCCATCACGTGTTCCAACTCGCCGCCTAGTTGCTTGTCGAGCTTGGACACGCCGCCATGGCTGGCAAATGCATGGTTAACAAAGTCTTGATCAATAATAACTTCATGATTGAGCTGCTTGGCGAGACGTGCCAGCCAACTGCGCTGAATTTTTGTCCAGGGGTGTAGGCTGTAGATGGTGTCCATGGCGTTTTCGACACGTCGCTCGAATGGTATGAGCGCGGTACCTAATGCTGCTCGGCGAATATGACCAATAATGCTGGCGGCAATGTCTTGGTTTGTTTCGTTTCGCCATGCCGCTTTTAATTTGGCGACGGTGAAACCATTGGCATCTAGGAGTAAGCGAATTTCTTTAAGCTGCTCCCTTGTGAGGTCTTTCGGGCGCGTGCAAACCACTTTAATCGCGGCGTGTTCGTTAAGCTGGCGTCTAATAAATTCGCTGAAGCTGTCAAGATAGTCAGCCGGTTTCTCTGCAACGCCATACCCTTGTGTTACCTCCAGTAAGTGATCGTCGCCTTCGTACACCACAGGGTGCAGGTCACTGCCCACTAGCGCTCTTACTTCTTCCAGCTGTAACACCAAGTTATGATGTTCATCCAAAAACTGTTTGGCTTGCTGCGGCCCTATGTCGTGCAAGTGCCGGTGCAGCTCGGCAGGTTCTATGCCCCATACTTGCTCTAGCTCATCTAGTTTTTCTCTAAGTGGCACATTGTCTTCGGCACGATTGTTCGCCTTGCGCAGTACACGCATCAATTTTTGGCTGAGCTGGTCGAGTACATCATGCGCGTGAGAGCCATTCTCAGACACCGTTTCCTCACCACCATCAGCACTGTCTACACGCCTTTCGGCGCCCGGCGCATCAAGACTGGCGGGGTCTTGCAGCTCTTCAATTAGCTGTTCAATGGTGACATTCGGGTCTTTCACCAGTGGTCTCATGGTGGTGACTTCTTCAAGCGCTTCGTAAATACCCACGGCGTCGTGAATATAAAATTCGGTCTTGCCTATTTCATCGCACCGACGCGTGGCGCGACCAATCATTTGCTCATAGAGAATCCGCGAGCGCACTCGGCGGATAAATAGTAGGTGCGAAATTCTGGGTACATCAATGCCGGTGGTTAGGAGGTCAACGGTAATGGCGACACTGGGATAGCGTTCATTTTTATAACGACTGATTGCCTTGGCGACTTGGTCAGTCTGACCGGTAATAATTTGTACTGACTCTTGACGATAATCATCTCCATGTATCTCTTTGAATGCGCTATCAAGGCAACCTTTAAAAAGCTCTGCATGCGTTTGTTTAACACAAAACACCATCGCTTTTTCGTCACCATTGGGGTCAAATTCCTGCGCAAATGCTTCGGCGATCACTTTGTTAAAGCCTGGGGTAATTACCTGCCGGTTAAACGCCTCGACATTAAAATCCAACTCATCTTCCATTTCAGCCAACGCAACCTCACCCGTTGAGGCGTTAACTACGCTAACGGTTTCGCCTTGCTCGATATGAATACCGTTTTGGTTCAACTCCGTTTGGTAGGTATAGGGCGGTTCATGATCGATTAACCAGTCATCGGCAACTGCTTCTCGATACGAGTAGGTGTAGACCGGGTGACCAAATATTTCGGTGGTATGAATGGCAGGAGTGGCCGTCATGCCGACTTTAAAGGCTTCAAAATAGTCCAGAACGCGACGATAGCTCGACAAATATTGCGCAGGGTCACGAATCTCTAGCTCACCGTCGGTCATTTCTTGGTCGAGGGTATAACCTCGGTGCGCCTCATCCACGATAATGCAGTCGTAAGTATCGATACTCGGCGCATTTTCAGAATGAAATACGCGCTTAACCATGGCCTGCACGGTCGCAACGTGAATACGGGTTTCTTCCTCGGGTTCTTTATCATCTAGAATCGCAACGTTGTAGGCTGTCCAAAGCGACTGATTTTGTTCTAACTGCGCTTCTTTGAAAGCATTTTGTGCTTGATCACCCAGCGCGGATCTATCCACTAAAAATAAGATGCGCTTAAAACGCTCTGTTTTTAGAAAGCGATAGATTAAACCGATAATAGTTCTTGTCTTCCCGGTTCCCGTTGCCATCGCTAACAGTGCTTGCGGCTTAGTTTCTTCTAGGGCTTTTTCAACCGCTTGAATGGCTTTTTTCTGATAGTCACGAACGCCTAAGTAGCTGAAGCCTTCAGCATGCAATTTTGCTTCAGCTTCTGTTTTGCTGCGCATTAGGCGATCTTTTAAACCGGTGGGCGTATGGAACTGCTCTAAGGCTTTGCCCAAATTAGCATCGCTTCTTATATCTCTGTACCAGATACCGGACTTTTCTTGGTACTGTTTTACGTAAGGGCGGCCATTGCAGGAGTATACAAAGGGGATCACGTAGTGTTCTTGCTCGCCTTTTGGCCACGCGATGGTACGCCCCTCAATTTCCCATGCTGGGCACATGGTTTCTTGCATTTTGAAATTACTGGCATAGCGTTCAGCCTGTGGTAACTTCGCGGCGACATCGGTGTTTTCTTTTTTTGCTTCAACCACGGCAAGCGGTGTTAGGCCCATAAACAAAACATAATC
>Ga0209184_1000563_pt1 | contig 36711 bp, 32 predicted proteins | sample EN8Hudsemesocosm_2_FD_184627 | JGI IMG/M metagenome (GOLD analysis project Ga0209184, IMG submission 184627) | Methane-oxidizing microbial communities from mesocosms in the Hudson Canyon - EN8C Hudson Canyon (SPAdes) (version 2) | ecosystem: Environmental > Aquatic > Marine > Cold seeps | place... | reverse complement strand
TTCATAGTAAATACTCCTAGCAAATTGAGGCGGAATACCTCAATACTAAGAGTAGAAAAGAATACAAAAGTTAGAAGTTGATACAGGGCTTGCAAAAAACGCCATTACCGCGCGAGCGGTTTAGTTCTTAGTCGGATTACTTGTCGTTAGATAAGCCAAGGCTACGTCTGCTAAATGGAAAATTAACTTGATTTATTGGTGGCAAACCTATTGAAATTCAGTGGTCACAGTAAATGATATTTAGTGGCAGTTTTAGACGATAATTACTGGCTCTTTTGATGTAATTGAGTGGCAGAACTGGTGCTAATTATCCAATAAAGATTTGAAATAGTATAACAAGCCGATAAAAGGCACCGCTATGCGGTGCCAATTGGTTTAATACACATTTACAATAGCCGTTTACTTATTTTTATTTTTTAGTTTCTTTTTAATCAAAGCAACATATATAAAGGCGAGTGTTCCTATTATAAAAAAGAGTAAACTTTTATAAAATATCACATCACTATTTTTTAAATAAGCGCTAAAAGCCATGATTAAAGTAGATAACAGCCCTATCCTTCCTAAAAGTTCTATTTTATTAAGTATTGCGTTATGTTTTTCATCTTTCATTTATTTTTCCTCAATGTTGTTATGTGTCATCAGTACATAGAAAAATTGAGGGGGAATTATGAAAAAGAGAGCCTAAGCTCTCTTTACTGCTATAGCGCTTATCTTAATAATATGTTGTCGCAATGACGTGATATCAAACTGACATCCATTTCCGATGATGGACGAAACGGTGAACAAAGTTAAGGTTAACTAACATTATTCAATCAAACTGCAGAGCTCGGTACACTGCTAAAAAATGCTGATTTGACTGTCAGCGACAGCTTGTTTCAACGCTAAACTACAGCAGTATTAATAAGTAGGAATTAAACAAGGAAATTATAAGTAACTAGCTCAATAGACATAAAAAAAGGAGCCGAAGCTCCCTTAATAAGTTTACGTTTGATTTTCACAACATTCTAATAATGCATTATGACTATCGAGTGAAAAAAACACCTTTTTTGTCACACCACAGAAATTAAAGAAATCTTCATCACCAACATTTTTGTTTATAAATACTCTAATTTCATCGAAAAAGTATCCAAACAAGAGTGCTCTTTCATTAGGGTAAAAATATTTTTTTGACATAAAACTAGGTAATTCAGCTTGCAACGCATTGATTGCAAAACAAGTCGTATTTCCTACTTCATCCCTGTATTCATACACAGAATGTTTACTCTCATCATCAAAATACCAACAAATTCTCAAACAATCTTTTGAATTAGTTGGTGTTTTTGATTTCCTCAAAAGTTTATACCGCCAATTGAATGGTGTGATTTTTTTGTCTTTTGTTTTCATAATATATCCTTAGTTAGTTAACCTCAGATATAAATAGAAACGTACAACGGAAATTATCTCAATAATTAAGTGTAGACGTAAATTTTAATTTGCATTGATAATAGACACAGAGCTAAACGAATGTGAATTTTAGAAGGTCTAAATTATGAAACAGCTAACATTAAAAGAATAGTTCTACTTTATTTTTGCTCAATATACTAACTCACTTAAAGTTTATCGAGTATAAACACTTTATTGCAAAATACGTACAAAATAATCAAACAAAGGTATTTAAATGAATTTAATCGAACTATACGGCCCAACGTTAACACTTAAAGAACTGTGTAAGATTCTTAAGATTTGTCGTTCATCTTATTACATTTACATTAATGACGAAGTGGGTAATTTACATTATAAAGTAAATTTCCCCCGTCCTATGTCTGGCTATAGCCGTAAACGTTTTGTCACCCAAGACTTAGAGAGCTACCTTTTGACATTTACAAGGGGGTGAAGGTATTGAATAGGGAAGCCGCGAATGCGATCTTATATTTGATTATTTATATTATAGATGCCTTTTTTAATGAGAGACCAATACAATTCATACACTTCAAGTTGTTGGTTAATGTAATCTGCTTTATTGTAATGTGCCATTGATCCTTTGAGTTTATGACCAAGAATTTTTTCACAAATAGGCAACCACTTTACATCGATTTCGCTAATAATAGATTCAATGGAACGTCTAAAGTCATGTGGCGTTATCTTCGATATGCCATACATTGTAAAAATTTTGAGAGACATTCGAGAGCAGAAGCGATCTATAGCATGAGTAGTTATTGCTTGGCTGTTTACATCGCCTTTAAATATATACCCCTCTTTTCCATATATATTGCCAATTTCATCAAGCAATTCTTTTGCTTTTTTAGGAATAGGATGCCTTTCAGGTCTTTGAACTGCAATGTCTTCTTCATGAGTTCCACGTCTACGCTCTTCTTTTTTTCCTTTAGGTACGGGAATAGTCCAAATCATCCTTTCAAAATCAAAATGCTTCCATTTAGCTGTTCTGATAGCCGTATTTCTTCCCCCAAAGAGAATGATTAATTTCAAGCAAGCTTTTGTTTGCGGCAACGACCTAGATTTGTCAATTTCAAGCCACATTCGCGATATTTCATATATACTAGGCGTTCTCTCCCCTAAATTAGGAGTTTTACCTACATCTTTAACAGTGAATATAAGTAAATTAGAATTTGAAATATATTCTCTTTTTAACCCCCAAGTTATAATCGTCTTAATTAATTTAAACACACTACCAGAAGTGACTTGGCTGCCCTCGCGACAGATCCAATCAAAATAATCCATCCATTGACCGTTGCTAATGTCATCATATGGAATATCCAGTTTCTTTTTAACCCATTTTTCTTTTAATTTATCACGCTTTGGCTCATTACAAATCCATTTCCCAATAGTGGTGACATAGTTATTGAATGTCGTATCTTTATGCTCAACTTCAGCAACTTTCTCTAACCATAACAGTGACAATTTAATTAAAGTATATTGTGACTTTTTTGTTGAGTTATGCTTTTTTGCATTCCATTCAACTTTAGGGTTTTTGCCGTCAAACAACCCCCCTCTTAAATCAGGAACCTTTTCCCTAGCGTCTGCTAAACTTAAATTTGGATAATGCCCAATTGTCACTCTGTCACCTTTACCGTCAAATCTAAATCGATACTGCCAAGCTATTTTACCTTTCGCTGAAACTCTTATACTAAGGGAGTCTCGATCTGAAACCTCAAAAGGTTTATCATAGCTCTTATTAAGTAGTTTTTTTAGTTTACTATCAGTCAAACTCATTTTTTATGTACACACCAAGAAGTAATCTGCACACATGAGTGTACACAAAAACGATGAGTAACATCAAATTGTTTTGAACTAAACTGGACACTTCTGGATGAAAAAACAAGCTAGAGCACAATAAAAGCGTGACCAAATGGACAATTCAAAACAATTATGAATAAAAACACACAGCCAAGCATCCTTTGGCACGATTATGAAACATTCGGCATATCACCGAAGTTCGATAAGCCTTCTCAATTTGCTGGTATTCGCACAGATCTTGATTTAAACATTATTGGTAAGCCGGAAATGTTTTATTGCCGACCACCACAAGATTATTTACCTCAACCTGAAGCATGTTTAGTAACAGGAATTACACCCCAGAAGGCCCAACAAGACGGTTTGTCTGAAGTTGAGTTTGCTGAACGTATCCATACTTTATTTACTGAACCCAATACATGTGTTGCTGGCTATAACAATATTCGCTTTGATGATGAATTTACGCGCTACCTGCTTTACCGGAATTTTTACGACCCTTATGCTCGTGAATGGCAAAATGGTAATTCTCGTTGGGATATTATTGATATGGTGCGTGCGTGTTACGCACTTCGTCCTGAAGGTATAAACTGGCCCACAATTGAACGTGACGGCGAACAAGTGGTCAGTTTCCGTCTAGAGTTGTTAACTAAAGCGAATGATATTGCTCATGAAGCCGCACATGATGCAATGAGTGATGTTTATGCCACCATTGCCATGGCGAAGTTAATTAAAGATAAGCAACCGAAGCTATACGAGTTTATTTTTAATTTAAGAAATAAAAAACAAGTGGCTGAGTTACTCGATGTTTACAGCATGACTCCCGTTGTTCATACATCAAGTAAGATTTCTTCAGAACATGGCTGTACCAGTTGGTTTGCACCTTTTGCTTATCACCCTGTTAATAAAAATGCGATTATTGCCGTTGATTTAGCACGTGACCCACAGCCCTTATTTGACTTGAGTGCTTCAGAAATTAAAGCGCGTTTATATACCCGACACGATGATTTAGCTGAAGATGAACTTCCTATCCCTATTAAACTCATTCATATCAATAAGTGCCCTATTGTTGCGCCAGCAAAAACGTTATTACCCGAAAATGCTAAACGGTTAAATATTCCTAGGGAGCTTTGTTTAGAGAATTTAACCAAATTAAAACAGCATTTAGAAGTAAGAGACAAGCTAGCTGAAGTATTTTCACCTGATGATTATAGTGACCAAGAAAAACCTGATGCTGAACATTCGTTATATGGTGGAAACTTTTTTTCTCATAGTGATAAAGCTCAAATGGATATTTTGCGTGACCTTGCTCCAGAGCAACTAGCAACCCATCCGTTTACTTTTCAAGATGAACGATTAACGTCTTTATTATTTTTGTATCGTGCTAGAAATTACCCACTAACATTAACAAGTGCAGAGCAACAAAAATGGCAACAACGCTGCCAAGACAAAATACAATTTGGTGGAAAAGGTTTACTAAGTGCTGATGAGTTTATGATCACCCTAGAAAACTTAGCCCATGAACATGAAAGTGATGAAGGAAAAATGAAGGTGTTAAAAGCGCTTTATCAATACTTACAGTCTTAGCTTTATAAGTACGAATGCCTTAGATAATTAAACATTAACTATCTAAGGCATGAAACTTAACTGTGGCAATTCATATCTAGATAATTGATGAGGTTATTCGTTGTTTCTTCAATATTACTGACGTCACATGGAATGACTAATATTGTATTGTCACTCGCCATACAGGCTAGAACGCCTAATTGCTCCCCCATATCCTCAACAATCTTAGAAATCAATGTTGCTGCACCAATAACCGTTTTGATAATTATTTGCATATGATTGTGTTTTATTTCTAAAATCACAGAATCAATAGACTGTTTAGCGCGAGGAATGTGTTGCTTTAATGGCAACCGATAAACAGCATCATTATTGTTATTACGAAACTTTATTGCCCCCACTTTTTTCAATAAACGTGAAATTCGTGTTTGTGTAACATTGTCAAAACCACGTAATGACAATGCACGCGTTAATTGTAACTGAGAGCCAAAGCGCTGGTCATTTAACAACGACTTTACCGCATCAAGTAGCTCAGGTTCTGAAGTGTTAATCATAAATGTTGTCTACTATTCCTGTTATATAAAACAAAGATTTTTTTCTAATTTAATGCTTTAGCGTTATAGGTTGTGCAATAAGGCGATCAACGCCTAGATACGATGCTTGAGCACTTTGACTGTTATAATTACTCGGTTCGAGCTGTTTACTATAAGCTGTTTGCCATTCTATCAATGCAAAATCATCAATATTAAGTGTTAACTCTTCTCCATTTTCAAGAACAGCTTGAGCAATAACTCGATAACTTTTATAGCCAACACGAGGTGAATTAAACTCTATTTCAACATTTTGCCATTCTGTATTTTCAGTTAACTCTACAGAGCCAATTAAATGTTTTTCACCATTTTTAAAAGCATCGAATAATTTTTGTCTTTTCTTACGCCCTTGCCAATAGAAGTTGATTTTTACGGCAGTTTGTACATTAAATTTTGCTTTTAATGTCATCGCACTACTTGGTTTATATACTCTTTTAAAACTCTGCATACCAAAAACATTACTTTGCGAAGGCTTTAATTGTATCGCCAAACTATGTTGTCCACTTGCACCAAAATCATTAATTGATGTACTTTCTCTATCAAATAACCAACCGCGTTCAGGGCTATCAAAAAGCTTAAAGGTTTCAAAGTCACTGCCATTAATAAGGTTTGTCCCTAAGCGATAACTCACCTTCTTATTAGGTAAAATTATTTGTGTGATAGGTGCTTGCCATGGCAATTGATATAAACTGGTAACACGTTCATTACCACTAAACGTTAGTTGTGTTTTTGATGTATCTTGAGGTTGAACTGTTGCTAAAACTGTATTAGCGGTAATAACACCGTGACCTCCTGATTGGGTTATTTCCGTATTACGAATTTTAGAAAGTGTTCTAAGGCGTTTCATTACCGTATAGCGATTAGTACCTGTTGCAGGCGTTGGTTTATAACCTTTAACATAAATAGGCACTATTTCTGCGCGATGAAATTTTTCGCCATCAAGCCATACATATAAAATAAAACTGTGCTGAGTCGCACTAAAGTTTTGATCAAATATGAAATTACCCATTGAGTAGGCAATTAACTTATTGTCATAAAGCTCTAAACCTTGAGTAACATGAGGATGATGGGCTATCGCTAACGCTGCGCCTGCATCTAAAGAAGATTTCAATCGTTGCTCAGTAACCCCTGTTGGGCTATTGGCGTATTCTTGGCTACCATGGTATTGAACAATGGTGACATTACCTTTTTCGACTTGCTTGGTGACAGAACTCAACATATTTTCCATTGAGCCATATGCTGCACCGCCATGATCGTTATTTGCCGTTTGTGTCGGATTTGCGCTACCTTCCCAACCTACGTAACCCAGCATCGAAAAGTTGTTGTTCTTTATTTTTTGCTCATGGGCTTTCAAAGCGGATTTTTCATTAATACCGGCACCTGAATAAGCCAACTTACTTTGAGATAAAAACTTTAAAGTAGAGTGTAATCCTGAATCCATATAATCATAAGTATGATTATTACCGAGGGAAACATAATCAATACCCGCCCAACTTAACGCATCTAATATTTCAGGTTGAGAATAAAAAGTGACTGACTTGGGTGCTCGTTCAGTCGGTTTTTCATCGGCAATTTGTGTTTCTAAATTAACGGCGGCGTAATCAGCGATACTCATGTAGGGTTTAATATGCGAGACAATAGCGCGACTATCTGCGGCTTTATTATCTGGGTGAATTAACACTTCATCGCCAAAGTAAGGTTTATAGAATCGACGTCCCATCATAACATCGCCGCCAAAAGCGAGCATAACCCGATTTTTCGCTTTTTTAACTAAAGTTATATCGCTGATATTTTTTATGCTTTTTATGTTTTTTGAAACTTGTGCTAACTCAAAATGGCTAAACGTTTGCACATTAGAGAAATATTTAGGATGGGATAAAACAATTTGGTAACTATCAGAAATATTAGCATGAATAACAAATGTGCCTGTCTGATTTGTGGTGACTTTTTTATCTCCCACCTGCACATCAACACCAGCAAGTGATTTTCCTTGTTCGGTATTTACTTTGCCATTAATAACAAAAGTATCGTTAGCAAAACTATTTACCGCTACCATGAATAATAAAACTGACCAAAATTTGTTCATTAAAATTCCTAATTCAAAACAATTATCACGTACTACTATATAGATTTTTCATTGAAACTTTTATTCCTAAAATATACAAGCCCATAACCTAAAGGCATGAAGCTTAATATAATGGAATTTATTAAAATACTGCCCATAGCTTTAATTTATGAAGCACTAAAGTTTTATCAATATTAATAAGAAAAGAATTAAGTGAGGATAAGTCATACCCTATTAAGAATGAAATCGAGGCAATGATGACAAATCCAACAACTAATAACGATAAACCAACAACTGAACAAAAGAAAAAATCCAATTCATTTTTTACGCGTAGTACGTTAAGCAAAGCACATAAAGAATTTACAACACCTACTCATGAAAGTGATGATATAACGCCTTTTTATGTATTAGGTTATAACTAAAATATGGAATGATTACTTTCAGGTAATCTTGGGGGGTGATAAATGAAAATAACCTTTCTAAAGATTATTACAGTATGACTCCACTTCAGGGAAAATGCATTTAACAACGTTGTTGTATAATCCTCGTCCTGCAATAACAGAAAAAGCATTTAGTTCTTTATGCAAAATAACGTTATTGAACCAAGGTTAAATAACGTTTTCTTACATCTATGCATTAATAATGATTACACAAGCTAATGTACAAATTTCCCAGCAAGCTTATTCAAATATTTTCTGTGATGAATAACTAACTCACCATTTATCATTACATGCTCAATTCCAGTTGAGTATTTATTCCATGTAGAGAAATCAGCATTGGCACTGAAGGTTTTAGGGTCAAAGACAATAACATCCGCTTTATAGCCCTTAACTAACTTTCCTCTGTTGTCTAAACCTAATATTTCAGCGGTTTGACTTGAACTTCTTTTAATAAAATCACCTAAGCTGAGCAGTTTCTTTTCAACAACATATTTCTGGTACTTTATAGGGAAACTTGCATACTTCCTTGGATGACCATTAGTGCCATCTGAGGAAGTAACCACCCAAGGTTGTATCATGAATCTTTCAACATCTTGTGGCGACATATTAAAAGAAGCAACACGAACATCGCCTTCTTGTACTAATTGAATGGCAGTAGTAATTGCGTCTGATGATCTTTTATTTGCCACTTCAGCTAGATTTAATCCAACAAGTTCTTGTTGTTTAAAAGCGGTGATCAATAATGATTTTGGCCCACCGCGCCGGCGAATGTTTTCAGTAATTTCGCTACGTAGTTTCTCGGCCAACTTAGGATCATTTAATCGTTTATAAAAGGCTTCTTTTGAATCAGCCATTACCCATTTTGGCATTACTGCGCTGTGTAATTTAGTGCCTGAAGCTAACCAAGGGTATTGATCAGCTGAAATACTTAAACCGCGCGTTTGAGCTTGCTCTATTTTTTCAATGACGTTTTTACTTTGTCCCCAAACATCAACACCCAAAGCCTTAATATGAGCAAGGTGCAAGTGTATATCAGCCGCACTGGCAATATGAATAGCTTCATCGATTGCGGCGTCTAAACCTATATTAAAGGTACTTTCATCGCGTAAATGCGTGTCATAAATCCCACCATGTTTGCTTGCGATTGTTGCTAAAGTTACGACTTCTTCTGTATTTGCAAAACTGCCAGGTACATAATAAAGCCCAGTTGAAAGCCCTAACCCGCCAGCTTCCATTGCTTTCGTTAATAATTGCGACATTTCTTCAAGTTCTTCTGTCGTTGCAAAGCGTTGAGCTCTCCCCATCACTTGTTCACGAATACTACCGTGACCAACCAGTAAACCAACATTAGTGCCAATACCATTAGTTTCGAGATCTTCAGCAGTTTTTGCAATATCAACAGGGCCTTCGCCGTCATTACCATTGATGACTGTTGTTACACCTTGGGTCAGATAATTTAGGTTATGGTTTTTATCCTGACTATAAAGCTCTGATAAAGTATGAGTATGTGGGTCAATGAAACCTGGGCTTACTATTTTACCTTTAGCATCAATCACTTTTTTAGCCGTTACGTTATGCTCACCTTTTGGGTAGATACCACAAATAATATCACCACAAAGCGCAATATCTAATGCTTGAGCTTCGCCATTTACACCGGTGTAGACTTCGCCATTTTCGATTAAAGTATCAACCTGCTCTTTCGGTTCATAAGAACAGGAAAATAAGCTAAGCATACAGCCCGTTATTAATACTTGTTTGATTATTTTTTGACTCATTAACCCTGACCTATTCTTTATTATGATTAGTGTTTGAAAGCATAGTTTTCATTAAAAGTGTCGATGCATTTTTCGCAATAATTTTGATGTTATCACGGTTAGTTTCATCACCCATCTCATAAGTAATGGCATGAACATTATAATGATCCGCAAAGTATTGTTTAGACACGCCATTATTCGGTGTATTTCCTGGCTGCAGTAATACTTTAAAGTTAGGCATGGCTTTGTCTAATTGTCCTAACCAATGCTTAACAAAATAAGGTTCTTCAACGCCGTAATTTATTGGCATGGTGTAAAAAACATCTTTCTGTGTTGAATGAAAATCTACGGCAAATTTAATTTTGTCACCTTTTGCTACGAGTGACTTCAGATAGTTATTTATATGTTGGGTTTCGGGTTGACTGAAGTTAATCCAATCTCTATTCAGATCGAGTCCATTGGCATTATGTCGCCAATTCCCCATAAACACACCATCTGGATTAATATTTGGAATAACCAGTACGTTATATTTATCACGAAACTGCTTAGCTAAATCGTTATCTGCAAGTAATGTTTCAACAAAAGGAAATAATGCTAAGGCACCCGTAACTTCTGGTGGATGCTGACGACCCAAAATCACTAGCCATTCATTACCAGAACCTATTGATTCAATTTTGTGAATGGGACGTTTTTGTACGGATTGACCCAGTACATCAAAACTGATGTTATCGTTGCTTATCAGTTTATTTGCCCAATCAACATAATATTGGTTATCGATAATTTCTTGACCAGCAATATAAATCGCATTTGGAGATGCTTCAATATTCATGATCAGACGTTTACCCTTAATTTTATGAGGTTGTAGCTTCCAATTTTGTCCGTCTTGGCTAACTTTAGGAAGGTATCTGTGTTTATCCCCCTTCACTATCATCGTTACTTTAATCATGGCTGATTGCTTGGCTTGTATTTTAAATGCATACCATGGGCTTGAGTTAATAGGTGTGTTTTCAGGCTTTAGTTTGATCAAATACTCGTTATTTCCAAGCGATTTACACTCATCCATCCGCCCAGCAGCGAAGTCAGCTGTTAATATAACATTGCCTGAATTACATGTTTGCGCATTCACACTTTCATCATTTGAAATACAAGCACTAAGTAACAAGGCTGAAAATGATAATGCGCAAATAGATAATAAATTTTTCATAGGAGAGTCTTTTTATAATATATTAAAGAAAAAACATGGCTCGATTAAAGAAACTTTCGTTAACTAACCGAGCCATAATTCAAAGCCATATAGGGTATATAATTAATTAAAACTTAGTATTAAAGTTCATATAAAAATATCGACCTAGGCTTGAATGAACACTACTGTTATAGCCAAAAGTTTCATCAGCAATAGGTGGTTTTTCATCACCTACATTTTTAATACCGAAAGTTACTTTAGTGGATTTCATCACAGTTTTAGGTAAGCGATAGTTAACATACATATCAACTTTTGAGTAACTGTCCACTTGATACTTCAAGTCTTCTTCGCCAACCGTGTAATCTAAACTTGTGTCTTCAAAACCACTAACATAACGGAATCTTAACCCTGCACCCCACGCATCTTTCTTCCAATCAATTGAAGAAGTTACACGCCATTCTGGTCGCCCATTACTAGCAACTAAATCACCACTACCGGTAACAGTTACTTCTTTCTCATTGTATTGCATTGCTTCAACAAGCGCTTGGTCATCAGAGTTCTGTGCCGCTATAACTTGAGCTGTCACATCGTCTGCTTCTTGATAAAATTTAGTTAATTTAGCGCCGTTAGCTTTAAATTTAAATTTACCAAAACGTGTTTCTAAATCGTAAACCACACCTAAATCAATGCCTGCTGATTCTCTTGATTGCAAGTTAATGTAATCATTTTTCAATGCAACAACTTCGTTATCTTCACCACCACGAGTGACTAATGGGTTACCCGTTCCAGTTTGATGAGTTAACATCGCATCATACAAAAGCTGAGTTTGAGAATGAATTAAACCAACAGTGTCAGCTTGGTCAATTTGCCACCAATCAGCTGTAAAAGTAAGGTTTTCAGTTGGCTGGATAATAAATCCCCAACTCATACTTTCGCTTTCTTCTGGCTTTAATTGGTCACTACCACTTCGTACTTCTAATAAACCGTAACGAGAATCAGCTATTGGATCACTTCGTGTGTTCACGCGAGAAATATCAACGGCAACAACTTGTGGTAAACCGGGTGCTTTAAATCCTTCCGCATAAGATGCGCGCATCTGAACATAATCATTAACTATCCACGATAACGCAACTTTAGGCTTCATAATATCGCCAACGTCTGAAAAACGTTCATAGCGTGCAGCTACCTGCATATCTAAACGTTCCACCATAGGTAAGCCTTCTAACAAGGGTATGGCAAACTCGCCATAGGCAGAAAATACATTACGGCTACCTGCAGCATCAGGTGTTGGGCTACTACCTAAAACAACACTAGCGTATTGATCCGCATCTTTTGCGCCACCAACAATATCTAAAAATTCTTGACTGGTATTCAGTTCATCAGAACGAACATCAGAAAAACTTTCATAACGGTATTCAATACCCGCAGCAAAACCAACCTCCCCCGCTGGTAATTCAAAGATATCGCCACGAGATACTTTAAAGTCAAACAAAGCAAGTTCAGTTTCACTGTTACGTATTACATCAATCATGAAGTTATCGATAACTGACTGGCTATTACCGGTAGTATCACCAACATTTCTATTATTAACATCTGCACCATTAAATACATCGTAAGCTGTAGCTTCATCAGTACTATTTATAGCGTCTTGGAAACGTTGTGTATGAATGCGATTCGCTTTATCTTCTGTTGTTGCTTTTGAATATAAAACCGCTGAGTCCCAATCCCAATCATTATAATAGCCTCGTAATCCTGTTAATAAACGATAACTTTTATCGGTTACTTCAATGTTGCGTGGCCCCGTATCAACCGGGCGGTATTTTCTTAAATCGACTGTTTCACCAAAGGGATTATAAAAGGAGTCTGCGGCAATTTTAAAACGCTGAGAGGTTAAATTAGACGCTTGCTCTCTAACACGGTCAGCGGCGGCATAATAATATAAGGCTTCACTGTATAGCTCTATGTCGTCAGTGAGTTCATGGGTCAACATGCCATAAAAATTTGCACGTTCAACGCCTGAGCTTAATGAACGTTCACTGTTACGGTCATAACCATCACTACTCGGTTGGCTACCTCGGTCTACACAAACACCTTCAACATCAAGCGCTGTAGTTGGATTTCCGCGAGAGTCTCCATCTTCACAACCTGACAAAGTATCTGGTTGTAAATGAAAGGTACTTAATGTGCCTGTTCTAAACTCACCCCAAGGTGTTGATGAATTAAGATTATGTAGGTCATTGTTATAAATTGGGTTACCGTCATCATCTTCACCGACTATACGTACTTCATCAGGAAAACGAGTATTATCACGCAGGTCAGAGCTTTTAGCGTAAGGTTTTTCACTGGCCATAATCATTTCACGTTTATAGTAGCCGGCAGATAACGACAAATGTGTTTTGTCATCATTCAAATAAAAACCTGTTGCACCAGAAAGATTAAGTGCGTCTCGCTCAGTACCTTCTTCGTTACCATAATTAAAGTTTAATTCAGACCCCTCGTAGTCATCTTTTAATGCATAATTAACGACGCCAGCAACCGCATCTGAACCATAAATAGCGGCGGCACCATCTCTAAGTACCTCAACTCTTTTTAATCCGCGAACAGGTAAAGTATTGGCATTGGCGGTAGTTACAGGAACAAAATTTTCAGATTGCGTACCAGGGTGAAGTACTAAACGGCGACCATTGAGTAATACCAAAGTATTGCCTGTACCTAAACCACGTAAATTAAATGATGAAACATCACCACGTGCGTCATTCACACCACCAACTGACCGTGAGCTATTAAAAGCAACATCGCCTTGTTGTGGAATATCAGCTAACAGTTCAGCGCCTGATAACGCACCACTATTTTCAATATCTTCTGCTGAGATAACAGTAACGGGTAATGCACCTGTGTCATGGTTAACTTTAATATTTGAGCCAATAACGCTGATGCGTTCTACTTTCTTTTCTTCTTCTGCAATTGAAGTTTCTTCGGCATGCGCTTGAAAAGTAACTTGGGCTGCTAATGCTGTAAGAACGCATAAGCTTAGGTGCTTTAATTTATGTGTTTTTTTCGCTTGCTGTTTCATTTCTTCCACCTTGTATAGTTTAATTGTGGTAATTTTTGTCGAATATTTTTATCCGATCATTTTTTTATTAAACTCACCTTGCCCAATGTCATGCAATAATACTATTACTAGAATATCTGAACCCTATAACCTAAAGTTATGCACAATCAAGATTAGCATAAAGTAAGCGTTTATATATGTGTCAGTTAATTGATTAGAACCTTTGGTTATGGTTTTGTTAACTTTTTGAACTGCTTATTCTTTGATTACCCTTTACAATCAGATTTCTGTTTTTGAATTTACAATTGATTCATTATAAAAATAAAAATGTCATAAAAATAAAGGCAATTACTCACATGCAACTAGAAATATCCATAATAGAAACTTTTATAATCGCTTTGTTAATTCTTTTCACTGGCTACTTTTTAAATAGCAAAGTGAAGTTCTTAAAAGAGAACAATATTCCAGAGCCGGTTGTCGGAGGTATTGTTTTTTCAATACTTTCAGCCATTCTATATCTCTATTTTGAGATAAGCTTCCAATTTGACATGGTTTTTAAAACACCATTAATGACCATATTTTTTACAACTGTCGGGTTAGGTGCAAGTTTTGCTTTACTTATTAAAGGTGGTCCAAAAGTTTTATTATTTCTTGGTGTCGCCACCTTATATTTACTTGTTCAAAATGCTGTAGGTGTTTCCATAGCAGTTGCTTCAGGACTAGACCCGTTAATGGGACTCATTGGTGGTTCAGTTACCCTTTCTGGCGGCCATGGTAATGGTGCGACCTACTCTGATTTATTCATTAATGAGTATGGTTTACCTAGCAGTGTCTTTGAATTAGCGATGGCAGCCGCAACTTTAGGTCTAATTTTAGGTGGACTTGTTGGTGGCCCTGTCAGCAAAAGGTTAATCACAAAGTATAATTTAAAACCAGACAACTCATACCACGAGGAACTTGACGATACAATCACCTTTAATCCTGATGATCATGACCTTGTTACACCAAGAAAGATGATGGAAACTTTATTTGTTATCTTAAGCTGTATGTATTTAGGTAATATCGGATATTTAGCCCTAAAGTCTGTAGATGTTGTCTTACCTGCTTTTTTAATTCCACTATTAGTGGGCGTTGTTATTACCAATTTCACCGAGTTCACTAAAACCTATAAAATTAGCAGAGCATGTATTGATCTTTGGGGCACCATGGCACTTTCAATGTTTTTAGCCATGGCATTAATGTCACTTAAAATATGGGAATTAGTGAGCTTAGCTGGCCCAATGATATTTATGATTCTTGTTCAAGCGGTCATGTTGATGTTATTTGCTTATTTTATCACTTTTAGAATAATGGGGAAAAATTATCACGCTGCGATTATGGCTGGCGGACACTGTGGCTTTGGCTTAGGCGCTACACCAACGGCAGTTGCCAATATGGAATCTTTGGTTTCTCGTCACGGACCTTCCCCACAAGCATTTTTGGTTGTTCCACTGGTTGGGGCATTTTTTATTGATATTACCAATGCTTTAGTAATACAGTTATATTTAAGTTTGCCATTCATGAATGGTTAAAGTGAGACGATATAAAAACTTTTTTGATTTTTAGGAAACACAATGCGCTTAAGACATATTGAAATTTTTCATGCGATCTACACCACAGGTTCAATCACCAATGCAGCAAAAATATTGCATGTGTCGCAACCATCGGTTAGTAAAGTTTTATCTCATGCGGAATTACAATTAGGCTTTAACTTATTTGACCGAGTTAAGGGGCGCTTGATCCCAACTGACGAAGCTGAGATGCTATTTGATGAAGTTGACAAAATTTATCAACAAATGCGTTCGATCAAAAATACAGCGCAAAATATTAAAAAGTCAGAGTTTGGTAGTATAAGTTTAGGGGTTTCTCCCGCACTTGGTTTTGATGTTATCCCAAATGTCATTGCCAACTTCCATAAAGACTTTCCTAATGTCACTTTCGATATTCAAACTATTCATAACGACGACATGATGCAAACGCTATTAGAGCATAAATGTGACTTAGCGGTTTTGTTTTCCCCTAAAACACTACCGGGGTTAACCTCTGTTGCATTAGCGCAATCTGAACTGGTTATTGTCTACCCTAAAGACAAGTTCCCGCATTGTCCGACAAAATTAACCCTTAACGAAGTTTGTGATCTTGAATTTATTGACATAAGCGACAGTGGCCCCTTAGCTGAAATGCTATGGGCAAGAATTATGGAGGAAGACATTAATTTCAAATCAACAATCAAAGTGCAAACCTACTTTATTGCCGCTAGATTAGTCGCTAGAGGCCTAGGCGTGTGTGTTGTCGACCGTTTTACTGCCGAAGGTAACTTAAGCGATAATGTTGCTATAGCATCTTTCGAACCCACTTTAGCTTTTAATATAAATGCTGTTCATCTTGAAAATCGCAAGTATTCAAAGGTTATTGATGAGTTCATGCCATACCTAACCCAAGGTTTTTAAAGGAATTAACTCCAAACATAACCCTAGGTTATGATCAGTGAAAATCTTGTCACTTTTAATGCAAGCTCACTAAGTTAAGCTCTGGATACAAATAAAAATTATCCACGTTTAACTTTAGGAATACAGCTATGCATATTGCTTCTCCGTACTTATTATTTATCGGTGACGCCACCGACCAACTCTCAATAAAAATGGCGCGTGGTGTTTCAGATTGGCGCCCAGAACTATGCATTGGTGAATATGCGGTTACTGGTTGTAAAGTTTCAACGGGAATTGAAAAATTAAATATCAAGCAAGCAGCGGAAAAAGGAGCAAAATCTTTCATTCTTGGCTTTGCCAACAGTGGCGGTGTGCTAGATAAAAAATGGTTACCTTATATTATTGAAGCTTTAGACAACGGCATGGACATAGTTAGTGGCTTGCACAATAAACTTACCGATTTCCCAGTAATTGTCGCTAAAGCTAAAGAAACAAACCTAAAATTACATGATATTCGTCATCCTAAAGACGAATTTATTACGGGAACTGGCGTTAAGCGCACCGGTAAAAGACTCCTTACGGTAGGAACTGACTGCTCGGTTGGAAAAATGTATACCTCTCTAAGCTTAGAGAAATCAATGAAAAAACATAAAATGAATGTTGATTTTCGCGCGACAGGACAATGCGGAATTTTAATAGCAGGTACTGGTGTGGCTATTGATTGTGTTATTTCAGACTTTTTATCAGGTGCCGCTGAGGCTTTATCTCCAAATAATGATAGTGAGCATTGGGATATTATTGAAGGTCAAGGTTCGCTCTCTCATCCAGCTTTTGCCGGTGTTAGTTTAGGGTTGTTGCATGGTTCTCAACCTGACGCTTTAGTTATTTGTCATGATTTAAATCGTAACTATATGCGCGGCTTACCTCATAGTCAATTTCCAAGCATTGAAACGACGATCACCTTAAATATACAAGCCGCAAAATTAACGAACCCAAATGTTAAAGTTGTCGGTATTACGGTTAATACTTCAAGTGTTAGTGTCGAAGAAGGACAACGTATTTGTGCTCAATTAAGTGAAAAATTTTCGCTTCCTTGTGTTGACCCATTAAGAGATGGTACAGATAGCATTGTGGCTAATTTGTAATGATGACAGAAAATAAAACAAGTGAAAAACAGCATTCAGTTAACAAACTGACAATCAACGTTTTCAATGAACAACTGCCATTAGAAAATGTTTTTCGTATTGCTCGTGGCGCGAAAACTCAAGCAAACGTAGTTGTAGTTACAATCGATGATGGAACACATTGTGGGTGGGCAGAAGCAGTACCATACGCTCGTTATAATGAATCTGTGGATATTGTTATGGAACAAATTAATGCAATTTCACTCACTGGCGTGTCTAACGAAAACATGAGTGAAATACTCTCTTCTTTACCCGCAGGTGCGACACGAAATGCTTTAGATTGTGCTTGGTGGGATCTTCAAGCTAAACAGCAAAACACAACTGTCGACAAATTATTACACCTTGAACCTGCTAAAGCATGTGTTACGGCACAAACACTCAGTATAGATACGCCTGAAGCGATGGCTGAAGCCGTTGCTAAACTTAATAACCCGCCTTTAGTTAAAGTTAAGCTTGATAATCAAGATATTATCAAAAAAATGACTGCTATCGCGAATGCAGCACCCAACAGTGAATTTATTGTTGATGCTAATGAAGGCTGGTCTATTGATGATTTAATTAACTGCAGTGAACAGCTTAAAGCATTAAACGTTATTTTAATTGAACAGCCTCTTCAGGCTGGACATGATCAATCATTAATTGGCTTTGACTCGCCTATTCCACTTTGTGCTGATGAATCTTGTCATACTCGTGCAGAGCTTGATTATTTAAAAGGTCGTTATCAAGTTGTTAATATAAAGATCGATAAAACAGGTGGTTTAACTGAAGCGGTTTTACTGGCGCAACAAGCAGAATCACAAGGCTTTGAAATTATGCTTGGGTGTATGGTAGGTAGTTCTTTAGCAATGGCCCCAGCTGCATTGCTTGTTAACAAAGCACGTTATGTTGATTTAGACGGCCCATTACTTATACGCGATGACCGAGAATTTGGCTTTAGCTTTGAGAAAGGTGTTATGCAGCCATTATCAGCCACATTATGGGGTGGACCAAATACGCATCAACCAGCAAGTAACTTATTAATGCTTAAATAACTCTTACAAAAAACCCTTTTTTAGACTTCATAATATTGATATGTCTTCGCCCTGCTTGCAGGGCTTTTTTTTGCTATAAATTTTAGTGGTAAATTAAAATGAATCGCCAGGTATACGCACCCAACCTTCCATTAACACTCGGGCACTTCTACTCATCACAGCTTTGTCTACGATCCAAGCACCGTTTATTTCACTCGCTTGAGCTCCTACTTTTAGAGTCCCAGAAGGGTGGCCAAAAACCACGGATTCACGCTCTCCACCGCCGGCAGCTAAATTAACGAGTGTTCCAGGAATAGCCGCGGCTGTGCCAATGGCAACAGCTGCAGTGCCCATCATCGCATGGTGCAATTTCCCCATTGATAATGCACGTACATGTAGGTCAATTTCGTTTGCTGAAACAGACTTTCCACTAGAGGTAACATAATCTTGTGCTGATGAAACAAAAGCGATTTTTGGCGTATGTTGACGAGCTTGTGCTTCTGAAAGCTCTTTTATTAAGCCCATTTTAATTGCGCCATAAGCACGAATCGTTTCAAAACGTTCTAGTGCTGCGGGGTCACCATTTATCGCTTCTTGTAATTCGGTTCCTGTGTAGCCAATTTCATCTGCATGTAAGAAAATCGTTGGAATGCCAGCGGTGATCATGGTCGCTTTAAACATACCAATATTTGGTACGTCTAATTCATCTACAAGATTCCCCGTTGGGAACATCGCCTCAGATGGATCAACAGGTGCGATAAATTCAACCGGCACTTCTGCGGCAGGAAAAGTAACGCCATCAAGTTCAAAATCACCGGTTTCTTGTACTTCACCATTAGTGATAGGGACTTGAGCAATAATTGTTTTTGAAATGTTCTTTTGCCAAATACGTACGGTACAAACTCCGTTTTCAGGAATACGTGTCGCATCAACAAGACCAGAATTAATCGCAAAAGAACCAACCGCAGCAGTTAAATTACCGCAGTTTCCGCTCCAATCAACAAAAGCTTTATCGATCGCAACTTGACCAAATAAGTAATCAACATCGTGATCAGCTTGGCTTGATTTAGCTAATATAACCGTTTTACTGGTACTCGACGTTGCGCCGCCCATACCATCGGTTTGTTTGCCGTAAGGATCCGGACTGCCAATAACCCGAAGCAGCATATTATCACGCGCTTCGCCTGCGACCTGACAACGTTCAGGCAAATCAGTTAAATTGAAAAATACACCCTTTGAAGTACCACCGCGCATATAGGTTGCTGGAATTTTTACTTGAGGTATGTGTACTTGAGGTACGAAAGCCATAGCTCTCTCCTTTTATTTTGTTCTTATCGTCACTCTTTGCCATCCATAACACCGTGACATATCGTTCATCCTGAACATAAAATGGCACATTATTACTAATAACAATGTGCCATTTCAAACTGAATTGAATATACGTAGAACGCTGGAATTTGATTTTAGAGCAAGGCGGAAGCGCGGAATTGACGAACGTCAATGAGCACCTCCAACGAAGCTATCAAATTAAATAACGCGTTATGCGTTTGATTCAAGGAAATCGGTGGCGAACTTTTGTAATACCCCACCACCATCATAAACCGAAACTTCTTCCGCTGTATCTAAACGACACTTAACAGGAATTTCAATTACTTCACCTGCCTTTTCACCATTCTTTTCACTTGAGCTTCTAGTCATTACCACCGTCATAGTCGCACCTGGTGATGTTGTTCCAACAACATCAAAGGTTTCGCTACCGTCGATATTATAGGTATGACGAGTTTCACTGTTTACAAATTCTAGTGGTAATACGCCCATGCCCACTAAGTTCGTACGGTGAATACGTTCAAAACCTTGTGCAACGATAACTTCAACACCCGCTAAACGAACGCCTTTTGCTGCCCAGTCACGTGATGAACCTTGACCATAATCAGCACCTGCGATGATAATTAACGGCTGTTTGCGATCCATGTAAGTTTCGATAGCTTCCCACATGCGAGACTCAGTGCCTTCCGGTTCAATACGTGCTAATGAACCTTGTTTAATTTCGCCATTGTCATCCTTACACATTTCATTGAACAATTTCGGATTAGCGAACGTTGCTCGTTGTGTCGTTTCATGATCGCCACGGTGAGTTGCATATGAGTTGAAATCTTCATGAGGTACGCCCATTTTATCAAGGTAAGCACCTGAAGCACTATCTAACTGAATAGCATTTGACGGTGATAAATGATCGGTCGTGATGTTGTCGCCTAATACGGCTAACGGACGCATACCTTTCATAGTACGCTTACCAGCTAAAGCTCCTTCCCAATATGGCGGACGGCGGATATAAGTACTGGTAAGATCCCAATCGTATAAAGGACTATCAGCTGGCTCAAATGCGCCTAAATCGAACATAGGAGTGTAAATTTTCTTAAATTGTTCAGGCTTAACACTTGAAGCGACAATTGCATCGATTTCTTCGTCACTTGGCCAAATATCTTTTAAGGTAATGTCATTGCCATTTTGGTCTTGACCAAGAATGTCTTTTTCAATATCAAAACGAATAGTGCCCGCAAGTGCATAAGCAACCACTAATGGTGGTGACGCTAAGAAAGCTTGTTTCGCGTGTGGATGAATACGACCATCAAAGTTACGGTTACCTGACAATACCGCTGTTGAATATAAATCGCGGTCAATGATTTCTTGCTGAATTCTAGGATCTAGCGCGCCCGACATACCGTTACACGTAGTACATGCATAACCGACAATACCAAAGCCTAATTGTTCCATTTCAGATAATAAGCCCGCTTCTTCCAAATAAAGTTTTGCCACTTTTGAACCCGGAGCAAAAGACGACTTAACCCAAGGTTTACGTACTAAACCTAACTCATTAGCGCGTTTTGCAATTAAGCCCGCAGCAACCACGTTACGTGGGTTAGAGGTATTAGTACAAGAAGTGATAGCAGCAATAATGACTGCACCGTCTGGCATTTCACCGGCTTTCTCTTGTGCTTTACAGGCATCAAGATCTTTAGCAATTCCTTTTGAGACTAATTCGCTTGTCGGTAAACGACGATGTGGATTAGAAGGACCCGCTAAGTTACGGCCAACTGATGACAAATCAAACTCGATAACACGTTCATATTCAACTTCAGTTAAGTCATCCGCCCATAAACCAGTATGTTTAGCGTATGTTTCTACCAGTTCAACTTGCTCTGGTTCGCGCCCGGTAAGCTTTAAATAATCAATAGTTTGTTGATCGATATAAAACATGCCCGCAGACGCGCCATATTCTGGTGTCATGTTTGAAATAGTCGCACGATCACCTATGGTTAACCCTGCAGTACCTTCACCGAAGAATTCTAAGTAGCTCGATACGACTTTTTGATTGCGCAAAAACTCAGTAATAGCTAAAACCATATCTGTTGCGGTAATGCCCGATTGCCGTTTCCCTACCAATTTTACGCCAATAATATTAGGTAAGCGCATCATTGACGGGCGTCCCAACATAACGGTTTCTGCTTCTAAACCGCCAACACCAATGGCAATAACGCCTAAACAATCAATGTGTGGTGTATGGCTGTCGGTTCCGACACAAGTATCAGGAAAAGCGACACCGTCACGTAATTGAATAACAGGTGACATTTTCTCTAAATTGATTTGATGCATGATGCCATTGCCCGCAGGAATTACATCAACGTTTTTAAAAGCTGTTTTGCTCCACTCAATAAATTTGAACCTGTCTTCATTACGACGGTCTTCAATAGCGCGGTTTTTATCAAACGCTTGTGGATCAAAACCAGGTGCTTCCACAGCCAGCGAGTGATCAACAATTAACTGAGTAGGTACAACAGGGTTAACTTTAGATGGATCGCCACCTTGGTCAGCAATCGCGTCACGAAGGCCTGCTAAATCAACTAAAGCGGTTTGACCTAAAATATCATGACAAACAACACGTGCCGGATACCAAGGAAAATCTAAATCTTGTTTCCGCTCAATGAGCTGCTTTAATGAATCCGTTAAACTTTCAGGTGAACAACGACGAACAAGCTGCTCCGCTAAGACTCTTGAAGTGTAAGGTAGTTTCGCGTAACTACCTGCGCTGATAGCTTCAACAGTACTACGTGTGTCAAAATAATCAATATTGACGCCACCAATTTTATAGCCAGGTAGCGGTTTACGATGTTCATAATTCATAACAATTACCTTTCGCTAATTGGCGTAACGGTTCTTGGCTCAGCACCTGTGTAATCAGCACTTGGACGAATAATACGGTTATTTGAGCGTTGCTCCATCACATGAGCTGCCCAACCCGTTAAGCGTGAACAAACAAAAATAGGCGTGAATAATTTTGTTGGTATACCCATGTAGTTATAAGTTGAAGCATGGAAAAAGTCAGCGTTACAAAATAATTTTTTCGTGTCCCACATGAACTCTTCACAAGCTACAGAAATATCGTAAAGTGAAGTATCACCATTTTCAGCGGCTAACTTTTCAGACCAAGCTTTGATAATAACGTTACGTGGATCAGAAGTACGGTAAATAGCATGGCCAAAACCCATAATTTTTTCTTTACGTTCTAACATGCCAGCCATTTGCTCTTTTGCATCAGCTGGAGATGTAAACGTTTGAATCATGTCCATCGCTGCTTCGTTAGCACCACCATGAAGTGGACCACGTAATGAACCAATAGCACCTGTGATACAAGAAAACATATCAGACAATGTTGATGCACATACACGCGCTGTAAAAGTAGAGGCATTGAATTCATGTTCAGCATATAAAATTAATGATACATCCATCACACGTTGATGCTGTGCTGACGGGCTTTCACCATTTAATAAACGTAAAAAGTGTCCACCTAAAGAATCTTCGTCTGATGTACAATCAATTTCTACACCGTCATGTGAGAACTTATACCAATAACACATGATTGCAGGGAATGCGGCTAACAAACGATTAGCGGCTTTGTTTTGCTCTGTAAAATCATTCTCAGGCTCTAAGTTACCTAAAAATGAACAACCCGTGCGCATTACGTCCATAGGATGTGTTTCTTTTGGAATAAGCTTTAAAACAGCTTTTAAAGCTTCTGGTAAATCGCGCATGGCGAACAAGTCTGTTTTATAGCTTGCTAGTTCTTTTTCATTAGGTAATTCGCCATTGAAAAGTAAGTAGGCGACTTCTTCAAACGTAGAATTGTCCGCTAAATCAGCAATATCATAACCACAATACGTTAGGCCTGAACCTGATTGCCCCACTGTACATAACGCTGTATCACCAGCACTTTGACCACGTAAACCCGCACCACTTAATTTTTTATCTGACATTTTACTTTCCTCATATTTTTTACGTTTGTCGGACTTTTCATCTTTCTACCGACTACAATTTAATTTTTAGTATTAGCTTTTATAATTACTTGTTTTTACCTTCAGAAAAAAGGCCATCAAGTTTTTGTTCGTAGTCGTGGTAACCCAAGTAATCGTATAAATCCATGCGTGTTTGCATGTTATCGATTTCAGCTTTTTGGTCGCCATCTTCTAATAATGTTTTATATACAGATTCAGCCGCTTTGTTCATCGCACGAAATGCAGACAATGGATAAAGCACCATGGCACAGCCCCACTCGCCTAACTGTTCTTTATTCCATAATTCGGTTTGGCCAAACTCTGTAATGTTTGCAAGTACTGGTACATCTAGGGCTGAAGTGAATGCTCGGTAGTGCTCTTCAGTTTTAACCGCTTCTGCAAAAATGCCATCGGCACCTGCTGAGACATAAGCTTTAGCACGTTCGAGTGCAGCTTCTAACCCTTCTTGAGCAAAAGCATCGGTACGAGCCATGATGAAGAAGTCTTTATCTGTACGTGCATCAACTGCCGCTTTGATGCGGTCAACCATTTCTTCTGTCGATACAATTTCTTTATTTGGACGATGCCCACAACGTTTCTGCGCAACTTGGTCTTCAAGGTGAACAGCAGCAGCACCTGCTTTTTCCATATCACGTATCGTTTTAGCAATATTAAAAGCACCACCCCACCCCGTATCAATATCAACCAATAACGGTAAGCTTGAAGCAGAAGTTATACGCTGAACATCAGCAATAACATCATTTAATGACGTCATTCCTAAATCAGGTAAACCATAAGAAGCGTTAGCAACACCACCACCAGAAAGGTAGATAGCTTGGTGACCTAATTGTTCAGCCATCATTGCGCAGTATGCGTTAATAGTACCTACCACTTGTAAAGGTTTATTGTTTACTAATGCTTGACGAAACTTAGCGCCAGGTGAAAGTTGTGCAGACATAATTTGTCCTCTTGTTGTCGTTGTATATTTAATAAAATTATTTGTATTGGTTTGTTTGTGTTTTATTTATTTTGTAGAGCAATTTTGTTTTCAATATTTTTTCTTGAAGCCGCGATATGACGTCGCATCAAAATTTCAGCGAGTTCACCATCACGATCACAAATGGCTTGAATAATATGTGAATGTTCATTAAAAGCGCGAGTAGCACGAGGGCTATGCATGCCAAATTGAATGCGGTACATTCGCACTAAATGATAAAGTTGACCGCACAATATGTTAATAAGTTGCTGGTTATGGCTACCTAAAATGACTTTATAATGGAAGTCTAGGTCACCTTCTTCTTGATAATAAGAAATGCCATCTTTAAGTGCTTGAGAGGTAGCATGTTCCGCTAACATCGCTTGCATCTCAGCTATTTCTTCATCACTCATGTTAGTTGCAGCTTCTCGACAAGCCATACCTTCAAGTGCTTCGCGTACGACGTATATTTCTAATAAACCTTCGATCGTACAATCAACAACTCTAGAACCTACATTCGCTTTACGTTCAATTAAGTGACATTTCTCTAAACGATTAAGTGCTTCTCGAAGTGTGGAGCGACTAATTTCATATTGTTTAGCTAATTCAGGTTCACTAATTTTACTTCCAGCAGCAATTTTTCCATCAACAATGGCGTGAAGCATTGCATCAAAAACTTTATCTGCGGTAGTTACTGCTTTTTGTAAGGTTGGATTATTCAAAGCCATAATTGTCGACACTTAACAAGTTTGGAAAGAATTTTAGCTCATAAATATAAATAGTCAAGTAGACCAAAGCCTAATTGTCGACAATTAGGCCATTTAATAGATAGGAAGAATAAGGGTTTTTAACCAAAGAACCAGTAACAAACACCTATTGCAGCAGAAATACCAGCTAAATCAGCAAGTAAGCCACATGCAATAGCATGTCGACTATAACGGATCCCTACAGAGCCAAAATAAACAGCCAATACATAAAAAGTTGTTTCTGTTGAACCTTGAAAAATAGAGGCTAAGCGACCCGCAAAAGAATCAGCTCCATGAGTTTTCATGGTTTCAATCATCATAGCTCTTGCTCCAGAGCCGCTTAACGGTTGCATTAAAGCCGTTGGCATAGCATCGACAAAACGTGTATCAAAACCTAAAAACATCACTAATTGTCGAAAGCTGTCGACAATTAGTGCTAATGCGCCACTGGCACGAAATACACCTATCGCCACCAACATGGCAAGTAAATAAGGGATCAGTTTTATGCTGGTTTCAAAGCCTTGTTTAGCCCCTTCTATGAAACTGTCGTAGACATCAACCTTCTTACGAACCGCTGCTAGAATGAACATAATCAATGTTGAAAATATCAGGAAATTTCCTAAAAATGACGATTTTTCCGAGAGCGCTTGAGTTGTTAGCATTGAGAAATAAACGACTAATCCCCCCACTACAGCAATAGCGCCAGACAAATACAATAAAACGATTTGGTCTTGTAACTTAATTTTTTGTACGGTTGCTACTGCTAATAAACCAGCAAAAGTAGAAGCGAAGGTTGCCAATATAATAGGCACAAAAACGTCGGTAGGATTTGCAGCGCCTTGCTGGGCTCGATAAACAAATACGGCAACAGGAAAAAGTGTGACAGAAGAAGTATTCAACACTAAAAATAATATTTGCGCATTCGTTGCTGTGTCTTTCTTTGGATTTAATTGCTGAAGATCTTGCATTGCTTTTAAACCAAGTGGGGTTGCTGCATTGTCTAACCCCAAGAAATTAGCAGATAAATTCATGGTCATTGAGGCAATAGCGGGGTGTCCCTTAGGAACTCCAGGCATTAAACGAGTAAATAACGGGGAAATTGCGCGGGCAACTTTATCCATAAGCCCAGCGTTTTCAGCAATTTTCATCATGCCTAGCCAAAAACTTAAAATTCCTATTAAACCAATCGCTATATCAACGGTTACTTTTGACATAGAAAACAGTGCTTTTACTAGCTCTTCAAATATCAATATATTACCAAGAAATACCCATTGGTATAACGCAGAGCCAAAAGCAATAAAAAAGAAACTGATCCACAGACGATTTAACAAAAAGGCAATCTTATTAAGTTGTAAAGAATAGGATTATCATGACATGAAACAAGGAGGTATCACAAGTAAAAACACTTGTGGAAAACGTGTTAAAAACAACTGCACAACAGGTGGGTAAAATTTAACCAGTAAAATAACTTAGTTTTTGAGTATTGAGACAAATAATTATATATCAATAACTTATAATTATTAAAAATAAAATTAGCTTTTAATAAAGTTTACACTACAATTAATCGTACAGTTTAAATATTAATCAATTGCTCGCGCATTTTCATTTTTTATTTTACTGATTTTCATAGTTATACATAGTGTTTATTAGCGCAAGACTCACTTCCTTATGAGTCATCCCCTTGGGCCCGAACTAGCAATAGTTTCGGGCACTTTTTTGTTCTTTTTTTGATATAAATAGATAAATGTATTTACACAAACGTAGCTATTATTTCATTTTAAAAAGACGCTTAAAGTTTGCTGTTGAAAGTGCAGCTATTTCTTCAACTGACTGTCCTCGAACACTCGCTAAGAACTTAGCAACATCGGCAACATAAGCAGGTTGGTTTTGCTTTCCTCGATGAGGAACTGGCGCTAAATATGGAGCATCAGTTTCAATTAAAAATTTGTCATCTGGTACTTTTTTTGCAACTTCACGTAACTCACTGGCATTCTTAAAGGTAACAATACCTGAAAACGATATATAGAATCCCATATCAATAGCTTGCTTTGCCATATCCCATGTTTCGGTAAAGCAATGTAAAATCCCACCAACATTTTCAGCATTTTCTTCTCTAAGTATATCTAACGTATCTTGCTGAGCATCACGTGTATGAATAATTAACGGTTTATTGAGCTGATTGGCAACACGGACATGTTTACGAAAAGAGTCAAGTTGAACAGCTTTAGTTTCAGGCGCATAGAAGTAATCTAAACCTGTTTCGCCAATTGCGATAACCCGGTCTGTTTGTGATAATAGAGCCAGCTCTTCTTGGTCAATTAGATCATCTTGATTTAATGGATGAGCACCACAAGAAAGCCAAACATTGTTATATTTAGCTGTTTTTTCTACCATACTAGGAAATTCAGCTAAGGTAACGCTGACACATAATATTTCATCGACTTTAGCTGCTTTAGCTGCTTCAAGTACATTATCTAGTTCACCATCAAACTCAGTTAAATCAAGCTTATCTAAATGGCAATGTGAATCTATAAACAAACAGTTTCTCCAATATTTTTAATTAAATATAAAACACCTACATTGATAATGTAGGTTCTGACGAGCTCAGCAAACGCCCAATTAATTTTTCAATTTGATTACGAACAAGCTCTTCATCTTCTTCAAACATGACACCAACACCAGCTGGCGTACCATTTTGAGCACCTATTGGCGTTAACCAACAAACCTTACCAATAACTATGGATGCTTCTAACGCATCGGGTAAAGTTACCTCAAGCTTAATTTTGTCACCTAAATCAAATTTTTCAGGTGTACGAACAAATAATCCGCCACTTTTAACAAAAGGCATATAGTATTGATATAGCTCTCTATCAGATAAAAACTCTACCCTAAATTCGTGCATAACAAGTCCTCAATATTTTATAGCGTTATTCTTTATTATTCATTAATTACAACAGCTATATCAACAAGTAGTTTTTCAAATATAAACTGTTTATTTGCCTGCATTAATAATTTTAGCTGCTTAATTGCAGACAATACTAACTGATATATAGCCCATATTACTTTTTCATTAAGTAAATGTTCACCTTCTAACCAGTTATATTGTTGTCTCATCAACTTAACCATGACTTTTTCTAACCAACGCACACTGTCTACATTATCATTTAACAAACTCAATAATTCACTACGATTGATTGGTTTGTTCTGTAAAAAGGTATAAAAACAATTTTCAAAATTTTGATATTTTTCGTTAATAGATGAGTCAGATAATTCTTTCAAGTGGTTTAGGTTAACAAAAGGATCTGAACCAGACTGCTTCAGTTCTGCTAATAGCGCCTCTCCAACAGGTGGTCTGATATCTATAATAAAACAACGACTAATTATTGTAGGTAATAATGTTTCAAGTTCAGTTGTTAATAAGACTATATAGTTATTAGGATTAGGTTCTTCAAGCGTTTTTAATAAGGCATTAGCTGCTGAGACTGTCATGTTATGTGCTGTCGTTATTAATGCTGTTTTACAATGACCTATTTGCGCCGTTTTCTCAAAGAAGCGACTCGCTTGTCTTACTTGATCAACACCTATACTTTTACCGCCACTTTCAATAAGCAAATGATCAGGATAAGTATTACTCCGTTGCAACAAGCAGGATTTACATACTTCACATGGTGTTAAAACCTGTTGAACATTTTTAGGGTCAGTACATGAAAGAACCTTAATAAGCCATTGAGAAAGTTCACTTTTGCCAGCACCTTCCATTCCATTAATTAAAATAGCGTGGGGTAATTTTATTTGTGTTATTTGCTTAGACAATAAAAGCTGCTGTTGATCTAACCAACTGTGCATTAGGATTTCCTACTAACTTGTATGAACATTACTGACTTTTCAAAAAAGCATTAACGGCTAAACGAATATTGTTATGTACCACTGGCATGGGTGCACTTGCATCAATAATTTTAATGCTGTCGTCAGCTAATGCAATTTCACGGTATTTATTTCTAACTCGATGAAAAAATTCTATTTTCTCTAATTCGATACGGTCTAAAGTGCCTCGAGCTTGCGCTCTTGCTAAACCTAATTCAGGAGATATATCTAAATACAGTGTCAACTGTGGTTTGAACCCTTTTAAAGTAACCTGTGCAATAGTTTCCATAAGTTCATCGTTAAACTCTCTTCCACCACCTTGATAAGCTCTTGAACTTAGATCATGACGATCACCAATAACCCATTGACCTTTATCTAAGGCAGGAAGAATTCTGTTTGCAAGAAGTTGGCTTCTACTAGCGTACATTAGTAATAATTCAGTTTCTTGTGTTAAGACTTCTTCATGATCTGCTGATTTAACAATATCTCTCAATGATTCTGCTAAAGGAGTACCTCCTGGTTCACGGGTATTTATAAAATCAATACCATGATTTACGAGTACTTTTTTCACCACCGAAATAGCTGAAGATTTACCTGCACCTTCGATTCCTTCGATTACAATAAATTGACCTTTTTTCATTTATTCACTTCTTATTGAGTTTTTTGTTTCAACTGATATTTTGTAACAGCCGCATTATGATCTTTTAAGTTAGTCGAAAATATATGCTGACCATTTCCATTACTGACAAAATATAAATAATCCGTGCTTAAAGGATTTAAAGCGGCATGTATTGCACTTTTCCCAGCCATAGCAATTGGCGTGGGAGGTAAGCCATTAATTCGGTAAGTATTATACGCTGTTTTTTCTCTTATATGTTTACGTTTAATATCGCCTTTATATCGATCGCCTAGTCCATAGATTATCGTAGGATCAGTTTGCAAACGCATTTTGATATTGAGACGATTAACAAATACAGATGAAATAATGCCATGCTCTGCATTTTTACCACTCTCTTTTTCAATGATTGAAGCCATTATCAACGCTTGATATTTATTTGCATAGGGTAAAGGTTCTAAGCGACTTCCCCAAGCTAAGTCTAATTCTGTAGACATTTTATGTTGAGCCCGCTTTAATAACTGAATATCTGTTGTGTCTGCCGTGAAGGCGTATGTGTCTGGATAAAAAAGCCCTTCTGGATTTTCTCGGCTAATGTTGAGTTCAGTTGCGATTTCAGTAACGGTTTTATCTTGAATTGTATGAGCAATATTATCGAGCTCATCTAATTGTACTAACCACTCTTTGAAAGTTGTTCCTTCGATAAAGGTGACACTAAACTGGTGCTCTTTACCCGCAACTAACTGCTCTAACAATTCTTGAATTGAACTGTTTTTACTTACTTTATAAGTTCCCGCCTTTATATTAACGTATTTAGGTTTTATTCGAACATAATTACGTAGCCAAAAACGGTGTTCTAACCATCCCTTTTTTACCAATTGTTTAGAAAAGTGGCTGAACGATGTGCCATCTTTGATTGTTAATAACTGAGGTGTTTCAATATCAAGAGGCTGTTTAGTTTGATAAAAAGTGTAACCAATAAGCGAAGCACTAGAAATGATCAATGCTATAAATAAAGTTGCGAATAATATTTTAAAAAATTTCATCTGTTACATAACATCCTTTATAAGCTCTGCAATTTCATGGCAAGGTATTAATGATAACTTTTGCTTTTCAAACGTCCTTACTGGCATAACTCCCATCACACTATTACAAATGAACATTGCATCAATACGGTCTAAGTCGGATAACTTAGCGTTAACCACGCTCATTTCATATTTGTTGCTACAATTTTGTAAAATATGATTACGCATTAACCCTTCTACACCTGATTCATCTAATTTAGGTGTATACCAAATATTGTTTTTAAGCCAAAAGACATTAGCTGCTGTTGCTTCAATCACGTTATTTAAGTAATTCAATACTAATAAATCATCTTCATTCCGGTTATCTAATTCTTGGCGAATAAGTACTTGCTCCAGACGGTTAAGGTGTTTAATACCTGCAGTTAATGGATTTATTCCTATTTTCAACGTTGATACACCTAGCTTAATACCTTTTTGATGTAATGTTGAATAATGTCCCGGAAATGTATGAAAAGTGATAATAACATTACTGCTAGAACATCCTTGACGTGAATATCCTCTTCCGCCATCTCCAGCAGTGATTATGATTTTTGCGACTGCCAATTTATATCTGTTCGCTACTTCAGTTAATTCAGCAATAATGTCACTGAAATTTGGAAGGGGGATATTGAGCTTATTGCAACTATTTGTTAAACGTTCAATGTGCGCAGATAATAAATGAATTTTCCCATTGGCTACTTTGGCGGTAGTAAATACCCCATCACCATACCCTAATCCTCGATTGTTGATTGATAGGTATTGTTCTTGTTCACCATTTATACTTTGATAATACATATTAATTTCATTAAAAAATACGGAAAAATAAAAAGCCTGAATACTAATGACTAGTATTCAGGCTTAAACGATTAACTGCAAGAGTTAGTTAATGATATTGACTATTTTAAAATACTTAAACTTTCTTAAAGATCAACGAGCCATTTGTGCCGCCAAAACCAAAAGAGTTACATAAAGCATATTCTAACTTAACATCTCGCGCTGTATGAGCGATATAATCGAGATCACAACCTTCACTTGGGTTATCTAAATTAATGGTCGGCGGTACTACGTTGTTCATTAATGATTGAACGGTAAAAATGGTTTCAATTGCACCTGCCGCCCCCAAAAGATGACCAGTCATTGATTTGGTAGAACCCATCATTACATTATAAGCATTATCACCAAACACTGATTTAACCGCATTGGTTTCAGCAATATCACCTGCGGGTGTTGAAGTACCATGAGCATTAATATAACCAATTTTACTTAAGTCAATTTTGGCATCGTTAATAGCATTACTCATAGCTCGTCCACCACCTTCTCCATTGGCTGGAGGAGATGTCATGTGGTGAGCATCGGCACTCATACCAAAACCAACAAGCTCAGAGTAAATTTTTGCACCACGCGCTTTTGCATGTTCGTATTCTTCAAGTACTAATACACCCGCACCGTCGCCAAGTACAAAACCATCACGGTCTTTGTCCCAAGGACGAGAGGCTTCTTCAGGAGACTCATTTCGCGTAGACAAAGCTCTGGCTGCGCCAAACCCTCCCATACCTGTTCGTGTTGATGCTTTCTCAGCGCCACCCGCTAACATAGCATCGGCATCGCCATAAGCGATCATTCGTGCCGCATGACCAATATTATGCACCCCACTCGTACAAGCAGTTGCAATAGAAATGTTCGGGCCTCTTAAATCATGCATCATCGATAAATGACCTGAAATCATATTGATAATGGTAGATGGCACAAAAAACGGGGATAACTTTCGAGGACCGCCTTTCAACAGTTTTTCAAAATTTTCTTCAATGAGTCCTAAACCACCAATTCCAGCACCTACGGCAACTCCAATACGATGAGTATTGACATCATCTATTTCGAGACCTGAATCTTTAAATGCTTGTACACCCGCAGCAACACCATATTGAATAAAAAGATCCATTTTCTTGGCTTCTTTTCTCGCCATATAATCTTGTGCATCAAAACCTTTAATCATACCCGCAAACTTAGTTGTATATGCAGATGTATCAAAATGTTCAATATTACTAATACCACTTTTACCAAGTAGTAGATTCTGCCAAGTAGATTCAGGACAGTTGCCCAAAGGGCTTAACATACCAAGACCGGTAACAACAACGCGTCTCATGACTATGTGCCTCCGCTAAGAGTTTATAAGGGAAAAGGAGCTGTTAAATTTTTAGGATTAAAAATGTAACAAACGTAAATCGTAGATAAAAAAACAGGCGGTAAAAACCGCCTGAATATATACTTTAAATTCTCATTTAAAAGCTTTACTTGAAAGCCAATAATTTACTTAGTAATTATTGGTTAGCAGTAACGTAATCAACAGCTGCTTGAACAGTTGTGATTTTTTCAGCTTCTTCGTCTGGAATTTCAGTATCAAATTCTTCTTCTAACGCCATTACTAATTCAACAGTGTCTAGAGAATCAGCACCTAGGTCGTCAACAAAAGAAGAACTAATTTTAACTTCTTCTTCACTTACACCTAACTGTTCAACAGTAATTTTTCTTACGCGTTCTTCAATAGTACTCATTTTTTTTCCTTTCTAGAAAATACAATTTTTCATAATTGTGTGTAGTTTATTCGTCAACAGCCTAGCTTGCAAGCTTCTAATTCTAATTTTCTGCTGGTCTAACCTGTCAACTGTATTAAAATCACTCAATTTGTCGTTTATTTACAATAAGTATGACAAATTAAACCATATACATACCGCCGTTTACATGCAATGTTTCACCTGTTATGTATGCCGCACCATCAGAAGCTAAAAAGACAACTGCGTTAGCAATTTCTTCAGGCTTACCTAAACGATTGGCAGGAACTTGTGAAAAAATACCTTCTTTTTGTTCATCTGTTAACGTTTGTGTCATATCAGTGTCGATAAAACCCGGCGACACAGTATTAACAGTTATGCCACGAGATGCAACCTCACGCGCTAAAGATTTTGTAAAACCAAGTAAACCCGCTTTTGCTGTTGCATAATTTACTTGGCCTGCATTGCCCATTGTGCCAACGACAGAGCCAATATTAATAATACGACCGTTACGTTTCTTCATCATAGAGCGAATAACCGCTTTACTGATCTTAAATACTGAAGATAAGTTTGTATCAATAATATCTTGCCATTCGTCGTCTTTCATTCTCATGAATAAATTATCACGTGTGATACCAGCATTATTGACTAAAATATCAATCCCGCCATGATTTTCTTTAATCGTATCGAACAGTGCCGCAATTGAATCATTGTCAGTTACATTAAGTACTAAACCATTTCCAGCACCTAAGTATTCACTAATATTTTCAGCGCCATGTGCAGATGTTGCGGTTCCTAAAACTGTTGCACCTAACTCTTTGAGTTGGCTTGCAATTGCTTTACCTATACCACGACTTGCGCCAGTAACTAAGACTACTTTTCCTTCAAAAGAAAACATAATTTATCCTATTTAATTGTTTCTAATGCTTTGGTTAATGATGCTTGATCATTAATTGATGCACTAGTGATTGATTTGTCGATACGTTTAATTAAGCCTTGTAAAACTTTGCCAGGGCCGGCTTCAACAACAAGTGAAATCCCGCTCTTTGCAAGTATTTCAATTGTTTCTGTCCAACGCACTGGGCTATATAGTTGCTTGATCAAAGCTAACTTAATAGCTTCCACATCTGTTTCGGTTGCAACATCAACATTATTGACGACGGGAATTTGTGGTGTATTAAAAGTGATGCTATTAAACTCTTCAGCAAGTTTGTCTGCAGCATCTTTCATTAATGCACAATGAGACGGTACGCTAACAGGTAAAGGTAATACACGTTTAGCTCCTGCTTCTTTACAAAGTACACCGGCTCGTTCTACTGCGTCTTTATGACCTGCAATAACTACTTGTCCTGGAGAGTTAAAGTTTACCGCTGCAACAACGTCTTCATTTTGTGCTTTAGCACAAGCATCAATAATAGCTTGATCATCAAGGCCAATTATCGCTGCCATTGCACCAACGCCTGCAGGAACAGAGGCTTGCATATATTCGCCTCGTTTTTCAACTAACTTAACGCCTTCAGCTAGTGAGATAACACCGGCACAAACCAGTGCAGAGTATTCACCAAGACTATGGCCCGCTAACATTGCAGGTTGACTGTCCGATTGCGAAGCCCATAAGCGCCATAATGCGACACTAGCCGTTAATAAAGCTGGTTGAGTGAAATTTGTTTGATTAAGCTTTTCAGCAGGTCCTTGTGCAACTAATTCCCATAGGTTATAACCTAAAGCTTCTGAAGCTTCTGAAAAAGTATTTTGTACGACTTCATTGTCAGCAAAGTCAGCTAACATGCCAACGGTTTGCGAACCTTGGCCGGGGAAAACAAACGCTAAATTATTTTGCATTTTATTACCTAATGTTTATTTGTGATTTAATTAAATGTGATAAGTGATATTTAATGGATTATGTTTTATTAAAAAAAACAATTCATTAAATACGTTTTATTTAGGCTGAATAATAAAGACTTACTTTCGACCACAAGAAAAGCCGTTTTCGATTTTGTCTTTTATTCGTTCAGGTACTTGCCGTTCAACTTCTTTTATTGCTTCTAAAATAGCCATATAAAAAGCCTTTGAGCTCGCATTCCCATGGCTCTTAACCACAATACCGCGTAATCCTATCAGACTTGCGCCGTTATACTGGTCGGGGTTCAGGGGTTTAAAGAGTTTTTTTAATGTTGACGACAATAATCTGCCAACAATTCGGGTGAATAAGTTTCGAGAAAGTACAGTATGCATTTTTTGATAAACCAACCGCGCAACACCCTCACAGGTTTTTAAAGCTACGTTCCCAACAAAACCATCACAGACAATGACATCAGCTTTGTTAGTAAAAATATCGTTACCTTCGACAAAGCCAATATAATTAATATCACTATTTTGCGTTAACTTAGCAGCAGTTTGTTTAATGTGGTCGCTACCCTTTATTTCTTCTTCACCCATATTTAATAAAGCAATACGAGGGGCTTTAATACCGTCCACCTGTTCGGCCATTACAGAGCCCATTACAGCAAACTGATATAAAACATTAGAATCACAAAATACGTTCGCGCCTAAGTCGAGCATAAATACGTGTTTATTTTCATCATGGGTAGGTAAGGAAGATATTAATGCAGGACGTTCAACACCGACTAATGTTTTTAAAACAAAATGAGCCATTGAAAACAACGCGCCAGTATTCCCAGCACTAACACATGCTTGAGCTTTATTTTCATGGACAAGATCAAGCGACTTTCGCATTGAAGAATTTTTTTTGTTACGTAAAGCAACTATAGGTTTATCGCCCATTTCCACAATTTCAGTGGTTGGGTAAATAGTAAGTTGGGGGTGTTCAACACACTGGCTTTTAGATAATTCAGCGTTGATAATATCGACATCACCACAAAGAATGAGGTGAAGTTCTGGGATGTTTTTAACTGCTAATATGGCAGCAGGAATTGTTATAAGGGGGCCTTTATCGCCCCCCATAACATCTAACGCTATGGTTAGATTATTCAAAGCAATCAGCTTACTTATTGATTACTTTAACACCT
>Ga0209184_1000562_pt1 | contig 36735 bp, 39 predicted proteins | sample EN8Hudsemesocosm_2_FD_184627 | JGI IMG/M metagenome (GOLD analysis project Ga0209184, IMG submission 184627) | Methane-oxidizing microbial communities from mesocosms in the Hudson Canyon - EN8C Hudson Canyon (SPAdes) (version 2) | ecosystem: Environmental > Aquatic > Marine > Cold seeps | place... | reverse complement strand
GCATATTCTGCAACGATAGCAGCTTTTTGTGTAGCATTTAAAGACATAATAAATCCTTAGTGTGAAACTCATTTATCTCAATGATAAAGAGTCAAAATTACTACCTAAGCCAAACACTAATTCAGCCGAGGTAACGAAAGAGCGCGTATTCTAGCAGCCAATAGATAAATTGCAAGAATTAAACAGTTATAACAACAAATTTTCCAAGGGGAGTATGCATTGCTAAATAACAACAATACGCTTCGGTGCTACTTGACCATCATCATTAATAAAGCCTACACCAATAAATTCTGCTAAATCATCTTCTTCATCTTCACCAATATACACTTGAACACTACCATCTAAAGGTGCTTTATAAGCTTGAACAGGATTACCATGGCGTAAAAAGTTAGCCGACATATCATCAACATAAACAGCTGGCATACCTTCAACGGCACTTTGCATAGGTAATAATAAAGGATCGAGCAATTCTGAAGGCGTTATTTCTTGTGCTTTAGCTTCTTCAAGTAAGGCTTCCAATTGAGGTAACGTCACCATTTTATCAATAGGATAGTTACCAACAGCTAAACGTCGGAGATCAGCAACGTGGGCGCCACAACCTAGTAACTCACCTAAATCATCAACAATAGTACGAATGTATGTACCTTTTGATACATGAATTTTCAGTTCAACTTCATCATGTTCAAATCGTAACAACTCTAAAGAAAACACCGTGATATCACGTGATTCGCGCGGTACTTCAATACCTTCACGTGCATATTTATATAAAGGTTTACCTTGATATTTAAGCGCTGAATACATTGATGGTACTTGTTGAGTCGTGCCACGAAAACTATCAAGTGCTGTAGCTAGTTGTTCGTCAGATATTGTTACTGGCTTTTCACTCACAATGTCACCATCTGCATCACTGGTAGTCGTACGAATACCTAATTTAGCCGTGACTTGATACGTTTTATCAGTGTCTAATAAAAACTGAGAGAACTTTGTGCCTTCACCTAAACATATTGGTAACATACCTGTAGCAAGCGGATCTAACGCACCAGTATGACCAGCTTTTTGAGCAAAATAAAGTCGTTTTACCGCTTGTAAAGCATGGTTAGATGACATTTCATAAGGTTTATCTAATAATAAAACGCCATTGATCGGGCGTCCTTTTCTACGCTTTGCCATGCCTTACTCGCCCTGCTCACTTTCATCATCATTAACTTGATCAGATTGCGTATCATCGCCTTTATCACTAGCAACGGCTTGATCTACTAGGGCACTCATGCGCACACCTTCACTCATTGAACTATCATAAATAAAACGTAAGTGCGGCATAATACGAGCACGTAAACGTTTTCCTAACAATGAACGAATATAACCTTCAGCTTCTGCTAATACTTCAAGTGATGCTTTAATTTCATCTGCATTATCATTAAAAAAAGTCACAAACACTTTTGCATACGCTAAATCGCGAGTCACTTCTACCGCTGACACGGTTGTCATACTCAAACGCGGATCTTTAATTTCACGCATTAAAATAACTGCAATTTCTTTCTGGATTTGCTGACCTACACGGTCAGTACGGGCATATTCTCTAGCCATAATTTATCTCTTGTAACTTAAGATCTTTTAACAAAAAAGGGACATTAGCCCCTTTTATATTATTGTAGTCAAACATTTAACTATTAGCTCGAAGCTAGTTGGCACAAATACAAGGCGGAAGCACGGAGTTGACGCTAGTCAATGAGTACTTCCAACGCTGTAGTTGAGCTTACTAGCAATGAGTCGATAGTTATAATGAACGTTTAATCTCTACTGTTTCGAAAACTTCTATTTGATCGCCTACGCGTACATCATTGTAGTTCTTCACGCCAATACCACACTCAGTACCGTTACGAACTTCTTGTACATCGTCTTTAAAGCGACGTAATGACTCAAGCTCACCTTCGTAAATAACCACGTTTTCACGTAATACACGAATTGGTGCGCTACGCTTAATAGTACCTTCGGTAACCATACAACCAGCAATAGAACCAATTTTAGGCGACTTAAATACGTCACGAACTTGTGCCAAACCAATGATTTCTTGTTTGAATTCAGGAGCAAGCATACCACTCATGGCTTGCTTAACTTCCTCAATTAATGCGTAGATAACACTGTAATAACGTAAATCTATGTTTTCAGATTCTATCACTTTACGAGCAGATGCATCCGCTCGTACATTGAAACCAACCACAATTGCATTTGATGCTGCAGCTAAAGTGGCATCAGTTTCAGTAATAGCACCAACACCTGAACCGATAATTTTCACTTTAACTTCGTCAGTTGAAAGTTTAACCAATGAATCAGATATTGCTTCTAATGAGCCTTGTACATCAGACTTAATCACTACGTTAACTTCAGAGATATCACCTTCAGCCATGCTAGCAAACATGTTTTCAAGTTTAGCTTTCTGTTGACGCGCTAATTTAACATCACGGAATTTACCCTGACGATATAACGCAACTTCACGCGCTTTTTTCTCATCTTTAACAACAGTTGCTTCATCACCCGATTGTGGAACACCACTTAAACCAAGTATTTCTACAGGAATTGAAGGGCCTGCTGATTGTATTGTTTTACCATTTTCATCACGCATGGCACGTACACGTCCATACTCTAAACCACAAAGTACGATATCGCCTTGCTTCATTGTACCTTCTTGAACAAGTACGGTAGCCACTGGGCCACGGCCTTTATCAAGTTTCGATTCAACGACAACGCCATTAGCCATTTTATCAACAACGGCTGTAAGCTCTAAAACCTCTGACTGTAATAAAATTGAATCAAGCAATTCGTCAATGCCTAAACCAGTTTTCGCTGAAACGTGACAGAACTGTACATCACCACCCCACTCTTCAGAAAGAACGTCGTGTTGTGATAATTCACTCTTAACTCTGTCTGGATCAGCACTTTCTTTATCCATTTTGTTAACAGCAATAATAATCGGCGCATCAGATGCTTTCGCATGTTGAATCGCTTCAATTGTTTGTGGCATAACGCCATCATCTGCAGCTACAACAATAATAACAATATCAGTCGCTTTTGCACCACGTGAACGCATGGCAGTAAACGCAGCATGACCAGGAGTATCTAAGAACGTGATCATGCCATGACCCGTTTCTACGTGATAAGCACCAATATGCTGAGTAATTCCACCGGCTTCTCCGTCAGCAACTTTCGCTTCACGAATGTGATCAAGTAATGATGTTTTACCGTGATCAACATGACCCATTATAGTTACCACTGGAGCGCGAGTAATTGCTTCACCTGCATTGCCACGATCAGCAAGTACGGCTTCCTCTAGTGCATTTTCTTTAACAAGTACCACTTCAAAGCCCATTTCTTCAGCAACTAAAGCAGCTGTTTCTTGGTCTATAACTTGGTTAATAGTCGCCATTGCGCCCATTTTAAACATGGCCTTAACAACTTCAGCACCTTTCTTAGCCATTTTATTAGCAAGTTCAGCAACTGAAATAGTTTCGCCAATGCGAATATCTTGCAGTTTTGTTTCAACAGGTTTAGTAAAACCATGTTTCAAGCTTTGCGGTGCAGATAAGGTTGCTTTGCGACCTTTGCCAGAACGACCACCACGGGCATTTCTGTCTTGTGGGCCTTTTTTCTTCTTACGACGACGACCAGCGCCCTCATCAGCAGCATCAACTTTATCTTCAGCTTCTTGTGCATAGACAGAAGAAGTTACATGTACCACTTCTTTTTCTTTAGCCTTACGTTCTTCTTCTTGTTCTTTCCAACGCGCTTCGTTTTCTTCAGCTAACTTTCTAGCGGCTTCTGCGGCTTCTTTCGCTTCTGCTTCGATTTTTGCAGCAGCTTCTTTTTCTTGTGCTACACGAAGCTTTTTAGATTCTTCACTTTCTTCAACTTTAACCACAGGTGCTTTATTTGCTTTTTCAGCCGCTGCTTGTTTGGCTTTTTCTGCCGACTCTACTTTTGCTTCCGCTTTACGTTCAGCTTCAACTTCTGCTTTTGCTAATGCTACTGCGCGAGCATTTTCAGCTTCTTTTGCTGCTAATTCAGCTTTCGCTTTAGCTTCTGCTTCTGCCTTTTGTGCCGCTTCAGCTTCAGCTTGTGCAGCTGCTTCTGCTATTTGCTGCTCTTCAACCTCACTACGCTTAACATAAGTACGCTTTTTACGTACTTCTACATTAACCGACTTAGCTTTACTACCGTGTCCCATAGTCAACGTTGACTTGGTTTTACGATTCAGCGTTAGTTTGCTCGGCTTTGCAGCTGAGTCATCACCATGTTGTTTTTTTAAATAACCCAACAAGGATTCTTTTTCGTCTTGCGAAATAACATCGGTTACCGATTTTGTTACGCCTGAGTCAGCCAATTGGCTCACTAAACGCTCCACCGGTGTGCCAATTTCTTTGGCAAGTTCTGCTACAGTTATATCTGCCATTTACACTATTCTCCCGGTGTTTTTATTCTTCGTTAAACCAACAAATGTTACGTGCTGCCATTATTAGCTCACCCGCTTTGGTTTCAGTTAATTCTTCAATATCACTAATTTCATCAATGCCTTGTTCAGCTAAGTCTTCTAAAGTGCGAACACCACGACTTGCTAATACAAATGCTAAATGACGCTCAAGACCATCAAGTGCTAATAAGTCTTCAGCAGGCTCTGCACCTTCTAAAGTTTCTTCACTTGCCAGGGCTTGTGTTGTTAATGCTTCTTTCGCACGGTCACGAAGCTCTTCAACAATCTCTTCAGTTAAACCATCTATTTCTAACATTTCAGCTGCTGGTACATAAGCAATTTCTTCTAATGAAGTAAATCCTTCATCAGAAAGTAAAGTAGCAAAATCTTCATCAAGGTCTAACTTATCAATGAATAAGTTTAGAACTTTATCATTTTCTGCTTGATGTTTTTCTTTCATGTCTTCAACAGTCATTACGTTTAATTCCCAGCCAGTTAATTGGCTTGCTAAACGAATGTTTTGACCGCTGCGACCAATGGCCATGGCTAAGTTGCTTTCTTCTACAGCAATATCCATAGTACCTTTGTCTTCATCAACAATAATTGACGCTACTTCAGCTGGCGCCATAGCATTAATAACGTATTGTGCTACGTTATCGTCATACAAAACGATATCAACACGTTCACCACCTAACTCACCTGATACGGCTTGTACACGTGAACCACGCATACCAACACAAGCACCAACTGGATCAATACGCTTGTCATTACTTTTAACGGCAATTTTAGCGCGTGACCCTGGATCACGAGCGGCACCTTTAATTTCAAGCATTTCTTCGCCAATTTCTGGTACTTCAACACGGAAAAGTTCAATTAACATTTCTGGTTTTGTACGGCTGACAAATAATTGTGCTCCGCGTGCTTCTGGTTTTATTTCATATAACAAGCCACGAACTCTATCGCCTGGACGGAAGCTTTCGCGTGGCAACATGTCATCGCGATATATAATAGCTTCTGCATTGTTACCTAAGTCTAAAATAACACTTTCGCGACTAGACTTTTTCACAACACCTGTCACTAACTCACCAACCTGCTCTTGGTAAGCATCAACAACTAATGCACGCTCTGCTTCGCGAATTTTTTGAACGATAACTTGTTTAGCTGTTTGTGTTGTTACACGATCAAATTTTACCGACTCAATTTGATCTTCAGCATAATCACCTACGTTTAACTCTGCATCATCATACTGTGCAGCAGCTAAACCAATTTCTGCATAAGGGTTTTCCATCGGTACATCACTGTCTTCAACAATTAACCAACGACGGAATGTATCAAATTCGCCAGATATGCGGTCAATACTTACGCGTACAGCAATATCACCCTCGTATTTTTTCTTGGTTGCTGTTTCTAAAGCAGTTTCCATTGCTTCAAAAATGCTTTCTCTAGGTAATGCTTTTTCATTTGATACTGCATCAACAACCAGTAATATCTCTTTACTCATGCTTTTTAGCCCTAATAATTAATTTAACTTCTTAAAACTCAACTGTTTATTATAGAATCATTTACACATAACTGACTTTATAAACGTGCAACAAGATTTGCTTTGTCGACATTATTGATAACAATTTCATAATCAATACCATCAACAACTACTATTAATGTTTCATTTTCTATGGCAGCTAAAGTGCCTTTAAATTTTCGACGACCATTTAATGGCATTGATAATTTTATATTTACGGTTTCACCAACCACAGCTTGAAAATGCGCCATTTCAAATAATGGTTTATCAACACCGGGTGATGAGACCTCTAAATTGTATTCACTACTTATTGGATCTTCCACATCTAAGATAGCACCCACTTGACGACTGACTTCTGCGCAGTCATCAACATTGATGCCATTTTCATGATCAATAAACAAACGTAAAACTGAATTATTACCTGCACTGATAAATTCAACACCAAGTAATTCTTTACCTGTTTCTTCCACTGCGGGACGAAGCATGTCAGTTAGTTTTTGTTCAAATTTAGCCAATCGTTTTCTCCTGTTTTATTTAAAGATCACTTTAAATAAAAAATTTAAGGTACAAAAAAAGGGCATATAGCCCAGCATATTTTTGCTGTGTATTTTTGTTTTTAATACTTTCATCAAGCATTAAAAACAAAAAAACCCCATAACAGGGGCCTATATCACTGACCCCATACTGTTATTTTAACAAAACTCGTTAATACAAAAGTATCAGTAACAAGAATAGGAATTACCCCATATAAACGGATTAATTCTTCAGTGACATCTTGCTACCTGCTTAATCTATTTTTAAGTAGTAAATTAAGCAGGTCGCATTATATAAGGGCGAAGGCATAAGCGCAAGCTCGATTGACAATTATAGTTAAAAATCAATCAAAATTAGCAGAAAAAATTAACATATGCTTTACAATAAGTTAGTATTAGTTATTCAACACTGCTATAACATTTTATTAGTAACTAGTGTTAACTCAATTGATTTAGTATTTTTCATGGGGTAATTTAACTCAGTATGTATTCATTTTCTCAATTATTTTTAAGAAACATTATTTTGGCGCTGATTTTTATTTTATCGATCAGTGCGGTTTCTATCACTATGTTGTCTTCACTGCTTGAAAGTAAAGCTAATCAGCATATGCATATGATTAAGTCATTCACTGATCAGTTTGGGACTAATATTGAAACGAGTAAAGATGAACAACAAAATGCCAATAATCTTGCCAAACGACTTCAACAATTTTCAAACTATAGAAATCTAACTATTTATAACCTTGCTGGCAAGAAATTATTTAGCTTTGAAAATAATGAATTGAGCATTCCTTTTACTGGACCTAAAACTAAAAAGTTAAGTGTAAACAACCTAACGTTAAAGATTGAATATCAACTTAACTTTAACGAAGAATCAGCTTTAGTGTTAACCTTTATTCTGCTTTCAATTGCTCTATCACTTTTTTTAGTTGTTTTTGCCGCAAACATGAGCACCAAACGACATAAAGAGGTGTTCAGTGCAATCGGCCAACAAATTAAGCACGACCTTGCTTTAATTAATAATACCAATACAACAAATGAAGAAAGTTTGACGACTGCTAACAAAGATGTATTAGAAATTCCAGAGTTAGAACAAGGCATTGCAGATATAAAAGCTTTGATGATACAACAGTTAGAAAACACGGTTAATTTAGAGCAAGAAGCGTATGTTGATCACTTAACAAAACTTGATAATCGTGGCCGATTTGTACAGTTTTATGATAACAAAATAATTCAGGAAAGCCCTGTTAAATTTGGCGTTTTAGTTATAACGCGTTGCTCTGAATTACAAACAATTAACCAAATACGTGGGTACAGGGAAGGTGACAATTATATTTCTCATGTCGCGAGTCTTATTCAACAGGCTATATCAGTTTACCCTGATGGCAATTTATTTAGATTAAACAGCTCTGATTTTGCGTGTATTTTACCCAATATAAAGTTAAAAGAAGCCGAAAAATTTGCCAAGGAATTAAGCGCATTATTTAATCAATACCAGCAAGCATCTGATCTAGACTCTGTTGCCTATTCTGGTTTAGTTTCATTTGATAAATCTAAACCTTTAGGTGAGTTACTCGCTTTAGCTGACACTGGTGTTAGCATTGCTCAAACTCAAACATCTAACTCTTGGTTTTCACAAACAGATACTGACATATTACAAAAAAACAGTGCTAATTATGGTAATCAGAATTGGCGACAAGAAATTGATAGTGTATTGGAGAATCAACGTATAAGATTATTATTGCAACCTATCCAACCTATCGGACGCAATAATAAAGTCTATGGTGAGGTATTAGCACGTTTTCTTAATTCAAATGAAGATATGCTACCAACAGCCTCTTTTATTGCTATGGCAGAAAAACTAGACAAAATAATTGCTGTCGATAAACTTATTATTGAAACAGCAATTCAAGAAATAATTAATAAAAATATGTTTGACCATAGCTTTGGTCTAAACCTTAGCCCTAGAAGCATCAGCGACGAGCACTTTATGATTTGGTTGGAGCGTAAATTATTACGTGAACCTAAAGTTGCAACACGATTGATTTTTGAAATAACAGAGTATGGATTGCAGCAAAACATCAAAACGAGTAAACGTTTAATTGATATGCTACATCGTGTCGGCTCTAGAATAACGGTTGAGCGCTTTGGCGTCGGTTTAACTTCATTTAAATTTTTTAGAGACTTAACGCCTGATTATATCAAAATGGACAGCTCTTATACTCGTGATATTGATGACGACAAAAACAATCAGTACTTCTTACGCTTAATGGTAGATTTAGCTCATCGATTAAGTATTAATGTATTAGCAGAGAGCGTTGAGAGTCAGGAAGAAAAACATACATTGGAAAAATTATTTATTGATGGCTGTCAGGGATTTTACATTGGAAAGCCTGGGCCATTATAACTAACTTCAACGGCCTCATTTTCATAGAAACCGAGTTTATTTAACTGCTCGGTTTTTTTTCGCCTATACTCTTTTAACAACATTACCTAATCGTATGATTAATGATAATTTTCATAAACTAAAGCCTGCAAGTTGAAGTGGGACAGATATATTAGAAACCAGATCAAATAAAGTACAAAAAACACACCAATATAGTCCAAAATATGTAATATTAAGTTAAATAAAAATAAAAGCACTCACCAAAGGGAAATTAAAAATGACTGAGAATAGAATTCCACGTAGCTCGGAAAATGATCATACAGATGAGATGGCAAAGATTCGTCGTGATTTCATTAAAGAAAAAACAGGTGCTGATTTAGTTCATACTGGCCAATACAGCATAAATACCGATGTATTACCCGGTAACGTTGAAAATTTTATTGGTATTGTTCAAATGCCTGTTGGCATTGCCGGCCCTGTAAAAATTAATGGTGAACATGCACAAGGTTCTTTTTATGTGCCGCTAGCAACAACTGAAGGTACACTTGTGGCCAGTTATAGCCGAGGCATGAGAGTAATCAATGAATGTGGTGGTGTAAAAACAACCGTTGTTGAAGGTTTTATGCAACGAGCTCCGGCATTTATTTTTAACGATGCTCGAGAAGCAAGAGACTTTGGTCAATGGGTAGACGAAAATTTTGAAACGATAAAAGCTGCTGCAGAAACAACATCCAGTATAGCTAAACTAATGTTCATCCATCAATGGTCAGTGTCTAAAACCCGTTACTTACGGTTCAACTACACCACAGGTGATGCCGCAGGTCAAAACATGGTTGGTAAGGCGACACTTGCCGCCTGTGAATGGATAAAAGCCAATTATCCTACCCCTTGCATGTATTTGCTTTCTGGAAATATGGATACCGATAAAAAACATTCACAGCTGAACATGTTACATTCACGTGGTAAACGCGTTATTGCTGAAATAGTCCTAAAAAAAGAAGTACTTGCAGATATCATGAAGGTAGATACCAAAGTTTTGGCTGGTGCATCGCAACTGGCCGATACGGGCGCGCATATGGCGGGTGCTTCATATAATGGTCCTCATTCAGCCAATGGAATTGCTTCTTTGTATATAGCCACCGGACAAGATGAAGCTAATGTAGTCGAGTCACATGCAGGTATTTTATCACACGAGTTACTCGATAATGGTGACTTCTATATTTCTGTTACCTTGCCTTCGCTAATAGTTGCCACTTTTGGCGGCGGCACAGGTCTTCCCACTCAAAATGAGTGTTTACAAATGTTAGGTTGTGTAGGAAAAGGGAAAGCTAATAAGTTTGCTGAGATTGTAGCAGCTACAGTACTCGCAGGAGATATCTCTCTAGCTTGCGCAGTTATTGCTGGCCATTGGGTTAGTAGCCATGATCAAATGGGTAGAAACCGCTAACCTTATCGACAATTCAGCTTATGACAGAGTAATAATAAGAAAGTAAAAAGGGTGTCTTAACATCCTTTTTATTTTCTATATTTAATCCCAAGCGCTGAAAGTTAAAGCCCTCCTTCTATTTTATTTAACCTTATGTAGCTTAAAAATAAAATCAGTAAAAATTGAGAGTGAAAACACTGTTTTCATTAGCGACAACTAGTACAATCATATTTTAATTAAACTTGACTATTTGGAAGAACTTGTGAGTACAGAATTATCATTTTGGATAAGGTTAAAGCATAAACTTAATCAGTTTCTCGCCAAGCTATTGATCCGTTCTAAAATGATAAAAGAAGCACGTTATAACGCTGCTGATCTTAATGATATGTTAGCAACGAATTTCCCCCAAACAATGCAATTACCTTTACCGGGTAGTGAAGGTAAATTAGTTTTACTAAATGCCGAGCTATCAATGCCTCTTGCACAGGAGCAATTGCATATTCAGTTATATTGTAGCTTTTCAGTTAAAGTGGCAAACCATGATATTTATCGAGCACATTTATTGATTTCAGGTACAGTTACACCCTACTATGCGGCTGAAGAAAAAGTGTTGCGCCTTAAAAACATGCAACTAAGTGAACTTCGTTTGGTAAAAGATGATTATGCTTTTATTGACTCTTCAACTGATTTAGCAACACTATTTATGCCCAAGTCATTTAAATATTTACTGAAAAGTACTGTAAATACCACGTTTAGCCTATTAAAGGGTTTTGTACCAACTGAATTATTAAACTATTTAACCTTATACTCTTCTGGCAGCAAACAAAAAGTACTCGACTTTCACCAAGCAGATATTGAACGTTTGATCTTTGAAGAAGTGGAACAGGAAGATTGGTGTTATCCATTAGATGAAACTGACTTTGAAGAACAACTATTTGCTGAATTTGGTCAACTTGTTGTTGTTGAAAATGGTTTTTTAGTTTTTAAGTTTCATTTAAGTTAATTTGTTTTTTTGCTATTCGGTATGCTATATCAATCTGCATAATCACTTTTTTTAATAAGCGTTATGCAGATTAGTATTTGCATTTTATGTTTTAAGCTGATTATTTTTATCACTATTATCTAGGTTTTGTATTTCTGGCTGTGGGTGAAAGTGATCCTCTAATATTGATTTTGTTGGAGTTTTAGCTATTTCGCCTAAATCATCTGTGGTTAAACTTGGATCGTCAATACACTGCTTTAGTAGTTCAAACGCTTCTTTAAAATAGTCAGCCATTGACTCGAGTTCTTTAATGTCTTTATCACAACAAACCAAACCAACATTTGCCGTGTCATTATAAGTTAAAAACGTAATATTTACCCCGCCACCCGGTGTGATAGTAGAGATGGGATATAAGGCATCTAGTCTACTGTCTTTAAAGTACAACGTTTGTTTTGGTCCAGGTACATTCGATATTAAAATATTACCCAAAGGTTTAAATAAAGCTGAAATTTTTAGCATTTCAAAGAACATTGCCATGCCTTGAATTAAAACAGTGTAGTAACTAAATGCCGCTGGATAAACACGTTTTGCAACACCTTTAACAATGCGATGATTTTCAATAATTTGCCTTAATCTTAAATATGGGTCCTTTTTACCATAAGCCAACTGCACAGGCACTATGGCTATTTTGTTGCCGCCTACAGGGTCATTAGGGCGGCGCATGTTTATTGGCATTTGGGTGTATAATGGGCGATCAAATTCTTGCCCATAATCGGTTAAAAACTTATGAATTCCTATATCAAAACAGCAAAGAATAACTTCATTGGCTGATGCTCGTAGGCGACGAGACAGCGCCGTAATTTCTTCAAAGCTAATATCCGTAGTGGCAATAACACGCCCAGAGGTGACTTGTCCTGTTAGTAGCGTTTTGGTACCGGAAAAAGGGATCGGCATATACACTGGATAAATACGTAATAATTTGAGTAAAAGCCGCAGAAATATAATGGCAATGTCGAAAAAGGCAACAATAAAATGCCATACATCAACAAAAAAGGATAAATAAGCATTTTTCTTAGGCCGATGGTATTTTTTACGTTGTGTAGCCCAAGCAGGAACAAAGCTTTCTGATGGCTCTGTTTGGTAACTTTCTTGAAACCATTTGACTAACGAAGCTCCGTCGCCATAGATATGATGAATAGTAAAGAATATTGCAAATTGCTTTCCTATTTCACTTTCAATAACATGCATTTGCCACAGTGGTTTATCTCTATCTAGCATGGGTTCATGGAGCTTGGCAGTAAACTTATGCAAGGCTTTCATATCACTGACATCTGCAATTTTATGGTGTTTTACATGATAGTCCATGTCAAGGTTATCAACTTTTTTTAAACCTATAGCAAGTCGAAAAAACGAAACGACTCGACAATCAAAAGGGTAATAAGCTTGGGTATGCTTTTTTGATTCAGCGACCAGATTAGTACAATAGTTCTTGTCAGCATTTTCGGGCATTGTCATCAAATGAAAGCCTGCGACATGCTTAGGGTTGTGCTTATTTTCTGTAAGCCATACTGCTCGGTCTAAGATGGATAATCGTTTTGACATAAAAGCATCCTTAAAGTTTTGCTTAATTCAATTTGTTTAATACCAATCGGACAAATTAATTGATCCGTTTGGTATATCTAACCCGCGATTAAATATTTTGTTCGGTAATTGCCAACCAAATGGCTGATTTTTCACTACTAGATATTGATATATATGGCGCAAGTACATGAAATAATAATTGCAGGCAATGAAAACTAATCTCGTCTTGCTCAATATCTTTTCCGGTTAATAAAAAATAATTTTGAGACTGAGTAAACATTAAATTAATTAATTGTGCTAATGCCTCTATTTGACTTTCATTAGCAGTTATCGCATCAATTGTTTTAAAGTGATATAAAATGGCAATAAAAGCTTCTTCTTTACTGTTAATTAAACGCTTAAAGCTTCGTACAATAGCTGGGTACTTTTGCATCAAATCATTGGGATTTCGATAAATAAACCGAAATAAACGCACGCTTTCCAATAAGCGTAACAAGTAATGGAAAAATTCCGATAGAGAAAGGCTTTCACTTTCCGGTGATACCAGTATTTTACTTGAGCGTTGCACATACATGTCAAACAGTGCAGAAATGATGACCTCTTTACCTTTAAAATGATAATAAAGGTTACCCGGACTGATATCTAATTCTATCGCAATATCGACACAGGTTATATTAGCTTCACCATGTTCGTTAAACATTTCAAGGCTGGTGAGTAGTATCTTTTCAGCAGTTTTCATGATCAACAACTCTACTTGTTTATTATTTTACTACGTTATATTAATTGTTAACTCTCACTGCAATTCTGCACGTTGATTGATAACGAGTAGAATCACACAATGTTACCGTACTAACTTCAATGTAAAGAAGTTATCACTGTTTTTAAACAGGGATAAAGAGGTAAACAACTTGCAATGTACCAGCAATTCCCCCTAACACAGCACCAGTAAGAATGAGTTTCCATTCATCTTGTTGGTAGGCAGGACGTAACACCCCTTCAAACTCTTCTGAACTTAGTGCTTGCATTTTTGTTCTTAAGTCTTCACCAATATTTAACGCACCATCGGCATATTCGTGCATATATAAAAGGTATTTTTCTGAATTTTCATAAATGCGCTTAGATGCTAATTCTTGCATTTTGAAAAATTTTTCAGAACCTATACCTAGGCCAAAATAGGGTTGTGCGATAGAAACGTATCGTTCAATAGCATCATTTACATGTAGGTCTATAAGCTCAACAAGCTGCTCCGAACCTGAACCATGCAGCACGGCCTTAATGATATTCTCAGAATTCATTAACTTTTTTTCTATTAAGTTCGAATAGACGTCTGCAACCTCGTTTTGACGTTTTAAAAACATGCCTTGAATTAAAAATGGTCCTACTTTGATTGGATTTTTAGGTTCAAAAATAATTTTCAAAGCTATCCAATTAGTCAAATATCCAACTAATAGCCCACCAAGAGGGAGTATCCACCAAGCTTGAAAAAAGTACCAAACCACCATAGTTGGTAAACCAAGCAAAAAGCCAAAATAGAAGCCTGAACGGATAATGAAAGGAAACTCTTTGTTACCAGCGGTGAGAAAAATTTCATTAATTAAAGCAGGATGATCTGAGAGATATTCAACAACAAGCTCTTTAATATCGAGAATTTCAACAACATTGTATTGAAAGTCGTGAACCATATTTTCTATTACATTAGGAATGTCGGCTTCTACTCTAGCATAAACCAGTGCTTTTCCTTGCGCTGGCAAAGCTGCCCACAGGGTAGGTGCAGACTCACGCATGACATCATTGATAATTTTTTTTAAAACTTGGCAAAGTCTTCGTTCTATTGCCTCGGTGATTTTTTTCGGTTCTAATCGAGCTGCTAATTCTTGTACGCTGAGTAATTTACCTAAGACTAAATCAACAGATATTTCTGCCATTTCTCGGCGTTTTTGCGGGATGAGTCCTTGCCACCCTAAATAGGGTGCTTTAATACCGATAAAATTGATCGGATAAAACATCATTTTAACTGCCAAGTAATTAGTTAACCAACCAACAACAGCACTAATTAAAGGAATTAATAACAGCAGTTTATGTTCAACAATCCAGTCCATGTTTCTCTTTTCAATTACATCAGTTTATTGGCTATACTCCAAGCTAACCATTTGATTGAAAACAGTCAATCTAAAAAGTTGTATTTTTTCTTTTATTTGTTCTTTATCAGAATAGGTTTATATATTGTAGAAATTAGGTTGTGATTTCTATTTTTTTAAGGTGTTCTACAGTATATGAGAAAATACTAGGAGATTTATATGGCTAAGCTTAAGTTAGAAGATATTGAGTTGGCAATGAAACATGCCAAAAATTATCAAGAATATAAAGAGGCTTGTCAGGCGCATGACCATCTCTCTGGGGCAAAAGAGTGGCAGGAAAAAGAAGCCTGCGACTTGTACGACTATAAACTTATTCGTAAACGAGTAGACCGTATTCGAAATGCCAAAGAGAAAAAAGACGCTGCAGCCTTGATGTTTATTTTACATGAAGGAATTCACGGTAACTTAGGTAATATTGCCAACCCAGAATTAAATAATTATTCGAAATTAGGTACGAAAGATTTAATTGAAGTCTTTCTCGACGAAGTTTGTTCGTCAATTGAGTTTATCTATCAAGCTGACGAGTGCGAGGTGGATTTCTACGAAAAATTGGCTTTTTTTGAAGAAACTAGTCATGCCTTTGGGCAAAGTTGTTTAATGTTAAGCGGTGGCGCTGGCTTAGGCTTTTTCCATGCTGGCGTGATCAAAACGCTCACCGAACATAACCTGTTACCGAATGTTGTCTCTGGTGCGAGTGCGGGTTCAATTATGGCGGCACTAATTGCTACACGAACAGATTCAGAACTACTTGAATCGTTAACTCCAGAATCTATCCATGAAAAATTTCAACGCTGGGGCGTTTGGAAGGGATTATTTAGTGACTCATTTCTTGACAGTACTAACTTAGAAAACGCCTTAATCGAATTATTTGATTTAACCACCTTCGAAGAGGCTTTTGAGAAAACAGGGCGACACATTACGATAACGGCATCACCTGCCGATTTACATCAATACTCTCGACTACTTAATGCGAGAACTTCTCCAAATGCCCTTATTACTCAAGCAGTAAGAGCATCTTGTGCAATACCTTATATGTTTACGCCAGTACAATTGAAAGCGAAAAATAGCTTGGGTGACATTGTCCCTTACATTCCAGGCAGAAAATTTGCCGATGGTTCGGTGATGGCTGACATGCCGTTTCATCGCCTAGCTAGGTTATACGGTGTCAACCATAGTATTGTTAGTCAAACTAATCCTTTAGCTGTTCCTTTTTTATCTAGAAATAAGCAACATAGTAATGGCTTGTTTGCGATGACATATCGCCATTTTGCTAAAATGGCTAAAACTAATACCGTTTATGCATGTGATGTTGTTGAAAGTATGGTTTCAGGGAAAACGGCAAAACTCGGTATTCATAAGGTAAGATCTATTATTGACCAACAATACGTTGGCGATGTGAATATTATGCCTGCCAGAGGTTTTAAAAACTTACTTCATTTACTTAACAATCCAACGATTGAAAGTATCAGTAGTCTAATTTCAATCGCTGAGCGTGAAACATGGACGCAATTAGATTTAATAGAGCGAAGTACCCGTATAAGCAAATCCTTTCACCGTTACCTCCACTTATTGCGTGAAGAAGAAAAGCAAAGGGTTAAATATGAACAAAAATTAAGATTAAAAAGTGGTTAACACACTTTGTATACTCTAAGTTTATTGGGTTCTCTATGATGAACAGTTGTTTAAGTCTTGCGAAACATGGCTAATTAACTCATGAGATGCCAGACATAATAAAATGCACTTATTAAGCAATAATAAGTGCATTTAGGTCATTTAGATGAAGGAGTTACTTAACTTCAGCAGCTTTTGTTTTTGCCGTAGTACGACGTGTGCGTGTTGACTTGGCTGCAGGAGTCGCCTCAGTTGCTTTAGTCGATTTTTTTACAGCTGTACGTTTAGCTGGTGCTTTTTTTACCGCTGGTGCTTTTTTAGCTAATTTAGACTTTTCTTCTATAGCCGCTTCTTCTTTCGCAAATTCAGCAGTTTTTGCTTCGATTAGTTTTTCTACCGCAACGGTTAATTGATTAACCTTTGCATCTAATAAAGCCACTTTATCATCAAAACTTGTTTCTACGCCTAGTTTGATTTTAAGGGCTAATATTTTATCATCTAACAGCGTATTGCTTTTAATTTTAGCTTTTAAATCGGTTTCTATTCTCTCACCATTTTCAACCAGTTCATTAATCAGTTGATTGGTTTCTTCGAAAGTTTCATTAGCTTTACCTGATAAAATCTCCCAACCTTTAGCATAGGTGCCAATGGTTGCTAACCAAGCTTGTCTACCAACTTTTTCTAACTCATTTAATTTTGTCATGGTTTTGTGCTCCCATTAAAAGAACCAATACAGAAATATTGGTTCTTATTTGTGGTTACTTAGTTAACTTTGCTACAGCTTCAGTTAAAGAATCAATCTTTGAAGACAATTCTTCAATTTTTTCATCTGAATCATTCTGATCAAGACCTAGTTTGCTTCGAACATCAGCAACACGCTCTTCAACATTACTTTTGACATTTTCTTTTTCAGTTTGAAATTTTTCTTTCGCTTCACCTTCAAGCTTTTCACCTTTATCAACTAACTCATTAAATAACTTAGTTGCTTCAGTGTTCAGTTTCTCATACTGTCCTTGTGCTTCATCAAAACCTTTTCCATAAGCACCGATGCCTGCTAGCCAAATTTTACGAGCTAAGTCTTCAGCTTGGTTTACTTTTGTTTTTACTGTATCGATTTTAGACATTTTATATTCTCCTTTATTGAGTATGTGTACATAGTAGAGAATGAATTTAGAAAGTGCTGTCTAATTGTTCAATTATTTTTAATTTTATTTAAATTTTCTTTATTTCTACAATAAATGCGGGTTAGATGATGAAAGTACAAACAGTTAGCTTCACATTGGTATAATTTATTCTGTTTGATCTGCTGTAGTATTGTTATATGTAATAAAAAAAAGGATAATAGAACTAATATTATAAAAATTAACGCCCTGATATAAAACGCAAATGACCGATTACCTCCTGCTACTTATTGGCACAGTACTAGTAAACAACTTTGTATTAGTGCAATTTTTAGGCTTATGTCCTTTTATGGGGGTGTCGTCTCGCACAGAAACGGCCATAGGCATGTCATTTGCCACCACCTTTGTGATGACTTTAGCATCTCTACTTAGTTACTTAGTTACCACCTATATTTTAGCGCCACTTAATCTTGAATACTTAACCACCATGAGCTTTATATTGGTGATTGCTGTTGTTGTACAATTTACTGAAATGGTAGTACATAAAACCAGCAGTAGTCTTTATCGCTTGTTAGGTATCTTTTTACCATTAATCACTACCAACTGCGCTGTACTCGGTGTTGCGCTATTAAACCTAAGATTAGAACATAACTTCTTTGAATCAATAGTATATGGATTTGGCGCTGCAGCAGGTTTTTCTTTAGTTTTGGTGATGTTTTCAGCCATGAGAGAAAAATTAGTTAATGCCGACATACCAACACCTTTTAAAGGGGCTGCTATTGCAATGATCACCGCAGGCCTTATGTCTTTAGCTTTCATGGGCTTTTCTGGCCTAGTTAAAATGTAAGGCAAATATACATATAATGAATATATTAATTGCCATACTCGTTCTAGGTCTTATCGCCGCATTTTTTGGTGCTATTCTTGGCTATGCATCTATACGATTTCATGTAGAAGGTGATCCCATTGTTGAACAACTTGATGCATTACTTCCACAAACACAATGTGGGCAATGTGGCTACCCCGGATGTAAACCTTACGCTGAAGCTGTCGCTAATGGAGAAGCCATAAATAAATGCGCTCCCGGTGGCGAAGATACAATTAAAAAGATTGCTGACTTACTTGGTGTTGATGTCGAACCTTTAGACGAAAACCATGAGCTAGACAAAGGTCCTACAGTCGCCTTTATTATTGAAGAAGATTGTATTGGATGTACCAAGTGTATACAGGCTTGTCCTGTTGATGCAATTTTAGGTGCCGCTAAACAAATGCACACCATACTTATTGATGAATGCACTGGCTGTGATTTATGTGTCGCTCCCTGCCCTGTCGATTGCATTGAAATGCGCCCTATCCCTGAAACCATTCAAAATTGGCAATGGGATTTAAATAAAATTGCTGTGAAGCAAGTAGAATAGAGGTCTAAGGTAAGTGAAATCTATAATCGAGCGCATCAAGCAAAATAAATTTTGGCAATTTCATGGCGGCATTCATCCCCCTGAACAAAAAACGTTAACCTCAGACAAGCCAATTAGACAATTGCCTTTACCAAAGCAATTGATATTGCCCTTGCAGCAGCATATAGGTCGTCAAGGTGACTTATTAGTTAAAGTTGGTGACAAAGTACTTAAAGGGCAAGCATTAACCCAAAGCAAAAACCCTATGGCTGTGCCTATTCACGCACCAACAAGTGGTATCGTCAGTGCAATTAAGAAATCTGTAATAGCACATCCATCCGGACTAAGTGAGCTTTGCATATTTATTGATGTTGATTATGAAGATACTTGGCAACCACGAAAAATTTGTCAAGATTTCAGCAAACTCAGCCAGCAAGAAATCATTAAAAAGATTGCAGACTCTGGTATTGCTGGCATGGGCGGCGCCGGTTTTCCTACGCATATAAAAGTAAATACTAAACCCGACATTAACTTTTTAGTAATCAATGCTGCTGAATGTGAACCCTACATCACAGCCGATGACTTATTAATGTGCGAGCAAAGCGAAGCAATTGTAGATGGTATAAAAATACTTGATCAATTACTTAATCCTGCATTTATTTTAATTGGCATTGAGGCTAATAAACCTAGAGCAATAAAAGCATTGCAACATGCCACAAAAAATATTGAGAAGATTAATGTTTGCGTACTGCCGACAAAATATCCAACAGGTGGTGAAAAACAACTGATCAAAATATTAACAGGTATAGAAGTTAATAGTGGCACACTACCTATTCATTCAAGTATTGTAGTACAAAATGTTGCAACTTGTTTTGCTATTAGTGATGCAATAATCAATGATATCCCTCTTATTAAACGTGTTGTTACCGTAACAGGGCAAGCCTTGAATAAACCACAAAATGTGTGGGCATTATTGGGAACTCCTGTAAGTCACCTACTTGAACAAACGGGTTTTTCTTCTGAAGAGAATACTTCGGCTTCTAATCTTCCCATTACTTCTTCACCAGTAATAATGGGCGGCCCATTAATGGGGTTTAGTGTTTTAAATGAGCTAGTACCGATTGTAAAAACAAGTAACTGCATTTTAGCACCCCGTAGAACAGAGATGCCTAGTGCATTTGACGGCAACTCTAACGAAGTGGAATGTATTCGCTGTGGCCAATGTAGCGATGTGTGTCCAAGCCAGTTATTACCACAAGAACTGCAATGGAGCGCAAAAGCAAAGGATCACCAACAATTAATTAAACTCAATTTATTTGACTGTATAGATTGTGGCGCATGTGCTTATGTTTGCCCTAGTCAAATTCCACTAGTGCAATATTACCGTGTGGCTAAAGCGGAAATTCGCCAACAGCAACAACTAGACATCAAGTCTGAAAAAGCAAAAGTGCGTTTTGAAGCAAGAAAGCTCCGTTTAGAAAAAGAAAAAATTGCGCGCGAAGAAAAACATAAAAAAGCCGCAGCCTCGCGTAAAGCGACTATGAATAAAAAATCTTCTGATGGCGGAACAGCAAGCTCGGCTGTTGCTGCTGCATTAGCTAGAGTGAAAGCTAAAAAACTTGCTAATAATAAAGAAAACGAATCTTCTGCTAGCAATGATGAAGTAGAATTAAAAGAAGAAAGCGCATTACCTAGTTCACCTAACGAAGTACAAGATGAAAAATCAGAAGTAAAAGCAGCTATTGCAAGAGCTAAAGCTAAAAGGCTTGCTAAAAATAAAGTCAGCCCACCGGCAGAACAGACCACAGCAGGCGAAATAAAAAAAGTTGAAACATCTAGTAATAATGCTGATGATGATAAAAAAATACGTATTGATGCAGCAGTGGCAAAAGCTAAGGCTAAGGCTAAAGCCAATAAAGAGCACGTTATAGAAGATCAACCACTTACTTCAATAGAAGATGAAATTGAAGTATCACCTCAAGCAGAAGATAAAAAAGCACGTATTGCTGCGGCTGTTGCAAAGGCAAAAGCTAAGGCAGTAGCAAAAAAAGAACAAGCAAAACAACTTAAATCTACCAATAAAGAATCAGAATAATTATGGCATTTTGGATTGCAAGCTCACCCCATAATCATAACCAAACAGAAACTTCCGCCCTAATGCGCTTAGTGATTTATGCTTTATTACCCGGGATATTAACTCAGTGGTATTTTTTTGGTTGGGGCAATGTTATTCATATTTCATTAGCAATTACCACTGCATTATTCTGTGAATTTATTGCTTTATCATTAAGAAGCAAAAGCAATACAAAAAAACTCAGCAACCAAATCTTTGATGGCAGCGCTATACTCACAGCAATATTACTGGGTATCTGTTTACCTGCTGTTGCGCCTTGGTGGATTTCTATCATTGGTGCAGCATTTGCTATTTTAGTCGTAAAGCAGCTTTATGGTGGCTTAGGTAACAACCCTTTTAATCCAGCTATGGCAGCGTATGTAATGCTATTGATTTCATTCCCTATACAAATGACATCATGGCTGCCACCATTGACTTTAATAAATATTGATTTAGGTTTTGCTAACACCCTAACAACTATTTTTACCGGTTTCACTAGTGATGGTTATTCAGTAGAACAGCTAAAAACAAACATTGATGGCTTTACTATGGCAACGCCATTAGATACTTTAAAAACTAATGTAGGCCAAGGCTATATTATTTCTGAAATAGTACAGGGTAGAATATTTTCTAATAATTCATCCACAAGCTTAGGACTTTCTTTAGGTTGGGAGTGGATAAATATTGCATTTCTTGCCGGCGGATTAATATTAATTGCTAAAAAAGCCATTGCTTGGCAATCACCTCTTAGCTTTTTATTAAGCTTATTCGTATGTTCATTTATTGCTTATACCATCAGCCCTGATAGCAGCGCTTCTACCCTATTTCATTGGTTGTCAGGTGGTTGCATGTTAGGTGCTTTCTTTATTTTAACTGACCCTGTCACTGGCGCTACCAGTGCAAAAGGTCGATTAATTATTGGTGCTCTCGCAGGGTTGCTAGTGTATTTAATCCGTACCTTTGGCGGCTATCCTGACGGTGTTGCCTTTGCTATATTACTTTGTAACATGGCTGCGCCCTTGGTGGACCAATATACTCGCCCACGTACATATGGCCATGATGTTGAGAAAGTTTCGATATCTGAAGCAAAGCCAATCAAGCAAGGAGAAGTTAAATAATGACTGATCCATTAACACCTAATGAAGAGACACAGAAAAGCTCAAGCTTTCGTTTACCCATACAAAAAAACAGTCAGATATTGGCAATATTCGCCATTGTTTGTACTGCAATCGTTGGCTTAGTAAATGAGTTAACCAAAGATAAAATTAAAGCTCAAGAGCAGCTCCAGTTATTAAATACTCTGCACAGTATTATTGAGCCTAATCGTTATAATAATGATATAACTCAAGATTGTGTGATTTTAAATTCGCCTGCAATTAATGATTCAAAAAACAACAAAACTATACAAACCGCTTATATTGCACGTAACAACTCTGACCCAATAGCCATTGCTATGACGAGTACAGCGCCTGATGGTTACAACGGTAACATTGAGCTTATTGTTGCTATTAATATGGACAACAGTATAAGCGGTGTTCGAGTATTAAAGCATCAAGAAACACCAGGGTTAGGAGATAAAGTAGAGCTTAGAAAAAGTGATTGGATCCATAGCTTTAATGGCAAAAAACTACTTTCTGAAAATGACAGTCGTTGGGCTGTAGTTAAAGATGGTGGTATGTTTGATCAATTTACAGGCGCCACCATCACCCCTAGAGCTATCGTTAAAGCAGTAAGAAAAACACTGCTTTATTTTAAAGATAACAAGCATTCATTATTAACTCTCACCAATAGCTGCCTTATCGATGTTCCAAAACCTGAAAACACTCATGAAGCAAGCGAAAGTGAAAGTGAGGTAAATAATGAGCATTAACAATGTAGATTTAGCAAGCGATTCGCCAGAGCTTAGCACTGAAGTAGAAGATAACTTGGATGAAAGCTCTGCAGAAAAAGCTTTAGCTAAAGCAGCCCTCAAAGCTGAATATAAAGAATTAGCCATTCAAGGTTTATGGAAAAACAACCCAGGCTTGGTGCAACTGTTAGGACTTTGTCCACTACTTGCTGTAACAGCAACAGTTACAAATGCCTTAGGATTAGGACTTGCCACTTTACTTGTTTTAGTGTGTTCCAACGCAACTGTTTCAGCTGTTCGTCAATGGGTACCTAAAGAAGTTCGTATACCTATTTTTGTATTAATCATTGCCGCTTTTGTTACGTGTGTACAGCTATTGATGAACGCATTTACTTACGGCATATATCAATCGTTAGGTATATTTCTTCCTTTGATAGTTACCAATTGCGCGATCATTGGTAGAGCTGAAGCTTATGCTTCTAAAAATCCAATAAAGCAAGCAAGTTTTGATGGTTTGATGATGGGTATTGGTTTTGCTTTAGTTTTGATTGTTCTTGGCGCTATTAGAGAAATTTTAGGGCAAGGAACATTGTTTGATGGTGCTAACTTGCTACTGGGAGATTGGGCTAGCGTTTTACGGATCGAAGTTTACCAACTAGACAGCCAGTTTTTACTTGCTATCTTACCTCCAGGCGCATTTATCGCCATGGGTTTTATCATTGCTCTTAAAAATATTATTGATGAAAATATAAAACAGCGCCAACCAAAAGTAGAAAAGCAAGCTATCGAACGCGTTAGAGTTAACTTTGATTCTTAGCTAACATTGATTCATAGATAACAGAACGAGATATTAGTCACCAGTGGCATATTAAAACAGCGAATAAAAATAATGAACAAAGAAAAGCGTTTAGAGATTTTAACAAGACTGCGTGATAACAACCCAGAGCCAACTACAGAGTTGAACTTCAGCTCACCTTTTGAATTACTAATAGCCGTATTACTTTCTGCTCAAGCAACCGATGTAGGTGTTAATAAAGCAACCGCTAAGTTATATCCTGTCGCTAATACACCACAGGCAATATTAGATTTAGGCCTTGAAGGTTTAATTTCTTATGTGAAAACTATCGGCTTATTCAATACCAAAGCTAAAAACACCCTAAAAACTTGTCAAATGTTAGTTGATTTACATGGCGGTGAAGTACCTGAAAATAGAGCCGCACTTGAAGCATTACCGGGTGTTGGGCGAAAAACAGCTAACGTGGTTCTCAATACAGCTTTTGGTTGGCTTAAAGATAACGAAGGTAGATACTTTCTAGCCGTTGATACACACATACAACGTCTCGCTAATCGCACAGGCTATGCTAAAGGCAAGACTGTAGAGCAAACTGAACAAGCCATCATTAAGAACACGCCTAACAAAACAGAATTCATGTTCAACTTGCATCACTGGTTTATATTGCATGGCCGCTACACTTGTACAGCTCGCAAACCTAAATGTGGATCTTGTATAATTGAAGACTTGTGTGACTTTAAAGAAAAAACAGAATAGTTCAGTACCAATCAATTCCCCAACCTTTTTGAAATCTAACAAAATAGACTCGTAGTTTATCAAGGGTCTTCTTTATCCAACAATTCCATTAATCCAACCAATGCTACAAAAAGCACAGCACCCACAGGCCAAACAATCCTATTTACTCCCCAATCCATAGTCATACTTTTGTTTTTGTGCTCCTGAGTAATATCAACTAGTGGACACTTAAACAAAAACTATGAATTGGCAACGAGCAAGAACAGACGAAAAGAAAAATGAACGAAAAGAGGCCATTTATCAGGCTGCTTTAACATTATTCAAAAAGAATGGTTACGACAAGGTCAGTTTTAATGGTATAGCAGCTGAAGCGGGTTTTACTAAATCCAATATGTATCGCTACTTTAGCTCTAAGGAAGATATTTTTTAAATGTTTTTGCTGATTTATTTGAAAAATGGATTGATGAATATCGTAAGCAATTGCAAAAACTTGAACAAGATGCACAGATAAAAACCTTTGCACATACTTGGCTAAATTCACTATTATCTCATCCAAAGTTGCTAGATTTAATGCCTATTCTCTTTGTTTCTCTTGAAAGAAATAGCTCATTTGAACAGCTGCTTGAGTTTAAGCGTTTGTCGATGAATTTACTCTATAGTATCACCCTTGATATCAGCAGAAAATATCCAGACATCGAAGGTGAAAAAGCATTTAAGTTTCTAACACTGAGCTATGCTGCAACGGCTAATTATTGGGCGGCAACAATGCAAAGTGAGGCGCTAAAAAAAATCTATCAACTAGATGAATTCAAAACATTAAGACCAAATTTTGAAAAAGATTTAACAACATCAATCGAAATAATTATCCAAGGCTTAAAAGCAAGTAAACCAACAAACACCGAAAACTACATTAGCGAACCATCAATTAACTAGTTTGTAGTAATTAATTTAAAACAAGGAAATAATCATGGCACATCACACTGAAAACACGATAAAAGTTAACATTTCGGCAGAAAAAATTTGGCAAGTATTGCAGGATTTCAGCAGCGTCGAAAAGTTCGCAACCACAATAAAATCATCCCTATTATCAATAAGATAAGTTCAGAGTTAGGAGCAAAAAGGTTGTGTACTTTTAATGATGGTTCAAGCCTAGTAGAAGAAATTATCGACTATCAAGAAGGGCAAGGTTTTAAAATGGAGTTTTCTGAGTATTCACTACCCTTAAAGTGTATGCTTGCAGAAATGAAGGTGACAGCAATTGATGAACATAGCAGCGAAATCTATATGTCAGCTGATTTTGTTGTTAAAGCTGGAGTATTAGGGTGGTTAATGGGGCATGTGATAATGCGACCTGTGATGAAAAGTGTTTTTAAAAAACTGATGACAGGCTTGGCATACCACTGTGTGACAGGAAAACGTGTTGGTGAAAAGTTAACGCATAATGAAGAGCTGGCTAAAATAATTATTGCTTAATTTATTATTTACCAATCTAAGACTTAAGTAACAGGCCTTCAGCAAGTTAATTAAGACAAACATAATGATAAAACACCAATTTAGTCTGTCTTAATTTATGTCAAATAAATAATATCCCCCTAGGTTGTGTAGCTAAACCAATCACATAAACCGTTCAGTTTATTATGTACAAATGTGTTAATATTTTTCTGGCTCCTGACTACCATAAATGCCTGGCCTACTATCGCAGTTTATCCCCGTATTTAACGTGTTAGAAGTCGTACTAAGTTAGCAAAGGAAAATGTGGCTAATGCATTATTGAAGACTTATGTGAGTACTATTTAAAAGCATAAGCGTAAAAAACTGAGTTAATAACAGCTAGAGGAATAGCAATGAAATTTTTACATACCATGGTGCGTGTTCATGATGTTGAACAATCACTCGATTTTTACATTAACAAACTAGGCTTAATAGAAACTAAGCGCGTTGATGTACCACAAGGAAAGTTCACTCTGATATTTTTAGCCGCAGCCATTGGTGAAGCTGAAATTGAGTTAACCCATAACTGGGATTCGACAGAAACGTATGATGATGGCCGAAACTTTGGTCATTTAGCCTTTGAAGTAGATGACATCTACCAAACATGTCAAAATTTACAAGACAGTGGCGTTGTTATTAACCGACCTCCTCGTTGTGGAAGAATGGCTTTTGTTAAATCTCCTGATAATATTTCAGTAGAACTATTACAAAAAGGCAAAGCACTAGCACCACAAGAACCGTGGTTAAGTATGGAAAATATTGGCTCTTGGTAAATAAAACATGTAGTAGCAAGCCCTCCACATACTGTTATTATTCTTATCAAATCATTTTTTAAATTAGCAAAACTCACATGGCAGCATTCAAATGGCACTAAAGGCAACAATTTATAAAGCTAATATAGAACTTGCAGATATGGATCGTAATTATTACGATTCTTTGCAACTTACACTAGCTCAACATCCTTCTGAGACTGACCAACGATTTATGGTACGTTTAATCTGTTTTATTTTAAATGCCCATAATGACTTACAATTTGGCAAAGGGGTTAGTGATGAAGACGAAGCTGCAATTTGGCAGATAAACTATAGCGATGAAATAGCTTTATGGATTGAATTAGGACAAATTGATGAAAAACGTATCAAAAAAGCTTGTAACAAAGCAGCACAGGTAAAGTTGTATTGTTACGGCTCAAGTGTAGAAACTTGGTGGTCACAATCACAAGGTGCATTGAATAAATTTCCTAAACTTAGCATTGAGCAATTTAAAACCAGCACAACTGATGCACTAGTTAAACTGCTGAGCAGAACCATGGAATTTCAGTGCAGCATTCAAGATGGTCAATTATGGTTAAGCTGTGGTGATGAGTCGTTATTAATTGAAACGAAAACGTTAAAAAGTACACATTAATTCTATAAACAGTAATAAATACAAATAAAGATACAATGAGATAAATATGATTCGAAAGTTCCCAACTTTATTATTGAAAGTGAGCGTGTTGACTGCATGCTTAACTGCCTCAGCTTTTACTAGTGCAGTACCTAACTACATATCATTAGAGCAAGTAACAGAAGACGTTTCCTACTTAGCGAGTGATGACTTAAAGGGTAGAGGAAACTTTTCTCCCGAAATTAGTCAAGCAGCAGACTATATAGCTAAACGCTTCAATAATAGTGGTTTAAAAAGTGCGGATGGTATTTCTACACAAGGTTTTTTACAAAAATATCAAGTAACAAAAATTAGCCCTGAAAAGCTCAGTGTTGTTTTAAATGGTCAAATACTTTCTTCTGAAAATTTAACCGTGGCTAGCACTGCTGAACACATTTCATGGGTGACAGCTAATGGCAATAAAAATAGTAAATTTAAAGTTCACACTATCGGTAAAGATGATGATATGCGAGCCACTATTGGTGATATCAATCAACAAGGCGGAGAACATTTAGTTTTATTAAATCCTGCACATAAAGAACTATTCAAACGTTATCAGAGCTATTTTGGGCAAGGCCTAACAAAACTAGTTCAAAAAAGTAACAGCGCGGTTCAAGGCGGTACTATTGTTATTGCTCTTTCTGAAATATCAGCTGATACAGTTGAAAGCTTAAGCGTCTCTGGCTTAAACAGCATTAGTAATAGTGAACTCACTAACGTAGTTGCCATATTACCCGGTAAAACTAAACCTGATGAAATAGTGCTTTATTCAGCTCACTATGATCATTTAGGCGTGAAAAACACTGAAGAAGATAATATTTATAATGGCGCCGATGATGATGCTTCAGGCACCGCTGCTATTATTAATATAGCTCAGTATTATGCCAAACAAGGAAATAATGCCCGTACTTTAATGTTTGCAGCTTTTAGCGCAGAAGAAATTGGTGGCTTTGGTTCAAGATTCTTTTCTCAACAATTAGATCCAAAAAAAATCACCGCAATGATAAACATTGAAATGATTGGCAAACCATCAAAATTTGGTGCTGGTACTGTTTGGATGACAGGTATGGATCGCTCTAGTTTAGGTAAACAATTAAACGACGTACTGGCTAAGTCAGGTAAAGAAATATATAAAGACCCATACCCTGAACAAGGTTTATTTTATAGGTCAGATAACGCAACTTTAGCTAGGTTAGGCGTGCCTGCACATAGTTTTAGTAGCACTCAATTAGACAAAGATGAGCACTATCACCAAGTAAGTGATGACCTTTCCTCATTAGATTTACCTTCATTACACAAGGTTATTGAAGCCTTGACTATTGCTACCCAACCATTGGTTAACGGAACAGTGACACCATCACGTATTGATGCAAACAATGTAAAAAGAAAAGGGCTAATTTATTAGTTTAATCTTTAAGGTATAAGTTAAGCTGCGATAACCTCAAGAGGACATCGCATCTGAAACTCTAGTTTGTTTTTACCTTCAATTTGAAAACCATGACGTAAATAAAGCCCTCTAGCAGGGTTTTTTAATAACACATTCAGAGTTATTGGCAACTGCAGTTGTAATGCTCTTTTTTTAACTACCGCTAAAACCTTACTGCCAATTCCTTGTCCTTGATATTCAGGCAGTATTTGTAACTGCCTAATATGCAAACTTTTCTCTGTGCCCTTAAGTGAAACAACGCCAAGCTTTAGCAAACCTATTGGCTTACGGTCACGTAAAATGATATGAGAGTCATAGTAATGCTCTTTTATTCGTTCAAGATGCTTCTCATTGGTTAGCTTTATTTTGGCATTAGCTAAATGTTTGGACATTGATTTTTTTCTTAACGTTAGCAAAAAATCTAAATCTTCATGCTTAACTGCTCTAAAGCCAATTGTAAATTTCATTCAAATAATTAGTAATTCTGTTATATAAGACAAGTATAACAATATTTATTTGAAATATAATCAGCTTATATTAAATCAACTTAGATCAAATCAGAAACCCTAGTCAAAGACCTGTAGTAATGGAGTTAGCAGCAGTCCATAAAGATTCAAGTTATCTAAAGCTAGCTTTACATCACGGTGGAAGTCCTAATGCACTGGATGGCTATAAAAGTAAAACAATTCTGTTTGAAGCATCAAAACACACTAGGCTAAATAACATTAAATTGTTAGTAGAAGCTGGAGCGAAATTGGATGCGCTTGATGGTAATGGTAGTACCCCTCTTCATGTAGCAATTACTGTCAAAAATTATGGTATAGCTTACTATTTGATTGAAAAAGGGGCTTCTTTAAAAATTACTAATAAGTGGGGATATACTCCAAGCGATTTGTTAAATAAGTTTGGTGATGCGGGCGTTAAAAAAGATAGTCAGCAATACCAGTGGTATCTTAAAATTGTGGAAATGATTGATGGCTAAAGTACCTAGTTAAACATAGGAAGTTGGAGCGTCATTAAACGGCAGCTACAGGTGATGTTTTGACGTAACAGGCTGATATTGCTAAGGTCTATTAAAAAGCGACAAGCGGACGTAGAAGCACTGGATGGTCTAGGGAACATTCCATTTAGATATTAGGCTATGACTCAGTTACATAATATTTTTAAATAGGGAAGCATTTTGAACAGTTTACTTATAATTATATTTATAATAATAATGCGATTAATTACATCAAAGCTCCCTAAAGGCAAAACTTATGAATTCGTTTGTTATTTGGGTGGTGCCATACCTCTGTTACTTTTAATCACTGAAGTAATTCATAAAAGTGCTTTAAATGTAATTTTGGCTGGTATTAGTATGTTTTATTTCGCGATAATTGCAGGTCGAAAAAATACAAAAATAAAACATTAATTTAGAGATAGTCTTAATGTATCTAAAGAGCGAAAGCCACCATAGTCGCGCTAAAAGGATTTGAAGAGATGAAGTTACGGTTATTACTACTAAGCCTGCCTACCATTATATTTGGTTGTGCTGATAATATTACACCCTCCCGATCTGAATGTATTACAAGAATCGAACTCAAATGGACTGAGCAGAGTGCAGAAGATAAAGCTAAAATAATTTCAAATTTTGGTGATGAATTTGTCAGACAGTACGTTAAAAACAACAATGAAAATGCTATTCCACCAAGCTCAACCATTCAAGGCGATAAGCAGCAATATATCTACTTACAGTACACTCAAGAATGTGACAACAAGGTTGATACAAGCAAGTTGTTAGTTAATGAAGTTAAAGACATAATTCCTGATTTGCCTCAAATAACATTCACTGAAGAATCATTCGAACCAGAAATAAATACTATATTAGTTTCAGGCCAATACTGGAGAGATTAACTAGATTCGTTAATGTCGCCTAATGGCACAAAGCGACTGAAAAATACCTTCATGATTTACCATTGCTAATGACCGAAAATTGGCATTTATTGTCATTAGGATTGTTTTAATGTAAAAATATATAATACTATTTAAAGTTAAAGCATACTTACGCCAAAGACTACATTGAGTCTACATGGCAAACCAAAACCAATGTAACAACTTGATTTTAATTAAATTTTAATATGTAAAATAATAATAAGCTGTTAGAAGTCATGCATAGATTAGTATTATTATCACTATTAGTTACATTAACTTTAGGCTGTACAGCAACAGTTCCTCAAGAACCTCCTCTTGTGGGCAAACCTATTTATTTCAAACATATTAACGATGATGTGTTTTGGGAAAATATTATTGTTTACGGAAATTTGGAGAAGGAAGTAATAAGAGATCCAAGTAAAACTTACGGAAGTTCATTTGGCCACTCTTACTGTATGGTTCAGGATATATCTTTTAGAGTTAAAAAATATATTCAGGGTTCTGGACCTGGTTTAATTGAGTTTAGCCAACATGTTGTAGATAGCTGTAGATCATTATCTACAGATACTGGACTTAAAGGTTCTATTTTATTTTTGTCAAAAAATAAATTTAGGGGGATATGGACAACTGGTAGTGTCAAAATATTTAGTTTTGATGGTGAAGATCGTATTATTCTCCCAACAGATATTGTTAAATTTAACCACTTTGAAAATTTTAACAAACTATTAACCTCTTTCAAAGACCCATTCGAATGGAGTGTAGAAAATGACTATGAAACGTATCAAGCCTTAGTCTCTCTCAAAGAAAAAGGGATTCTAGACTTTGAAAAAGTAAAAGAAAAATGGCCAAAAGCGATAGATGCCAAAGAAGAAGATCCTCAAGGCTACAATGAGTACTTTTTAGTTAAAATGAATAAATATATTAAATTAGATACTTTATTTGAAAATGACTTCTAACAAGCCATTCAAGCAGGACTTTTAACAGTTGGTTAGGTTCCGCTTCGCTTCACATTTTAACCAACAATTAAAAGCCTCTTAATGGGGCGTTATGTTTCTCATAGGGTATGGAGTATATGAAGGAAAAGGATTTTAATGCTTGGTCTAAATCTCGTAAAAAAGGGAAACTCAAATACATTCTTATAAATGGAGTTATGGCTTGGGGTTTGCCAATGTTTATTGTGATGACTTTTTTTGTAAACACCGCTTTTGATGAATCAGGACTTCTTATGTCTCACGTAAAAACGGATGCGATTACATGGATAATTATGGGTTTATTTGTTGGTATATTCACGTGGTTTTATAATGAAAGTGAATATCAAAAAGAAATGGTTAAGCGTACAAAAACATAACAAGAAATTAAACAAGGACAAAAAACAGTTGGCTTTTTGTTCACTACGTTCACTTATTTTAGCCAACCATTTTTTGCCTGTTAATTAGGCGTTAGGCATCTAGGAGTATTATCGAACATGGATGATAATCAATTCATAGTAGAAATGGTGAGTAATTTAGCTTGGCCAATAGTTGTGGTCGTGAGTGTATTTCTACTCAAAGATAAATTAAAAAGTTTATTTGGTGGTGGTGTTAAATCTGCCAAATATGGTGATAAAGAGATCCACTTTTTTGATGGCCAACAAACCACCAAAGCGACTCCTTCTGAACAACAAGACCTGAAACATTTGATACCAGAAGATCCAACAGGTCTCCGAGACGAAATAGACCAACGTATTCGTGGTCAACTTTCCCAAATAAATACAGACGAAGAAAAAATAGATGTTTTAGTTAAAAATTTAGCTCAACAACAATTAACTTCTGCGTTTGAAAAAGTGTATTACTATATATTTGGTTCTCAAATTAGACTTCTTGAGTTTCTATCTGTTCAGGAGTCAGGGAATTCTGAAACGACAGATATTTTACCTTTTTTTGAAGAGTTCAAAAAAAGTAATCCTGAATCCTTAGCTGAAGCAAAACTATCGGACTATTTAAACTTCTTTGTTTCATGGGGCTTATTGCAGTGTGGCGACAATCAGTACACTATTACTAAGCAAGGACGAGCGTTTTTAACTTATATTACTGCGATGCAGTTAAATAAAAACAAGGCAATGTAAAGATGCCTAACAAGCTGTTAAACAAGGACAAAAAACAGTTGGCTGTTTTCGTTCCTCAACATTTTAGCCAACAATTTTTTGCCTGTTAACAGGGCGTTATATTTCAATTCACGGATGGATTATAAAATGAACGACGGTGTAGATAACTATTCTAGATTAAAAAGCAAAAAAGGACCATGCCCTGCTTGTAGCTTACATATCAGTGTAGGTGATTTAACCTGCGTACATTGCAAACATAAATTAACATCTGATGAATTAAATTTAGTTGAAAGATATGCTGTATCACAAAAGTTAAAGGGTACTAGAAGAGGATTAATATTTTTTCCTATTGCTCTATTTGTTATCTATATGATTTTTGCTTTTATTCAGTATAATGAAATATAACAAGCTAATAAATAAGGACAAATTACAGTTGGCTTTTGCTCCTTCGTCGCGTATTTTAACCAACTGCAATTTGCCCATTATTAGGGCGTTTTATTGGTGGTACACCATAAACACCAATGAACAAAGATGAACTCACAAACAGCCTAACCACTTGTAATTTATCGTTTTATTTTTGCTTGTTTAGTTTTTGATTGTTCTTTGTTGTTCACTGTAGCATAATGATAATGCTACAAATGAGCTACAAGGATGACTAATCGATGCCAATAAAAAATAAAATAACAGTAACCAATATTAAAAACTTATCACCAGAAGATAAGCGCTTAAATGACACTGAAATCTCTGGCTTTCACGCCCGTATAACACCATCAGGTTTGATCACTTACTATTTGTTTTATCGTCTTAATGGCAAACAAGTAAATTACCGATTAGGAATCGATGGACAAATGTCTCCTGCACAAGCTAGAGATTTAGCAAAAAATAAAATTGCTGAAGTGACTCAAGGTGTCGATGTTCAAGCAGTCAGAAAGCATGACCGAACCAAAACCAGATATTCCAAGTTTTCTACATTGCGATTCTTCTTAGAGGAAAAGTATTCGCCTTGGTTAAAATCACGTAACCCCAAAACAGCTAAAAAAACCATAAAAGCGTTTGAATCTTCCTTTCCTGCTCTTATGGACTTTCAGTTGTCGGATATTAACGCGTGGGAGATCGAGAAATGGCGAAATAAGCGATTAGCGGATGGAGTTAAACCTGCAACAACAAATCGACAAATAAACACCATTAAGGGCTGTTTGAGTCGTGCTGTTGAATGGGGAGCTATTGATAGTCACGATTTAAATAAAGTTAAAACTTTAACGGTTGATAACTCTAAAGTGCGTTACTTGTCAAAAGATGAAGAAATAAGACTAAGAGACAATCTACAAGTCTGCGAGACTGACTTTTTGGAGGTGATAGTGGTACTTGCTTTAAATACAGGTATGCGTAAAGGCGAGTTGCTATCACTTGAATGGAACCATGTTAATTTTGAGAACAAAATATTGACCGTTGACTTTCAAAATGCGAAATCAGGTAATACCCGACATATACCGTTAAATTCACAAGCCTATAATACACTCAAGGAGTGGCAGCAAAATACAGGCGGAATAGGTTTCGTGTTTAAAGACAAAAATGGCTTACCTCAAAAAGACTTTCCTTACATATGGGGAGAGTTGCTAGACAAGTCTCAAATTACAAATTTTCGCTTCCATGATTTACGCCATCATTTTGCCAGTAAGCTTGTTATGGCGAGTGTCGATTTAAATACGGTTCGTGAATTATTAGGGCATAGTGATTTAAAGATGACATTAAGATATGCACACTTAGCACCAGAGCACAAAGCCGCTGCAGTCAATTTGATAGGATAAAAAGAAGTTTCGACCAAATTACAGCCACAAGCAATGAAAAACAATAGAATTCATCGTAATATTTTTAACATCCCCCATACTCTCTTCAATTTCTAAAACAATATTTTATTGCCAATTATATTTTTTTAAATTACCATAACCTTAAGGTAACTAACTGTTTTAACGTTGATTTGTTCTTTTTTATGTTTTTTGTGACGGTATGTTCCTTAATGTGTTTTTTGATGGTTTTTGTCTGGAATGTAGCAAAATGTCAAAAACAAGATACTAATTTAACTTAGTGCTGAAACACTCCTATTAACACAAGTAAGTTCAAAAGTTTTCTTTTTGGTTTTTTACGTAAAACAGTCCAAAAAATACACTTTTAAACTAAATAACCAAAATGTGATTCATTGGTTAGCTAAACTTAAATATACTAAAAGAAGGTTATTATGAAAAAGTTAAATCCAGAGGAAAAAGTTTACGAAATTGAAAGATACAGAATTGAACAAAACTTTAAACGCGGCTATACATTTTATAAGTGCCAAGAGTTAGGGTATGGAGATATTTATAAACAAATGTCTGATGAGGGAAAATTAGATTCCCCACAGAAAGAAATGTGGCCACCAGAAAAACGAAAGCTACTAACAATGGATTTAATTCCACTTTCAACTTGGGGAATTAATGCGAGGGTAGGATTGTCTCGAGAAGTATGGAAAAGTATCACACAAGTGGTTTATGAAAAAGCGGGGCATTGTTGTCAAATATGTGGCTCTACTGGAACAAAGCATCCCGTTGAATGTCATGAAATTTGGAGCTATGACTTTGATAATAAAACTCAATCTATAAAAGGCTTAATAGCACTTTGCCCTTCATGTCATGAAGTAAAGCATATGGGATTTGCAAATAGCCGAAATAGGGGTGAGATTGCAGTTGCACATTTATCAAAAGTAAATCAGTGGAGTGATTCAAAAACTAACGATTACATAGAAAAGGAGTTTGAATTGTGGAATAAGAAATGTGAGTTCCTATGGAAAGTTGATATTAGCTACATGGATCAATATCTTATATCAAAACCTAAGTTAAAATTCAAAATTATAAGAGTATTAAGCTCACATAATTAGTCGATTACTTTAGTAATGAAAAAGGAAAGTTTCATATGTTCGAGAAAGATTACTACAGATTAGGAGAACTAGAAAGTAAGTTTGGTTTTAGCTCTTATGATTACATATATTTATGTGAAAAATTCAATAACCCTATAAGGTTTTATTCTCATAAACACTATTTTTTAATGATGGATCTGAATTTTTACCAACGAAAACTATTGGGTGTTGCTTATTACAAAGGGATAATAAATTTACTTCCACAATACCGTAATGAGTTATTTCAATCAGGTAGCGTTGAAATAGAAGAGTGTTATTTATCAGATAAAAAATTCGTTGATAGCTATGAAGAAGTTTCACCCGAATTGGTGGATAATTGCTTTGATGAGAAGTATGAAGTCACATCATTGAAGCTTGAAAATATTCAGGAAACCAATATTTATTCTAGAGTCATTGGTCAAGAAAATAGAGACATGATTCAAAATGAAACAACTAAACTTAATTTTAAATTGAATCTTAAGTTAGAGGATATGGTACTTACTAATGATGATATTTCATGGGCTAGACTGATTTTAGAGGTTCCCAACAACGAAAAAGAGTCGCCAACTAGTGAAAGTGATAGAGAAAATACATTTCATATATATGCCAAACATTTGATTAAGTGCTATCCGGGTATCCCAGCAATCACCTTTACGGCTCATGCTACCTTTAATACCATTGGCGAGTAACAACGTCCTATAAACTTTACTGGCATATTGAGAGCCTCGGTCAGTATGGACAATCAAGCCTGCACTCGGTCTTCGTTGCCAAATAGCCATCGTTAGCGCATCACAAACCAGTTGAGCTTTCATACGTGATCCAAT
>Ga0209184_1000561_pt1 | contig 36757 bp, 35 predicted proteins | sample EN8Hudsemesocosm_2_FD_184627 | JGI IMG/M metagenome (GOLD analysis project Ga0209184, IMG submission 184627) | Methane-oxidizing microbial communities from mesocosms in the Hudson Canyon - EN8C Hudson Canyon (SPAdes) (version 2) | ecosystem: Environmental > Aquatic > Marine > Cold seeps | place... | reverse complement strand
TCGTTCAATAATTGGTGTTCCTGCTGGCGGGAAGTGCCACTTTTAAGACTCTTGAGACGAGGGCCGAAATGGCCTAATTATTATGATTTTGCTTCTCATAGAATGAGTGAAATGGAGTTAAAGCGATACAAATTCAGGTGACGATAAACCGCTAGCAGTAGAGCAAAAGCGTTCCTTATTGCTGAAGCACTTTTCGTTGTAAATGAGCCTCATTTTCTAGGCCGCTGCTCTGTGACAAAGCGGATTTTTCTATGATCAACGAAAATGAAATGTGTTCAGTGAGTCGTTCGTGCCAACCCCTGTCGTTGAGAGTACAAGCTAGTTTGGTTTTTTTTTGATCCGGTGGCGTGGGTAATCTTGGTTAATGGGCTAAAGTGTTTCTTTTTAAGCTACTGGAATAGTGTCAAGTCAAGCCAGGTTGAATTTTATCGACCCGCTACCCGCGATCACAATGCGAGTCTTTTTATGCACTAAAATTATGGGGCTTTTCAGTCTCTGCAAAAGAATAAAATCACCCTCAGATTTTAAGATAAAACAGCAAATATACTTAAATTAATAATTACGGCGATTAATGCAAAGAGAATGCTATTGTAGTCACTTGATTGATGACCTAAGTTCAGTATGTAAAAGTTAGTGGTACCTGATTAATATCAAACTAATTTATTGAACGAATAATATTCGATACGACCTTTTAGCGCTAAAAAAATAGGCGTAAGGGTCTTACCTAGAGAGCTAACGAGTATGAGAAAAATTGTAATATTGCTGTGTTTTTTCGTTTTGTCCGGGTGCGAGCCATCGGAAGGCGAAAAAAGAGCCTCCCGTACTCAAGCGTTAGTCAGCATGGCCGAGGCGTTCGACTTGTCTGATATTGACAATGTAAAAGCGTTGATCAATGAGGGCGTTTACTTGGAGACCGTTGTATCGGAGGGGGAGACACCTTTGATGAAAGCTGTTGCCCAAGAAAAGCTTGCGATCGCGAAAACCCTAATAGACGCTGGCGCAAATGTTAACGCAAGGGCTAGTATGACGAGCGTATTAAGTCATGCGATCAGGGCTGGAAATATCGACTTCGTCAGGCTAGTGCTAGACGCCGGTGCTAGTCCCAACAATTTAGTCTATGTTTCAGAACTACAAATAGCCATTCTCAACAACCGACCTAAGATGGTTGAACTACTGCTAAAGGCCGGCGCGGATATCACTGATACTAACATTAAAGGTCAAACTGCATTGGAGCTTGCTAAAGAAGAGGGCTTTGTAGATATAGTTGAAATGCTTGAGAAGCACAAATAGTAAGAAGAAAGATTACTGTGATGCTGACAGGGTGCAATAGCTCTTTTAATATCCTAAGGCGATAAGGTCTAGACATTCGGTAGGTACGAATCGGCCTATATTGATGAACCTAATTTTCTATATGCTTCTTACTTAATTTATGACGCTTACTCCCGGTAAGCGAAATTTACGAATCAAGCTAAAAGCAGGCTCATGTTTGAAGGGGTAGGTCGCATTCCGAGCCCCATTACTATCAAGCCAGCTTGTAAGGTAATAGTTGAATTCATAATGCGTCCTTATTTTTTGATATATGCATCGAAATTGATTTCTTATAAAATAATAGATGACGACAAGATATCAAGCAGTACAGCCATGGCCTCTTTTTCCTCTAAACTTTGGCAGGCCTTATGGGATACAGGCCGGTAATAGTCGTTTTCTTGCCATTGAGCCACGCTGAGCGGAAACCCTTGTGCGGCTTATTCATCGCAAGAGCGACATCTTTTTTAACGTTATGGTAAGCACTATTGACGCTTACTCGTTTTTGATGTTTGTCGATTAAGTCTCGAATATCCCTCTGTTGAGTAAGTGGCTCGTATGCTAAAGGTGTTAAGGCGAGATGTTTTTTGTTTGCTTATGAGAAGAGGCGCTACTTTCATCAAATGCTAGCTTACGGTTAATGTTACAGTGCTCAAAGGCAAAGCGTACATCGGGCGTAACGCCGCCATCTTTCATACTTTGGCCCGTCACCCGAAACCCTTCGTAACCTGCCATCAGCATATAACCTTCTGACAAGCTCGGCATAATACTACCATCTCCCAAACCATAGGTGGGATAGCCCACGACAACCGCGCGTTGATAGTCTTGCAGGGCAGCAGATAATATTTCAGATACACCCAAATTAGCGTAATTTGTCATCACCACCAGTGCCTGTTGGTTTATGAAATCGGCCGGTACAATTGTTTCAATAGGCTGGGATTCAAGTTCATCAGAATTATGCCTATACTGGAAAAAAGGCCCGCCCTCTAAAAACAAGCCAACCACGGCATTCAACTGCTGCATTTGAGCGCTGTTGTTATTACGAAGGTCGAGCACGATACCGGCAATGCTTTCTTTCTTAAGTGCCAGCAGTATGTTTTTTAATTCTAAGGCCGTAGAAGGTCCTGAAATAGATTTACCACTATTACGGTTCGGGCTCAATGACTGAATTAGCACATAAACTAAAAAAATTATACAGCCTGAAGATGGCGAAGATTAGTCTGGATATCAATCGCATTCTCAGAAACGAGGTAACAAGTTTTAGCGAGTAATTATTATTTACAACTATTCCTTTATTACAATATAAGTACACTAACGAAAATAATAAAAAGAGGCGACCATGACATTAGAACTTGCCCAAGAAGCACAAACCATATGCTTTTATAAAGTGGGTGACGCATTCGGGGAACTTAGTAACTTCTCAAGGCACGAAATAATAGTGGATGGCTGGTTATTTCGTTCTAGTGAGCATTACTACCAGTCCCGCAAGTTTTTCTCAGGTGTGTCTGACAAAGTTCGTCGAGCAAAACTATGCAAACAAGCATGGTCAATTGGGAATGCTCATCCAACCAGGGATGATTGGGATTCTGTTAAAGACGATGTCATGAGAACAGCATTGTATTGTAAATTTACTCAGCATTCGGCGTTGCGCACCTTACTATTAAGTACTGGTGATGCCGAGCTTGTAGAAAATACTCCGCGAGATAGCTACTGGGGAAATGGTGGCGATGGTAAGGGCTTAAATCGTTTAGGAAAACTGCTCATGGAGTTACGCGACGAACTTAACGGCACACGGAAGCCTAAGCTCGATTTAGGTCATGAACAAGGGCAAATTGAGGTTGATAGTGGCTTACGCATAAAGTCGCCAAAACAGCTTAGTCTTGATGAGGCTGTATTTAAACGTAGCCCGGTCAATGTGCTTCGTTTAGCGGTGGAACTCAGTAAAGCACAACAATGGCAATACTTGGATGATGATAGCCGAGCCTTGCTAACACAGAAGCTGAAAGGTATAGGCCTAAGAGAATGCTCGCCAGATCGTTTTTTCGAATTGTTTAAATTTGCCCTCACACTTGAAGACCCAAGTGAACCTTATCGTCAATTACAAAACTTTGGGGCAGAGGTGCCACAAGCGCTCTCATTACTAAACAATGTCGACAATCACATGATTAGAGACACCTTGGCACGCACACGCTCACCTAAGGTGATGCTGGCACTTACCTCGTATTGCCACCTCATCAACACCGCAAAACTCAACAAGCATGGCCAGTTACTCAGCCCTGGTCATGAAGGGCAAGTATTGCATGAGCAACTGTATATTGAACCGGAGGTGAGTGCATTTATTCGACACGTGTTCTGCTATATAGAGGTTGTACAGAAGTTTGATGAGTTAAGTGACCGTAAACGTGAACAGCTAATGCCCAAGTTATACCCTGAGTCACTGGAGGAAGAGCGGCTAGACCTGATGCTGGTTTGGAAGCAAATTATACAGTACCAGGACTTTTGAATTGTTGGGCATACAATAGGAATTTAGGAATGACAAGAATTATCACAGTACTAGCGCTCTTGGTTTGTACAAAGCTATGGGCGCAAGAGCTTGTATCAACCGACCCCACCAACAAAACTTGGTGGCCAAAAGTGCAGGAACTGATATGCGGTGAAGGTGCATATTTCGTTTTGGGCGACCCGCACTTGGACAGTGAAACTTTTTTAAAAGAAATACAGGCCTCTGTACCTCAGTTCAAATGGGAGCAACACGCCCATTATTTACGCTGCGGTGCCTATGAGATGAATATCTTCCAGTATTTTACTGAAGGGACGTTTGATATTACTAATAAGTACTTTGTGTTTACTATTGATTGTCTATCTGAGCATGAGGAAAAGGAAGGGGCTGCTGTATGGCGTTATTCGAGAAGAGAAAAGTGCATGATAAACAAAACAGCGAAAGGCTTAAGCCTTGATTACGAAGCCCAGCCCAAACCCTTCGCCCCCAAGGTGATGAAGCTCGTAAATAATGTTTTGCATCAAGATGGCTTTCGCGCCACCTTACTCGATTTGGTCGATGCCATCGTTCGTGATAACGATGGCATCAACCAACTAGCAAAGGCAGATTGGATAACCGTTCGTAAGTATCTCCGCACAAGAGGGGCATTAAAGTACGGTGAAGTGAAGGGACAGCCCGCACACAAGTGAAGTGTCTAAGTCCATTTCAAACTAAGGTATCAGTAATTTAGTGTGAACCGGGTAATGATCTGATAGCTGATTATCACCTAGTGACTATTGATGCTTTAAACCATCCATAAAGAAACTGGAAAGGAAGGGTTACAATATCGACGGCTAGCGCGGGAACAATACCAACCGTAACAACAGGGTAAAACCACCATGCTTTGTATTTCCCTTCCACAGGGATCGAGTCCGTTAATAAAAATTGTTTTGACGCTACGCAATTGTCAATCAGAATGTAAAAATACTCATGATTTCCATGTGAATAATTAGCTACGTATTCGACAATTATAGGGCACACTCCATCGGCCGTATTAAAAGCTTCGTTGATCTGATCAAGAGGCACATCTTTATATATGGGTATATTCTTCGCGCTACTAGGAATTCGATCTGTTTCTTCAAACGGTGAGTCTGTTTCTAACTTGCTTCGTGCGTTCCTCTTAACGGGACCATCATCAGACGTTAAGTAAGATACATATAAAAAATCAGGTTCTTCGATAAAAGCCGCTTCGTACCTGTCGAAATTTTCAACTCTATCTCCTAGGGACGTTAAATGAATTGTATTGCATCCTGCAAGTACCATAATAACGAATGAAATAAAAACGCTATGGAACACAGCTCAGGGCCTCCTATTATCTACGGATAGTTTTTCTCTGCGTTGAATGAATATGCTATGTATTTTGTTCGTTGTGGCTTTCCGTCCAGATCCTTCTGATGTGGTATTAACTGTCGTCGGTATTATTCCACTTATTGGAGCAAATTGGTTCTATACACATCATCCGGTTTTCGCCCATTTCTGATGGGTTATCTATTCCAAGCTAAACTTCCATTTTTCAGTGATGCGAATTTTATAATTATATTGATTACTTATTTCGATAACTCTTTTCGATGATGTCTAACAATTCGGGCCAATCATTCCCTTTAATGTGGGTTTTATAGATAAGGAAAGACAACCCGTTTTTATCTTTGATCTCAATCTTATTACCGCCCACTTCCAAAGAACTTATATCTTGCCATTTGGTAGTCTTCGGTGAGGATATCAAATTCTTTTTGATATGAATGCCTTCAGAAAGAGTTCGAACATGGCTGGCAGTGAAATGGACTATAGCCGCGTAAAGCGAAAGGGCAATCACGAACAGCTTGATAACTAAGGTGCCATCTTCAAACTGATAAGCCATGGCGGCACTGTATGAAGTCAGCCCTCCAATCAATAAGTACAATAGGCCAAGATAGGTAGGATATTTAAAATCACGATTCATAAGGTTTCCATTTTTATAATTGTATAAAAGTTACGATATTAAATTTTCTTAGGTGTAACAGAGCCTTTAACTAGAAGACTTTTATGCCGGCTAAATACAACAGATACACATACAAGCCCGATATCAAAAACGTAGCAGTACTGCACATTATTGTTAATAATGCTTGGTTGTTGTGTGTTAGCTTTTGTGCACGCGTTATTTTTAATCGCTTAATGATGGCTTCAGTCATGTAATAACCCGAATAGTATACAAAGAACGCTGTGAAAATAAACGAAAATATAAAGCCTAAAAAAGAAGTACCTGCATATGACTTATCACTCAATATGTCACCCATTGTAGCGTATATCCCAATGAGAATTGAGCTTGAAAACCATATCGCTTGCAGCGGTTTGTCCCCCATTGCCAACAGTCTGTAGACACTTGATGGTATAACTATCAGTAAAAGTACTACAATTGTGACTAGAAAATCTCCATCCATAAACCAGTGTTCCATGCTTGAGGTAGTAATAAGTATGTGCTGCTTGTTAAAGGCTTAAGGCGCGTATTGGTATAGTTGTTTTTACGCAAGCGGGTTAGCATAACCGCTTTTAATGCTCTGATGCAATCTGCCTAAAGCCACTCTAGATGGGCAAAATTAGAGCAATTGCCAGCGTAATCATTACTTTCGATAATGCTCGCTTTTAACTGATACTGTTGAAAAACTCGATTTTGAAGCAAGATGTTGCTGTTTTGGAACGGAGATTAGTGTCGATTTTTTCAGTATTAGTCCTGCCTGGACTGAATACTGGTTGAAGGTTAACTTTATAAGCTGTTTTTCGTCCATTTATCAAACTATAGGCGGACTAATCCTGCTTTCAAATAGAGGTGGGCCACAATACATCGCCAATTTTCTAAGATTTTGCGCGATCGCTACCAACAAGAATTCATCGTTAGCACTTTTCAAACCTCGCAATCTTAGCTTCGAAAATCCTAGGTGCTGTTTCATGTGAGCAAAAGACATCTCGACCTTTTTGCGTTCATCCAAATAGATGCGACGATACTCATCTGATGAACAATTTCTTAGTGCAGTTTCCCGCGCTGATTCATAAATACTTCTGCTGATTATGCGGCCGTGTGCTTGCGGGCAGCAATATTTTTTGAGCGTGCAGGTCTTGCAGTCTTTCCTGAGAGACCTGTAAGTTACGGTATTTTCTTTAGTTATAAGAGATGTAGGTACTTTCTCTTTTCTTCGTTTTTTTCGAAGTGATTTTTGTGCGGGGCAACGGTATTCATCGCGACTTTCGTCCCAAGTAAAATCTGCAATCGAAAATCTATCGTCTTTACGGTTCGATTTATCCCATACCGGAATGTATGGCTCAATCCCTTTTTCATTTACAACGAAATTTAGATTAGCTGAGGCGCCATAGGCTGTATCGCCGAGTAGATAGTCTGGCGTAATATTATGGTTGTCTTCAACTCTTTGGATCATCGATTTAGTGGTGAGTACTTCAAGGTTGTGTGTGCTGGGGCTCGCCTCGACATCCATGATGACAATATTTTTTACATCGACTAAATAGTTTGTTGAATAAAAGAAATTGGCAGTGCCTTTTGCAGCCGTCCACTGTGCCATTGGGTCAGTGAGTGAGATCGTGCCTTGATGTCGATTTAAAGCAGGCACTGAATCTAGCGCTTCAAAATATTCTTTCACAGCACGAGTTTGTTTGATCACAGGTTTCCAATCAGTATGGCCTTTTACTCGCTGCTTTTTAGATGTCTGTGCCTTAACAAAGCTCGCATCAACTGCAAAACCTTCACCGCCAACTAAGCCTTCCTCTATACAACGCTGAACGACAGTATTAAAAATGTACCGGAGCAAATCTGCATCTCTGAATCGACCAAGCCGGTTTTTAGAAAAGCTAGAGTGATTCGGTATCTCATCTTCTAAACCCAGGTTACAGAACCAGCGATAAGCAAGGTTGTAATTTACTTCATCGCATAATCTGCGCTCTGATCTAATACCGTAGCAATAGCCTACTAATAACATTCTAATCATTAGCTCAGGATCAATCGATGGTCGTCCCGTATGACTATAAAAAGGTTTTAGATATGCTCTTACCTGATCAAAGTCGATGAACTGATCAATCTGTCGAAGAAGGTGGTTCTTAGGGATATGTTTATCTAGGCAAAACTCATAAAACAGAGCGTTTTGTTGAGCAGATTGCTGTCCCATCATGCGAAAGTATCTCGAAATCCATTTAGGCTCAATTATCGCAGATATAAGAGTTTTTCAACAGTATCAACTCAAGTTTGGCGTTTGCCGACATTCTAAAAACGGCTGATTTTGTTCTACATTCTTGGTTGGGTATTATCAATTAAATTCTTAGAGCCAAGCATGAGTCGGCACGGAAACTGTTACAATAATGCCCTTAAATTATGGTGAATTGAAAATAAAGGTCTGCACGCAACTGAGGTGTCTAAGTCCATTCTAAACTAAGGTATCAATAATTGAATGTGAACCGGGTAATGATCTGATAGCTGGTTAGATTGACCATTCAAAGCGCTCAAAACGTCATAGCCCTTAACAGAAAATAACGCACCGTGCTTGATATAAAATCGGTCAAGCCTGGACGAGTTTTCAAACCAACCAGATGTTTGTTTGGCGAGTAGGTTTGCTTTTACGTCGTAGGTAAACTCATTGCTCTTGTTTTTAAGAGCAGCAATATCAGACCAATGTTTAGAAAGTGTTTCATGTTGTTCATTGCCATCAATGTTCAAATCGCCACCCCATAATATGCCTTGTAATTTAAGCGTTGGGTACACATCACTTACTTCCTCAAGGAAGGTAGGCAAGTGCCGATGATGAATAGCATTAATTTGCTCTCTGCGCACTTTGCCTTCATATTGGCCGCTCTCTAAATGTACGTTTGCCAATACGAGTGCATGGTTATTACTTAGTCGAAGCAAGGCAAAAAATACCGTCCGACCATATTGGGAATTTAAACGCACGACGCTGGTATATTCAAAACGTGTTCTAGAAAAATAGGCTAGGCCATAACTTTGTTTGGCATTGTCTGTCGAAGACAAATAATAATCTTTAGCGAATTCAGAATTTTCGTAATACTTAATAAACGCGGGTGTGACTTCTTGCAAAAAAACAACGTCCGGGTTTAATCCTCCGAGTTGATTTAATATTTTAGGAAAGCGCACGTCGGCTGTTTTGTTATCAAACCAAACGTTGTAGCTAACAATATCTAGCTGAGTATTCTCAAGTGTGGTGGCGCGACTAAAAATACAATGGGTAGTTGTTAATACAAGAGCCAAACTTAAAAGAATATTTGTAATGCGTTTCATACAGTTTCGATTCTTGAAAGGAGGTTGTAATATTGTCTAGTATATAACTTTGCTCATAAACTGTATTTAAAATGCGCCTTTTCGTTATTTCTTTGTCAGGGAACCTGCATTGCCCAACGCTACTTTGAGTCGACAAAGCTCTTTGCTCTTCAAGAGGCTCAAGCCATTGAGTCTTGTAATAACCAGTAATTCTAGTAAATGATGAATAAAGGGTGCTGCATAAATGTCTATCGAAGCTACAAGTAAGGTCATCGAGCAAGTGCGCTTTGTACCAATCGTACAGCTTGCCTATGTGACAGGTAAAAGTCTCGAAGTAACAACGGAGATGCTTGAGCAATCTCTGTATAAGGGCAAGATAGTGGACGCTAAATGGTGGGTTAATGAGTGCGAGATAAAAAATGCATTTGAGTCATGGTTGCGACAGCGTTTTGAAGACGACATTCACGTAGGTGATTTTGAGAATATGGAAAGTTTGGCTGGGCATAGTGAAGTATATATTGAAAGAATGATTCCGCGCCTTAATTATGCGCTGGCTTTGGACGATGTACAGCGAGCACGTGTTGTCGCAGGGCGAATGGTTACAGACATGCTGGCTGAATTCAGAGTAAAACGTCGCTTACCCTTAAATGTGGATGCAGGTACGAAAACATCATATGAAAGTAAGAGTTTAGTGAAAGGCGATTACGGCTTAGCGACAACCTATTGGGCTTGGGGCGTTTTAGGTTCTTTTATTGGAGGGGAAGCAGTTGAACTTAGTTTAAAAACAGGCCAGCTCAGCACCATCTTTGTGGTATTTATTTTATTAGTACTCTACATGGTGCCGGTATTAATAGGGATTTGGAATGCTGCGAAGCGGTATCAAGGGAACATAATTTGGGCTAATTTTGCTAAGATAATTGTGGTGCTCAGCAGCATACTTTTGCTGATACAAGCCAGGACAATTCTGGCATGGTTTGGTTAAAAGTTAGGGTTAATGTTTAAAAATAAAGTGTTCTGAATCTACATATAAAAGTGTAGTTAATTTTAAATTAGTTAAGTAGATTTCGTACTAATAGTCGAATAAGTGGGTGAGATATATCACGCTCTATGTTGTCCATTTATATGATACTGTATTTTTTACCATCATTACTGATGGTTTATGCCATTGATGAACTGTTAATTTCTATTTTAGCAGAGTTATTTGTTGTTCTGATAATTTAGATCGAACCATTACTGTTACACGAGAAATTATCAATGATTATAAATGTCATGGTTAGAGTTTAAAGCCTGTGGATGACAAAAGATTCATACGGGAAATAAACAAATGCTCAATGAGGCGAGTGACACATACACTTTATATTACAGAAAATGGGTAGTTAGAATGAATACTGACGAGCTTAAAAATAGCAAGGAAACAAAGATCGCTCTGAAGCTTTCGTTTATTTCTGGTGGAAGGTCCTTGTCAGAAAGCTTTTGGAAGGTTTACGTGGGGGGCATAGTATTTCACTTAATGGCTTTGTTTATCTTTTTCATTGCAATGATGGCAGAGAAATTTGATAACTCTCATTATTCGCTAGAATTGAGTCCGTCGGAAAAGGTTTTGTATGCCATGTTTATATCGTTATTGGTGTTTGTACCTTTTGCAACATTAGGTACTTGGCGATCAGCATTGAAGCAAGATACTGATAGAGCTGCAGCTATCCTAACCAAGTTCGTACTAATTGTGGGAGGGGGATTTTGGCTTACTAGTCTAATACTATTCTTGCTAGCACAGTTCTATTAATGGCTGCTCGGAGTGTTAAATGTTTCAAACGTCTACGACTAAACTAGATCCACTAGTCATAGGTTTCTGGGGCTTGATAATATCGCCTTTTAAGCCTCTTGTTGCGTGTCTATTTTTTTGCACGCTTACCGCATGCGGCACGATATATAATCAAATTGATCAATACGAGAAAGAGCAGCCTGTTAACCCATACGGGGGTACAACCTTGTTCATTGATGGCGTGCTTGATTGTAAAGGCGTGGGATGTGGCTTAGGTCTTATCATATTACCCTTTGCGATTATAGATATACCACTTTCATTAGCTGGCGACTCAATTGCCCTGCCTTCAAGTTTGCTAGGTAATGAATATTATGAACGTAAACAAGTATGTTTGGGAGGTGTTTACCCTGTACCAGGTTACGAATGTAATTTTGCGTCGTTGACACTTAAAGGCCAAAACAAAGCAATGCTAAATTTCTTGCCCAATGCTCCTTATCTCAAATATAGAATGGAAAAACAATCACTTGAACATGAGGGCGAGTGGTATACCAGAAATGATGAAATCGTGATTAATGGAAGGCACCCAAGCTACCTTATGGTGTTTACAATAGAAGACACATCCAACGGTATTCGTTTTCAAGAAAATCAAATAGGCGGCATCGAAAATATTAGTTGTACGAAAGAAACATTGCTCCGACAACAGATTGATTGAAGTAGATACTTAACGAAGTCTGTTTTTACAGATTATTTGCCCTGCTGAGCATCAAGAAAACAACCCGAATACTTTTTGGATATACGCTAGAAGAAAGAAATGCTATGTATATGTTATAAAAAATTAAGCCTCCTCTGAAGCCCCAGCAGTTATGGGCTTACAGAGTGTTAGCCGAAAAATATCGCGCTTATGCACAATATCCCACTAAGGGATTTTTTATATTTTCTCAAATGAACGGGCGGAAATAAACACCCAAGTGGAAGCTAATGGCAAGTCAGTCAGGAGATATAAAATATGAAGTATGAAGCTATCCAGTGAGAAAATATTCGCTTAAATTATGCTTGATTTACTTCTTATTGTTGCTCATTCACAGTTATGGCCATGATTTGTGGCTCCCTCTTTCTGGAGTGGCCTATCAGTATTTGAATCAGTCAGGTTTTAATATTCTTTTCCATTCAAGCAATAGTATTTTTGAATGTTTTAAATTTATTTTTTTGCTTTGTGGGCCTTTAATTGGATTAAGGTTATTCATTACGGCTTTAGAGCATGCTAAATATAAAACTACTATTTTCTTTGCATATATTTTATTGCTTAGCCCAAGCTATTTTGGGCGGGCGTTCGATCCTTGGGGAGGGGACTTTGCAAGAGGGTATAGTGGGTATGCCCAATGGCAATACCCATGGGAACTTGAGGCAATTTATATACCTGTTTTTAATATATATCGCGAGTTTTTAACACCGATTATTATGGTTTTACCGATTGTTCTGGTTTTAAATAAAATTATCAGGAATAAGAAAATAAATGGATAGAGCCCCTGCCCGTGTGAAGGTGACATTACATAAAGCGCGTTGTAGATCTTTACAGTGATATACCCACTAACTTACAGCAGCACTAAGGTCAGATAAATGTTCACACGAAGAAAACTTAAAGACTGGATAAAAGCCTTATATCATTCTGGTACAGAAGAAGTGCTTACTCTCGAACAAAGGTCAATGTTGTTTGATCCGGCCTTACTTAATAAAAATCCCCCGCCTGATGAACAAAAAGAAACCCAATTAGAAGATCAGTTAATAGAACCGGAAATAGCCCTCCCAGAAGTTGACCTTCCGAATACAGCAATTGATCAAGAACTCATTCCACCTTCTGAGTTATGGGCGAGAGTGTTAACAAGAGTTGATCAGATTTACGATAAAATAGCCGTAAAAGCCGACCAACGATATGGTGGTGGCTGGTCAACGGGCTCCTGTGTCGTCGGAAGCGATATGCGATCAGGCCTAGCAGAGGCTAGACCCATCGCCATTAGTTATCAATATCAGCACGACCTTAGTTTAGATAAAAATATCCAGTCAATGGCGGGCAATATTATTGAAGCCGCCAGCTGTTATCCTTTTCATGATAGTGAAGGTTGCGCCGCAGGAACCATGATGCAAATGGGGTCTGAAATAGGCGCTCTCAGAGCGAAAAACTTAAAATGAATAACCTAAGGCGCTCAGGGGAAAAGTACATGACGAAGCATATTTTAAGTGTTTGCTTAATAGTGTGTGTCTTCTTTTTAGGCTGCTCTCAGCAAGAGAGTAACAAAATCAGTCACCCTCGTTTAGAATTCGACCGAATTAAGCAGCTAAGTGACCCAAAGGATATTTATAAAGGCTTACTTAGGCTCTGGGACGTCAGTGTCAGTTATAAGGAGCATATGCTGCAGTCCGAAAGCCCATCACGTGATGATTTTCTTTTTGCTGTGGAACTAGGTTCAGCATTGGCGTATTTTTCTGTGGACAAATTCGAAGACAGGATCTCTTGTAATAGCCTGCACACCCTTTTGTTAGATAGCCATAAGGCTGAATCTTTTGATGAGTTACCAGCCGTGTATACTGAAGTTTATCAGACGTATAAGCGAGTATGTGATGACCCTACTTGGGAGCAGGCGTACGCAGCCTATTTACAGCAAGTGCCCGTTCGTTTCACATTCTACGATGAATTAGAAAAACAAAAATTTGAACTCAGTAAAGCAAACAAAAAGGTCTATGAAAGCAAAGAGGATAAACAGGCATATTATGTGGTTGTTGGCACCTTCAAATCTGATGCTGCAGCAAGCCGCTTAGCAATATCTTTGATGCAAGAAGACTTACCTGTTATGACTGCAACATTAATGGGTAAAAATGATGTTGAGTTAGAGCGTATACAAATAGGCCCTTATATAGGGAAGCGCAGAGTAAACGCCGCACAAAACCAACTTGCCGCGCTGGGGTATGCTGATGTATATCTTATACATGCCCCCAAATAGAGAGGCAATTACATCGCGTTTAAATTGGTCTATTTTTTACCTGCCAATAGTGAGTAAAAAATTGCTGAACGCTTGTGGTAACTGCCAAGGTTTGTCGATACTAGTTAAACTGGCCGTTATGGTGATAAGCGTTGTTTATCTTTTGATGGTGCTTGGTATGATATATTTGGCCTTAACTTATTTTTGGAAAGCTTTTTGTCACTGAGCGAAACAATGGCTAAACTGATGAACCTACGAATAACATAAGAAACAAGATTATTGTATTTTACTGCCTTAATTTGAGGAATATATTTTGAGTATATATAGAATTTGTTTAATCGTAGTCGGTCTATTAGTAATTCAGCCTTATGTTTTGGCAGACCTAAGGTTAAAGCTCGAAAATAGAAGTACTGACCTTATTTCAATTGCCGTTCCCCCTTTTGTAAATAAAACAGGCAGTAAAATTCCTGAAGATATAGCGGAAATAGTTACGAGTGACTTAATAAATAGTGGTGAGTTCTCACCGTTATCCCGCTCAAAGCTACCCCAAAAAGAATTCTCAGCAGAATCGATTAAATTTGAAGAGTGGGGGATGCTTAAACAGGATTATCTATTACTAGGCCAAATAAGCAAAACCGGCGGGTACAAATATGAAATTTCTTATGAATTGTATGATATCAAGTCGCAAAAAAAGATAGCAGGAGAAGTCAGAACTTTCTTTAAGGAAAGAGAGTTTAGAAAAAGTGCTCATTATATCAGTGATGAAGTTTTATATTACATAACTGAGTTTTATGCTACGGCGTCTAATAAAATTGCTTATGTACTCGAAGAGAAAAGCCATGACGGCGTAAGATATACCTTGAATGTGTCTGATTCAGATGGAGAAAATAGCTATAAAATCCTCAGTAGTAAAGACTCAATAGGTCACTTGGCTTGGTCTAACGACCATGTGAATATCGCTTATTCTGTAGTAAATAAAAGAGGAACGAAAGTTTTTGTTGCTCACAATATACACCCTATAAAATATCTTTTTAAGGACTTCACTAAAGACAAAACTATTAAACAAATATTTGGGTTGAGTTGGTCACCGGACGACTCTAGTATTGCATTCTCAATAAATGCAGTAACAGGGCTTAAAACAGCTAAGGTTAAAATTTATCGAGATGGAGCAGAGGAACACTATAAGTCTTACTTCAATGCTCCTTCTAAAGACAGTTTTGCTATTTATAACGAAATGCAGGCTCTGTATTATTCGCATACAGAGGACCAAGTTCGAGAAGTAACCACTAGTTCAATCCATATATTTCCCCTAAACGGTGGAAAACCAACTAAGACAAATTATTTTGATAGCATAATTTTACCCAGATGGTCTCCCGATGGAAATACAATAGCGTATAGCTCCATTAATGGGATGGTTTATGGACTTGATTTACAAACTTTTAGTGAGAGCAGGTATACGGATACAAAAGAGATGAACATAATTTGGGGATTTAGTCATAACGGAGAGGCCATCATTTTTGAATCCGGTGGTGAAATTCTTGAGTACAACCTACTCTCGGAAGATACTTATCAAATTGGGGGATTTAAGCAGAATAATTATGCGTATCCATCTTTATCAAAGAACAAAAGAATATATTTTTATCAACGCTCAGAAAATGAAGTTGTATTTGAGTCACTTTATAGTGACCTGAAATATACTATGAGTACTGACACGGGAACTAGCATTAAGTCGATTGCATGGTGAGGTGGGTATCCATTCTTGTTATCTGCCTATTTATTGTTATGTCCTCCCTTATGAGAGAAAAAGGCCTTGGCTAGGTGAAAGATTATAATAATGACGTTACTCAAATTGTACCTCCGGTAAAATGCTTACGAACACCCCATCAGGTGCCTTCTCTAAAACAATATAGACACCGTTTGTGTACTCGCCTTCAACCGAATATATGACACTTGGAATCAACAATGCCGAGCGGCGAGTGCTGAATGCCCAGAACCACTAAGGACGAAAGATAGTCCAAATCGAGGAGGATAAAACGTAGTAAATCTCGTAACCTTCTTGAGCGATTTTGTGATTTATGGACCATATTGAAGACCCGTTTACTAATAATTAAGGTGAGCAAAATCCTCACATGACGAAAGTTCAGCAAAAAACCTCAGACTGTTTTCGTTCAATGGATGGAGTTATAACTTTTGTTTGATTCGTAGCTATTTATCGACGTGTAGAAAAACGGTGTTGGCGAGGTACTTGAATGCCTGTTTCGTGGAGAATATCCTTAATTCATCTAGAAAAAATTGCGTTAATGAATAATTACATTTTTTAAAATCTACCTACTCTGAAAATGAAACTTAACTGATAGGGTAAATATGAAAATTAAATATTTTGAATTTTGTCGGAAGAGAAGACTAACCGTTTTGTTGTTAAGCTGCCTTGTTTTAAACGCTTGCGCAGTAGATAGCTCTACTGAAATTTTAACTAACTGTGATTATCAAGCAATAAATGGGCTTGGGTTTGTATTTAGAGAACAGTCCCCGTCACTCCATGAATATGGATATCTAAACTGGAAAGAAAGCACAAAAGACTTTGCTGAGCGTTTATCGTATGAAGGTTATGCGGGTAAGCGAGGTAAATTACTATATAAAACCGCGCCAGGGTTTCCAAAAGCGTATCTAGTAGCCATAACGGAGGCTTGCCAAAGTATTTATACCGAGCGTTATGAACAAATAGAATATTTGGTTGATGGCAGGAAAGTTGAAGATGTATCGAGAGCAGAATCAATATCTTCACCCCGCAGAACTCAGATCGACCTTAAATCAATCGAACGAATAGGTGATTCACTTTATTTTCTTGACACGTATGAACAAGCGAAGAAATTAATTGGCAAAAAAATATGGTTAAAGGCATTACATGATGATGAAAAAGTACGTGTACTATTTACTTCAAAAGAAGGCATCACTTATCAAAGGAATACCGATGAAGAAGTAGGTGTTATTGCGATCGATACATTTAGTTACGGTCATGTTAGAGGCCGTCCAGTTCCATTTAATTTAGTTATTAAGCTTCCGTCAGGGGATGAAGCACTACTCCCTTATAGCTCTCTACAATTTTATTATAAAGAGATGAAATCAAAGGCTAAGCCGTGACAGTACCTCAAAATAATGCCCGAACTGTTGGTGACATTAACTACATCCCAGTACAGGAATTTGCATTATCAAAAAGTCTTGAGTCCACCAAAGTCATTGAGATGATTCGTAATGGCTTTTTTCAAGGTCGTTTGATCGATGACAATTGGTATGTTTCCATTGAAGAACTTCAGCAAGAATTAAATAATGGAAAAGTTAAACCCTCAGTTAGTTTTTTTCATGGTGAATATGGCCTGATGGAAACTTTCTGGTTTGGATTTATTTATCTTATACTTTTGTTTTTAATTGCACTGGGGTTAATTTATAACAATGTCGAAGAAAATGTTTTTTTACTTTTTGTTGTAATCAATTTTTGCATTAAATCAATTCTTCTTATTGCGATATGGCGTGCTGCAAATTTATATCAAGGCCGAGAAATTTGGCGTATCTCGGCAAAGTCTTATGTTTGTTTGGAGGTGCTGGTTGTATTCTTTAATATCTATGTGTTTGTTATGAATTAACCAAATGTATATTCAAGCAGATTCTTTGGAAATAGAGTATGCATACGCCAACTACAAATTATTTCGTTGTTGAGGCTAATACTGAAAACCTAGTCTCTTGTGATAATCAATATGGTGTCTTTTTAATGACAGGCTATTACTGTTTTCGTTATTTTGTTTAAGTTGATTGTTTGAGTTATATAAATTTAATAATTAAGCATTCGAACTGAGTGATAGTTAAATATGAGCACCGATCAAGATACGATACAAAGCCCAATAATTAATATACTTGGCGATGATTATATTCCGGTTGAGAATGCATCTGTAACAATCGGTGTGACACCAAAAGAGGTGATCCAACTAATTAAATTAGGAGCCCTACAGGGGCGAAAATTAGATGAAGAATGGTACGCCCTTGAAGCCGATATCCGTAACCCAATTAAGCTACAGCAGCTTGAAGAAGCACTAGTGATAATAGCTATAAAAACAGTATCAGTACCAGTGAAAAATCAAAGGTTCAATATTGTTCGTTTTGTAAAAGGTGATATGCCTTTGTTTTACTGTTTTTGGAAAGTATATTTAGGTGGTTTAGCGTTACATATATTTTTTCTTGCTGTGTCATTTTTCGTTATGCTTGAGGACAATTGGGTTGATCCAGACCCGCATAGTGTATCGACGACCTTATTCTATAGCGTCATCATTTCGGCGTTCTTTTTTATACCATTTGCTACGATAGGTACTTGGCTCTCAGCTATAAAGAATTGTGACAACAAAGCGTTTTCGATATTTGTAGTCTTCGTGACGATATTTGTTTTGTACAAGATCGTGGACTTTTTTAATTACATACTTTAGCTGAAGGGGGGTTGGCTTTTATTATGATCACTTAAAACGTACTGCGATGTTTAAAAAAATTAAAAATGAGTTATGACATCGTTTTTCTAAGTAATGTCTTAATTTAAAGATTAACCCTAAATAAACATCACAAGCGGTAGTGACTAGTGAATGGGTGCACGTAACAATCGATAAAAATTTTCCAGACTGCCAAGATATGCAATCCAAGTACGAACAGAGCTTTGGAAAACCGGTACCTGATGTGCATCGCGCGCTTCATATTGTGTATAAAAATGTGCAGCATATATGCCAGTGAGGTCTGTAAAAATTTCCTTTGAAGTCAATACGGTCACAGTAACTTAAAGTCAAAATAATGAGGGAATAAAGGGTGGAAGACGACAACCCAGATCCAAAAAAACACACTCAGATTGAAGTTGACGAAAATACACCCTATGAAGGTAAAAGTTTAATTAAGGGTGATTACGGCTTGGCAGCTACTTATTGGGTAGGGGGTGTTTTAGGTTCGTTTATTGGGGGAAATGCTCTTGAATTGAGTTTAAAAACGGGCAAACTCAGCACCATTTTTGTGGTATTTATTTCGTTAGTACTCTACATGACGCCCGTTTTAATAGGCGTTTGGAATGCTGCGAGGCGGTATCAAGGTAAAACTCTTTGGGCGGTTTTGGCCAAAATAATTGTGGTTCTCAGTTGTATTTCATTTCTAAGGCAAGCTTGGAATTTACTGTCCTGGTTCTAATATACAAATTCTTAAGTTAAATGATCCCCTTGAACCTTATCGTTATCTTCAAGATATTGGTGGCCCAAAGCCCAATCGTTATTTAGTGGCGATGACGCCTATTTTGATCTTAGTGACCCTTATCTCGATACCGAAGACATGCTCAATGAAATTACGGGCTCAGTTCCACAGTTTCAATGGGAACGTGATATACACCACTTGCGCTGTGCGGATTACGAGATGAATGCGATGCAATATCTAATTGCAGGCACCTTTGATATTACCAATAGATATTTTGTTGTCACGCTAGAATGCCTCTCTCAATTTGAAGCCTCTGAATGCCGCAAAAAACCAACTGGCCGCGCTGGGGTATGCCGATATTTACCTCATACATGGCTCAAAATTGAGAGGCAATCACATCGCGTTCATTTTAGTATATGTACGTTGAATAAAAAGTTTTGGTATAACCGTGGAAAGAAGCAGAATAAACCAATTTATAAACGATGAGTCACCACTGTATACCTGTTTTTGGGGCTGGTATCTGGGTGGTTTATTCACTCACTTAATCATTACCTTAGCTTGTTTGATGTTCGCATCGAATGCCGCTTTGAACTATTCCTCAGATGAGCAGGTGTTTAACGTTCTAGCCGGGTTGAGTTTATTTACCTGCCAATAGTGAGTATAAAATTGCTGAACGCTTGTGGTAATTACCAAGGTTTGTCGATACTGAAAATACTGGTTAAGCTGGCCGTTATGATTATTAGCGTTGTTTATCTTTTGATCGTGCTTAGTATGATTATATTTAGCGGCAATTAATTTTGGAAAGCTTTTTTGTCACTTAACGATATAATGGCTGAATTGTCAAACCTACGAATAATACAAGAAACAAGATCATTGTATTTATCTGCCCTAATTTGAGGGAACGCATGAAGAGCTTCAGTATGTTTGGAACCAAGTTTACCTATATCACTTTCCAGTGTCGGAAGAAAATAGGCCTTATGAATAAACTCCTATTAATCTTGGTTGCTCTCGTCATCAGTAGATGTGTGGTGGCCCAGGGCTTAGCACAGACAGACGATCACCCGAATAAAGAAAAATGGTGGCCCAAAGCACAAACGTTATTTTGTGGTGATGACGTCTTTTTTGATCTTAGCGACCCTTATCTCGATACCGAAGCAATGCTCAATGAAATTACTCGCTCAGTTCCACGGTTTCAATGGGAAAAACATGCAAAATTTCTTCGTTGTGGGGAATATGAGATGAATATACTGCAGTACCTTACGGAGGGAACTTTTGATATAACAAATCGTTATTTTGTCGTCTCTATTGAGTGTTTGTCTCAATTTGAAGAGCAAAACATATCTTCGTCTTGGAGCTCTAAAGAAAGAATTAAATGCACTTCTTTAAATAACGAAAAGCACCTTGCTAATTTGTATGTTGATGGCCCTAAGGATTTTCCTCCAAAAATTCTTGAATTGGTGAATGAAGTGCTTGATCAAGACGGTTTAAAGCTGACACTTCTAGATTTGGTTCAGCAGATTATTCAAAATAACAAAAATACCAACCCAATCGCAACAAGCGAGTGGATAACAGTCAGTCGTTACTTAATGGCCAGAGGTGCTATGCAGTATCAGGAGTTGAATCAAAAGGTCGTTCGTTATACGCATCCAGACTCAGAGAAATATAGCTCGATTATCGAATACCTAGACGCCAATTTTACACATATCAAGAACTCAAAGGAGTCTGCCTCAAGTCGCTGGCAATCAGGTTCTTATCATATTTATGGGTTCAACGTCGATGTACTCGACATGAAGAAGATCTATGAAGGTGTGCGAGACGTTTGCACACGTACCGGGTACTTCAGCAATTTGTATGAGATAGAGCAAGAAGACTTTTTTAGCGAAGCGTATTTTACCGAGGAATTGGGGTTTTCCCCCTCACAATGGAGCGCGCTCTTTAAAGAAGGTGGATCTGGAAGCCCTAGATTCAATAAATTTGATAGGAATATCGAACTCGCACCTGTTGCAGCTCGTTTGGAGCCCCTGTTCAAAAAAATGACAGGAGAAATCGCCTACAACCACTTCGGGTGGGAAGAACCTTACGGTTGTCTCGATAATAATTATGGCTGGCCACGCTATAAATTTATGCTAAAAATTTATAGTTCGCTAATTGGTGACCAGCGTTTTTTTTATTTTGCGGTTGAGACTGGTGCACAAGAGCTTGATGCGCATGCCATTTCGTTGAGAAAGAAGTCCGCACATGACCGAATAGCTACAGTTCCCTCTGAAATTAAAAATAGAACACCAGCATCGATAACCGATTTCTTTGGCAGTCTAATTAACAAAGTAAAATATGCATATCAACCAGCGGGGAAGATTTATCAATCCGGTGATTATTATGTATACCATTTAAGTAATTTTGATATTTCAACTATGACAGACGATATTATAGATGTTTGTATAGGAAGCGGCATCTCCAGTAGGGTAGCGTACATTGAACTTGGTCATCACTATGCTGAAAAAGTGTTGGGCGTGGGTGCTCCAACCTGGAGAAAGCTAGTGAAAACGGATACATCCGTCAATGAAATTCGCCCACGGGACGTTATGGTAAATCTTGTTAAGAGTCAACAAAAGCTCTTCCTTTCTCTGACTGGTCTAGCAGAACCTGATGTTGCGTTCGGTCCCAACTTTAAACTACCTTTAGTTTGCGCGGACGATCATTCGAATTGGCCGCTCTACTTATTCGTAGTTCAGCTTTATCAGGCCCAACGAAATAACGGCGATATAGATTACTACTATACGCTGGAAACAAATCAGAAACGGTTAAACGATGAGGCTATGGCTGAGCACAAGCGGCATGTTAAGTTTTATCTAAATAAAATATCAAATTGATAAGGTTTTAATATTGCAATAAAAGGTTTGGATACTGGAGCTGTAAAATCTCGTGGTCCTGGTACAGTAAATGTGTGGCTAAACCACCGGTGGTGCCAGCGGTCTTCATAAAGTAAGGCTATTTATAAATGGTTCGTTGGCGGATAGCAGGGAGTTTTTGATTGATTAAGCACATGACCAATAGCACCAACGGAGCCATAATCTGTCACTTTTTTTGCAACTAAAATATTTACTGAAAGCAAAGAAAGCCTGATTAGGTACGCTACACTATCATTGAAAAAGTCGTAGAATCAGGTGAATCAGTTGGCAAGCGAGTTACCCGAAAGAGTTGAAATATCTCAACTTATTAAACTCAAAAACAAGAATAAGAGGTTAGTCCTATTTGACGATGATCTCGAATTTATTCTAGAAATAGAGTTCAGTCGTATATTTAGGGTCAGTGTAAAAACTATTACGAGTTAATGAGCAAATACACTGTATAAAAAGGGCCGTTTTTGCTCATGAGCCTTGGTTAGTCATTTTTAGTAGCAGGAAATATTGGCCAATTACTCAAAACGCTAGCAACGGAGTCAGGCTGTGTAAAAACTCGAATTAAAGCTAGAAGTGAGTTTAAAACTCTCGTAATGACCACTTTAAGTGTTACGGCTGCATACCTGGAGGGAAATTTTATTTTGATAATTATAGGGCTTTTTTTGAAAGACCCGCCTACACAAGCCTAATAACGTTGAAATGCACGTTACAACCTTAAATCAAGTCTAGAATGACTGCGTCATCATCTCTTTTATTAACCCGCTAACGCTGAATATTGAGATCATGCGTTTAAGGTTGTAAGCCAGAACATGTAAGTTCATTTCAGTGCTTACCCCTTTAAATCCTCTAGTCAAAAGATGAGTGGCTCCCATCCATAATTTGATTGTTCCAAAGGGGTGCTCAACCGTTTGTTTTCTGATAATCATGCTGTCAGGTTTAGACTCTAGAATCTCTGTCATAATGTCAATTCGACCGGCATGCTCCCAGCGCCTAATCCTACGAGGCTGAGGACTTTTAGAACACTTTGATTTCATACTACATGCTCGGCAAATCATAATACTGCAGCAATACGTTCTATAGAGTAAGCCTTTATCTGTAACGGTGCCTCTAGGTGTTAATTCTTGCTCTGCGGGGCAAAGATACAAGTCTTTTTCCGCATCATATAGAAACAATGACTTGTTTAAAAAACCTTTCTTATCGTTGCCTGAGGTATCAAATCTTGACACGAGTGGTGTCATGCCTGCATCTTGAGCATCCATAATATCTTGGCTGCTGAAGTAACCTTTGTCTGCAAGAACCGTAAGCTCATTAATGCCTACGGCTTCTTGAGCCTGATTTCCCATACGGAATAATTGATTTCTATCTGTTGTATTGGTGACGTCATGCGCAACAATAAGGTGATATTTACAATCAACGGCACTTTGAAGGTTGTAGCAAACTTTCACCCCCATTCCACTTTTCATCATTCTTGAATCTGGATCAGTGGTCGATATTTGTTTGTCAGGATGCGCTTCAACTTTATCTTTAAGTTCTCGTAATTCGGTCAGACGTGTTTTAAGCCAAGCGAGTTTTTCTTCGATGGGTGAAGTATCCGTTTCTTTTTCCTTGTTATCACTTTTATCCAGTTGAGCAAGGTATTTACTGATATGTTTCTCAACGCGTGCCATTTCAGTCTCTAGTTTTCTTGGCGTATAGTTCTTTGCTTTGTTGTTTGACGCCTTGAATTTACTGCCGTCAATGGCAACCACTGCATCACTGAACATATTAAGCTGGCGGCATAAGCCAATGAAGGTTCGACAGCTTTGCTTGATGCCTTCGCAGTTGTTCTTTCTAAAATCGGCAATGGTTTTAAAGTCTGGCGCAAGTCGTTCAGTGAGCCACATTAGTTCAATATTTCGATTAGCCTCTCGCTCTAATCGGCGTGAAGATTGAATACGGTTCAGATAGCCGTAGAGATATAACTTAAGCAGCATCGCTGGATGATAATTCGGACGACCAGTATCTTTTGGTACAACACCTTTAAAGCCTAATTCGATCAAATCAAGCTCATCAACGAAAACATCAATCACTCTGACAGGATTTTCAGTACTGACGAAGTCATCTAGCACTTCAGGAAAAAATGTCGTCTGAGAACGGCTTTTACCTTTAACATGATGGGACATAACAGCTCACTCTTTTTTATTTTTAAGCTGGCGAAATTATATCAAACACGTTACTTATTTAGTGGTTTTCGCAAGACTGTTTGCTCATAAGAATGAATTTGTTATAGCAATAAATGATCCACAGTTTTCACACAGCCTGGAGTTAAAGCAGCCCTTATTGACTAAAAGAAAGATGCACAGCACAAAGCGATTTTTTATCGTCAAAGCCTCTAGGCTTAACTTATTTCTGAAATACACTTTTTGGTAGCTCTGTTTTCCTCTTACTTGTCGGGAGTTCTCTGTTGAATTCAGTCTCCCACACTTGACCTTAATTCAGAAAGTAGATTGTTATAGTTTCCGTCGGGGAACCGTCTAAAATAGTCATTGAGAATTTTAGTAGCGTTACTTGTCTTGAATTTTGAAAGCTTATAAGCAGTTGTCGCATATAATACATAAAACTCTTCGTGATCAAGTAATTCCAGGTCTAATCCATAAACAAGATCACAGTACTGTAGAAGATCAGATAATTGACTCTGCCTTTTAAGGCTTTTTATATGCTCAATATGTTGCTTAATACTTCTGGAGCGAACGCTTTCGATGAAATTCAGGTCAACTGATTCAATTGGAATACCAGAAGATAAAGCAATAAGTACATCTGGATTAACTTCAAATCTAGATTGGTACTTTTCTCCACTATCATGCTCTATGGTAACTTCAACTTCTCTAATGCCAGAGTAATCAGTGTCCTGGCCAAACACTTCAAACAAATCAATTTCAAAATTTCTTTCACTAGATATATAAACGAATTTCTTTGCACTAGTTGGGATTAGCTCAAAATAAACGTAGCCGGTGAAATCTATGGCTCTAGAATTTGTTCTTTCTTTACCTGTAGGTTCTTCTTTAAAGTATTCTCGGTCACCAATGTCGTCATGGTATACAATACCAAAGCACTGTGAACGAGTAGAAGGTTCTCCAGTAAATAATAATTTCCACCAATCGACAAGGACGAAATACAAAGGGCATATAATGGGTGTATGAATGTGCAAGGAAAAGTAGTGGTCCCGAAATTTATACCATTCTCTAATATATTTTTGATTGTAAAATTTCTTTAACTCTATACCTGTTTTATATTTAGTAGTATTCGGCTCGATATAAAATTGAGTGTCATTTTTTTGATTTATCTCAGGTGACACACTGTAGGAGTAACTATCTGGAGTTTCCCAACTTTCTACATAGTAAGTGCGCTGTAACTCTTTTTTAAAAGTACACCCTGAAAGGCACGCTAGCACCATTAATAAAACAAAGCTTATCCTTAAAACGCACATAACTATCGCTCGAGTTTGAATATTAAGTATATATAGGGAATTCCTACAACGTTAACCCACAAATTAATGTATATCCAATACTTTAAATACTGCTCTGAGAATAATAAAATTTGAGGGACGTGTTTATTGCGAATTAAGACAGATAGCTATCATTTACTTAACGGTTTTGCTCGAGGTAGAAAGGGCTGTGCGACAACCTAATAGCCTAAACCAAGTATAGTTTTTTTAATCTAGATTTGAACTTAATATGAGTATATTATGTTTTTTATCGCCACAAAACTTCAAATTGAATCTTTGTAGAAATCCTATGCTAAAACCACAAAATAGAAAGCTCTAGAAATCAACTTTAGAATTAAGGCCATCTATGAAAAACGATTCCCATTTTGCTAGATATCTATTTTGGCTACTTACTTCAATTAACATTCTAATATCATTGCCTGTTTTTGCTGTTGAATTCGCGTTAGGAGGCAGTGAGCAATTTTCAGATGCCGATAATAATACTATTAAAGTACAAACAGAGTTGAAGTTTAAAATGTGGACTCTTTATGGTGAGCCAGTTTGGAATTGCCATTTCAAGTGGAAGCTTCAGAGTTACAATTACAGCTTACCAAGTGGGAAAAGAATAACTTCTGTTCCTAAAGATGTATTACAAGAAATTACTTTATCAAATGTTAGAGCATTTATTGCAATTGGTGAGAGTGATAAGTTCGCTAAACAGACAACATTTACTTGTGACGTAGGTGCGACTAAGAAATCAGGTAAAGGGTATAGCTTCAATACCCCTGCATCAGATGACTGGAAAGATATTTTTATAAAAAATAATCTAGACCCTTCAGTCTTTTTATGGAAGGAAAGAAAATTAACTAAGGATAACTTTCACAGCGCTCAATCAGCAAAGAAAATTTTTAAAGCGTTATCTAAAAGCAAAGAAAACACATTTAAGGTTCGTTTCACAGGCTCGCCATATATCCGACCACTCGAATATTATGCCTTTAATAAAACAAAGAAAATTCAGCAAGCGGAATTTGAAAAGAAGAAAAGTACATTACTAAAACAAAAGACAACATCTCTCAAATCTTCAATAAGTAGCGCCAAACAAATACAGAAAGAAGCCTCGACGTCACCCTTTGATGATTTAATTTCTGACGCAACGCGTATTGTTGCTAAAGCAATAGTAAGTTCTGACCCTCAACTTAAGAAACTTGAAAACAAGATTTTTAAGACTAATGAAACGCTTCAAAAGGCTAAGTTGAAACACTCAGAAACCTATTCTAATTCTAGTCGTGATGATCTCGATGTTAATTCTGATGAGCTTAAACGGAGGCTTAAAGAATCTCTGGCAAAAACAACTAACTCTTGTAAAGTAGACATGTGTTTTCATTTGCACCCTCTTAATAATTATGGAGAAAATTTTTCTCACTCCATCGAGAGGAAAGGCCTAAATCGCTATCAGAAGTGCATTCAACTTAATACAGATTGCGACACAAGTGAGTGGGAAGTGTATAGGGATGATTTTAATACTCGCTATGGTTACAAAGACAAGAATGGAAAAATAATGATTAAAGCTGAATTTTATGGGGCTCAACCTTTTAAGGATCACAAAGCAATAGTTGAAAAGATAAAATCTTCGAGAAGTAAGGTTAATAAATGCGGAGGATATTCCACATATACCACATTTACTAAACAATTCATTAACTTTAAAGGAGAGATAATTTCCGAAATTAATTCTTGGGTAGATTGGAATCCCAATGGTTGCCTGTAAACCACAATGAGGAAAATCAAAGGGCACGCTTTTGCTCACTTTCACTCATTCACTTCGATCAATCTGGCAATTTTATCCTTACCGAAACAAGTCCGTCGAGTGTGGAAACTTAAGACGCTCATAGTTGATTTTAATGTTATCTACTTGCATGTTTTCAAGCTTTTTAAAGAAGCTGCCTTGACCTAAAGCCCCACAATCTACACCTAAATTTCTTCTCGATTTTCCACTGATTGTTAGTTAAATTTGTCCGTTTGCCTATTTCAAGATTAATGCGAAATTAGTGTTTTGTAGAAAGGCATATGTTCTTTAGTGACAACTTGGTGCAAATTCGAGGCACTGAGGATCTGCGAAATTTGGCCTGATTGTCATGAGCGTATTTGCTTTCTCTTGGCTCTAAATTGTTTTAGCGTGTCATGTAGGCAGTTCTTGTTGTCGGGGTATTGCTCTCTGATGTATTGATCTAGGCCATAAACATTTCCCTCATAAAGTTCCCCTAAATCGTTTCGCCAAAGCGAGATTAGATCATCAATCAATAAACCCTTATTTTCTTTTGCAAAAGCTCGATACAACATACCAAAAGGAACTTCATAACTATTCTTTTCTGCACTACGATAGATTATATTTGCAGTCCTATGAAATAGGTCAACAACACTGTCGTTAAAACTATCACTAGAAACCGTAAGATCATCGCGTTCATAGTCAAAATAATGGGGATCTTCATGGTGGATAGCTCTTTCTTCTATCTCCGCCTGCCATGCTCTAGACTCTTCAATTATTTCTTCTCTATTCGATGCGTCATTACTACGCATTTTAAATTTATTTACAGCTTTATCCGTCAAAGCATCATTGTGTTCAAGCAAAATATACTCAATTACTCTGGACAATTCTGAATATATTGTTTCCCCCTTAATTCTATATATTGCATCGGCGCAATCACTGCCAAGAATAAAAGCATCTCTGAAACTGTCTCGAAGGGGGTCATGGAATTCCTTGCCGTCACACTCAATTATAATGCGTTCACCTGAAGGTGGTATAAACATAAAATCAGCACGGAACCTGCCTCTTTTAGTTATGAGTTCATATTGAGGTATCAATTGAGCGCTGGAGTTGAAGTAGCCTGAAAAATTGACTTGAAAAAGAAGTTCGATAGGGCTTTCTACTGTTTTTACTGCATCAGTATACCGATTAACAGTTTTAGCTATATCGATTTTTTCCACCATGCTGGCCTCTAAATACTGAAAATTGAGAACACACTTTAATTTAAAAATGAGCGCTTATGTACTTTAATTTGGGATTGCCGCAAGTTAAATTATGACTATTTAACTTGGCTCTTATTTATAGTCCGCAGAGAGCATTAACATAATAGGGCGGGGATTTTGATTAGGTCAATTAAAAATGAGTCTGTTTGAGTTTTCACACAGGCCAGTAAAAGCACTACCTTTTAATATACTAGAATACCGCTCGAAATGAGAAAAAGCTCTCTCTTTTGGACCTGTTGAAAATTGCTTATTACTAAGTTTTAAGCGATCATATTATTTAATGAGTTTCATATAGGGAAAAGACATTTCAGATTTAGTATAAAAAAGTTCTTCGCTTATTCTAAATTTATAATTTGGTTCTGATTCCAGACCTGAAAAATTAGCCTTCAATACACATTCCTCTTACAATCGTTTTCCATTTAAGAATGTTGTTTAGGGCGACTAAATAGTCCTAACAATGTTAATAAGCAATTAAGTTTCTAGAAACTAGGGGGTTGCCAAGATGGAAAAAACCCAGAACTTCACTTTGCTAGGAAGTAGTGTGGAAATGAAAGAAGAGAGCAGAGAATTATTTGAAAGTGACAATGAAGTACGACATTATAATTATAGATCCACTTATCGTACCTCAAAGAAGATTGAAGAAAAGCAGATATTAACTAAAAAGTACGGACCTTTAAAGGTGACTATTTACCAGAATCTGCTTAATAGTTATACCTTTAAATTTATGAACAGTGAAGGGCTCATCTATTATATTCAGATGAGAGGTCCTTTTTGTCTCACTCGTGTAGAGGTATTAAAACTTTGGGCTAATTTATCAGAAAATCTACCAAATTTTTTTGAATTTACTTTTAAGCCCGGTGCATTGGGTGGAAGCTTATATTTTGATAAGTATGCTCCTTTCATCAGTGATACCTTTGATATCTGTGCTATCGGCCTTGATGAGTCTGAAGAATCAGAAAATAAGATCAAGGCCGAAACTCGCGAGTTTTATCGTAGCTTGGACAGGATCAGCCCAGAGAAAATTCTGAAAGGTTTCGCCTTAACCTCACCAAACAGATACCTCATCTACAGCAATGAGGTGTTAGAAGCTTCTTGCAACGCACTGATTCTAGAGGATTGGGATGGTTGGTTTGGGTACTGGTTAAAAACTGCAACACCAGGCTACGCTAGCTTATATCGAAAAGCTCTTAACAAGGGGGCCAATTTAACTGAGCTACTGGATGCAAGTATATACCTCGTCGCACTTCATCATCATCTTAAAGGATATACCGAGGATGAACGGCTTGATCTTACTTACAAAACTATCAAGGAAATGACCGATTTAGTTGTCCATAAAGCTCTTCTATCAGGTAAAAATGAAGCCTTCGTCGATCTACCTATGCATTCAGGTCGTATCTCCGTATATGGATATGGTGTTTCCGAATTTCTGCCCGACACTATTAACACTCAAACACTCTACGTGAGCACTTGGAAAGAAGGTTCAGTCCCGCCGCATGAGACTGGACCACTAAGGGATTTTATTCGTTCAGAGGAAGATAAGAAAGCTGAGCAAAATGAAACATTTCGCAACGAAAACCCCATATCTGGAAATCTTTTTAAACACTGGAGCTGGATGTTGAGTGAAGAAATAAAATCACCTAACAAAGAAGATAACTTGGATCTTTTGAATCAATTAGCTGACCGAGCTATTAGTGCTTTAAGCACAGCTTGGGAAGACAGCGAGAGAGATTTTCAATATACAATTTGGCGTGATAAATATGTCTCTGAATATGATGCTAAACGTGAGAACCAAGAACGGAATGCCTATTGCCATTTACGAAACAATAAAGTCTACTATAAATATATTAACTATCTTATGAAGAAAAATGAACTTGATCGCGCACTACTCATATGTGAGACGTTAATTTCATACAATGTTGTGGATGGTTCGAATATTGGGTTTGAGAAACGAAAAGAAAAAATAATACGGAAAATGCCTTAAACTCATATATTAAGGGCGGTTCTGGCACTTAAACTACGTTTCCCTAATGATCGCTTTTGCTCACGAGCCTTGGTTAAACATTTTTAGTAGCAGGAAATATTGGCCAATTACTCAAAATGCTAGCAACGGAGTTAAAGCAATACATATTGAATGCGCTAAATACCGCTAGCTAAGAGAAAGGAGCGATACCTTTTTATATCCTCAAAAAACTCTAGATTAAGCCAAAGCACTATCTTTTGAGTTCGTTGGATGCCTCTCCGAGTTATTTTCAGGCAGAGGAAATACAATACTTTTAACAACTTCCGTGACAAAGCAGTTAGATGTAATCCTTAGTTCAGATGAAAACAAATAAATGCTCTGCTTAACTGTTTGGGAGGAAATTAAAAGATCTTACTCTTGTTCCAATAACGCAATAATACTTTGCGCCACTTTCTTTGCCGATGCTGGGTTTTGCCCAGTAATCAAACGATTTTCTATGACTACGTTCTCTTCCCAAGCTTTACCATAAACATGAATTGCCCCTCGTTCAATTAACTTGTCTTGCAATAGAAAAGGTACTATTTCAGTTGTTCCGAGCAAGGCTTCTTCTTCATTAGTAAAAGCAGTAATACGCTTACCTGCAATCAATAATTTCCCATCTGAGAGCCTAATGTTAATAAGTGCAGCGTTACCATGGCATACGGCGGAAACGATGCCCTTGTTTTCATATATGGCGGAAGAAATACGATTGATGTCTTTATTGTCCGGGAAGTCCCACATAGGGCCAGAACCACCAGCAAATATTATAACTTGATAATTATTAGGGTTTACTTCTGCTAACGGGATACTTTGAATTACTTTTGCCATAAGCTTGGCATCATTTAAAAAAACTTGATGATACTCATCATCTTCTTCAAATGCTTTGCTGTCTACTGGGGCCATGCCACCTTCTATACTAGCAACATCGACGGAATAACCTGCTTTGGTAAATTCGTAATAAGGATGGGTTAGTTCGGGCAACCAAAACCCTGTTTTTTTACCCGTATTCCCCAGCTCTGTATGACTAGAAAGAACAATTAATATCTTCTCAGATTTGCTAATACCACCGCCTGCGTAAATGATTGTTGAAGTAAAAAAGCATAGAGACAGCAATGTAATAGTTATAAATTTTTTCATGATCGTTCCTTTATTGTTGGATAGAGTTAATGTTGCCTGTGGGACAGACCAAAACCACCCAGAATTCAGTATGCGGCGGTAAATCGAGTCTGGTGGTGTTTGGGTTGCTCGGCCTCATCGAGAAGAATAATCGCAGCATCTTCCATCGAGATTTTAGATATGCCCTCAACGTCAACCAACAGTTCGTCTTTACCCAGTCGGTAATTGCCAGTTCGTTTACCCAGAGAAAACTGTGCAGCAGGACTAAAATATACCCAGTCCACTCGGGTTTCTGCCAAGCAGACCTCTAATTGTTCAGCGCTTGCCTTTCCGATATGTCGTGCGGTAACAGGAAGATAGTTTGAGTCTTCAACTACCGTCTTACCACCAGTGCCAGGCACGGTTAGTGTTGCTGCACCGCCGACAACCAATAACCGTACACCGGTCTTCGAGAGACCGTCCATCAGCGCTCGCGTTGTCGGTATAACATCACTCTCCAGCCCGGATGTAGGTCGGATAGCCGAAATAACAACATCCTGACCAGTACTGAATTCGGTTACATCCTTGATATTGCTAGCATCTCCAGTCAGGACTCTAATGCCGATGGGCAGATTGCTCGTAGAGGCTGGATTTCGTATAACAGCGGTAACCTCGTGACCACGAGACAACGCTTCGGTGATAATTCGACTACCAGCTTTGCCTGTTGCTCCTAATACTGTAATTTTCATGAGTGTTCCTTTTAATTTAATTTAAGTGTTTGATTAATATTTAATTGTGTTTGTTGTGGTTTGCGCTGGCTTAGCCATATACTGAAAAAGATAATGGTTGCACCGACAAACTGTAGTACTGATAAACTTTGTCCTAGAACAAACCAGCCTAAGAACACGGCAGTTGCAGGACTTAAGAACCCCAGTGGAGCAATTGCGTTTGGTGACAGCTTAGCTAAGCCACGGAACCAAAGTAGGTAAGTAAGGCCGGCACCCACTAGCCCTAAGTAAATTAAGCCAACTATATTTTCGCTACTTAAGTTGGGAAGCGCAGGTTCTAAAATAACCGCAGCGGGTAGCAATAAAATTCCTCCCGCCACTAATTGCCAGGCGGTAAAGGTCAAAGGACTGACTGAGTCTTGCTTATTTTCACTCAACCATTTCTTACTTAGTACCGTGCCGAAAGCCATAGAGACAGCTCCACCTACGCCTGCTAGTAAACCAATTGGATCCAAGGCCGATTCTGCAGTTAGCAGCAATAATGCCACCCCAAAAATACCAGAGATTGCCGCGACAATAGAATATGCATGTATCGGTGAGCCTAGAAAACCTCGGGCTAAAAAAAGAACCAATAGTGGTTGAATCGCGCCAACAGTCGCAGCGACACCTCCCGGCAGTCGATAAGCAGAGACAAATAGTAACCACCAAAAAATAGAAAAGTTGAGAGCCCCTAGTACTGCGATTTTAAACCACCAATTGACACTAGGTAGTTGACGGCAAAGTATCAGCAGTAATAACCCCACTGGAAGTGCTCGTAACACAGCCAAAGTTAATGGGTAGCCCTGAGGTAAATATTCAGTAGTGACTAAATAGCTACTGCCCCATATTATTGGTGCTAATGCAGTTGTAATTAATATTAATCTGTTGGACATACAATTGACTCTGAATTTATCTTGACGTCAAGATATCTCTGATTTACCTTGATGTCAAGATAATGCGTGTTATTATATTGGAATGGATAAAGTAGATAATATTATTAAGCAGTGGAATAAAGAGCGTCCCGATCTAAATGTCAGCTCTATGGAACTGATCGGTCGGATAAAAAAAGTTAATGGGCACTTAGTCAAGGAGATGGATAAAACCTTTGCCGCTCATGATTTGAATCATGCCAGTTTTGATGTATTGGCCACTTTACGTCGCAGCGGCAAACCATACGCCTTATCGCCAAATGAATTATTGTCTACTATGATGATCACCTCTGGGACTATGACCAATCGCATCGATCGGCTAGTTAAAGCAGGGCTAGTTGATAGAATTGCCAACCCCAACGATGGGCGAGGTTTTATTATCTCCTTAACTAAGGCTGGATTTAGCTTGATAGATAAAACAGTGTCGGCACATGCAACGACTCAAACTAAGCTTACTTCCGGTCTATTGGATAAAGAACAAAAGCAGTTGAATGAGTTATTAAGTAAGTTTTTAAGAAGTTTTGAGAACCAATAGGCTGATTAGAAGCTGATTAGAAGCTGATTTTCCACAATACAATCCTCGGAGATAGAGTGTAGCCGGGTTAGCCTTAATATACCGCGCTGCACAACGCTTTAAACTTTCGCTAATGACGCATTGCGCAGAGGGTTCTTTGACAGTATATCCTGCACATAAATTGTAGATGCGTATAAAATTATTTTTCGTCATTCCCTTTAGATAAAAAACGCTCCCAATATGGCTTATCGCCAAAGTGAGATACGAGAAAGTCGATAAACGTTCGGACTCGTGTAGGCACATGTCTAGTCTGCGGGTACACTGCATAGATATTCATTGCATACCATTGATAATCCGTTAGAACTGGAATTAATACCCCACGTTCCACCGCGCCATGCACAATAAAGCTGGGTTCACAGAGTACCCCCAAACCTGCTACGGCAGCCTCCACCAGTGCATCACCGTTAGTAGCGCGCATGCGTAAGGGTACCTTTACTTTGGCAGGAAGACTCTTTTTATCACGATAATGCCAGGTATCTGGCTGATCTAGATTGCCATAACATAGTGCTGGCATATCCGCTAAATCCTCTGGCGTCTTTGGCGTGCCATAGCGATTTAAAAAATCAGGAGAAGCACAAACCACATGGCGCACCGAAGCTAGCTTACGCGCCATGAGTGAAGAGTCCTCCAAAGTACCTATGCGAATGGCCAAGTCCAATCCTTCTGCCACTAAGTCTATGCGCCGGTCACTCATGTCTAGATCTATCTTGATCTGTGGATGTAGATGCATAAACGCGGAAATGGCTGGAGAGAGGTGAGCTACACCAAAACTCAGCGGTGCGGCAATTTTTAAGGTGCCGCTTAGAGTCGTCGCACTATTGCTAGCTTCCTGTTTAGCCTCCTCCAATTCATCCAGCAAGTGGCCGCAGCGCAGGTAAAATTTCTCACCGGCCTCGGTTAGGTGCATTTTTCTCGTAGTGCGCTGTATCAACTGCACACCTAGATTGGACTCCAGCTCTTTTAAACGACGGCTCACTGCTGAGACGGCAATATCCATTTTTTCAGCAGCCTTACTAAGGGAGTGGTTCTCCACCAAGGCAATAAAGGTTTTGATTTGGCTAAATTCATTCATGGTCGCATTACATTTCTCTAAATAGCAAAAGTATATTGTAAAAAACACTGTTTATAAACTTATTAGCAATAATTATAGTGATTGCATGTTTGAGGATATCTCCTCTAACAGCATTCAATACACAAATGAGAGACTTAAATATGACACATCTTAGCAATAAAAAAGCATTGGTATTAGGCGGTAGCAGAGGCATAGGCGCAGCCGTGGTTGCACGCTTACAGAAAGATGGCGCTGACACTACATTCACTTACGCCAGCTCTGATCAAGCGGCGACGGAAGTTGCAGCTGAAACGGGGGCCAAGGCTATAAAAGTAGACAGTACTAATCGGGAGGCTTTGGCAGCAGTGATTCGTGATCAAGGGGCTTTAGATATTTTGGTCATTTCCGCAGGAGTTCTTGTTATGGGTGATGCTCTGGAGTTGAACCCCGATGATATTGATCACATGCTAAATGTCAATGTGCGTAGCCCTTATCACGCTAGTATCGAAGCGGCCAAAAGCATGAATGAAGGTGGTAGGATTGTTATTATTGGATCTGTTAACGCAGATCGTATGCCAATGGCAGGCGGGACAGCTTATGCTTTAAGTAAATCGGCCATGCAGGGATTTGTGCGCGGACTGGCACGTGACCTTGGGCATAAAAATATTACCGTCAATAATATTCAGCCCGGCCCCGTGGATACTGAAATGAATCCAGAAGATGGCCCTATGAAAGACGTTATGCACTCGTTTATGGCAATTAAACGCCATGTCAGAGCAGAAGAAATTGCCGGCATGGTCGCTTATCTCACAGGCTCTGAGGCGGGCATTATTACGGGCGCTCAACATACTATCGATGGTGGTTTTTCGGCGTAATGCCTGTCATTTATTGATGAAAAAGGCTGTAATTCTATTGCAGCCATATTAAAGCTTAACTAAAGAGCAGTAAGGAAAAGACCATGACACAGAACATATTAAGAATCGATGCCAGCATGCGTAAAAATGGCTCTTACAGCCGCGCTCTTTGCACAAAATTAATCGCACAGCTGAAGAGGCAAACATCATCGAGTGTAAAAGAACGAGATCTTGTCGACGGCATTCCCATTATTAATGAAGCCTGGATAGAAGCGAACTTCACCGATGTGGCAGAGCGCACAGCCGAACAGCGCTCGGTATTATCTTTCTCTGATGCGTTAATCAGCGAATTAACAGATACCGATACCTTGGTGATAGGCCTGCCAATTTATAATTTTAATGTTCCGGCAGCCTTTAAAGCCTGGATTGATCAAGTGGCCAGAGCCAAGGTTACTTTTCGCTACGGCGAAAATGGCCCCGAAGGTTTGCTAGAAAATAAAAAAGCCTATGTGATCATCAGTTCTGGCGGCACGCAGTTAGGCAGCGAGGTGGATTTTGTTTCTGACTACATTCACCACGTTTTTAGTTTTATCGGAATAAAGGATGTGACTATTATCGATAGCAGCGGTATAGGTAGAAATGAAGAAAAAGTTATAGCCGATGCCCATGCAATCATCGAAGGTATTTGACGTTAACATAATCGTTTATCTACCTGATCGTTAGAGAAGTTTTCACCCTTGGGATAGTAATCAGTATTTACATCATGCAAGGGATTTTGGCGGACGTATTGAATAATACGGTCTTCAGTTATCTGTGTTAAAACAAATTTTGGAGATTACTTGTCATGCATATGAGGGGGCTCATTATACAAATGTTATACGCGCAGTGGTTTGGGAATATCACACAACACAATAGCTGTATATATAAACAGTTATTATGTTATGCTCTGTGACGCAAAAGAATATTTCTTAGAGGTGATATATGATCAATGGAAGTTGTTGTTGCGGAGCAGTTCAATTTGAATTGGCCGAAAAACCAAGCATGATGGGTATGTGCCATTGTAG